>Ga0206997_10015_pt1 | contig 65492 bp, 55 predicted proteins | sample Alteio_BWMinCont_3_FD_153478 | JGI IMG/M metagenome (GOLD analysis project Ga0206997, IMG submission 153478) | Enriched cells from forest soil in Barre Woods Harvard Forest LTER site, Petersham, Massachusetts, United States -... | ecosystem: Environmental > Terrestrial > Soil > Temperate forest >...
TGCTTAACCCATAAAAAAGAGAATGGTAAACCGTACGACATTTACCGCGATGGATTAAAAATTTATACCTCCATAGATTCTCGTATGCAAAAGTATGCCGAAGAGGCTGTGAGTGAGCACATGACTGCCCTGCAGGAATTGTTTGCCAAGGAATGTAAAAATAAAAAGAATGCTCCTTTTGCCTGGAATGTAAATAAGGATGAGATAAAAAATATTATGCAAAGTGCCATGCACCGTAGCGATAGATGGCATGCTATGAAAGTGGGCGGCAAATCGGAAGAAGAAATATTACAAGCATTTAAAACTCCGGTAAAAATGACTGTATTTAGCTGGCATGGAGAAATTGATACAACCATGACTCCCTACGATTCTATTAAATATTACAAAAGCTTTTTACAAACAGGTTTTATGGCTATGGAGCCTCAAACAGGTTACATTAAAGCATGGGTGGGTGGCATTAACCACACGCATTTCCAGTACGACCACGTAAAAATTGGCAAACGCCAAGTGGGTTCAACTTTTAAACCTTTTGTATATGCGCTTGCTATACAAGAAGGTTACTCGCCTTGTTACCGCATACCCAATGTACGAACTTGTATAACTACCGAAGTAGGCGAAGAATGGTGCCCAGATAATTCTGCCGGAGATGAAAAATTTGAAGGAAAAATTCTTACACTGAAAGTGGCTTTAGCTAACTCATTAAATTATGTGAGTGCAGCTTTAATGAAAAAATTTGGGCCAAATGCCGTAGTAAACTTAGCGCACCGTATGGGAGTTACCTCGCATTTAGATGCTGTGCCCGCTTTGTGTTTAGGTGTTGCCGATATTTCGTTATACGAAATGGTAGGGGCTAATTCAACTTTTGCTAATCAGGGCACTTATGTGCAACCCATTTTTGTAACGCGTATTGAAGATAAAAATGGTAAAGTGTTGGAAGAGTTTGTACCAAACACCGAAGAAGTTTTTAATGAAGAAAAAGCCTTTGTAATGTGTGAACTTATGAAAGGGGTTGTGCAATATGGTACAGGTTCGCGCTTGCGTTATCGCTATAATTTAATGAACCCCATTGCGGGTAAAACAGGTACTACGCAAAATAATAGCGATGGTTGGTTTATTGGCTTTACGCCCGATTTGGCTGCCGGCTGCTGGGTTGGAGGTGAAGATAGGGCTGTGCATTTCAACACCACCGACCAAGGGCAAGGAGCCAGTATGGCGTTACCTATTTGGGGTAAATTTTTCCAAAAAGTATATGCCGATAAAACCATTAAGCTTTCTAAAAGAGATTTTGAACGTCCTTCTAAAATGAGTGATATAGAACTTGATTGTAGTAAATATGATGATGACAACAAGCAAACAACCGAGGAAAATTCAGGTGATAAAGATCCCTTCGATCTCTAACTATCCGTCGAAAATATTTGCTCCTTTTCAAAAAAAATGTTAATCTTGTGTTAACTATTTAGGTAACATTTAATAGCATTAAAATTTTATGAAAAGGACAACTATATTAGCCGCTTTTTCGTTGCTTATTTTATCATCATGTGGTAGAAAAGGCAATCAAAATCAAGCGGAATCTGCCCAGGCAAAAGGTGGGCGTGTTTATGGGGGCTGTTTACGTGTTGCTGAAACTGAAAATATTCAAAATCTAAATCCAAACTCTATACTGGATGTATCGTCAAATTTTATTGGTACACAAATTTATGATGGCTTAACCCGTTTAAATAACGCTAATCTAAAAGTTGAGCCTGCTATTGCCGAAAAATGGGAGGTTGATGCAACCGGAACTAAATATACATTTCATTTACGTAAAGGAGTTTTTTTTCAGGATGATAAATGTTTTTCTGGCGGTACCGGGAGAGAAGTAAAAGCAACTGATTTTAAATATTCGTTTGAGTTGTTATGTAAAAATACACCCGATAACAGTGGCTTTGCAAATTCATTTAAAGATAGAGTAAAAGGTGCTAATGCTTACTTTGATGGCAAAGGTGAGTTAGATGGTGTAAAAGTAATTGATGATTATACACTTGAAATTACTTTAGAACACCCAAGTACCGTATTTCTTCAAATTTTAGCTGAAACTACTTGTGGTGTAATTGCTAAAGAAGCTGTAGAAAAATATGGCAGAGAAATAAAAGTAGGTGCCGGAGCTTTTATGTGGGATGCAGCTCGCTCTGGTAAAGATAAAATTGTATTGCGTAAAAATCCAAACTATTATGGCACAGATTCTTTAGGGAATAAATTACCGTTTTTAGATTCGGTATTAATTTACATCGTTCCTGCTAAAGATAAAGAGTTAGCCATGTTTAAAGATGGTAATTTAGATATGATAACCTCGTTGCCATCTCAGTCTATAAAAGAAATGGTAGAAACTCAAATACAGGATTTTCAAAACCGTCCGCCAAAATATTTACTGGATAACGCTGCCGAAATGATTACGCAATACTACACGTTCAACATAACTCGTCCACCGTTCGATAATATTAAAGTGCGTAAGGCATTTAATATGGCTGTTAATCGTAAAAAACTGGTAGAAGATGTTTTAAATAATCAGGCATTTGGTGCAGGTCAGTATGGTTTTACACCACCAACATTTTCAGGTTACGATATCACTAAAATTAAAGGCTACGAGTATAATGTTGCCGAAGCAAAAAAATTATTAGCCGAGGCTGGTTATCCTAATGGAAGAGCATTTCCTCCTGTTAAAATTATTTTAAACAGTGGTGGTGCGCGCAATACAAATGTGGTAGTTGAATTGCAAAAACAATTGTTAGAGAACTTGAATGTGAATGTAGATTTTGAAGTAATTCCGATGGCACAAAAATTAGAATTAGCTGCTACCAACCAAGCTGATATAGTACGTGAGGCGTGGGTGGCTGATTATCCAAGTCCCGAATCGTTTTTAAGTGTGTTTTATGGAGCTACGGTACCTAAAGATGCTAATCAAAAATCATATCCTAATACGGTACGTTATAAAAATGCACAATACGATAAGTATTTTGTTATGGGTAGAGATGCCATTAACCAAGATAGCAGCTTTGCTAATTTTATGAGGGCAGAACAAATACTAATAAACGATGCTCCCATAATGGTTTTATGGTACGATGGTAACTATCGTTTAACACGTTATGGCGTGCAAAATGCAAATACTAATGCTATGCGTTACCGTAACTTATCTGATGTTTATATTAAAGAAGTTGTTAATACAGAAAGCGCAGGAGTTAAAGATTCTGTAAAATAATAAAATCTAAAAAAATTTAAACCCTCGTAAAGTTCGAGGGTTTTTTTTTGCAATGAGTTTTGATTACTACCAAATACTTCAAATAAGCCCTACGGCAACCCATGCCGAAATTAAAGCCGCGTACCGTAGACTGGCTAAATTGTTTCACCCCGATAAAAACCCGGGCTCTGAAGAAAAGTTTAAACTGATAAAAGAGGCCTACGAAACGCTTATTGATAATACGAGAAGAAACCGATACGACCTTAAAAGGAATTATAACATTGCCATCCAAACGCCACCGAAAACTCAGCCTGTAAAAAAACAAAAAACGTACACTTTTAACGAAACAGAATTAAAACACAGGCAGTACTATCAAACACACTATAAGCCAAAAACAACAGGTTATACAAATCAAAAAACTCCAAGTGCAAAAACAAATTATAAAGAACTTACGTATATTTTAATAAGTATACCGGCTGCTATAGCTTTATTATTGATACTGATAAACATATACCAACTGCCAAAAGCTGATAAAACGAAAAGCAAAGCAATAAAAATTGAATCAACTATCAAAACTTCTGAGAGCCCATACACAGCGGCTTTGGGTAAAAATAAATTTGATACATTATCTAAATCATACATTAAAATAATAAACCCAACCGAAAATGATGTTGTTGTTTTTTTGCGAAACGATAGTCAAGAAATAATTCGCCATCATTTTATAGAACATAATTACCAATTGTATATGGAGCAATTGCCTGTTGGCTTATATAATTTATATTATTATAAAGGCATGGGTTTCACCAACCAACAATATTTGTTTGGTAACATTATGGGTAATTTTAATCGGCCGTTATGTATAGATTCATTTGCTCAGCCAATAAAAATTATAGCAACCAAGTCAGATTCATTTATACTTTCTATCCCAAAAACAGAAACAAAAAAATTAGACACTCTTTTATTAAAGCGAATTTTTAAAATAAATTAAATATCCACAAATAGTAATAGGCTTCTATCATTTGCTATTTTTGTTAGTATAAACTAAATACATGAAAAAACACATTCGTTTAGCTTGCCTTTTATTTATTGGCTCTTACTTTGTTGTATCGGCGCAGCCAAACACTAATAAAAAAGATAGTGAGTATAAATTTACCATTGTAAAAAGTATAGAGGCTACTCCGGTTCAAAGTCAGGGCAGAACAGGCACGTGTTGGAGTTTTTCTACGCTCTCGTTTTTCGAATCGGAAGTTATGCGCATCAAAAAAATAAAAGATGTTAAGCTAAGCGAAATGTTTGTGGTTAGAAAAACCTACCCTTTAAAAACAGAAAATTATATACGCATGCATGGCAATGCTCAGTTTGCCGAAGGCGGCGAGCCAACTGATGTTATTTATTGCTGGAAAAATTTTGGGATGGTGCCACGTGAAGTTTATAACGGAAACTTTAACGAAACAACAGGCTATAACCATAAAGAAATGGATTCGGTTTTATTAAGTCAGGTAAAAGCCATTTCGATTAAAGATAAAATAAACCCTACTGATTGGAAACAAGAGTTTAATAACACTATAGATAAATATTTAGGCAAAGCACCCGAAAATTTTACCTACAAAGGCAAAGAGTACACCCCAAAAACTTATGCAGCAGAGTTGGGCATTAACCCCGATGATTATGTTTTTATTTCTTCGTTCACGCATCATCCGTTTTACCAACCTTTTATTTTAGAAGTACCCGATAACTGGGCTTGGAAACAATATCAAAACGTACCAATTGATGAACTAATAGCAACTATTGATAATGCACTTACCAAAGGTTATGGCGTGGCTTGGGCTGCTGATGTAACGGAGCCTTATTTTAGGTTTCAAGATGGTTTGGCTTTAGTGCCTGAAAATTGGGATGGCATGAGTAAGGATGATAAAAATAAATGCTTTATAAGCCCTTGCAAGCAACAAACGATTACTCAAGAAATTCGTCAGGTGGCTTTTGATGATTATGAAACACAAGATGACCATGGCATGCATATTATAGGTTTAGCAAAAGACCAAAACGGCAATAAATTTTACCTTATTAAAAACTCATGGGGTACCAATCGTAACACCTGCGATGGTTATTTTTATGCTTCCGAATCGTACATAAGGCTAAAAACCATCAGTATAACACTTCACAAAACGGCAATTCCGGTAGATATAGCTAAGAAGCTGGTTATCAAGTAAATTAAAATGTTAAAACAGGGTTACTTTTTTACTAAACCGATATTAATACTAAAGCGTTAATGGCTACGCTTACGCTAACAGATAATGAGTATATAGAAGGATTACGGCTTAGCGATAATGCGGTAATTCGTTCGGTGTATAAAAAATTTTATCCGGCAATTATGCGTATGGTGCTACAAAACAATGGTACCGAACAAGAGGCCAAAGACGTTTTTCAGGAGAGTATTTTAGTTCTTTATCATCATGTACAAAAGCAAAATTTTATTTTAAGCTGTGCGCTGCAAACCTATTTATATAGTGTGGCAAAGCGTATATGGCTAAAACAACTTCATAAAAAAAGCGGCACATCAAAATTAGATGAGCGTTTTATAGAAGGTGAAGATTTTGCCGATGCGGAAAACGAAGTAAATGTTTACGAAGAGCGCGAACAAAATTTAGACAGAATGCATGAAAGCATTGGTCAGTTAGGTGAGCCTTGTCAAACACTACTTACCGATTTTTATATAGCACGTTTAGACATGGACGAGATAGCCGAAAAGTTTGGTTATACCAATGCCGATAATGCTAAGAACCAAAAATACAAATGCCTGCAACGATTGAAGAAGATATTTTTTTTAGATAAAGAGGGGAAATCCTCATAACGATTTTTAGAGATGAGAAACATTGATTTATTTGACGATTACCTGCACAAACGCCTGAACGCAGATGATGTAAGATTATTTGACGAAAAACTTTTAACCGATGCCGATTTTAAAGCGCAGTTTGAAGACCATAAAAATTTTGTAAACCTTTTACAGGAGTTTGGAAAACAAGAACAATTAAAAAGCAAGTTAAATACTATTTATACCGAAGAATTTGGTGTGCCAAACGTACACCAGCTAAATCCTAAGAATAATTTTTACACTAAATATGGCCGTATGATGGGCGTTGCCGCATCAGTGGCTATTGTTGCTGTTATTACTACTGTTACATTACTTAGCTCGGGCGGTTATTTAATTAAACAACACGAGGCTTCTATTACCAATCTTTCCAGAGAAATAACGCAGATGAAATCAGTGCAGGAAGGCATTATTGATGGTATAAAAACCATCAGTCAAAAACGTAGTTTCGAAGCAGCTAATGTAGAAGGAACAGGTTTTGCCTTAAACAACAACGGTTATTTTTTAACCAGCTTACACATGGTAAACAAATCCGATTCTGTTTTTGTAATGGATGAAGAAAAAAACAGTTACCATGCAAAAATTGTACTTACTGATGTGCGTTTAGATATCGCCATTCTTAAAATAGAAAAAGATTCGGTGGCAAAATTTTCTGCTGTGCCTTATGTATTTAAAAATGCTTCGGCCGATATGGGTGAAAAAGTGTTTACACTTGGTTTTCCTGCTGATGATATTGTGTATGGCGAAGGCATCATTGCCTCTTTAAAAGGTTCTGCCGATACAACTATGTACCAAATAAGTGTACCTATAAACCCTGGTAACAGTGGCGGCCCTTTGTTTGATGAACAAGGCAATGTAATTGGTTTAATTAAAAGTAAAAACAGTAATGCGGAGGGAACCGGTTTTGCTGTAAAATCTAACTACATTTTACGTCTGCTTAACAGCATAGAAAACGATACACTAAAAACAGAGTTGCAAAGCAGTAACAGAAAAAACGCACTTAAAAATCTTAGTCGCAGTCAACAGTTAAAACGTATAGAACCTTGTGTTTATAACATTAAAGTTTTTAAAGGGAACTAAATAAATTATGTCATAAAAAAATCCCGCTTCATTAAAAATGGAGCGGGATTTTTGTTTTTAATCTATAAACCAAATTATTGTATATTTAGTTTTAATGTTTTAGTGGTTCCGTTTATAGTGAGTTGTACCATGTATAAACCTTGGGGTAATTGTAAATTAGCCACATCAACTGTAAGAGTTTGTTTACCTGCCGCTTGTTGTTGGTTATTTAATAATGTAGCAACTTGTCTGCCGGTTAAATCAAAAATACTTGCACTAACTCTTGCTGCTGTTGCATTTTCGTAGGCTAAATTGGTAATTGTATTAGTTGGGTTAGGGTATAAATTAGCGGCAAAGTCAGCATGTTTTATGGTGTTAATGGCATTGCTAAATGTTTGTAAATATTGCGCTTTGGTTGTTTTACCTGCTGTGCTTTGGTCAATGCTCATAACCAGTGCGTCGGGTGTGTTTTGATACCAACTGTAATTTGTAGTAGTATCATATATTTGTTTAATAGGAGTACTAAAAGGCCCAAGTAGTACAGAAATACTATCCCATGTTATTTCATGCGTAAGCACACGCAATGTATTTGAGTAGGTGCCTGCCGGTGTAGTAACCATACCAAACGCATCGGCAGTAACTGTACGAACTCCGTGGTGTTTTATTAAAACTGTATTGCTGCTATATGTAGTAGTGGTACTGGCTGTATATACAACTGTTGTAGTAGTGCCAATGGTAAAAGGCGTAGGTAATTGAGGAGGGTTTGGGATAAAATCTAAAGCCGCCGATGTTCCTTGCACGCTCACATCACCTCCGTCAATAAATAAACCGTTTGTGCCTGCAATTAAATAGCCCCAATTATTACCGCCTTGGTTAACAGCTAAGTTTGAATTAGGAAAAGTTGTGGCACCCGGTTTGCCTGCCGGTGCTACAAAACTTACCGGAGACCCGTATACAGCCGAAAAATCCTGAGAAAAATCCCAGGTTTGAGCTGTTGTAGAGCCTACCGAAACGGTAAATGAAGGCATATCGGCAGGGGTTGTATCTGCTGCCATGTTATATATATAACCTACGGTTGGCGATGCCGCAGCAGTTATGGTTGTACTGGTTTGCGCTACTGCACCAATGCTTAAAGCAAGTGTTGCAAAAACGGATAACGAAATGTAAAGTTTATTCATTTGGTTTATTTTTTGGTAGGTAAAATTAGCTAATTATCTGCCAAAATAGCAAATAAAAGCCCTTTCTAATTAGGGGAATAATTTTTGTACCTTCACCGACTTATTAAAAGCAAGCTATGTTACAATTTCTAAGCAAACTATTTGGTACTAAATCTCAAAAAGATGTAGAATTAGCCCAACCTATTGTAGAACAAATAAAAAAGATATATCCAACGCTGGAAGCTTTATCTAATGAAGATTTACGCCAAAAGTCGTTTACGTTGCGTAAGCAAATACAGGATTTTATTGCAAAAGAAAACGCCGAAATTGCTGAAATAAAAAGCCGCATTGATAAAGACCCTGACATGGATGTTGATGCCAAAGATGCATTATACAAGGAAATTGACGAGCTTGAAAAAGAAATTGATACAAAAACCGAAGAGGTTTTAAACCAAATTTTACCCGAAGCTTTTGCATTATGTAAAGAAACGGCTCGTCGTTTTTCGTTGGGAGAACTTAAAATTAAAGCCGGCGATATTGATACCACTTATATTAAACGCCACGCTAACGCTAAAAATGTAGAAATAATTGACGGCATTGCTCATTGGAAAAACACTTGGACTGCCGCAGGCATTGAGGTTGTTTGGAACATGGTACATTACGATGTACAGTTAATTGGCGGCATCGTATTGCACCAGGGTAAAATTGCTGAGATGGCAACCGGTGAGGGTAAAACTTTAGTAGCTACATTGCCAATTTTCTTAAATGCATTAGCTGGCAAAGGCTTGCACGTGGTAACGGTAAATAATTACTTATCTCGTCGTGACTCTGAGTGGAATGGCCCTTTGTTTGAGTTTCACGGTTTAACAGTTGATTGCATAGATAAATATGAGCCACATTCACCTGACCGTGTTGCTGCTTACAATTCTGATATTACGTACGGAACCAACAATGAGTTTGGTTTTGATTACTTGCGTGACAACATGGCACACGATGTTGATAGCCTTGTACAACGCAAACACCACTTTGCTATTGTGGATGAGGTTGACTCGGTTTTAATTGATGATGCCCGTACACCGTTAATTATTTCTGGCCCAACACCACAGGGAGATAAGCATGAGTTTGTGCAACTAAAACCACGTATCGAGAAATTAGTAAGCGTACAAAAACAATATTTACTTACTTGCTTAACCGATGCTAAAAAATTATATGCCGAAGGGAAAGAAAAAGAAGCAGGCATTCCATTATTACGTGCCTTTAGAGGTTTACCAAAAAACACCGCATTAATTAAATTTTTAAGTGAAACCGGTGTGCGTGCGCTTTTGCAAAAAACCGAAAACTATTATATGCAAGACCAACAAAAGGAAATGCATAAAATAGATGAAGAGCTTTACTTTGTAATCGACGAAAAAAATAACTCGGTTGATATGACCGAAAAAGGAATTGATTTAATTACTACTTCGGGTGAAGATGCAGGTTTTTTTATCATTCCAAACGTGGGCGATCAGCTTGCTGATATTGAAAAATCAAGCGACGCATCCGAAGAAAAAATGCGTCGTAAAGAAATTTTGTTGCAGGAGTTTTCTGTAAAATCTGAGCGCATTCATACGGTGCAACAATTATTAAAAGCATACGCTTTATTTGATAAAGATGATGAGTATGTGGTAATGGATAATCAGGTGAAAATTGTTGACGAGCAAACAGGTCGTATTATGGAAGGCCGTCGTTATAGCGATGGCTTACACCAGGCAATTGAAGCTAAAGAGAATGTAAAGATTGAAGCCGCATCGCAAACCTATGCAACCATTACGCTGCAAAATTATTTCCGCATGTATCACAAACTGGCTGGTATGACGGGTACTGCTGAAACGGAAGCACAAGAGTTTTGGGACATTTATAAATTAGATGTAGTGGTTATTCCAACCAATCGTGCCATCTCGCGTAAAGATGAGCAAGATTATGTATACAAAACCAAACGCGAAAAATATAATGCTGTTATTGATGAGATTGGAAAATTAGTTGAAGCAAAACGCCCGGTACTGGTTGGTACAACATCGGTAGAGAATTCGGAAATATTAAGTCGCATGTTAAAACTGCGCAACATTAAACACAATGTACTAAACGCTAAGCAACACCAAAAAGAGGCGCAAATTGTAGCCGAAGCAGGTTGGGCGGGTAACGTAACCATTGCAACTAACATGGCTGGTCGTGGTACCGATATTAAATTAGGAGAAGGTGTTAAAGAAGCAGGTGGTTTGGCAATTATTGGTACCGAGCGCCACGAATCGCGTCGTGTTGATAGGCAGTTACGTGGTCGTGCTGGTCGTCAGGGTGATCCGGGAACTTCGCAGTTCTTTGTTTCGTTAGAAGATGATTTAATGCGTTTATTTGGTAGCGAGCGTATCGCTAAAATGATGGATAGAATGGGCTTGGAAGAAGGCGAGGTTATCCAACACAGTATGATTAGTAAATCGATTGAGCGTGCGCAGAAAAAAGTAGAAGAAAATAACTTTGGTACACGTAAGCGTTTAATTGAGTACGATGATGTAATGAACGTACAGCGTGATGTAATTTATAAACGTCGTAAAAATGCCTTGTTTGGCGATAAGTTGAGTTTGGATATCGCTAACGTAATGTTTGATGTGAGTGATGATATCGTACAACAATTCCATGCCGATAAAGATTTTGATGGCTTGAAATTTGAATTGCTAAAAGCGTTCTCAATTGATGCACCTTACACGCAAGATGAGTTCTCTAAAAAATCGGCTGATGATTTAACTGCGCTTACATTTAATGCAGCCTACAAACATTATAAAGAAAAGAGCGAGTTTGTAGCGCAAATGGTGATGCCGGTTGTTAGCGATGTTTATTTAAACCCGAACAATCAATTCGAAAACATTGTAACACCGTTTACCGATGGCATACGCAGCATACAAGTATTAGCTAACCTTAAAAAATGCTACGATACCAAAGGGCGCGATATGGTGTTAACGTTTGAAAAAACAGCAACACTTGCTTCTATTGATGATGCGTGGAAAGAACATTTACGCGAGTTAGATGATTTGAAACAATCGGTACAAAATGCTTCGTTAGAACAAAAAGACCCATTGCTTATTTACAAATTGGAGTCGTTTAATTTGTTTAAGGATATGGTTGCTAAAACCAATAAAGAAGTAATAACCTTTTTGGTAAAAGGCAGCTTACCCCAACAACAAAATGCAGAGCAACCTGCACCACAAGTACGTTTTAATGCACCGGTACAGCAACCTAAGCAACAATTAGTTGAAAGCCGCACCGAAAGCGGTAGCGATGATGAAGCCCCTAAAGCAAAACCAAAGCAACAACCTATACGTGTTGAACAAAAAGTAGGACGTAACGATGCTTGCCCTTGCGGAAGCGGTAAAAAATACAAAAACTGTCACGGGCAAGGATTGTAGGCTTTTTTAATAACACTTTTGTTTTCTACCGTCGCCTGTCTTACGGTTTAGGTGCTCTTATCGTCAGTTTTAATTATTTGATTTCAATATTTTCATTTCCAGCATCGTCTTCTTCTAAATATAACTTCCAATTTAATTCATTGGCAATTTGCTTGAAAATATCAATATATATTTGCGAGTCTATATTTTGCCCCTTTGAGCAAACGATTGAAATCAACGTCACAAATTGATTTTCTTTGTCTGACGAAGAAAAATTCCCATCATATGTTTCAACTAGCAAGATAGTAACCCATGGAAAATCATCTACATTTGTAAAGGCTTGATGGCTAGTTTGTTTAAATAATTTTGTTTCTAATAGGCAATTAACCACCACAGATTTGTCAAGTTTTTGACTAAAATGTGTATCGAATTGAATATTATAGTAATTATATCTGTCGCTCCACATCTTATTCGTAAATTCTTATTTGTCCGTTATTTTATAGTCGTTAAGTATACCCTTTGTGAAATAACCTGTAACTAATTTATATGTATTATAAAATTACATAAAACCCACCAAATAATCAGTTAAATCTAACTCTCGTTGTTTTTTACCAACAAAAAATTGGTGTCCAAGTCCAAAGGGTATACTAAATTGGACTGGAGACCAAATGATAAAACAAAAAAGGCCGCAAAAAATGCAGCCTTTCTTATTTATATAGTTTTTTGGTACTATGCTTTTGCTTCAACTTCTCTTACACCAAGTTTTTCACGGATACGAGCCGCTTTACCTGTTAAGTTACGTAAGTAGAATAATTTAGCGCGACGAACTTTACCAACTTTACCAATTTCAATTTTTTCGATAAAAGGAGATGCAACCGGAAAAATACGCTCAACACCAATTCCGTTAGAAATTTTACGAACTGTAAAACTTGCTGTAGCTCTTTCGTTTTTACGTTGTATAACTACACCTGTAAATAACTGTGTACGTTCTTTTTCGCCCTCTTTAATTTTGTAGTGTACAGTAACTGTATCACCGGCTTTAAAGTTTGGGTGTGCAACCTCTGGGGTTAATTGTTTTTTTACAAAATCAAGTAATAAACTCATGACTTTTTTCTTTTAAATTAAATTTTCAGCATTCGTTGCCTTGTGCAACCAGCGGCTAAAAATTGGACTGCGAATATAGTAAAAATATTTAATTCGGGTGGGTTTTAAGCTAAAAAATGCCTCTTTTGCCTAAAATCGCCTTATTTTACCAGTACTTTCTCGGTATACTCCTTACTATCGTTCTTTAAATGAAGTATATACATGCCTTTTGGCAGTTGGCTTACATCAAAAGCGTAGCTAATAGTAGGCTGTATGCCTTCTTGTTTTAACACTACACGGCCAAGCGCATCAACCAACGTGGCTGTAAAGTTGTTTGATGCTATGGGGTTTATAAAAAAGTACAAATAATCGCTTGTAGGGTTAGGGTAAACAAGTGTGCTTAGTTTTTCACCCACATTAGCAATGCCTGTGGCAGGTGTATAGGTGGTAACGGTACCGCTTGGGGTGTTGTGCCCACCTGTTGGCCCTGTGTTGCCTGCTTGCACGGTACCATAATAGGTTGGTCCTAAAACAAACGGATAGGCAGGATTTAAGCTGGCATCAATAGTAACAAAGTAGGCATAAATGCCATTTGGGTAATCGGGTGTTACACAAAAACGACCATTATGCACATCTAAATCGCCCACGCCTGCTGTATAAATATAATCTTCGCACATATTTCCTTCGGGGTAAGTAGAGTTTACCGGAGGACCATTTGTACGGGTAGTTGCAGTAGACACTACATAACTGCTTTTCATGCGTTTAATAGCACCGGTGCCATTTACATTGGTGTAACCATAGGCCCCATAAATAGGGAAACCGTCAAAAGCATAACCAATAATAGGAGAGTGGTGCGTGCTATCGGCATCATCATACAAACATTTTGGGTTAACATGGTGGTGGTACTCGCCATTTGGTGCCGGGTGCCCTAAGCAATTATCAAAACTAACACCTTCATATACCAACGCATTTCTGTTCCAGGCATTGGTACCACTGCCGCCACTCGCAAATGAGCTTGTAGCATTGTCCCAATAAAAACCATCTTTAGGGTTGAAAATAGATACGCCATTGCTCCACACACCCATGTGTCCCATAGGTGTTGTAATAGCCGTGCCTGTGTTTTGTACCGGGTTGCGTGTAATTATAAAAACAAAGTTTTGGTTAGTGGGTGTGTTTGGGTTTGAGTTCCACGGCCCAATGGCATAACCCGGTATACAACTTGCACTCACATATACATCGGTACTGGTATATTGTACTTGCTGCACGTTAGATGGTAAACTGTTGTAACCTGTTAAACCCGTAGTGTTTATTTTCCACGACGTAACTTCAGGACCAACCTGCGCTTGCACCGATAATGTTAGCACAGTTGCTGTAACTATACTTAAAATTTGTTTTATCATAAATGTTTGTTTTTTTAATTAGACGGTGCTTTTTGTAAAACCCTTCGGGTACCCTGAAATTATTTTTGATTTTGTTTCGGCACATCATTCCATGTGCTTTCCGAAAAATTAAGATGAGTGCTAAACAAACCAAAAACGGTAAAAGCCGCATTAAGAATTAATAAATGAAAAACGCAAGCCATACGGTACAAACTAAAATATCCGGCTCTTGTATCAGTAGTTAAAAGATGGTTGGGCATTAATAACGTTTCGGCTAACGTAAATAAAAAAAGAGAAGTAAAAAGGCTTTCAAAATTTCGTAAGGCAAAAAACTTTACGCTACGCCATTTATTGAATGATTTGCCCCAAGTGTGAACCAAATAATAATTGCCATACAAGGTTTGCGCAAAAAGCATGGCAGGCACATTTTCATTAGCCGTGGTAAAAAACTTTGCTGTGCTTACAATTTTAAAGTGTTTTAAATCTTTTCGGTAGGTTTTATTCAGTTCCTTAATTTTTAAAATAGCCTCGTAGGGTATATCGCTTGCCGAATGTTGTGAAGGTAAAAAACGCAGGCGTAATTTTTTGCTGAGGTTTTTTATTTGAGCTTGTGTAAATATTTTCTCTTGCTCAATTTCATCCTCATCTAAAAACTCGAAAGATGAATTGTAGAATTTTAAATTATTAAGTATGTTTTTTTCTGATAGCCGGCTTTTAATTAAAATGCGTTCAGCCTCCTGTAACAAAGCATCTTGCTTCGATAGCTCCTTCCGCTCATCTTCCAGCAATTGTTGTAAGTTCTTATCCATTTTAATTAGCTAAAGTAAATTTACTGATTTTCTGTTACAAAAACTATATTTGCCTTATGCGTGTGGTTATACAAAGGGTACAAAGTGCTTCTGTTACTATAGATAAAAAACTTTTTTCGGCTATAGAAAAAGGCTTGTTAATTTTAGTGGGCATTGAAGAAGCCGATACTACTGAAGACATTGATTGGCTTTGCCGTAAAATTATAGACCTGCGCATTTTTGCCGATGCCGAAGGTAAAATGAACTTGAGTGTTAAAGATGCTGGCGGAGATATTTTAGTTATCAGCCAGTTTACCCTGCATGCTTCTACTAAAAAAGGCAATCGCCCATCGTACATAAAAGCGGCACGACCTGAAACTGCTATTCCTCTTTACGAAAATTTTACAACTATGTTATCAAATCTTTATCAAAAGCCTGTAAAAACTGGTGTTTTTGGAGCCGATATGCAGGTTTTATTAGTAAACGATGGACCTGTTACTATTTGCATCGATTCTAAAAACAAGGAGTAGGCACTGCATTTTAAAAATAAGCTTTATATTTGCACTCGTATCATGACAATCAATAAGCACATTATTATTTCTAATTGGCACACACGCTGCCAATCCTCTATGCAATTCTATTATTGCTAAGAGTCCTGCTTATTGTTCTTTTTTTTTAATCACAACACATTCAATCAAAATTATCATGAACGCCATAGGTGATGCTATATTACAAAGTTTAAACACCCTCATAGTTGTTATCGACACTAAGGGTGAGGTTAGTTACACAAGTCATTCTGTACAACGCTTGTTGGGCTTCGAAACATCGGCACTATTAGGCAATGGTTGGTGGAATTTGCCACGGGCATCTGCTGCCGAAGGTTTGTTAGTTAAACACCAAATACTATCGGTTATAGAGAAATCAGATAAAATTAAAATACCCGTTTTTGAGCGTGAAGTGTTTACCGCCCGTGGCGAAAAGAAAACCATAGTTTGGAACAGTAACTTGGCAGATGATGGTAGTTTGGTGGCTATTGGGTACGATATAACCGAACGTAAGCATGCCGAAAATTTATTGGATAAAAAAATAAAAGAACTGCAGGTTAAAAACTCTGAAATGGTAGAAAGCATTGCCTATGCAAAGCGTATACAGCAAAGTATTTTGGCAAAGCCCGATGGTTTATCTGAACACATAAGCGATTCATTTATTTTTTACCAGCCAAAAGATATAGTAAGTGGCGATTTATATTGGTACTACAAAAAAGAAAACAAATTGTATGTTGCCGCAATTGATTGTACGGGTCACGGTGTGCCGGGTGCCTTAATGTCGGTTATAGCAAACGGTTTGTTGCGTACTACTATTGTGAAAAGAAATCTGGAAAATCCGGCTGAAATTCTTTTTGCCCTCGATGAAGAATTACAATCGGCTTTACTTATTGAAGGTGCTGCCGATGGCATGGATATAGCCCTTGTTGAAATAGATTTAGATGCCAAAAAAATAAAATTCTCAGGTGCTTTTCGCCCCTTGGTTTTAATCCGTGATGGTAAAATAATCGAATACAAAGCCAGCAAGTATCCTATAGGTTTATATGGCGATGTAGAAAAAAAGTTCGATTTGCATGAGTTTGATTTGCAAACCAACGACACATTGTATATGTTTTCTGATGGTTATGCCGATCAGTTTGGTGGTGAGCGGAGTAAGAAATTTAATCGTAAAAATTTCTATGAAATGTTGTTAAGTATACAGGATATGAACATGAGTGAGCAGGGTTCGTTTTTAGAATATGCGCACAATAATTGGAAACAGGATGAGCCTCAAACCGATGACCTGTTGGTTATAGGTTTAAAAATATAAAAACAGTTAAAAACCTGTCCATTTTTGGGCAGGTTTTAACCCCTTTTTCCCTATTGTATTTTTGTTATTTTTGTAGGATGTAATTTTTACAAAATGGCGAAAACAGCAGAGAAAATAGATAAGAAGTTAAAGTTTACAAAAGAGAATTATTTAACCTGGTACGAAAGCATGTTGCTTATGCGTCGCTTCGAAGAACGCACAGGGCAGCTTTATACCATGCAAAAAATAAAAGGTTTCTGCCATTTATATAACGGCCAAGAAGCCATTGTTGCAGGTACTGTTAGTGCTACCCGTAAAGATGATAAACACATTACAGCCTATCGCGATCATGCACATCCTATTGCATTGGGGCTTCATCCAAAATATGTAATGGCAGAGTTGTATGCAAAAATTACCGGTTGCTCAAAAGGCAAAGGTGGGTCGATGCACATTTTTAGTAAAGAACATAATTTTGTTGGCGGGCACGGTATCGTGGGTGGGCAGGTACCATTAGGAGCAGGCATTGCTTTTGCCGAAAAATATTTAGGCACTGATAACCTTTGCGTTTGCTCAATGGGCGATGGTGCCGTTCGTCAGGGTGCATTGCACGAAGCCTTTAATATGGCCATGAACTGGAAACTGCCTGTAATTTTTATTATAGAAAATAACCATTATGCAATGGGTACTTCGGTTGAACGTACAAGTAACGTAACCGAGTTATGGAAACTTGGTTTAGCTTATGATATGCCTGCAAAGCCTGTTGATGGGATGACGGTTGAAGCCGTACACGAAGCCATGGAAGAAGCAGCTGCACGTGCTCGTCGTGGTGATGGCCCAACTTTATTAGAAATGAAAACGTATCGTTATCGCGGTCATAGTATGAGCGATCCTCAAACCTACCGTAGTAAAGATGAGGTGGAAGAATTTAAACATCAAGACCCAATTGATAAAGTTTTAGAAACGTTGAAAAAAAATAAATGGATTGATGATAAAGGTGTTGAGGCAATGGAAGCAAAAATAAAAACCATTGTCGAAGAATCAATCACCTTTGCAGAAGAATCTCCATATCCTGCGGTAGAAGAATTGTATCACGATGTGTATGTTCAAACAGATTATCCTTTCATTAAAGAATAAAGAAATTTAATTATGGCTGAAATTATTAAAATGCCCAAACTAAGCGATACTATGACTGAGGGTGTAGTAGCTAAATGGCATAAAAAGGTGGGTGATAAGGTTAAGAACGGCGAAATTATTGCCGACATTGAAACGGATAAAGCCACTATGGAGTTTGAATCTTTTTACGATGGCACATTACTTTACATTGGTGCCGAAGCAGGCAAGCCTGTTGCTATTGATGCGCTAATTGCTGTTATTGGTAAAGATGGCGAGGATATTTCTAAAATTATTAGTGGAGCAGGCACACCTGCACCTGCTGCCGAAAGCAAAAAAGCAGAACCTGTTGCTGCAACAAACGGGGCAACTAATAGCACAGCTAAGCCTGCTGCTGAAACAAAAAAAGTTGAAATTCCTGCAACTATAAATATTGTACGTATGCCTAAACTAAGCGATACTATGACCCAAGGTGTAGTAGCTAAGTGGCATAAAAAAGTGGGCGATAAAGTTAAAAATGGCGAATTGTTAGCTGATATCGAAACTGATAAAGCCACCATGGAGTTTGAATCTTTTTTTGATGGCGTACTTTTATATCAGGGCAACGAAGCGGGTAAAGCAGTAGAGATTAATTCATTATTAGCCATTATTGGTAAAGGTGGCGAAGATATAACAGCCATTGTAGCACAGGAAAAAGCACAAGGTGCAACTGTTGCACCTGCGGCAGCACCAGCTAAGCAAGAAGTTGCTACAACAACATCGGCTCCTGTTCAGCAAACGGTAGCTGTGCCTGTTACACAGCATACAGCATCAACTAACGGAAGAATTATTGCATCGCCTCTGGCTAAAAAAATTGCAAAAGATAAAGGTATCGATATTGCTGTGGTACATGGCAGTGGTGATGGCGGACGCATTATTAAAAAAGACATTGAAACTTATACGCCGGGTGCAGGCAGAAATGCTGCATCTACTTTTGTAGGTACCGAAAGTTATACCGAAGTGCCTGTTTCGCAAATGCGTAAAACAATTGCACGTCGTTTGGTTGAAAGCAAAAATGGCGCACCGCATTTTTACTTAACTGTTGAGTGCGATATGGAAAATGCCATCAGCGCACGCGAGGCTATCAATAAAGCAGCCGAAAAAAATGGCGAAGCAAAAATCTCTTATAATGATATTGTTATTAAAGCTTGTGCATCGGCATTGCGCAAACATCCAAAAGTAAATTCAAGTTGGTTAGGCGATAAAATTCGCTACAACAACCATATACATATTGGTATGGCGGTAGCGGTTGAAGATGGTTTATTGGTACCTGTTATTCGTTTTGCTGATGGTAAAAACCTGTCGCAAATTTCTGCTGAAGCAAAAGCCTTTGGTAAAAAAGCAAAAGATAAAAAATTACAACCTGCCGATTGGGAAGGAAACACCTTCACGGTTTCTAATTTAGGCATGTTTGGTATCGATGAGTTTACATCTATTATCAACAGTCCTGAATCTTGTATTTTGGCAGTGGGTGGCATTCGCCAAGTACCGGTAGTAAAAAACAATATGGTGGTACCGGGTAACACTATGAAAATTACTCTAAGCTGCGATCACCGTACAGTTGATGGTGCAACAGGCGCAGCCTTTATGCAAACTTTAAAAGACTTTTTAGAAAACCCGATTATGATGTTTGTTTAAGCAGAAAAATAGTTCCACAAAAAAGGGTAGTTCATCGAACTACCCTTTTTTATTTAATAATATTAAAATCTATTTATCGCTTTTAGAAAACCGAATAGTTTTTTGTTCGTTGGTTCCAATAATCCTGAAAAGATAATTCCCTTCCATCAACGTTGAAATATCAAGGCTAATTAAAATAGCGCCATCGTTAATTTTTTGTTCCATTACTTTTTTGCCTTGTAAATCATAAATCTCAACACGCGTTTGTATAGCTGCTTTGTTTAAACTTACCGTAAGCTGGTTAGTTGCCGGTACAGGAAATAATTTTATGGTAGAAAAATTATCGTAATTAGCAATGCCCGCTGAGGTTGTATCAACAACAGTAGAAGTATCGCCAGCCGGAGGCGGAAGAACCACATTTAAAGCGGCACTTGCCTGACAGCCATTTGTATCAGTTACAGTAACGGTAAAATAAACATAACACACATGAAAAATAGAATCAGTAGTTTGTCCGTTAGGAGTCCAGCTATATTTATAAGGTGCTGTTCCTCCGTGTACAACTGCCCATAACGAGTTGCCACAGCCGCAAGCACCGCCGCCGCCCACAATTTTAAAACAAGGCTGCACCACAATGCTATCAATGCTGGCGGTAAGTGGTGCGGGTTGGTTTATAGTTATAATATCTCTAATAGTATCTCCTTGACTATCTTTTGCAACTACTGTGTAAGTGCCCACAGGTAAATTACTTGCCACGGCACTTGTGCCTCCTGTTGGCAGCCAATTATAGGTAAAACCGCCCGACCCTCCGGTTGCTGTAGCAGTAGCGCTTCCATTAGCACTTCCATTACAGTGGGCATCAGTTTTTGATACAGTAATGTGCAAAGTAGTTTGTCCAAAAAAAGTAAAGGGAATAATACCGAACAAAAAAAGAAAATATGATAATGCGTATTTTTTTAAATTATTCATTCAGGTTGGACTTAATATATAACAAGTGTACAACAATAAAAAACTAAATACAATTTTTTTAACATTTAGTATTTTAATAGATTATTAATAAAGTAATTTCTCCTAAATTACTACTGATTTAGTTGGTATATTTGGAATGACTTGTTGAAATAATGGAAAAAGAACCTATTGTTTAGTGTAGCAAGCATATATGCGATATGTTCAAAAATAGAATTTTAATATTTCTTTATTTGTTTCTATCCCTTTGTGGTTTTTCTCAGCCTGCTCAAAACAATTGGTCTATAAAAAAAGATGCCGATGGTATAGCTATCTATACAAGAAAAGCAGCTAATTCAGATTTTAAAGAACTTAAAGCTGTTTTTTATTTAAAAACGTCGCTTTGCAGCATAGTTGCTTTGGTAGACGATTGGGAAAATTATTCAAACTGGGTGTATAAATGTGGTCAATCTACCATACTTAAAAAAGTAAGCGACAGAGAGCTTATACATTACCAAACGGTGTTGGTTCCCTGGCCTTTAGATAAGAGAGATTTTATAGTTACTACAGTACTCTCGCAAGATGAGAAAACTAAAATCATTACTATTAAATCGACTGCCAATCCTAAATACATTCCGGATAACCCTGGCTTTGTTCGCATCCCTCAATTAGATGCCTGTTGGATTTTAACTCCTTTAAAAGACGGCATAATTGAAGTCACGTACCAATTGTTGGTAAACCCTGGAGGCAATATACCGGTTTGGATAGTAAATATGGTAGTGGTAGATGGCCCTTTTCAAACCATGGTTAATTTTAAACAATGGGTTATGAAACCCAAATATCAAGCCGCAAAACTTTCTTGCATTAAAGAATTCGATTAGCGTATTTATTCTCGCAGCTATCTAATAAAGTTTTAATTTTACCGCATGAACGTTTTAATCTTAGGCAATGGCGGCAGAGAGCATGCTTTTGCATATAAAATATCTCAAAGTAAAAAATTAGAAAACTTATATATTGCTCCGGGCAATGCGGGCACAAGTCTTTGCGGTACTAATATCGATATTTCAGCTTCTGATTTTGAAGGCATTAAAAATTTCGTATGGAAAAACAACATCGATATGGTTGTTGTAGGGCCTGAGGACCCATTGGTAAAAGGCATCTACGATTTTTTTAAAAACGATGAGGTGCTAAAAGATGTGGCCATTATTGGACCATCAAAAGCAGGAGCACAGTTAGAGGGCAGTAAAGATTTTTCTAAAGAATTTATGATTCGTCATAACATTCCAACAGCCCGTTACCAAACATTTACTAAAGATACGTTACAAGATGGTTTAAAATTTTTAGAAACCCTAAGCCCACCTTACGTTTTAAAAGCTGATGGTTTAGCAGCTGGTAAAGGTGTTATTATACCCGAAACCTTAAATGAAGCAAAAAAAGAGTTAACCGAAATGCTTGCCAACGCAAAATTTGGTAACGCTTCGGCAAAAGTGGTAATAGAAGAATTTTTAAAGGGCATTGAGCTTTCTGTTTTTGTGTTGACAGATGGAAAAAATTATAAAATACTTCCTGCCGCAAAAGATTATAAGCGCATTGGCGAAGGCGATATTGGTTTAAACACAGGCGGCATGGGTGCAGTTAGTCCGGTGCCATTTGCCGATGCTGATTTTATAAAAAAAGTTGAAGAGCGAGTTGCTATACCAACCTTAAAAGGTTTGCAGCAAGAAAACATAATTTATAAAGGTTTTATTTTTATTGGCTTAATGAATTGTGGTGGCGAGCCTCAGGTAATTGAGTATAACTGCCGCATGGGTGATCCGGAAACCGAAGTAGTTATCCCCCGTATAAAAACTGATTTGTTAGAATTGTTTGAAGCCGTTGCAACCGAAAATTTACACAACATAAAATTGGAGGTTGATGAGCGCATTGCTACAACGGTAATGTTAGTGTCGGGTGGTTATCCGGAGGAGTATGAAAAAAATAAAACCATCACAGGTTTAGATAAAACTCACGACAGCATTATTTTTCATGCTGGCACAAAATTAGATGGCGCTAATGTGCTAACTAATGGGGGGCGTGTAATTGCCATCACATCATTTGGTAACAGCATGCAGGAGGCTATAGGTAAAAGCATGAAAAATGCCGAAATAATTTCGTACGATAAAAAAAATTACCGAAAAGACATTGGGCAAGATTTAATGAAATTAGAAAAAGTAAAATCGTAACTTGCAGTAATAAATAACTTATTATGGATTTTGTTTTCGATATAAAAGAAATAGCCACCGTAACCATGGTGCTGTTTGCTGTTATTGATGTAGTGGGCTCGGTACCTGTTATCATCAATCTGCGGCAAAGTACGGGTGAGTTACAATCGGGTAAAGCCTCTTTGGTTTCATTAGCCATTATGGTAGTGTTTTTATTTGCCGGCGAATCTATTTTACAACTTATAGGTTTAAGTACTAAAGATTTTGCCATAGCAGGTTCTTTAGTAATATTTTTTATCGCTCTCGAAATGATTTTGGGTATCCGTTTGTATAAAGAAGAAGTAACTTCTACTGCATCGGTGGTGCCGCTTGCTTTTCCTTTAATTGCAGGTACGGGCACATTAACCACCTTACTATCTATGCGAGCACAATACAACACAGTATCTTTATTAATTGGCATTCTTATTAATGTAGGCATTGTATATATAGTTTTAAAAAATGTAAAACATTTAGAACGCATTTTAGGGGCGGGTGGTGTTGCTATTCTGCGTAAAGTATTTGGCATCATATTATTAGCCATTGCGGTTAAAATTTTCAGAACCAATAGCGGCATTTAACTTTGAACGATGTTATCCACATTTATACCGATGGTGCTGCCAGTGGAAACCCCGGACCGGGTGGTTACGGCGTTGTTATGTTATATAAAGAAAAACGCAAAGAACTTAGCGAAGGTTTTAAGTACACCACTAACAACCGTATGGAGCTACTGGCGGTTATTATTGCCTTAGAGCATTTAAAAAATTTGGGTAGCCATGTCATCGTTTATTCCGATTCAAAATACGTAGTCGATTCTATCGAAAAAAAATGGATAGACGGTTGGATAAAAAAGAATTTCAAAAACGTAAAGAATGTAGATTTATGGCTGAGGTTCTTAGCTCTCTATAAAAAACATCACGTGAAATTTAAGTGGGTAAAAGGCCACGCCGATAATGTAGAAAACAACCGCTGCGATGTGTTGGCAGTAGAAGCCTACAAACAACCCAACCTAAAACCCGATACGGGGTACGAATTAAGTAAACATACTATAGGTTAGTTTGGTGCGTTAGTATAGTAACGCTAAAAAAGCGCCAAAAATTAGTACCAGCGCAAAATTTCCATTGCAGGCGGATGAGCTTTGCTGTTTTAATGGCGTAACTTTGATGTAAATTATTTCGCTTGATAAAACTAAAAAACATACAAAAGTCTTACCACCTGGGTAAAAGCGAGTTTAAAGTACTTAAGGGAATTGATTTGCATATTAAAGAAGGTGAGTTTGTATCCATCATGGGCTCTTCAGGTTCAGGTAAATCAACGCTGCTGAACGTATTGGGCATTTTAGATAATTACGATAGTGGCGAATATTTGTTGAACGGCATGCTCGTAAAAAATCTGTCGCAAACACAAGCAGCACACATTCGTAATAAATTTTTGGGTTTTGTTTTTCAGTCGTTCAATTTGCTTTCTTTTAAAAATGCTATGGAAAATGTAGCGCTTCCTTTATACTACCAAAAAGTATCGCGTAAAGAACGCAACAAGCTGGCCTTAGAATACTTAGATAAAGTAGGTTTAAAAGATTGGGCTAACCATTTACCCAGCGAGTTAAGCGGTGGGCAAAAACAACGTGTAGCAATTGCACGAGCATTGATTGGTCAACCTAAAGTAATTTTTGCCGATGAACCTACCGGAGCGTTAGACTCTACTACCTCTTTAGAAGTTATGGATTTATTTAAAGGCATAAACGCACAGGGCATAACCTTAGTTGTTGTAACCCACGAAGATGATATTAGTAAAATGACCGACCGGGTTATTCGCTTAAAAGACGGACTTATTGTGAATGAAGAAGTAGAAGCAGAAAACATCATAAAATAAAAAATGTTTAACCGCGATAACTGGCAAGAAATATTTGAAACCATAAGCAAAAACAAATTGCGTACGTTTCTTACGGCCTTTAGTGTGGCTTGGGGTATTTTTATTATGGTGGTTTTATCGGGTGCGGGTAATGGCTTGCGTAATGGTGCGCAAAGTCAGTTTGGTAACGATGCTGCTAATAGTATTTATATCGAAGGCGGTAACACATCAATGGCATATAATGGTTTAAAACCTAATCGAGAAATACAACTTACCAACGAAGATTACGATTTAATAAGAGACCAGATAAAAGAAATTGATAACTCATCGGCTATGTTTAAGCCACGCGAAACAAAAATACTTTCTTATAAAAAAGAACATGCTGGTTTTTTGGTTCGCCCTGTAATGCCCGACCATCAAAATTTAGAACGTGCTGCTATTATAAAAGGTCGTTTTTTTAATATGAACGATATAAATAATTACGGCAAAGTTTGCTCTATTGGTAAACCGGTTGAAGAGGCTTTGTTTAAAGGCGAAAACCCGCTGGGTAAATATATTGATGTAGCAGGCACTCAATATATGGTAGTGGGTGTTTTCGATGATCCCGGCAATGGGGATAATAACAGAATTTATATTCCTATTTCAACCGCGCAACGTGCTTGGAACGGACAAAATCATGTAAACATGATGTGGTTTACAACTGGTAGTGCAGGCATTGAGCGTAGCGAAGAGATAGTAAAACAACTACGTTTACTAATGGGTAAAAAACACAATTTTAATGCGAAAGATGAAGATGCCCTTGGTGTTTATAATAACAATGTACAGTACGAACGCACCATGGGCATGCTCGATGGCATCAAAATATTTGTAACCATCATTGGTATTTTTACTTTAATAGCAGGCATTGTAGGTGTTAGCAATATTATGATGATTATTGTGAAAGAACGCACTAAAGAAATTGGCATTCGTAAAGCTTTGGGTGCAACGCCTTATTCTATTGTAAGTCAAATAATATTAGAAAGCGTTTTTATAACAGCTACCGCTGGCTATATAGGTTTGGTGCTCGGCGTAGCTTTAATAGAAGGCATGCGTAAAGTTGGGGTTAACAGCGATTTTTTTAAAGACCCCGAAATAGATTTTGGCTTAGCGGTTTTTGCAACAGGCTTATTAGTTTTTTCGGGTGCATTGGCAGGTTTAATTCCGAGCATTCGTGCAGCACGTATAGAACCCGTTATTGCTTTACGACAAGATTAATGTTTTAAATGAGTGTTATAGACAGAGATAATTGGCAAGAAATTTTTGCAACTATTAAAAAAAATAAGTTGCGCACCTTTCTAACTATGTTGGGGGTGGCCTGGGGCATTTTTATGTTGGTTATTATGTTGGGTGCAGGCAATGGTTTAAGGCATGGCATTATGGATGGCTTTGGTGGTTTAGCTACCAATAGTTTTTTCTTATGGACGCAACCAACTACCAAACCCTATAAAGGATTGAAATCAGGGCGTACATTTATTTATGATGATAAAGATGTTGAAGCGCTGAAAAAATCTCCCAGCATGGATATCGTTTGTCCGCAAAACCAACTGGGTGGTTTTAAGCAAGGCAACAATGTAGTGCGGGGTTTAAAAACTGGCAGCTTTAGTGTTCAGGGACAGTATCCCGATTTTATTAAGGTTATAAAAAAAGATATTGTAAGAGGACGTTTTATTAATCAAAAAGACATTGATGATAGACGTAAAATTTGTGTCATTGGTCCGCGTGTACTAGAAATTCTTTTCAAAAAAAGTGAAGAAATAATGGGGCAGTACATTCGCATAAATGGAGTGTACTTTATGGTGGTTGGTTTAACACGTCCTAATCAAGGTGGACAAGATGGGCAAGAAGATGCGCAAACAATTTATATTCCGTTTACCACTTTTCAAAAAGCATTTAATTATGTAAACAAAGTAGGCTGGTTTGCTATAAAAGCAAAAGATAACGTTCCGGCAGAGCAAGCCGAACAAGAAGCCATTGCACTTTTAAAAGAAAGACATAAAGTAGCTCCGGATGATAAAGTTGCCATTGGGCATTGGAACATGGGCGTTGAGTTTGGTAAACTTAACGGCTTGTTTTATGGCATAGAAGCCTTAGTGTGGGTAGTGGGTATAGGTACTTTGTTAGCAGGTGTAATTGGTATCAGCAACATTATGCTTATTGTTGTAAAAGAACGTACTAAAGAAATTGGTGTAAAACGTGCACTTGGTGCAACACCCGCTAATGTGGTTTCTCAAATTTTATTAGAAGCATTATTTATTACCGCCATTGCAGGTTATGCGGGTTTAACCGCAGGCATTTATTGCTTGGAAGGTTTAAACGCTGCTATTGGTCATGAACAAGGAGCCATGTTTACAAACCCAACGGTTGATATTAGCATAGCCATGAAAGCCTTGAGTGTAATTATAGTGGGTGGTTTAATAGCAGGTTTTATTCCTGCGCGTAGGGCAGTGGCTATTCATCCGGTAGAAGCATTAAGAACAGAATAACAACAATATATATGATAAAAAAAATAATTAAAATCAGTTTACTAATTATAGTACTTGCCATTTTTGGGTACACCATTTTCTTTTTATACCAAAAATCGCAAAAGCCACCTGTAGTTTTTCAAACGGTTTCTCCTTTTGATACCGTTGTCATTAAAAAAACGGTGGCAACAGGTTCTATCATTCCACGTAAAGAGGTTAACATGAAATCACGCGTATCGGGGGTGGTAGAAAAATTTTTTGTGGTTGCCGGACAAGAAATTAAAGAAGGCGATGTTATAGCCCGCATAAAAATTATCCCTAACATGGCAAGTTTGCAAGGAGCGGAAACACGCATTAATCAGGCTAAAGTGAGTTTCGATAATGCGGCTATGGAATATGAGCGTAATAAAAAATTATTGGAACAAGGTGTAATTTCTAAAGCTGATTTTTTACCGTCTGATTTAAAATACAAAAGTGCACAGGTAGAGGTAAAATCTGCCGATGAGAATATGCAAATTTTAAAAGAAGGTGTTAGCAAAAGTATGGAGACTGCTTCTAACACCATTGTAAAATCAACCATTAAAGGCATGGTACTCGATGTGCCTATTAAAGAAGGTAGCTCGGTTATTGAAAGCAATACTTTTAACGAGGGTACAACCATTGCCATAGTAGCCAACATGGGCGAAATGATTTTTGAAGGCAAGCTTGATGAAAGCGAAGTAGGCAAAGTAAAAGAAGGCATGCCTTTGGTGTTAACCGTTGGTGCTATAGATGGCGAAACCTTTAACGCAAACCTTGAATACATTGCCCCAAAAGGTGTAGCCGAAAACGGAGCCATTCAGTTTTTAATTCGTGCAGCAATGAATAAAGATAAAAACAGTACTTTTTTACGTGCTGCTTACAGTGCCAGTGCCGATATTATTTTAGCGAAAAAAGAAAACGTATTGGCTATACCCGAAAGCGTTTTACAATTCGAAAAAAGCAAACCTTTTGTAGAAGTTGAAAAATTGCCAAACGTGTATGAGAAGAAATACATTAAAACCGGTTTATCTGACGGTATAAATATTGAAGTATTGGAAGGCCTAACTAAAAAAGATAAAATAAAAATTCCTTTACTAAATACACCACCTGCTGATAAGAAGTAACCTTTGTAGCAATTTTTTCTTAAAACTGAAAGTATATAAAAGGCTGCATATCGGCACTGAGGGCTTGGTATAATACAAACACAGCTATTACTACTACTAAACCCATAACAGGTACGGGGCTTTTGCTAAAAAGACTACGGTAGTTATTTTTAAAGTTTTCAGGTAACCAGTGTATCAGGTAACCTGCTAACATTACCAATAAAACTGTTTTGTAGGAAACCAGTACACGCAAAATTAAATCCGCGCCAAAATGATTTTGAATTCTATCAAATAATTCGGTTACAGTTTCTAAATCATCACTACGAAACCAAATACGTGTAAAACTTATAAATGCCAACGTTACAAGCACACATAAAGCTTTTACAAAAAAGTTGATAGAGTTTTTAAAAGGAGATATTTTTAGCCACAGTTTATGTATTACTAAACCCAAGCCGTTAAGTCCGCCCCATATCATAAACATCCAGCTACTGCCATGCCACAAACCACCCAGCAACATAGTTATCATTAAATTTATATTGGTGTTTAATGTTTTTTTAAAGCCTTCAAAAAAATACATTAACAAGCCAAATACCAAACCCAATATTGGTAGTAAAATAAACAACCGTGCCTTACCGCTCAATAAAATAAATACGCTGCATAAAATAAAAATGCAAATGTAGGAACCAATGCTTCCTTTACGGTTGCCACCAAGCGGTATATATAAATATTCTTTAAGCCAGCTTGATAAGGATATGTGCCAGCGTTGCCAAAACTCACTGGTGCTTTGTGCTTTGTAGGGCGATTTAAAATTTGTTTTCAGTCGGAAACCTAATAACAAAGCAACGCCAATGGCAATATCAGTGTAACCGGAAAAATCGGCATAGATTTGCAAGGAGTAGCCCAATATGCCTAAAATTACCTCAACACCACTATAATAATTTGGGTTTTCGAAAATACGGTCTACAAAATTTACGCCTACATAATCAGCCATTACTTTTTTTGCCAGTCCGTTTAAAATCCAAAATAAAGCTAAACCAAATTCAGTTTTTAAAAGATTATAGGGTTGATGTATTTGGTATAAAAATTCGTGCGCCTTTACAATAGGACCAGCTACTAAGTGCGGAAAAAAACAAACAAAAAAACCGTACTCAAAAATGTTATTTACAGGTTGTACTTTTTGGCGGTATAAATCAATAATGTAGGATAAGGATTGGAAAGTAAAGAACGAGATGCCTACCGGAAGAATTAATTTATCGACACTAAAACCCGTGCTAAAAAACGAATTACTGAAATGCGAAAAGTGATTAAAGAATTTAAAATGCGTACCAAAAATTTGGTTAGAGCTTTCGGTAAAAAAATACGCATACTTAAAATAACCTAACAGCAACAGGTTTATACAAACACTAAAGGTAACCGCCAGTTTTTTTATGGAATCTTTTTTTGCACTGTATATGAGTCTGCCCCAACAATAATCGCTACAAATGGTAAAAAGCAAGAGTACAATAAACACACCGCTTGTTTTGTAATAAAAAAACAAGCTCACTGCAAATAAATATACTGTACGCGCTTTACTGAATTTGTATAAGAATGAATAAAAGAAAAGAACTACCGCAAAAAATAGCCAGAAAAATAAATGGGTAAACAGCAAGGGTTTATCTTGCTGAAACGAAATAATGTTTTGCAGTATGTTTTGTAAAAATTCGTTCAAAATAAAAGCGTACTAAAAATAGTACGCTTAATTTAATTGTAGTTATTATTTACAAATAATTTTAAGGCTGTGGTTGTTGATTGCCCTTCTTTTTAAACCAATGTAAGTTTGGCATATTTGCACCAAACTGATAACCTACATTTAATATGGCTGCTACACATCCAAATTTATGATTGGCAGTACCATTACCTACATACTGCACAAGGCATTGCATATAATCGGCATAAGATGCTTTGGCTGTAAGCTCTACACATAAACGGTTCCAAAACTGCATTCTAAAACCTGATTCAACACCGGCAATAACCCCTGCAATATGCCAGTAGTTATTTAAACGCGTGCTAAAAATAGTAACATCGGTACGTGGTACAACCATGCCGGCACCCGGCTTAACAATAAAACCTATATTATGTTTTTTATTAGCACTGGTATAAAGCTTCCAACGCTTAATAAAACTAAGCATCCAAAAGTTTGCCCCATCGGTATGCTCAAAATGAAATTGCTGGCGTGTTGGAAAAGAATCTGGGTTGCTTATATTCTTACCCTGCACGGTACCTGTAAAATTTATACCCTGCCCATCAGTTACTACATATTTAGCATGGTCGTAACTAAGCTCAATGCCCATATCTTTTTCGTTGTTAAAATAGGCTCCAATTCTAAAATTAAATTGTGGTATAGTTAAGTTAACCACATCACTCCATGAACCCGCTATTTTGTCAAAATCGGGGCTATCGTGCGCCTTTACATTATTTATATAAAAATCGTATGAACCATGTACAGGATCGTTTGGTCCTGCAGTTCCGTTGTTTTTAAAGTGAATGGTGCTTCTGGTATAAGCCTCGCGGTTATAGCCCCACATGCCATAAAAAGTAAACCTCTTTTTCTTCTTTTCAGGGGCTGCATCATTTTGAGATGAAGCCGAGAAACAAAAACAAACTAACAAAGTAGCTGCTACTAAAATTTTACGCATTGGTGAATTTTTGTGCGAATATCAATAATTTATTTGTTAATTTTTAAAGAATAAAAAAAGCCACGCAATATTATATCGCGTGGCTTTTAATTACTAGATCTCTTAATTATCTAATCAGTTCAACAAAACCTTTTTTCTCTTCTAAACTGGCGCTACTGCAATTAGATTTATATTTTACTATATAAAAATAAGTTCCATTATCAGCATCGTGCCCACTTTTTGTTTTGCCATCCCAAGGTTTATTATAGTCGGTAGCATTATAAACTAATATACCCCAACGGTCATAAATAGTTAACTCATAATATGTATCATTACTTTGTTTACCAATTTGATATTGGTTTAAGCTTGAAGAATAAAAAGGGTAAAATAAATCGTTTGATTTATCTCCGTTAGGAGAGAACACGTTTACCATTTCGTTTGGTATAAAGGCGTTTGGAGTTGTTGTAATAATTACTTTACCTGTATCAGGGCAACCATTATGTTTATAAGTAACATAGTAACTGTTTACATTTTGTACAAGTACATGAATTGAATCGCCGGTACTTGATACACCTGAATTACTTGGATGCCATACATAATTAGTGTTACCTGTATCGGCAATTAATAAGGCTAAAGAATCTTTAGGGCAGTAGTAGGCATAAATATTATCGTTAGTTAAGCGCGGCCCATCCTGTAATGTATAAGAAACTTCATCAACACAATTTCCATTTTTTATTTCGCAAGTATATGTGCCTGCCTTTAAATATGATATACTACTTGAAGAAGGAAAATTTCCATAAGTTGGGTTAGGGTTAAGAGAATTAATTGTATTGTTTGAAGACCACGTGTATGTATATTTATCAGGTGAGTTGATAGGTCCATTTTTTTCTGATACTACACTTACTTTTATTTTGGCTGTAGAATCGTGGAAACATTTTAAAGGTTCAACTACACTGATACCACTTGCTTTAAATGATTTAATTTTAATAACGTATTCTGTTACGCTTAAGCAATTACCAGGAAGGGGTGTGTGCATCGAATCTGTATAGGTATAAAAACCTGATACTGTATTTGTAAAAACAGGCGCAATGGTAAACGTAGCCAATGTGTTAACTCCATAAGGCGCTCCCGGCCCTGTCCAGCTATTGGTAACATTTGGGTTTACAGAATTTATAGTTAAAGTATCCATGTTACAAACTGCATGAGTACTATCTCTATTAGGAATAACCACCCCGTTATTGGCAATTAAGTTGTTTTTAATTGTATCATTACATGTTGGATTGCCGGGAACACTAATAATCATAGTGTAAGTTCCGATACCAAGGTTGCTTATATTAATTGGGGAAGATGCAGAAGTCGTTCCGCTATTGTTTACGCCACCACTAACTACCCAATTATACGAATTATAAATGCCGGTTGGGTTTGCATTTGTATAGGTTATACTTCCATTATTTCCTCCGGAACAAGGGTGTGACGTTAACGTATCAAACACTAAATGAGCTTGAGTTAATGTAATTTTTAAAGAATCTTCACACTGAGTTGTTGGGTCTTTATAAATAACCGTATAGTGCTGCCCATTACTTGTATTTGATGCCACATTAGTTTGAGTTGTTACAGATGTAAGTGTGTTACTATTATCATACCACTGATATGATGAGCCTGCAGGGGCAATTAAAGCGGCTTGCGAACCACAAAATGGCATAGTGCTGTTTTGTATAGTTGGGTTAACACTTACGACCTGCACAACCGTATCTCTTGGAGGGCATAAACCTGTATTGTCAACTACGTGCACAGAATAAGAACCCGTTGGTAAATTAGTAACTACTGTATTTGTACCAAGCCCACCTAAAGGACCAGTCCAGTTATAATTAAACGAACCCGTACCTGCTGCAACAGCTGCAACCGAACCATTTGCTCCTCCTTTGCAAGTTGCATTAGAGCTTAAGTTTAATACAATATTTGAAGGTTTAACAACAATTTTAAAACTTGAAGGGCACCCTGATGGAGACACTGTTTTTACGGTAAATGTATCATTTATAGATGCAGTTGTACTTAACGTTTGAGTGTTTACACCTGTACCCGTAGCAAGTGTGCTATTGTTTGGACTTGGCCCATACCACTGGTAGCTGGTAAAGCCGGGAGGTGCAACCAAACTTACACTACCTCTGGTTGTACCACAAAAACCTAATACACTGGATGCAGAACCCGGGTTACCGCAAAATGCATCGATGTACGCGTAACCAAAATGGCCACCTAACGAACAATCGAATGTTTGAAAAGTAATAGTTACCGTTTGACCAATATAGTGTGTTAAATCAACCGAAACAGACGTCCATTTTTTATAAAAAACATCGGCAAGGCCATTATACTGATCCCCAGTATTTTCTGTAAAGGTGCTATCTGTAGCAGCTGCATCTGTATTTACAGTATACGAACCGCAAGATGTAGTGCTATCAATTTGATGTCCATATTGGTCTACTGTTGTTATGTTAAAATAAGGTTCTTCATCAGGAGAATGCCCTTGCGGATTATTTAAAATAACTGCATACTGATATGTAAATAAAGATGTACTGCTTGTTACCGAAATAGAATAGGTTATACTTTCTGTCTCTGCACCTCCATTAGCGTTACCTAAGCGTACAGAAGTGCCACTACCATTAGGTGAAACAAAGGGTATATCAGAAAGGTGGGTAGTTGGATTTATGGCCAAAGAATCGTAACCTGAAAAAGAAGTACTTGAAGGATTGTTATTTGCAGGTGGCGCATTCATTATATTATGACGGTTAGTAGTTGGTATTTGATTAAAGTTTTGGTCGTATAGTGTAGTACCTGGTCCACCCTGACCTTCAATTAAAGGTGAGTTAATTAATTGTGGAGCATAACTTACAGTGCCTAAGGTATAGGAAGGGGCTAAAGTCCATGTAGCTGCAGCATTTACGTCACCGGTAACACCACTCCACCCATTAAAATTTAATTGCTGAAAACTTGAGTTTGCGCATGCAGAACTTAATACTGTATTGTGGCTATTTCCGTTTTTAGCTGTTGTTTGATTTGTAGCAGTATTAGTTGGTAGGTTTTGTTGTTTTATTAAACCTAATTCTTTAACTCGCTTTGCCATATAATTACGACGTACTCTATCTATATTTTCGTCTGCGTTTAAATGGTGTAGAGTTAATTCTTTTTTTGCCTTAACTTCATCAAAGCCTTGCAATAAAAGTTTTTTTTCTTCGGGGGTTTGGGCCTTAATTCCCAAAAAAGTAAGAATAAAGGCTACTAAAAGTAATTTTTTTGTCATGAGTTTTTAATTTTGCGAACGCAATATAAAAAATTATACGCTATATAAAGTCGAAAAAAAAGATAATTGCGAGTTAAAATAGCAAGCGTTCAAAAAAATAATATGTAAGGGTTTGCATTATTCTGTTTTTGTATTTACCTTGTACTCCATGACCCTGTTAGGAAAAGTTATAAAAAAGACGATTGAGATTGGTGAGAAAATTCCTAAAAGAAATCGCAACCAAGGCGTGTTTAAAAAGCAGGCTAAAGTTTTACGTAGTTTGATGCAAAAAGCGCAGTTTACTGCCTTTGGAGAGCACTATAAGTTTACGCAATTGCTTCACGAAAAAAATTTAGTGAAAGCATTTTCTAATAATGTACCTGTACATGATTACAACAGTATGTTTAAAAACTGGTGGTATAGGTCGTTAAACGGCGAACCTTTTGTTAGCTGGCCCGGCCCGATACAATATTTTGCGTTAAGTTCGGGCACATCAGAATCATCGAGTAAGCATATACCTGTTACTAAGGACATGTTAAAAGCTATACGTCGTGTTGGTGTTAGGCAAATTTTAAGTACCGCGCATTTTAATTTGCCCGAAGAACATTATAGAAAAGGCATTTTAATGATTGGCGGTAGCACTCACTTAAATTACAATGGTACTTATTTTGAAGGTGATTTAAGCGGTATTACAACAGGTACAATTCCGTTTTGGTTTCAGTTTTTTTATAAACCGGGACCTCGCATATCAAGTTACACAAACTGGGAAACCAAATTAGAGGAGATGACCTTGAATGCCAAAAACTGGGATATTGGCATTGTGTGTGGCGTACCCGCTTGGGTGCAAATTCTATTTGAAAAAATTATTGCCCACTATAAGGTAAAAACCATACACGATATATGGCCTAACCTGCGCATATATGTAAGCGGCGGTGTGGCTATAAGTCCGTATGTGAGCTCGTTTGAAAAATTGACAGAGCGACCTTTAATTTTTATAGATACCTATTTGGCTTCGGAAGGGTATATTGCCTATCAGGATAATCAGGACATTGGCGGCCCTATGAAATTGGTTACCGATAATGGCATTTATTTTGAGTTTGTGCCCTTTACAGATGAAAATTTTGATGAGGAAGGAAACCTGAAAGCAAACCCACAAACACTTACTATTAATCAGGTAGATGAGGATAAAGAATATGCTTTGCTACTCAGCACCTGTGCCGGAGCATGGCGTTATTTAATTGGCGATGTAATTAAGTTTACATCAGTTGATGATGCCGAAATTTTAATTGCAGGCAGAACAAAACATTTTTTGAGTTTATGTGGCGAGCATTTAAGTGTAGATAATATGAATAAAGCCCTTAGTTTGGCTGCCGCCGAAATGAAAATTGAGATAAAAGAGTATTGTGTATGCGGTATAAAATACCAACGCCTTTTCGCGCATAAGTGGTACGTATCGGCTGATGAAAAAATTGATACCACACTTTTAAAATCAAAAATAGATGCACATCTGAAAATTTTAAATGACGATTACCGTGTTGAGAGAACATCAGCACTTAAAGATATTTTTGTAGAAGCACTTCCTCATCAGCTTTTTATAGATTTTTTAGTACGTACTAAAGCAAAAGTTGGTCCGCAAACCAAGTTTCCGCGGGTTTTAAAGGGCAAAGTGCTGCACGACTGGGAAGCTTTTTTGAAGGAAAAAGGCTACGATTGTTAACTTAACATTAAATTGTTAATAAGTTTTAAAATTTACAGGTTTTTACTATTTTAGCCCTCCGCAAAAATGGTGAAAACACTTACATATCTTTTACTTTGCTTTAGTTTGGTAAATTTTACATTTGCTAAAACAGGTGATGATAAACCAATTGGGAAGTCTGTAACTTGCGATACCTGTGTTACCATAACAGCCATTGTAAAAAATTTAACCTGCGATACCTGCATTACTACACCTATTGCAAAAACTATAAACGACGATACGTGTAGTATTGTAACTAATATTGCTGCGGTTAGCATAGTAAAATCTATTTCGAGAGAGGAATTGGTTTATATGGTTGATAGCATTTTAGATTTGGATAGTATTTCGTTAAAAACCATTGAAATGCTTGCTTTTTATAGTAGTGAACTTAACAAACCAAAAGAAACAAAAGCACTAAACTCCTTGCCTGCTACCGATTTTTACGATTCGTTTGATGAAACAACCTGCTTTGTGCCTGTGCCTGAACAAAGTTTACCCGATACGCTGAAGCTGGTTATCAGTAACGATTCGTTAGGGGCTTATTTTCCGCCTACTTGTGGTGTTATAACATCAAATTTTGGCTGGAGAGATAACCGCATGCACAAAGGCATGGATATAAACTTGCGTCGTGGCGACCAAGTGCATGCTGCTTTTGGTGGCATGGTGCGCATTGCACGCTATAATGGCGGTTATGGCAATGTGGTTATTGTAAGGCATTATAATGGCTTGGAAACTGTATATGCGCATCTATCAAAAATAAAAGTAAAAACTGGGCAAGTTGTTATTTCAGGTCAGTTACTTGGTTTAGGTGGTGCAACCGGGCACGCAACCGGTAACCATTTACATTTTGAGGTTCGCTTTAAAGGGCACGCGCTCAATCCCGCTAATTTTATTTCGTTTACCGAAAACAAAACACTTAACGATACACTTATTATTCGCAAATCGCGCTATGGTGTAGCAGCTTTTCCATCAAATGCAACAGTATACACTGTGCAACGTGGAGATAGCTGGTACGAAATTGCCAAGCGTTATGGTTTAACTACACGTCAGCTTGGTTCAATGAATGGAACCGACAGACGTTTTTATCTGCGTGTGGGGCAAAAAATACGCATAAATTAAGCACTGGTTTTATTCTTCACTGCTTATCCACAGTCCGCACTTTCGTACAATAAAAATGTATTTTTGCACAACAATTTTTATAAAATGGAACTAACAGAACAAGAAATTTTACGTCGTCATAAACTTACTGAATTAAAAAATTTAGGCATTAATCCGTATCCACCTGAAGAATTTTTGGTGAACGTTACTACTGCCGATATAAAGGAAAATTACGAGCGCGACAAATTAAATTATAAAGACATTAGTATTGCGGGTCGCTTAATGAGCGTACGCGATATGGGCAAAGCTGCTTTTGCCGAAATACAAGATGCTACAGGGCGCATACAATTTTACATTAAACGCGATGAGATTTGTCCGGGTGAAGACAAAACCTTGTACGATGCCGTTTGGAAAAAACTATTAGACATTGGAGATGTTATTGGATTGAAAGGTTATGTGTTTACTACCAAGGTTGGTGAAATATCTATACACGTTACTAATATTACATTGTTATCGAAAGCATTGCGCCCCTTACCTATTGTAAAAACCGATGATACGGGCAAAGCGCATGATGTGGTTAGCGATGCTGAATTTCGTTACCGTCAACGTTATGTTGATTTGATAATTAACCCAAGTGTGAAAGACACTTTTGTTAAGCGTACACAAATAATGAATTCTATACGCACCACGCTTACCAATAGTGGTTTGTTAGAAGTTGAAACACCTATTTTGCAAAGTATACCGGGTGGTGCGGCAGCTCGCCCTTTTATTACACACCATAACGCACTTGATATCCCTTTATACTTGCGTATAGCTAACGAACTTTATTTAAAGCGTTTAATTGTAGGTGGTTTTGATGGCGTGTTTGAGTTTGCCAAAGATTTTAGAAACGAGGGCATGGATAGAACCCATAACCCGGAGTTTACCGTACTTGAATTTTATGTTGCTTATAAAGATTACAACTGGATGATGACTTTCTCTGAAAACCTATTGGAAAAAGTTGCGCTTGATTTGTACGGTACTACCGTTGTTACGGTTGGCGATAAACAAATTGATTTTAAAGCACCGTTTAAACGCATTACTATGTACGATGCTATTAAAGAACATACCGGTATTGATATTAGCAATATGGATGAAAATCAATTGCGCGATGTTTGCAAAAAATTACACATTGAGGTTTCGCCAAGCATGGGCAAAGGCAAACTGATTGATGAAATTTTTGGCGGCAAATGCGAAGGCAATTATATACAACCTACGTTTATAACAGATTATCCGGTTGAGATGAGTCCGCTTACAAAAAAACACCGCACTACGGCAGGTTTGGTTGAACGTTTTGAGTTAATGATAAACGGAAAAGAAATTGCGAATGCTTATACCGAGCTTAACGACCCTATTGAGCAACGCGAACGTTTTGAAGACCAAGTGAAACTGCAAGAACGTGGCGATGATGAGGCTATGTTTATTGACCAAGATTTTTTACGCGCGCTTGAATATGCTATGCCACCAACAGCAGGTATAGGAATTGGAATAGACAGGTTAACAATGTTGCTAACCAATAATGTATCTATACAGGAGGTTTTATTCTTCCCGCAAATGCGCCCTGAAAAAACGCATGAAGAACAAACTACAGAAGCATAAAAAATAAATTGTTTGAAATAAAAAGAGGCTACCAGAATTCTGGTAGCCTCTTTTTGTATGTGTTTTGAAGAAGGAACGACTGAGAAATCCATTCCAAAACAGACTTCTCCATTTGGTTAAAATGACACAAGATAAATTAAATTTAAAATGGCAAGGAATTATTTGCTGTAATCAGCCTTCAAAAACTCTTTCCAATCGCCAAGGTTGGCAATTACTTGTAGCTGACGGTACGCTTTATGAAAAGCTTCGTCACTTTCTTGCGCGTTAAGCAGGTTTATACGATAGTTATCGTAGTTATGTAAAGCACGTTTTTCTTCAGCGCTTAAATATTTGCCCGAAAATTCTTTATCGCGCAAATCGTTTATGCTGGCTTCTCCACCAATAGTTTTTTTGGTAAAAAATTCACTTAGGTTCTGTATGTTCGAGTTCAATTCCACAACGTAAAGTTAAATTAAAAATCTCATTTTTTGTTTTTAAATATATAAACTTTATAAACAAGGTCTTGTTAGGTAATTAGTATTTCAATGAATGTAAGAAATTAATAAATCTTGTAATTTTTAATAATCGTTAAAAAAGGAAAATGTGCCAAACAAAAGTCGTAACTTTAGTATAGGTTTCAGTATTATAAATAATAACTGAACAAGTCAAAATGGTAAGCGCTGTTAAAAATAAAGAAGTCAGTATTGTAGCGTGGGAAATTTGCGGAGCCTTTACCGTTAAATTGCGCAGCGACGGAATTCTACATTCGCACACATCAAGTGCCATTAACTTTGATATTGACTCACTTAAACAATTTAATGTGGTAATGGCAAAAATGCTGAATAATCAAAAAGCCCCTTTATTAATAACGCTTGATGAGTTTGCCATTCCGCCCGATGACACCCGAGATTTTTGGGCGAAGAAAGAATCTTGCCCTTTATCTTTAGCCGATGCTTATGTGGCGGTTAGCTTGGGGCATAAACTAATAGGTAGCGTTTATCTTAAATTTAATAAGCCGGGGCGACCAACTAAAATATTTAGTAACAAAGAAGATGCCGTTGAGTGGCTTAAAACTTTTTTGTAGATAATCTTAAAGTTTTTTCGACTTCCTAAATACTTAAGTTATAAATAACTGTAATTTAGTGATTAGCTATAATAGAAGCAATGTTTATGGATGTAAAATGGATAGAGTTTTTTAAACAATTAGGTTTTACAACAGCAGGGCCAATATTTCTTTTAATTATAATTGGATTCTTTGGTAAAAAGATGATGGAATATTTTTTTAGCGAAACAATTGAATTAAAAAAATCTGAACTTGATAAAGAGATAGAGGTTTTTAAAGTGGCACTTTCTTCTCAAACTCAAGTATATAAGCTGGAGCTTGACAAAAACTTAGAAACATATAAAAATACGCTTCAACAAATATCACACGAACATCAAATTAAATTTTCTAAACTTCATTCAGACAGAGCTGAAATAATGAAAGAGCTTTTTGCAAAATTAGTGAAAATGGAAAAATCTATGAGTTCATTAATGTCGCCATTTCAAGCTGCAGGAGAGCTTTCTAAAGAAGAAAAGACTAAAATAGCATCGGATGATGCGCTCGATTTTTTGTATTATTTTAAGGCTAATGAAATATTATTTAATAAACAAACTTGTTCCACTTTAAATAATCTAAATGAAAGTTTTCAGTCGGCTTGGCGAGATTTTCATATGTATAAACCCGAAGAACCCTTTCAGAATTTGGAAGTGAGAGAAAAACAATTTCTAAAGTCTGTAGAAGCTTACTATCAAACTTTAAATAAGGAAGTTCTTGGTTTGAAAAAACAACTGAAAGATGATTTTAGGAAAATACTTGGTGTAGATTAAAACTCTAAACAAAAAAGCCCCTTTTTCAAACCTCAATTACGAAGGTCTAGGCTAAAGCAAAAAATAAAGGGTCGGAGATATTCCGACCCTTTTAATTTGTTGGTTATCAATAAAATGTGCCTTTATTCTAAACTATGGAAGTGCTATCAATTGCCATAATATCCATTATACCAATATTATCAGGAATTTCAATTTTAGCTTCCTTTAGAACATTTTTAGATTTCAAGTCTAATATAAAATCTATGCTTCCTGGCAAATGAGGTGGGTTAGCTGCCAAATAAACTTCCTTAATATAACCACCAATCCAAATACCTTCTCCCAGTTCGTATTGAATTTTAATAGAAATTGGCTTTAGTTTTATTTTTGCAAAGTCTTCGGATGTATAGTGTAGTGGATGTTTCATTCGATTAATTATAGTGTAATATCATTTTTAGTTTTATTGAGAAGCTCTGAACGCTCTTGTAATATTTTATATAAACCGGTAATAAATTCTTTTATAACCTCTAAATAATCGAATAGTATTTGACTATCAGTAACCAAAAAATCGCCCCATCCTTCTAATGATAGAGAAGAATTATATTGTGTAAATAAAGCTGATAGACTATTATCTTCAATTTTTTTATTATCATTTACTTCAATTTTACTTCCGTGATGTACCATTCGGTTTCGTAACTTATAATACGACATTACTTTTGCCCATGGTTGGTTGAGAGGATTTAAATCGACTAAAACAACTTTAGATAAAAACGCCCTTACTTTTTCAAAATCACTATTTCCTGCCATATCTTTCCACTTCAAATCTAAAGGAAGGTGACTAAGGGATTGACATGCTTTTTTTATTGAACTCTCATACAAGGAACTAATTGATATATATAAAGATGAAAATGCTATATGAGGAATTAACTTAAATGTTTTATTTATTTCTTCTTCATAGTGAAAATGCAAATCATCCGCCCCATCAGGGTTATCTGCAACTTCTTTTTCCCAAAATTTTTCAAATTCAGTCTGTATTTCCTTAATAGATTTTTCAGATTTAAAAATATAATCTCTGAAAGCATCAACTTCATGTAGAAACATTCTTTCATCCAGTCGAAGCCAGGTTGAGCTAAATGTAATATTCATTTTAAATTTATTTAAGTGTAAAAAAAGTATTATATAACTTTAAAAGTAGCATTATCAATCATTTTGCTCTTACCTTTTGTTACTAATATGCCAGATATAATAACATTTTTGCCATTTTTGTGAGCTTCACATGCTTGAATGTAATCTTCTACAGATAAAGTAACTTTTGCTCTTATTACCTTATCATCTTCTGCAAATGTGAATGTAACTTCCCCTTTTTCTCGTTTATTTGCATCCGGTTCGGCTTGAACGCCATATATCTTTCCTACATATTCTCCTGGTTTGTCTTCAGTAATTGGTCGAACTTTACTAATAATATTTTCAATTGCAGGAACATATTCTTTTGTTAAGGAAACAGAAGTTGGTATATTATGGCTCCAAGGAGCCACGGTAGAGCCCGATGTAATTATATTTATTTCTCCATCTTCATTTAGCTCATTCAAATCAATTAATGATTCTAAAAAATTACCAACTTATATATTTTATAATACAGATGTAGCCTACGAAAAAATTTGCTAAAAAGGCTTCTTTAGGGTGCCTCAGTCTTTAAAAAGGCTGGGGCTAAAGGCGCTTGACCAAATTGAACCAGTTTTTATAAAAATTGCCGGTTTTAAATGAAAAAGGGCTTGGAAGATTATTCCAAGCCCTTTTGTTTTTGCCTCTTTACCTCAAACATTCGTAATTGAGGTTTTCAAAAGAGGCTTTTTTTTATTATCCATTAACACTTAGTTTACTAAACATCAATTTTGGCATACTTAGCATTTTTCTCAATAAAATCTCTGCGTGGTGGTACTTCATCACCCATTAGCATAGCAAATACACGGTCAGCCTCAGCAGCATTTTCAACTGATACCTGGCGCAGTGTACGCGATTCAGGATTCATCGTCGTACTCCATAATTGTTCAGCATTCATTTCACCTAAACCTTTGTAACGTTGTATGCCAACACTTTCAGGTTTATCGCCACCTAATTCTTTTACAAAACCATCACGTTGTTGCTCGTTCCAACAATAGCGTTGTTCTTTTCCTTTTTTTACTAAGTAAAGCGGTGGTGTTGCAATATAAATGTAACCACGTTCAAACAACTCCTTCATGTGTCTAAAGAAGAAGGTAAGAATCAATGTAGTGATGTGAGAGCCATCCACATCAGCATCACACATAATAATAATTTTGTGGTAACGTAGTTTTTCAATATTTAATGCACGCTCATCTTCTTTAGTACCACGGTAAACCCCCAGTGCAGTAAAAATATTTTTAATCTCCTCGTTATCGTAAATTTTATATTCCAACGCTTTCTCTACGTTCAAAATTTTTCCGCGTAAAGGTAAAATTGCTTGGAAAGCACGGTTACGACCTTGCTTAGCTGTTCCACCTGCCGAATCTCCCTCAACTAAATATAACTCGCATGCCTCCGGGTTATCATCAGCGCAATCTGCCAGTTTACCGGGTAAACCTGCACCCGTCATAACACTTTTACGTTGTACCATTTCGCGTGCTTTTTTAGCCGCATGGCGTGCCGTAGCAGCCAAAATAACTTTATCTACAATGGTGCGTGCCTGTTTCGGGTTTTCTTCTAAGTAATTGTTTAAGGCTTCGCTAATAGCCATATCAACAGCACCCATAACCTCGTTGTTACCCAATTTGGTTTTTGTTTGCCCTTCAAATTGAGGCTCTTGTACCTTAACCGAAATTACAGCTGTTAAACCTTCACGAAAATCATCACCACTTATTTCAATTTTTAATTTAGATAATAAACCGTTTTTCTCAGCATAGTTTTTCAACGTACGGGTTAACCCTCTACGGAAACCTGCTAAGTGGGTACCACCCTCATGTGTGTTAATGTTGTTTACATAGCTCTGCATGTTTTCAGCATAGCCTGTGTTATACAACATCGCCACTTCTACCGGAATCCCTTGTTTTTCTCCTTCTACATAAATAGGCTCCAAAATTAAATGCTCCTTAGCGCTATCTAAATATTCTACAAACTCAACAATGCCTCGGGTAGAATAAAATTCTTCTTTTACAAAAACTCCGTTTTCATCTTTATGGCGCTCATCAGTTAATGTAATTCTAATTCCTTTGTTTAGGAAGGCAAGCTCACGCATACGACCAGCCAATGTACTGAAGTTGTATTCGCCAACTATAAATATGCTTAAATCGGGTTTAAAGGTTTGTATAGTTCCTCGGTAGGTAGTTGTACCAACTTCTTTTACATCAAACAAAGGTTTACCACAGCTATACTCTTGCACAAATACTTTTCCTTCACGGTGTACTTCGGTTTTCATGTGTATAGATAACGCGTTTACACACGACATCCCCACACCATGCAATCCACCCGATACTTTGTAGCTGTCTTTATCAAACTTACCGCCGGCGTGTAGTATAGTCATTACCACTTCTAAAGTCGATTTTTTTTCTTTTGGGTGCATTTCGGTTGGTATACCGCGCCCGTCATCTTTTACGCGTATAGAGTTATCTTCTAAAATAGAAACCTCTATGTTTTTACAGTGTCCTGCTAATGCCTCATCTATCGAGTTATCTACTATTTCATACACTAAGTGATGTAAGCCTTTAAAGCCTATATCGCCAATGTACATGGCTGGTCTTTTTCTAACTGCTTCTAAGCCTTCAAGTACTTGTATGCTGTCGGCTCCGTATGATTTATTTTCTGCTGATTTTACTACTTCTTCCATATAATTGTATATCCAGTAAAGATACTTAATTAAAGCTATTTTTCCTTATAAATTGCTAACAATTCATACAAAAAATGTTGGTATTTTTTACCTCCTAAAACCCGAAAATTATTTGCTTCTTTGGGCTTTTATTATGAACAAAATTAAGCGCAATATTCCCAATGCTATTACCTGCGGAAACCTGCTTTGTGGTTGCTTGGCAATTGTACAAGCTTTTAATGGCAATTTAATTTGGGCAGCTTATTTAGTGGGCATTGCAGCTGTGTTAGATTTTTTTGATGGGTTTACAGCACGCTTGTTACATGTAAGCTCGCCTATTGGTAAAGACTTAGATAGCCTTGCTGATATGGTAACTTTTGGTGTAGTGCCGGGCGTGGTAATGTTTCATTTATTAAAGGTTTCAACTTTGCTTATTGTAAATGACCCTATTTGGCTTTATATGCCTTATATAGCCTTTTTAATCCCTGTTTTCTCTGGTATACGCTTAGCTAAATTTAATAACGATGCGCGTCAAACAGAATCGTTTATAGGTGTAAACACGCCGGCTAATTCTATGCTAATTTGTTCACTGCCTTTAATAATTGGTACAGGCGAGCAAAGTCAAAGTGCTTTAGCTTCTTTTATTTTAAACCCTTATTTACTTATTGCCATAACCGTAGTTATGTCTTTTCTCTTAATTTCTGAACTGCCAATTTTTTCCTTTAAATTCAAATCATTTGGCTGGGCTGGTAACGAAATTCGTTTTGTGTTTTTAATTATGGCTTTAATCTTATTGGTAACACTTCAGTTTGTAGGTATCCCACTAATTATTGTATTATACATCTTAATGAGTGTTATAAATAATTTTCTAACAAAAAATAAAGCAAGTCAAACTAAATAAGCATAATCAGTATATTCGCACCTTAATTTAATATCATGAAATTTATTGCAGAAATAGACGTAATGCCACTTAAAGCATTATTAGACCCCCAAGGTAAAGCTGTTAGCAGCAGTATGAAGAACTTAAAATTACCCGAAATTGATAACGTACGTATTGGCAAACATATTTCGTTAGAGATAGAAGCTGCTACTAAAGAAGTTGCTCACACCAAAGTAGATGAAGCTTGCAAAAAATTACTTTGTAACCAAATAATGGAGTTTTACGAGTTCGAACTTCACGAAGCTAAGTAGTCGTTTGTTCTTGTCAATCTGTCGAAAGCCATAAAACGAAAAGTTTATATGTAACTTACTTTTGTTACATTTAGCACCACAAATAAAAAAATCAATAATTAACTAATATAAACCAATAAACAGAAATGGGATATTTATTTACCTCTGAGTCCGTAAGCGAAGGGCACCCTGATAAAGTAGCTGACCAAATATCAGACGCACTAATTGACAACTTTTTAGCATTTGACCCGCAAAGTAAAGTTGCTTGCGAAACACTTGTAACAACTGGTCAGGTTATTTTAGCCGGCGAAGTAAAATCGAAAGCATATTTAGATGTACAAGAAATTGCACGCGAAGTAATCCGTAAAATTGGGTACACAAAATCAGAATATATGTTTGAGGCAAACTCATGCGGTATCCTGTCTGCTATCCACGAACAATCATCTGATATTAACCAAGGTGTTGATAGAAAGAAAAAAGAAGAACAAGGTGCAGGTGATCAAGGCATGATGTTTGGTTACGCAACTAACGAAACGGCTAACTACATGCCATTGGCTTTAGATTTAGCCCATGCTATTTTATTAGAATTAGCTGCTTTACGCAGAGAGAATAAACAAATTAAGTACTTGCGTCCTGATGCAAAATCTCAAGTTACTTTAGAGTATGATGATAACAACAACCCTATTCGTATAGATGCTATTGTTGTTTCTACACAACACGATGATTTTGATAACGAAGGTAAAATGTTAGCGAAAATTAAAAAAGACATTATCGATATTTTAATTCCGCGCGTTAAAAAGAACTATCCAAAATACGCTCACTTATTCAACAACAAAATTGCTTACCACATTAACCCAACAGGTAAATTTGTAATTGGTGGTCCGCATGGCGATACAGGTTTAACCGGCCGTAAAATTATTGTGGATACATATGGTGGAAAAGGTGCACACGGAGGTGGAGCTTTCTCTGGTAAAGATCCAAGCAAGGTTGACAGAAGTGCTGCTTATGCAACTCGCCACATTGCAAAAAACTTAGTTGCAGCTGGTGTTTGCGATGAGGTTTTGGTACAAGTATCTTATGCGATTGGTGTTGCAAAACCAATGGGTATTTTTATTGATACATATGGCACAGCTAAAGTAAAAATGACCGATGGTCAAATTGCTAAAATAGTTGAAAGTGTATTTGATATGCGCCCTTATTTTATCGAACAACGTTTTAAATTACGTAACCCAATTTATAGCGAAACTGCTGCTTATGGGCACATGGGGCGTAAAAACGAAGTGGTAACTAAAACATTCAAATCGCCTGATGGTAAAACAAAAACAATGAAAGTTGAATTGTTTACTTGGGAGAAACTTGATTACGTAGCTAAAGTAAAAGCAGCCTTTAAGTTGAAATAATAAATTTATTTCTATAAATAAAAAAGCCTCATCGTTTGATGAGGCTTTTTTTATGGCTTATTTATAATGTAAAACTTCTGTCGTATATAGGAGTTGCCCGCTTGCAAAACCAACACATAAACTCCTGACGATAAATTAGCTGTACTAATTTTAAATTCATTAACACCTAGTTGAAACGAAAAATATTCTTCAAACATTTTTTGCCCTAACGCATTATATACTTGTGTTAGATAAGTGTTGTCGTTATACGAATTGTAAAAAGCATCTATATATCCATTTGAAACCGGATTAGGAGCGATGACCAAAGTAGCATGTGAAAAATCTAAACCCGCAGGTGGTTTATCATTATAATAAACAGTTTGTACCGTGTTTGAATAAAAAGCCAATCCGCACACATTAGTAACCGTTAATTTTACTTGATAAGATAAAGTAGAATCGTAATAAATATGTATAGTATCTCTACCGGTTGCGTGACTTCCGTCTCCAAATGTCCAATTATAGGTAGGGGCAGGAATGCCTGTATAATTTGCATGCACACGTAATGTATCATTACCAACAGATGTAGTAAAAATTGCACTTGGAGATGAAACTACTGTTACGTGTATTTGTTGTGTAAGTATACTCGAATCCCCTGTGTTGTATGCCTTTAATGTTACCTGATAATAACCTGTGTCAGCATATTGGTGGTTCGGTAATGTTTGTGTAGAATGCATGCCATCTCCAAAATCCCAATAAAAAGAAGTAGCACAACCCGAACTGTTTGCAAAATTATTTGAACATGGTATAAAAGAAAACCCTGCTACTGGTACAGTTCCAATAGTAACTATTTTAGTAATTGATTTTGTATAAAAATGATTATTGGCTGTTAAAGTAACTGAATAACTGCCTACCGTAGGGAACCGAAAACAAGCAGTAGAATCAGTAGAACTAAATAAAGGTGGGGCAGAAGGGTTTGTATCACTTACGGTCCAAGTATAGGTTGTACCCCCAATAGTTTGGTTAATAAAGCAAGTAGTGTCTCCTAAACATGTTTTTAAGTAAGAAAAATTTGGTGTAGGCGGCGGTGGCATTTGAGTTATATATATAGTGTCTTCACCATAAGCAGGACCACACGCATTAACTGCAACTAATGTTACATAGTAAGTAGCTGTAGAGTCTTTATAAACCATCATTGAATCTACTCCTGTTCCATAAATTCCATTGCCAAACGTCCAGTTATAAGAAACTTCAGCATTGCTGGTATAAGTTGCATGAACCCGTAATGTATCGCCAAATACCGTATACGTATAGTTACCATTGGCATAATTTTCTACCGAAATATAAATTGGCTGTTTAAGTGTGTCCGATTTATTTCCATTGTAGGCAATAAGGGTAACCATATAATGTCCCGTGTCGGCATATTGGTGGTTCGGTAATGTTTGTGTAGAATGCATGCCATCTCCAAAATCCCAATAAAAACTGGTAGCGCAAAGAGATGTGTTTACAAATTGATTTTTACAGAGAATAAATGAAAAACCCGCTTTTGTAATTGTATCAATTTTAACGGTTTTAGTCATGGTGGCAAAATGGTTATTATAGGCAGTTACTGAAACCGTATAAGTACCAGGTTTTTTAAAATAATAACAAATACCAGAAATAGAATCAGTGCCAACTTTAGGGACTACATATAGTGTATCCGGACGCAATGTATTATGGTACCCAATAGTATCACCAACTACAGTCCAAGTAAAAGTGCCGGCCATAAGCGTTTGGTTTATAAAACAGGTAGTATCCCCAAAACACGAATTAATCCACGAAAAATTTGGTACAGGGGGTAAATTTTCTATTTTTTTATTCTGAGCAAAAATAGTTGTGACACTATATAATAATGTAAAAAAAAATATGTGTTTAAATTTTTTCATACACTAATTAAACGGACTTGTTGGCAGCGGTTGTTTATGAAATTCAAACACTTTGCTTACAGCTACACTAAAAGCATATTTAGCAGCTAACTGAATGCCGCCGTAATATTGATAAATAGGGAAATCTCCGTAAAGAGAAAAATTTAAATCATGCCCTAAATAAACTCCAACGCCCGGGGTAACAAATACTCTGCTCGAACAACTCGAAAATAAACCTACGCCATTAACTTTATCGCAATCTTTGTTTTCATTTCGTACCATAGCAATAAATGAAATGTCTTTATATAATTTAAAGGCTGATGATATTGTATTTGTATTGGTAACCCCATACTGATAACCTTGCGGATTAACGCCATTATAATCGGTTCTTGAGTTAAACATAATACTTCTCTTTTTGTCTTTAAATGGTTTTAGCATGGCATAAAAAGTAAACATGCCTGAATAAGCTCCTGTACCCGGTTGCACATCACGGGTTAGCTCAACATTATCAACACCTAATTTATAAGGTCCTGTAGGTAATCTTACTCCACCTGATAAGGTAAGCGATAACACATCATTTTTAGAATGAAAAATATTATACTTAGCATATAGTTCCACATCGGCAAAACCACTGCCGACTAATTGTTGCTGACCTATAATGGGTATATTAAAATTCTCTATTTTATTTATGTAATAACCAAACGAGCCTTGTACAGTAAACTTATCTGTAATACCGTACGATAAACTCAAACCACTATAATCCGAAAAATCATTATTTAAATAGCTAAAAGCAACCGGCTTATCTCCCTGATAGTATTTGTCAGAATAATCTCGTTTAAAAAATGAAAACAGTAATAAATCTCCTTTTTCTAAAACGCCAAAATTTGCCGTACCAGGTGCGCAACAGCCCGATGTACATTGAGAAAAAATAGTAACGCTAAAAAATAAGGAAACTAATAATAAAATTAGGTGTCGCATGAGTTAACTTGATACTGTAATAGGAATAGTGATAGTGGCAGAATGCACACCATCAGAAACTGTACAGGTTATGGTGTAGGTTCCTATGCACGAATCGCTATAATAAATAGCAGCGCCATTACCGAATAAATCTCCGTGCGATGTCGACCATTTATAAGTTAAGTTGTTTCCGCTGGCGGTGGCAAATAATTTTGATGCAACCCCTATTTTAACGGGATTAGGTGTTAAAGTAATTTTTGTAAATGAAAACACTCCCCCATTATTTGTAGGCGCACTGGCTACATCCGAATAATTTTTTGATACACCGTTTGATGTCCCGTAAACAGCAGCATCATTATTAGTTTTTTTACAACCACTAAAGGCAAAATAAATAACAAAAATAAAAAATATGGAAATTGATTTTTTCATGATATGATAAATCCGTCTTACCAAATTTACGAAAAAACAACGTGATAAAGTGTTAAAATAAAATATTGTTTACTAAGTTTTATATATTTGCTCGGTGCAAAAAATAAAAAAATATATAGCTGTTTTTTTACTGCTAATTTTTTCGCTGGTGGCTTTACCACCCTCGGTGTTGCACAATGCTTTTGCAAACCACACGGATACGGCAGATAACTATTGTGATTTTTACCACAAAGATTTAGGAACTCACATAGAAAGTACCCACACTACTTGTGATATTTTTAAAACAAACTCACCTATTTATGATTCGTTAACAGTTCTGCATATAGCTTCTGCTTTCCATGTTGTTATATCTCTCTATAACATAACCGATGTTTCTTCGGTTTCTCACAAGGTCAAAATAAACCTTCCTGCAAGGGCTCCTCCAATAGTTTAATTTTTATTATTTCTTTTTTACAACGAGCAGTTTTGTTTGCTGTTGTATTGGTTATTAATTTAAAAATTAAGCAAATGAAAAATATTTTATTCATAATAATACTGTTTGTTGTATATAACAGTAATGCACAAAATAGTCTGAAAGGCGTAGTGCGAGATAAGCAAAACAACGAAGCTTTACCGGGTGCAGTTATTTATTTTCCCGATTTAAAAAATGGTACAGCTTCAAAAACGGATGGTTCTTATGAAATAGGTAATCTGCCTAAAACAAAAACCATTATACAAGTAAAATTAGTTGGCTATAAAACATTTATTCAGTTAATAGACTTGGCTAAAGTTTCCGAATTCCCTATTTTGTTAGAGCAATCGGTTTTAGAATCGAACGAAGTAGTTGTTACAGGTGTTTCTAAAACAACCGAAATAAAAAGAAGCCCTATACCAATTGTTTCTATTGATAATAAATATCTAACTCAAAATACGGCTACCAATGCTATCGATGCCATTGCCCGAACGCCCGGTGTAAGTGCTTTAAGCACAGGTCCTAACGTGTCTAAACCTTTTATTCGTGGGTTAGGTTATAATCGGATTTTAACCTTGTTCGATGGAGTTAGACAAGAGGGACAACAATGGGGTGATGAACATGGCATAGAAATGGATCAGTTTTTAGTTGATAGAATAGAAGTGGTTAAAGGTCCTGCCAGTTTAATTTATGGTAGCGATGCACTTGCAGGGGTTGTAAACTTATTGCCTGCAAATCCGGTTCCAGAAGGCACAATAAAAGGCGATGTACAAACTAACTACCAAACTAATAATGGTTTATATGCAGGTTCGGCAAATGTAGCCGGTAATTCAAATGGGTTTATTTGGGGCATGCGTGCTTCGCACAAAGAAGCAACTAACTACCAAGATAAATATGACGGACGGGTTTATAACACAGGCTTTAAGGAAACCGACTTTAATATAAACGCAGGTGTAAACCGTAAATGGGGCTACACACATTTAAATGTTAGTGCTTTCGATAATTTACAGGAAATCCCCGATGGTAGCCGAGATAGTACCACACGTAAGTTTACCAAACAAATAACTGAAGCCGACACGTTCAGACCCATTGTTTCGCCTGCCGAATTAAAATCATATACTATATCCGCCTTACATCAGCATGTGCAACATTACCGTGCTTTTTTAAATAATAATTTTATTATTGGGCAAAGCAAACTGGCAGTTAATTTAGGTTATCAACAAAGTATTCGTAGAGAGTATGCGCACCCTCAGGCACCTGATGTAGCAGGTTTATACTTAAAGTTAAACACAGCTACTTACGATATAAAATACTATTTACCTGAGCGTAGTGGTTTTGAAAGCATAGTGGGCATTAATGGCATGTACCAAACTAATAACACAAATGCGGCTACTGAGTTTGTGATACCAAATTACACTTTGTTTGATTTTGCTCCTTTTGCTTTCCTAAAAAAGAATATTGGTAAATGGGACGTTGCCGCAGGTGCACGTTACGATACACGAAGCTTTAGTAATAGCAGCATGTATGTTGGTACAAACCCAACAACAGGATTTGATATGGTGGTAACCGGTAAAGATACCGTTGGGGCTACACATCAATTTACGGAGTATAAACATATTTTTTCTGGTTTTAGCGGAAGTGCAGGCGCAACTTTTAATGTATCAGAAAAACTTTTGTTTAAAGCCAATATAGCACGTGGGTTTCGTGCCCCTAACATTTCAGAAATTTCTGCTAATGGCATACACCCAGGTACAGGTTTTGATCAATTGGGTAATTCAAGCTTTAAACCCGAATTTTCTTTGCAAGAAGATATAGGTGTTTTTTACGATGATAAGCATATATCCACCAGTGTCGAAGTTTTTAATAACAACATCAGCAATTATATTTTTAATGAAAAATTACAAAAATCACATGGTGGAGATTCTACCATTGTACAAGCCGGCGCATCATATCCTGTATTTAAATTCCAGCAAACTAATGCACAGTTGTATGGCGGTGAAGCTCGAATTGATATACATCCGCATCCGTTAGATTGGTTGCATTTCGAAAACTCATTATCTATTGTATATGCGCTTAACTTAGGCGGCAATGGGGTTAAAATTACCGATAGTACAAAGTACTTGCCTTACATTCCGCCAGTACATACAACTTCCGAATTACGTGCCGAGTTTAAAAAGAAAGCGGGATGTTTTGCTAACATTTATGTTAAGTTTGGTGTGCAATGGTATGCGGCTCAAAACCGTGCTTTTTTAGCTTATAATACTGAAACCAAAACTCCTGGTTACACCTTGCTAAATGCGGGCTTTGGCTCAAATATAATTAACAAAAACGGCAAAACACTATTTACTATTGGTGTGTTTGGTACTAATTTAGCTGATGTGGCTTATCAAAATAATATGAGTCGTTTAAAGTATTTTGATAATTATCCCATTAACGGCACCGGTAGAAGCGGTATATATAGTATGGGACGTAACATTAGTTTTAAACTTACTATCCCTATTGATATTAAAAAAGGATAGATAATTTCCTTCATAAAAAACACCATACAATACTTGTATGGTGTTTTTTTTGTTAATTTTTTCAGTGAAATATTAATTGTTTAAATATATTTTAGACCGTTAAAACAATTTAAATTGCCTTTTATCATAAAAAAATTGACTTTAAAATTTCAATTCGGTATAATAGGCTATTCTCGGATAAGTGTAGTTTGGCTAAAGATAAAGTAGTCTGAATAAATTAACAAACTAACAAAACAACAAAAATCAAACAACTCATGAAAAAAAACATCTACACATTAATTGTGTTTATTCTTGGAATAAGCATAATTCAAGCAAAACCTGTTACGCCAAGTGCGGCACAAAATTTGGCCATTAGTTTTTATAAGCAGCATTCCGAAAAAGTACCCCAGACAGTGACTTTAGCCTATACCGAAACTTCAACTACTGGTGAAGCGGTTTATTATGTATTTAACATTAACAGTAACGATGGGTTTGTTATAGTAACTGCAGAAGACGCTACACGACCTATTCTTGGTTACTCAACTGAAAAAAAATATGTAGTTCCTTTAGAAACTACAACTATTGCTCATTGGATGAAAAATCGTTCAAAAGAAATTCTATCAATAAGAGCGGCAAACATACAAGCCACTGAATCCATTGCACAAGAATGGAGCGGAAACTTTAATGTAAATTTGGCTAATAGACTTGCTAATGGTGCAAGTACTGCAAGCACTATGAGTGTTGCGCCTTTAATTCAAACAACTTGGGATCAATCTCCCTATTATAACGCTATGTGTCCCGGTACTGGCAACAATCAAGCCGTAACAGGCTGTGTGGCTACAGCAATGGCGCAGATTATGCGCTTTTGGAACTATCCAGCACATGGTACCGGTTCAAGCTCGTATTGCGATTGCACGGCAAGTGGGTTCACAACTCAAAACGGAACTTTAACAGCTAATTATGGGGCAACTACATATAGCTGGACAGCTATGCCTTTAAATGTTACATCAACTAATAATGCGGTAGCAACACTTATGTACCAGTGTGGTGTAAGTGTTGATATGGATTATGCTGCAAGCGGAAGTGGCGCTTATGTAATTGCGAGCGATAAAGCAATTTGTGCGCAAACTTCATATACAAACTATTTTAGTTACGATCCAACTACTATACAAGGTTTAGATAAATCGAGTTATGCGGATGCTGCTTGGACAACCTTACTTGAAAATGAACTTAACATTGGCCGACCTATTCAATATGTAGGCGATGATGCCAGTCAAGGTGGTCATACATGGGTTTGTGACGGTTATGATGCAAATAATAACTTCCACATGAATTGGGGTTGGAGTGGGCAAGATGATGGTTATTTTCCACTTACTAATTTAACTACTACGGGTGGCTTTAACCCTATACAAAATCAAGAGGCACTAATTGGCATTAAGCCTATGGCAAGCTATTCGGTAGATGCGGGTATTAGTTCGGTTGTATCACCAACAGGTAGTGCTTGTACATCAACATTTATTCCTGTTGTTGCGTTAAAAAACTTTGGAGCAAACACACTTACATCTTGCACCATAAATTATAATGTAGATAATGGAACTAACCATACATACAATTGGACAGGTTCGTTAGTTAATGGGGCATCAGTTAATGTAACTTTGCCATCTATAACAACTACATCATCAGGCACACATACACTTACAAGTTCAACCAGTAACCCTAATGCTACTACTGATGATAACACAGCAAACGACCAATCAACAAATACATTTGTAAGCAACACATCGGCTGCCGCTTTACCCTTAGTAGAGGGATTTGAAAGCAGTGGAACAAGCCTGCCAAACGGCTGGACACTTGGTAATCCTAATGGAGATGCGGCTTGGCAAATAGTTACAACGGTGGCGCATACAGGTACTAATTGTATTGGTTTTAATAATTTTGATGGAGATGGTACAACGGATATGACAGGGGATAAAGATTGGTTTTATACAAGCAGCTATAATTTTTCTTCCATAAATTCCGCATCTATGACTTTTGATGTAGCTTATGCAGTACTTAACTATTCTAATGCGTTATATACAGATACGTTAGCTGTTCAATATTCTACCGATTGTGGGACTACATGGACTCAACTTTACAAAAAAGGGGGGGCTACTTTAGCATCGGCACCTACCACTACTAATTCTTCAACCGGCTGGACTCCGACATCTTCATCTCAATGGCGTACAGATAATATAACCCTTCCGGCAGGTGTTTTGGGCCAAGCAAGTGTAATGTTTGCTTTCGAAAACATTTCTGATTGGGCTGATTGGTTGTATATAGATAATATTAATATTACAGCAAATTCAACAACGGGCATAAGCTCCAACAATGCTTTATCATCTATTTCGGTATACCCAAACCCTGCGCATAATAGTATTTCTATTAACACACTTGAAAACACCAGCTCTGTTTCTGTTACTGATATTATAGGACAAACAGTTGTTGCCGAACAAAAAGTAAATGGTGCACAGCAAGTTCAAACGATAGATATAGCAAACTTAGCTAACGGAGTTTATTTTATCAAAGTAAATTCAACTGATAGCCAAACTAAAATAATTAGATTTATTAAAGATTAATAAATTAAAATTATCTGCTAATAAAAAATGCCATAATTTCGTATGGCATTTTTTATTTTAAAGCTGTATAAAATTTAATTCTTTATTTATCAATTTAGCCCCGGTACCTTGCTCATTATTTATCTCGAGTTTACCATCGACAAAACTAATTCCTGAAAATGGGTTGTTGTTTATCAGTAAAGGCCCATCTAAATCAATCCAATCTACATGCTCCATTAATTGGGCAGCAGCAGCAATTCCACACGAACTTTCCGACATGCAGCCAACGTTAATTTTCAAACCTTTTTGTTTAGCGTAATTAATAATTTTTACTGCTTCAAAAAGCCCGGTGCATTTCATTAGTTTTAAATTAAAGCCGTTGAAACAATCAGCAATTTTATCCATGTCGCTAAAACGCAACATACTTTCGTCGGCAATTATAGCAAGAGGGCTGCGTTCACTCAACCAGGCCATATCATGGTACTTGTTTTTTGCTAAGGGTTGTTCAATAAATAAAACATTTTTCTGGTTCAACCACTCTATCATTTCTAATGCTTGGTGCTTATCTGTCCAACCTTGGTTTACATCAACTACTAAAGGTTTATTGGCGTTCGCTCTAATACACTCAATAATTTCTTTATCATTTTTATTACCCAGTTTTATTTTTAAAATTTTATATTCAGCCAACTCCTCTGTTTTTTTTGGAATAAGATTTAAATCACCTATGCTTATGGTAACCGAAGTATTTTTAGGTTGAGGTTTTTCTAAACCTAATAATGCGTAAACAGGCTTGTTTAAATGTTTTCCTAATAAATCGTGTAATGCAATATCTATACAGGCCTTAGCTGCATTGTTGTTTTCTGCAACAGTATCAATAGCATTCATAAGCTCTTCCATTAAAAAAGGAAATTTATATCCTTTTAAAATAGTAGCAGCTTTTTTAAGAAAAGCAATTACAGATGTTTGTGTTTCTCCTAAATAGGGCGGGAGGGCAGCTTCACCATAGCCAACCAAACCATCATACTCAAGTTTTACGTAAACAACTTCAGTGGTGGTTCTTGTTCCATAAGCCAATCCAAACGGATGCTTAAACTGAAGCGAATATGGTGTGTAGCTAAGTTTCAAAATTTGATAAATAATTATTGATGAATAAAATCAATTAAAACTTTATTCAAACTTTCAATGGCTAAAGCAATGTTCCACTTGCTTCTGTCGCGCTTTTCTACATAGTTAGATATAGCGCGTACCTGCACGCATTTATTTTTAGTTTGATTGCAAGCAAATAAAAATGCGGCACCTTCCATGCTTTCCACATCTGCCTTTGTACGTCTTATAAATTTTTCTATATTGTTTGTATTGCCATGTGTAGTGTTTACCGTAACACCTTTTGCAACTTGTAAATTATTAAAAATAGGATGATTAAAAGTAGTTGTATTTTTCACAGAATAGGTGCCGGGTAATTTTAGCTCTTCAAGTGATAAAAATGCTTCATCATCTTCTGCACCTAAATCAGCGAAGCAATCTTCATTAATGCGTACAACATCACCAATCACAAATTTATAATTAAAGCTACCACAAATGCCTGCATTAATTACCAGGTCATATGTATTGGTAAGGTGTTTCCCTAAATAAAACGCAGTGTGTGTAGCGCCAACTCCCGTAAGTAAAATATCTATTTGATGCTGTTTATAATGATGTGTAAAGAATGTGACGTCTCCTACAGAGGCATCTATCTCTTTTAAAAAGGGTGCTATTTCAAAAACGGTAGCCGATACTAATAACAAACGCATAATTATTTTTCAATTACACACAAATATAGCAAACCATAATGGTATATTTGTGCCAATAAATTTACTATGCTTTTTATAACTCGCAAAGAACATTTTAACGCTGCCCATAAACTGTATAATACACAATGGACGGAAGAAAAAAATGCCGAAGTATTTGGCAAATGCTCAAACCCAAACTGGCACGGACATAATTACGATTTGTTTGTTACCGTTAAAGGGAACATAAACCCTGAAACTGGCTTTATTGTAAACCTAAAGGAATTAAGCACCGTTATTAGAGTAGAAATATGCGATAAGCTTGATCATAAAAACCTGAATTTAGATGTTGATTTTTTGAAGGGGGTTATGACGAGTACCGAAAATGTGACCATCGCTATTTTTAATATACTTGCTCCTAAAATAAAAAAAATGGGTGCAGAATTGCACAGCATAAAATTATATGAAACCGAAAATAATTACGTAGAATACTTTGGTAATTAAATGCGCATAATAGACACCATACCGCATCCTTCTATACAAATAAGTATTTTTCACATGAACGATAAGTACTTAGTGAAGTTTGAAGCTGCTATGATGGAGCAGGTTTTTAAATTTGATGCTGCTGAGGTGAAAAGTGTTGATGCGCTAAAACAAATTATAAACGCTGATTTTATTGATGCGGTTCGTAAACGTTTCAATGAAATGTTTTTGCAATACAAGGCATCTTTTTAAAATAATCCATGTCAACTGTTACTCTTAGTACTGCTTACTTACCCCCAATAGAATATTTCAAAAAAATAAAAGACACTGGTAATGTTTATATAGAAAAACACGAACATTATTTAAAACAAAGCTATCGTAATCGTTGTAATATATTTGCGGCTAATGGTGTTTTATCATTAAGCATTCCGGTTATTAACACGCACGATAAAGAAGTTGTTACCGATACAAAAATTTCGTATGCCGAAAAATGGCAACAGCAACACTGGCGTACTATTGAAAGTGCCTATCGAAACAGCCCATATTTCATTTATTATGCCGATACACTAAAACCTTTTTACCAAAAAAAATATACTTTTCTGTTTGATTTTAATACAGAACTACTGCAACTATTGATAAACAATTTTAAATTAAATGCGGAACTAAAATTTACAGAAACCTTTAATAAATCAAATTCTTTAGAAGATTACCGATACTCCATCCATCCCAAAAATGAAATAGTAGCAACTGATTTTAAAAATTACTCGCAGTTGTTTAATGATAAATTTCCTTTTGCTCCAAATCTAAGCGGTATAGATTTGCTATTTAATGTGGGTCCTTACGCTAAAGATTATTTGTAAACTTTTCTCATAAGTATTTTCTAATTAAAACAAAAAGGCTTTTACCTTTGCATTTCCATGTATTTAAAGCAGCTAAGTATTATTAATTTTAAAAACTATGTCGAAACTACGGTGCAGTTTCATTCCAAGCTAAATTGTTTTACAGGGGTTAATGGTATGGGTAAAACAAACCTGCTTGATGCTATTTATTACCTGTCGTTTTGCAAAAGCTACTTTAACACCATTGATAGCCAGAATATACTTTTCGACCAAGATTTTTTTATGTTGCAAGGTTTGTTTGATAACGGTGTTGAATTAGATGAGGTCTATTGTGGTATAAAACGTGCACAAAAAAAAGTATTTAAACGTAATAAAAAGGAGTACGAAAAATTATCTGATCACATAGGGTTGTTTCCTTTAGTAATGATAAGTCCTGCAGATACAAACCTTATTACAGGGGGTAGCGATCAACGCCGTCGTTTTATTGATGGCATTATATCTCAATTTGATAAATTGTATTTAGATAACCTGGTACACTACAACCACATTTTACAGCAACGCAATGCGCTGCTCAAGCATTTTGCCGTAACCCGTTCGTTCGATAGTGTTGGTTTAGAAGTTTGGGATGAACAACTTGTAGTGTACGGTTCTTATATACACGATGCGCGTGAGATTTTTCTCAAGGAATTTATTTCTGTATTCGAAAAATATTATCGGCTTATTGCCGAAAATAATGAACAGGTGCATTTAAAATATGTATCAACCATTCAGCAAGATTATAAAACTGCGCTTCAAGCTGCTATAAAAAAAGACTGTGCGTTAGAGCATACCAGTGTTGGTGTACATCGAGATGATTTAGATTTTCTGCTAAGTGAAAACCCTATAAAAAAGTTTGCATCGCAAGGGCAACAAAAAACTTATTTGTTGGCATTAAAATTAGCGCAGTATGAGTTTATTAAAAACAAAAAAGGTGTAAAGCCATTGTTATTGTTAGATGATATACATGATAAATTAGATGCGCATCGTTTTAAAAAATTAATTGATATAGTTTCTTCCAACGAGTTCGGGCAAATATTTATTACAGATACGCATACTGAAAGAATGCAACAACTATTTGCCTATACTACTGATAGAAAGATTTTTAAAGTAGAAAATGCTATTATTAATGAAATCGAATAGAGAAAATTACTCTAACGAAACGGTTGACGTAAGTAAAAATAAAGAAGTGTCTTCGTTTATTTTATCAAACTCATAACTAAGTTTGTTGCCGGATTTCATAGCAATAGTAATAAATCCTAAGCCGGCGCCACCTTTTTCCGATAATTGGTTATTTTCCAAATGTTCCATATAATACTGTTTAAGTGCTGCAGCATCTTCAAAGTCATTAATGGTTTTCATCTGGTTTTCTAATCCTGTAATGTTTTTCGATTGAACTAAGTTAGCTGATGTAATATGCGTTTTTACACCATTTTTCCTCAGAATAAAGAAGTTATGTTGTTTCCCTTCACCATCCTTATTGCCATGTATCAACATATTCTGAAGGGTTTCTACACTAATAAAAAATATTTTTTTAAGAGGACCTTTTGGTACACCTGCTTCAACAATTTTACTTTCTACTTCAGTTTCTAATTTAGCTACTTGTTCTTGCGATAAAGTTCCGCTAAAAGAAACCAATACACTCTCGTTAGCAGAAATGCCTTGTACCAGAGTTGTAAACTTCTCTGTAAAAAAACCTTCTATGTTTGCGCTTTCGCTCACAAAATTTTATTTAAACAACCCGTGCAATTCTGCGTCAATTTGCCTAATGATTTTTCCTAAGTCTTCAGGCTTTTCATTTATGTTTAAATCATCTACATCTACAATCACAAATCTGCCTGCTTCATATGATGTAATCCAAGCTTCGTAACGCTCGTTTAATCGCTTTAAATAATCAAGTCTAATGGCAGCTTCATATTCTCTGCCTCTTTTCTGAATGTTTTTCACCAATGTAGGAACTGATGCGCGCAAGTAAATTAATAAATCGGGTGGCTTTACTAAGCTCTCCATTAATTTAAAAAGCGAAAAATAGTTTTCAAAATCGCGGGTAGTCATAAGCCCCATAGCGTGCAGGTTAGGAGCAAATATGTAGGCATCCTCATATATCGTGCGATCTTGTATAACTGTTTTTTTTCCTTTATGAATATCTAATATTTGATCGAAACGATTATTTAAAAAGTATACTTGTAGGTTAAATGACCAACGTTGCATGTCTTCATAAAAATCATTTAAGTAAGGGTTATCATCAGCATCTTCAAAATGAGGAGTCCACTTAAAATGTTTTGCCAACAATGATGTTAAGGTTGTTTTACCTGAACCTATGTTTCCGGCAATGGCTATATGCATATACTGTTTTGTTAGGTAATGAAATAATAAGCTAAAGTAAAAATTATTTTAGCTTAAAAAAAATTATTTTTCAGACCACCTTTTGGGCAGTTATTCAAAAAAAACGCCCCATAGTTTATGAGGCGTTTTAGTATAATTGTTTAAGTTAAATTAATCGTTTACAAACTTTTTAGTTGTTTGTGTATTAGTGCTCAGGTTAAGTATATTTACGTACAGCACTTGGTTTTTATTATCAACTACATTTATATAAATTTTATCGTTAACAACAGTTAAAGCCGCGTTGTTTAAAATAGTTTGTCCTAAAACATTATATACCGTAATATTTACTTTGGTTTGGTTAGCGTAATCAAACTGAATATAATTACCTGAGGCATCTCTGCTTAAATTTATAGCGCCATCACCCGTATTAGCTTGTTTAATGCTTGTAGTTGCATTAACCTGTATAATTTGCGTTGAGCTAACAGTATCATTACAGTTAGCATTAATTGCTTTTAAGGTAATTGTGTAGGTACCGGAATTATTATAAGCGTAGTTTGGTGTTTGCTGACTTGATATATCTCCATCACCAAAATTCCAAATATAATTTGTTGCGTTTGCACTATTGTTTGTAGCACCAATATCGCCACCCACATTAACTTGATTTGATACAGCAAATGCCGATACAGGGCTTGCAGGAGCAACTAATGTAAATGTTTGTGTGGCACTATTACAAGTACCTACGGTTGCTACATCAACACTAAATACACCATTGTTTAACCCGGTTAATGTATCAGCAGTTGCTTTGCTTAAAGAGGTTTTTACTACCGTACCGTTTGCATTTTTCCAAGTGTAGTTCCAGGGTCCCGCATCATTACCAACCGCAGTAATTAATCCGTTATTTTTAGCGTGACAGCTTGCATCAACTTTATTAGTAGTTATAGCTAATGGGGTAACGGTTATGTTTAGCACAAAACGCGCAACAGTTTCACTATCATTAATAGTTACGGTAAACGCACCTGAATGCAAATCTTGGTCAGGCATTATACTATAGTTATCATGTAATTTTAAACAAACTCCCGATGGGATATTTTGTATATTTTTAGTTGACATAGTATACTGTGTTGTAGTACCGCTAAGTATTTTTACAGGAATAGAGTAGTTTTGAGTTAAATCGGGCATGCCATTAATAGCAAAACTATTACCCTGACTGGCAGTTGTTATTTGTAAAATTCCGTTCCAAGGAAATGCTAATGCATCGTAGCTATCTAATCCTGTACTGCTGTTAGGATTAAATGATATAGCTGCTTCTTCATGTAATGTAGTAGTGTTAGCACCTTCAACAACCAAATTAAAATTAGGTATTATGGATTTTACTGAATTTGGGTTTGCCATTTTACCAATTATTTGATTACCTGTTGTTTTATCACCTTCTGCAGTAATAAAAGGTGTAGAGCCTGCTGTAAGAGTTTGTACATAAAACCCTGCCCCTGCCGGAATTACATCAGTTAACACATAACTTCCTGAAGTGGTGCTACCACCACTTGGACTATAAGTAGAATAGGCTTGAGTAACAGAATTATAAGCATAATAAGTGTTTATAATATTACTGTTTCTGGTTACAACACTACTCCACGAAATTGGAGATGGATAAGGATTTGCTAAAGAGTTCATACCATCTGTTGCTGCGCCACCATTACTATTAGTTAAACTCCAGCTAAAATTCCCTATTTGTGGAGTTCCGGTTACAGAAATTAACTCCCCTGCTGAAGCAAGGTTAGGCGAGTTTGTACCCATATAAACCCAATAACCACTACCTGCATTTATAGTAACTGCCGTACTGCTAATGCCAACATAATGAGCTGCACCATTTGGATCTCCTAAACCTAAGGTTTCATCGTAAGAATCGATAGATGTAAATGGCGTACCATTATTCTGTGCACTTCCATCACCATCAACACAACCTGGGCAGGTTATCAAAAAACTATTATCCCAATAAGCAAAAATTGCATTAGTAACTCCAGCAACACCCATTAAAACCCAATTTGTTTCATTTCCTGTTGGATCATGATAAACCTGCGATATAACATTACCATTAAAAGCCCCACTAACCACACCTAAACGTCCAACATGTCCTACAGTTGTTTGGTCTGCAATTAAAGTTACAAAGTCGCCGCCGCTACCGTCTATAGTTCCTAAAGTAGGACAAATACTATCAATAACATTTAGTACACTGCCTATTGTAAGTGTATTTACATTATCAGCATCGTTAAAAGTTAAATTACTCAATGAGCTGTTCGCTGTAGTTGCCGTATTCATATATATGCTGCCACTTACACTACCACCCGACGCACAAGCCAATTGTACCGAAGATGTGTTTGAGCCTGTTATAATATTTTCATTAGGAGCGCCTGGTAAAGTAATAGTAACACAGGTAGCATCTGTAGCCAGTGTAAATCCATTTAAATTAAGGGTACAGGTACTTAAATCTAAAAGGCTTGTTCCTCCGCCTCCATCTGTAATTGTAAGGTTGCTTCCCAGAGTTACTAATGTGGTAATATCACCATTGGTAGACTCTAAACTAAACTCGTTTAAAAATTCATCGCCACTGGTAAAAGTAAGAGTGCCTAAATTAGCGGCAGCAGTTGTTACAATTATTGAAGCACCTCCAACATCTCCTGTAATAGTTCCGGCCCCGGCAATAGTTCCATTTAAAGTTAGCGCTTTAGTATTTAAAGTTAAAGCAGAGCCAGTATTAATAGTTAAAGCCTTATTTACGGTTGTAGCGGCAAATAACTGAATTACTGTTGTGCCTGATATAGTTAAGTTAGAATATGTGGTAGCCTTAACATTTTGTGCACCTGCTGTTGCAGCATACTCTACAGTACTGCCTGCTGCAGGGGTCAAAGTACCAATTTTTGCCTGGTCGGTTTTTATAAATTTAAGTGTTGCCCCATTTCCCACATTAACTGTAATACCAGTAGTGGTAAAAAGAAAATTACCATCAGAAAATGTTATACCTGATTTTGCAACAGCAACAATTGAGCCTGCTCCACTTACAGTCCAGTTACTTGCCATAGTAGTAGAAACAGTAAGGCTAAATGTTTGATTTGCAGCAGTAAAATTAACTGGGTGAGAACCCAAAGTAGCAGAGGTTTTCCCCCAATTATTAACGTTATTTGGGTCTGCACCCGCTGCTGTTAAAGTATAGGTTGTATTTGCTTTAGCTGTATTTACAAAGCCTAACAAACTTAGGCAAAGTACTACTGTATAAAATTGTATTTTTTTTGTCATGAGAAATATTTTTAATGGTTTAAAAGTAGGTAATTTTCTGTAGCCCCCAAAAAAAATTAGGTGAATAGGTGTATTTTAGACCTAAGTAATTTAACCAAGCTAAAAATGGCTTCTTTTTAACTAATTATTTCCCTGTTTTTTTAAGAAACTCATCCCACTTCATTGTTTTATAATCGTTACTGCCAAAGTAATGCGCTATTTTATTTGTCCACTCGGCTGTTTGGTAAAAGCTAACTACATCAAGGGTTTCAAGCTTTTCATCTAAAATAACCATTGCCGGAATAACAAAATTTTTGCGTGTAAGCTCTAACGATAAAGCATGAAAAGGAAATCCGCCAGCACCATTGTTAGCGTATTTTACACCCTTAAAATCTATCTCACTTTTATCTTGCTGGGCGTTAAATTTTACCAAATAATATTTTTTATTTAGGTACGAAACCAAGGCCGTATCCATATACGTAGTTGCATTCATTACTCGGCACGTATTACAAAAATCAGTATATATATCTACCAGTATTTTTCTTGGGTGTTTTTTCTGAAGCTCTAAAGCTTCATTAAACGTATATGTTTTGGGCTGTTTTTTTACAAAATTGGTGTCGTAAAAAGTATGTTCAAAATTTTTATTAAAATCATCGTACGATACTGTTCTAAAAGCATTTTCAACCGTAAAAACCAAAAGTGGTTCTATTTTTTTTGCCTCTAAATAGCCTTGCGATAATAAATTAAACTGGTAATTATTAGATACAAAAATAGTAGATGGATAACTTAAACTTTGTCCTAAAAACTTTATGGCTAAGTCGTGTGGCGATTTTTTTTCACTGCTTCTGTTTACATATTTTTCGCCATTATACTCAATTGTATCATGGGTTTCAGCATTAAATTGTATTGGATAAAAATAGGTGTTTATATAACCGGCAATGTTGGGGTCAGAGTAGGTAGTTTTCACCATGTGTTTACACCATCCGCACCAATCGGTATATATATCAATTAGCAAAGGCTTTGGCTGCTTCTTCATTTCTTCTTGTGCTTCTTTAAAAGTAAGCCATTTTACTAAGCCATGATTTTCTTCTACCGTTGTTGCATGATTTTCCTGTGCTGTTAAACTTAATCCACA
>Ga0206997_10019_pt1 | contig 58896 bp, 61 predicted proteins | sample Alteio_BWMinCont_3_FD_153478 | JGI IMG/M metagenome (GOLD analysis project Ga0206997, IMG submission 153478) | Enriched cells from forest soil in Barre Woods Harvard Forest LTER site, Petersham, Massachusetts, United States -... | ecosystem: Environmental > Terrestrial > Soil > Temperate forest >...
ATTACCGTTTACATAAAAAAGTAACATAGTTGTTATTAGTAGTAACTACTAAATGATACCATTTATTAAAAAGAGCTTCATCTAAAGATGAGATAATAACATCCTTAGTCGAATCTTTGTGAGTAATGGTGGCAAACCGCCGGCTGTTACAATCGTAAAATAGGCCATAAGCACAAAAAAAATCGTTACCGGGTCCGTTTTTGGTAAGTATAATTGGGTTGCAATCGTAACCTTTACCGGTGTAAACGCGCCTGTCTAAATTTACCCACAAAGATATAGTACCGGTTTTTTGTTTTAAAAGTTTGCTGGTGCCCAGGTTTAAATAACTATACGGATTACCATGCAGGTAAAGAGCCGATTGTTTGTTGCCAAACCTATCATCAACCAACGAAACGCCTACAGGTTTAATAATAATTTTGTCATCGGCCTCTTTTATTTGGTGCTCGTTAAAATTAAAGTTTAAAACATAGTTTGTATCGGTTTGGGCAATAGCACAAAACAGGTGTATAAAACATACAATAAAAAATAGGGTTCTAATTTTTATGTGCGTTTTAGTCGGCATTTGTATTTTTAATTATGGGTAAATATAAAATAACAGTTGTGCCTTGTGACTTGCCGTTAGCATCTACCTTATCGGTTATGGTTAAGCTTAGGTTGGTGCCCAGGTTTTTATTCATTAACTCCAAACGTTGTTTTATAAAGTTTATAGCCAACGATTTTTTTTCGATGTTTTGTTTTTTAGCTTGTCGCCCCACGCCATCATCATCAATAGTACATTCTATTTTATTTTCGTTTACTAATTTAAATTGTATCAATAAATTTTTATCGCCTTTTTTGGCAAGCAAGCCGTGCCAAATGGCATTTTCTACAAAGGGCTGAATTAAAAAATGGGGTATAAAGGTGGCTAATGCATTTATCTGCGGGTCAATTTTAATAGTGTACTTAAACACATGGTTAAACCGCAACGATTCTATTTCTAAATAACGGTTTAAAATTTCAACTTCATCAGCCAAACTAAGATTCTCTTTCGTAGTGTTTTCTAATAATTTGCGCATCAGGCGCGAAAAATTTGATAAATAATATTGGGCTTTTTCTTTTTCATCCAGCGTAAATAATTGCTGGATGGAGTTAAGTGAATTAAAAATAAAATGCGGGTTCATTTGGCTTTTAATAAGCTTAATTTCCATTTCGTATAGCTTGCTGTTCAGCTTAAATTTTTCTTCTTCGCGTTTTAATCTCCTGCGGTAAACCATAACAAACAAAAAAGAAATAAATACAATGCATAGTACAATGGCGCTGTACTTTAATATGGTATCTCGTATAATGGTAAACCTGTTTGGGTTAGGTGCTTCATAAAGTGCTCTTACTTCGTTTTCGTTTAGTACTTTATGAAATATCTGTATATCATCAACCGTGCCCTGCGACCACCTGTCGTTTTTTTTGCTGGCTGTGTTTCCTACCATTACCGAATCGGTTTTTAAAAACATAGTTTCAAAACCCTTTCTGTATTTTTGTTGCAATTTGCCGTTAATGTAAAAGGCTAAATAATTATCATCATAAGTAGTAACTAAGTGGTACCATTGGTTAAACTGCCCCTCATCAAGCGAGCAAATAAAGGCTTCTTTGGTAGAATCTTTAGTAGAAATGGAAACAAAACGTTTGGTATAACAATCGTACGTTAACGAATAAGCAAGTATAAAATCATCACCCGGCCCGTTTTTGGTTTGCAAAATAGGGTTACTATCATATCCTTTTCCCGAATAAATTCTTCTGTCTAATTTTACCCAAAGCGATATACTGCCTGTTTTTGGTTTTAATAATTGCGAAACTCCCAGGTTTAAATAACTTTCGGCATGGCCGTGTAAAAACAAAGCGGCTTTTTTATTGCCAAACCTATCATCGGTTAACGAAACACCTACCGGCTTAATAACAACTTTATTATCGGCCTCTTTTATTTCGCGCTCGTTAAAATTAAAATTTAAAACATAGTTTGTATCGGTTTGCGACACGGCAAAAAAAACGGCAAAAAAACATAAAACAAAAAGTGCGTTTTTTTTAAAAGAAATTGAAAGTGGTATAGCGCTTTTAATCGTCACATTAAAATATATAAGGTTTTCAAAGCTACGGAAATATAATAAATATACACGCTGCCCGTGTAACTGGTACCACACACAATAAATAATTACAACATTTTTTAATTTTTAACTTAGCGGTTTACCCTTATCTTTACCGCAATGAATTATTTGTTTTCATACAGCGGCCCAATTAGTTTTACGGTAAAGCGTCAGTTGTTGCGCAACATAAAATCTAACACCGAGGCGGTTACCAAAAGCATCCTTATACAAAAGCGCATTCGCTATGTGTTCGATGAAATAATTTCTAACGTTTACCAATATTACATCCAGCATAACCTGCCCGATGAAACCACCAGTATCGATGGTTATTTAAAATCAAACAAGCTTGAGTTTGTAATACACAGCACCGTTACCCACGAAGATAAAGATTCGCTAAAAAATTATTTAGACCTCATAAACTCTTTAGATGAAAAAGGGTTGAAAGAGTTATATAAAAAAAAATTAAAAGAAAACAACCCTGAAACAGCAAATGCAGGCATAGGGCTTATAAGCATACGCCTAAAAACGGGAGGCCCCATTTTGCATGCGTTTAAAAAAACCACAATGGCTGATAGCATTGTATTAAAAATAGTGTTAAATTTAAAAGATGAATAAACTTATTTTAGAGGCCACTGATACCACGCCACGAGTTGTTCTCGATCATCTTGAAAACAAATTTGAGATAATCGGCGAAGCCTGCCCCGAAGATGCCAAACTTTTTTTCGCTTCTCTTTTCACCTGGATAGACCAATATAAAAACTACCTCTATTTTCTTAACAACGAAAGCAACGCAAAAAAAAGCCTAATCTTTACCTTTCACCTTAATTACGTTTCATCATCGGCATTAAAATATACTTACAATTTTTTACAACAATTAGAGGAGTTAAAACCCCTGTGCGAAACCGTAACCATTAAATGGTTGTACGATAAAGAAGATACCGATATGGAAGATAACGGCAAGGAGTTTTCTACCATGGTAAACATCCCCTTCATTATCCAACCCGCTTCTTAAATAATTGGTAAGGCATTTTACTTTTGCCCTTGTTGCTGCTGTCATCATCAAGTAAAAAACAATTTTACTATCTTTATTCTTCAATCTCTGCAATACAACATATAAATGCAGAAAATGCCATGCCATTTATTTACCCTAACCCTGTTTGTAACACTTTAATTATTAATTACGAAGGTTTTAAAAGAATTGAAATAATTGATTTGAATGGCAAAATAATTAAAACAGTTTCTACTTTGGATAAAAGCATATCCGTAGAAGGGATAAAAGCAGATGAATACATTATTAATGTCTATTCTGAAAACGGACTATTAACTACTGATAAATTATTTAAAGCAAAATACTAAATATAGAATGGGTTTGTCTTCAACCGAAAAAAAACTTAAACGGAACAAGCAAATTATTAAAGAGCTTAAACAAGGCGTATTTCATAAGGAAATAGTTTCACATTTTGGCATAACTCGGCAAACAGTATGGGAAATTAGCAGGGAGGCAGGAATAAGAAGGAAATTAACCCAAAAAGAACTTTTAAAACGAGATGCACAAATTATTAATTCTATTAAGCAGGGGATTGTCTGCCAAAAAATAGCCGACTTATTTGGTTTATCTAAATATACAATAAAGCGTATTAGTACAAAAAGTGGGGTAAAGTTAAGACCAAACCCAAGCAGATTTTCTGGCAGGAATGAAAAAATAATTAAAGAATTAAAAAAAGGCAGGAGGCAAATAGACATAGCTATTCAATTAGGTGTTTCAAAAAATGTCGTGTGGAATATTGCTAAAAAAGCTGGCTTGTCAAAAAAGAAGTTGACTGTCCTGTAGTAATATATTTTAGATATAGTAGCGTAAAATTTACAGGAAAGTAATTTAAGTATAGTTTACCTGCTAAAACAACCATATTAAATTATGCCGCTTTAAATTCCGATGTATTTTCTTTTACGTTAAAAAGGAATGAGGCTGAACAATAGGGGCAAACAATTGGCAGCTTGTTTAACCCTATTACATTCTTTTCAAATTTTAGTACAGTATTTTCACAGGTGGGGCAACATACTATGTTTTCTTTATCTGTATTTTCTTCTATGGCGAGCTTGTCCCATTTGTTCATCTCTTGGTTTCTTAAAGGTTAGCCGTAAACCCGCAAATGCGCGGGCAGGGCATAGGCAAGCTGTTAACCAACTACTGCATTGCAACAGCCAAACAACAAAACCTGCAACAACTAATTATACACACCACCAAAGCCATGCAAACCGCCTGGGCCATGTACGAAAGTATGGGTTTTACCCGTGCACCTCATTTAGATTTTATGCAGGAGCAGCTTCCTGTTTATGGTTTCACATTAATGTTATCAGCTACAAGTAAATAATATAAGACGATTACTATATTTGATTTATCATGCAAACCATAGAAACCAAAAATCAAATCATCGAGCACGAAAAAAAATTAGTAGATGCCTTTCAAAATAAAAATCTCGAAACATTAGATGAACTAATTCATCCCCATGCACTTTTTATTCTTCCCAACGGATTAACCATAACCAAAGCCACCCTGTTAAATAATTACCGCACAGGTAATTCAGCTTTTACAAGCCTAACAGCAAGCAATCAACTAATTAATTTAATTAACAACACCGCCGTAGTTTCTTTTAACTTAGCCATGCAAGGCCATTATTTTGATAAGGCTATAAGTGCGCAGTTTTGCTATCTGCGTGTTTGGCAGCTTAACAACAACCAATGGCAAGTAATTTCAACCGCAGGCGTTCCAATAAACCAGGCGGCATCTTAATTTTTTTTAACGCTATCTCCAAAATTTCCACATATTGTTTATGTAGTTTTGCTGTAATAAATCTATGTGAAAAAGTTTTTCGTTATACTAAGTTTAGTTTTTTACACCCTGGGTCAGGTTTTTTTGCCACAGGGTAACTTTGCGTATATCGAACAAATTCCGCGCCTCTATACCGATTTTTGCCATACAAACAATTCGGCAGATGTGTTTGATTTTATCAACGAACAATTTTTAGAATTTGGTTTCGAAGATAAAAACGAACCCGTAGAAGAAGACGAAACTAAATCGGTTCCTTTTTATACACCTTGCGAGCAAGTGCCTTTGGCTTTAGTTATAAGTGTAAATACAGAATTTATGGCCTTGCCCGAAAAAGAAACCAAACACAATTTCACCTATCTTTTAAAAGAGCATTGGGTAGATGCCTCATCTGTTTACCACCCGCCAAAAAGTAAATTGAGTTAACTCATTTTCTTTTTATTCAAAAAAAATTAATCATTAAAAAAAATTATATGAAAGCAATAACTTTTGCCATTGCATTTACATGCCTTGGCGCAACAGCAACTTACGCGCAAAAAATAACAGCCGATAAAGTACCCGCAACCGTACAGGCAAACTTTAAAAAACAATTTGCCCATGCAACCAAAATGCAGTGGGAAATGGAAGAAGCCGATTACGAAGTTAATTTTAAAGATAACGGTACCGAGTTTTCTGCCAAGTATAATAAAGATGGCGGTTGGCTTGCCACCGAGCAGGAAATTAAAAAAACCGAATTACCTGCAACCGTACAACAAGGTTTAGATAAAGAGTTTCCTAAAGCTGAGCTGGAAGAAGTAGAGAAAATAACGTACCCCGATCATAAAATTGCTTACGAAATGGAAATAGAGCAGGGTAAACAAAAACTCGAAGTTCAGTTTTCTACCGATGGGCAACTACTTAAAAAAGAAGAAATACATAAAGAAAGTAAAGACTAATCTTTAATTTTTTTCTTGCATAACCATTACTTAATATTTATATGGGTAATGGTTATGTTTTATTTATAATTTTGCGCGCATCAATATGAAATTTAGTAACACAAAAAATCAAATAGCGTGGGCTGTTTTGTTTTTTATGGTAGCCGCTACCACAAAGGCACAGCAGGCCGATTCTACAAAAAAAGATTCGGTACCCATAGCAATAAAATTACCCTTTGCCATTGCAAAAGAAAAACGCTTGCCCGATGATGAACTGGCCGAAAAAAAAGAAGGCCTGTATGTAGCCGGTGTACCCGATTTTAGTTCCGACCCTATTAATGGTTTAGGTGCAGGTGCTGAAGGCTCTATTTTTTTTAACGGAAAAAAGTCTGACCCGTTTTTTGAGTACACGCCCTATCGTGCTGAGTTAAACGTAGCTGTATTTGCCACCACAAAATCGCAGCAAGAAATTAAATTGGGTTTAGATATCCCTTATATATTTAGCACCAAGTGGCGTTTACGTGCCGAGGCTGCTTACGAAATAAATCCAAACTTTTTATATTTCGGCGTTACCGAAAAATCGCTGGCACCGCTTAGTTATTACCCAAACAACAACCCCGCAAACCCTTTTGTAACTAATGCTACCTATAGCAATTACGATAAAAATTTAGTAGGCAATAAATCATATTACAACACCTTTAAAAAAACCGAAGCAGTTTTTAATGTCAGTGCCGAGCGTTCTTTTTACGAAGGCCGTTTGCGCACACTCGTTGGTTACGAAATAGCTGATATAACCGTAAGCACACCCTTAAACGATAGCTCCCTTGTGCGTAAAGATTATAACGCGGGCCTAATTAAAGGCTTTGGCAATAACATAATTTCTCTTTTGCAATTGGGTGTTATATACGATACACGCGATTTAGAAACCGACCCCACCAGGGGCATTTTTTCGGAAGTAACATTTGAGTTATCTACAACCGCCCTGGGTTCGCAATATAATTTCAATAAAACATTTGTACACTTTAATGGCTATTGCCCCTTGTTTCCAAAACAAATTAAACGACTTACTTTTTGCGGAAGTTTTGGTCTTACTGTAACACAAGGCGATGCACCCTTCTTCGAATATTCCGATGCATGGAGCTCCGAAGGAGATATCGATGGCTTGGGCGGAGGCCGCACCTTGCGAGGTTACAAACAAGCCCGCTTTGTAGCTCCCGTAATGCAATATGCCGATTTTGAATTGCGTTGGCGTTTTGCACAATGTAAAATATTAAAACAACATTTGGCATTTAGTGCCGTGCCGTTTTTTGATGAAGGAGGCGTATGGGATAATTTTAGCCGCATAAGCCACACCGAAAACCTTCGTTACTCCGAAGGACTTGGCCTTCGTATCGCCTGGAATGTAAACACCATTCTCCGTTTCGATTACGCCATCTCACAAGAAGACCATCAGTTTTTCTTCTCACTCGGGCACACTTTTTAACGGTAGTTTTATCATAGCCCTGCCGGGCCTTTTATTATTTTATACCCTATCGGGATTATTTTACATGAATATGACTTTTTTGTACCCTATCGGTATTATTTTATTTAATTTTACTATATTTGTACCCTATCGGGTATAATACTAATATGAACAACATAGCCTCATTTATAAAATACCAGCGTAAAAAACTATCGCTAACCCAACAACAATTGGCCGAAAGAGCAGGAGTTGGCCTTAGGTTTATCCGCGAAATGGAAGACGGTAAAGAAACCCTACGCTTAGATAAAGTAAACCAGGTGTTGGCTCTGTTTGGTTATAGCTTAACTCCCAACAATCAACCGCTAGATGCCTATTCGGTTGTTTTTAATTATTTAAATAGAGGTGTAAAAATTACACTCACTAATAAAATAATAAAATATGGTATACTTATTAAAGAAATAAAAGAACCTAACGAAAGCACAATTACCGCGTGGCAATTTGTGCCCAACAACAACGCAATTAAGTATCAAAAAAAACCTGATGATGCGTTAACCGAAATTATTCAGCACAATACTATTCAAGCTATAGAGTACCAGTAAATGAAACAAGGCATTGTATATAAAAAAAATATAGCCGCGGGCATTGTTTGGGAAAACGAAACCGGTTACCACTTTCAGTACAACGCCACCTATTTGCAAAACCCCCAACATGGTGCAGTAAGCCGTACATTGCCCTTGCGTGCCGAAGCATTTACAAGCCAAACCATGTTGCCTTTTTTTGATGGCTTAATTCCCGAAGGTTGGTTGCTCGAAATCGCTTTAGAAAATTGGAAGTTAGATCGCCGCGATAGAATGGCTTTATTGCTAACCCTGTGCGAAGATTGTATTGGAGATGTATCGGTAAAAAAAACAAAACGGAGATGAAATGCTTACTGTGTTATAAACCACTTAATAAGGTAGAAAAAAATTACCACTCAAAGTGTGTAAGCAAAACATTTGGCTTAAAACAAATGCCGCTTATTGATTTTGATGAAAGCCAGTTAAGTAGCTATGCAAAAAAAATTGTAGGCGCGCACCATGCTATTACAGGTGTGCAACCAAAATTAAGTTTATGGTTAGAAAAAGATAAACAAACTATTAGGTTTACCATTATTGATGGACAAAGTAATTATATTATAAAACCACAAACTGAAAAATATATTGCCCTGCCCGAAAACGAAGACCTTTGCATGCACTTGGCAACCGAGTTTGGTATTACAACCGCCAAGCATGGTTTGGTAAAACTACCAAGTGGTAAACTGGCTTACATTACACAACGGTTCGATCGTACACCAAAAAGCAAACTTGCTTGCGAAGATTTGTGTCAACTATCCGAAACTTTAACCGAACACAAATACAGAACCAGTTATGAGCAAACTGGCAAAATAATAAAAATATATTCGAGCCAAAGCGGTTTAGATGCTTTGTATTATTTTCAGTTAGTAGTTTTTAGTTTTATAACCGCCAATGCCGATATGCATTTAAAAAATTTTTCGATGCTCGAAAATGAAGACAACCAGTTTACGCTTAGTCCGGCATATGATTTAGTCAGCACTGCTTTGGTAATTAAAAACGAAACCGAACAAATGGCCTTAGCTGTAAACGGACGCAGAAATAAAATTACTAAAAACGATTTTATTGCACTGGCAAATAACCTGCAACTAAACCCAAAACAACAGCAAACTGTTTTCGCTAATTTTTTAAATAAACAAAGTACCGCTCTTTGGTTTATTAAAAATAGTTTTTTACCTACCCAACATAAAAATAAGTTAACACAAATTTTAACCGAACGCATACAATTACTGTGTGCATAGGGCTAAGCGTTAATAAAACATCTTGTGTACATTTTAAATGAAGAGCCGGCTTGTGGGCAAATAAACACATAGGTAGTTTTTTGTTTTTTTAACCCACCAAAAAAATAAAATAATTAGTTTCGGGCTGACTATGTTTAAAAACAAAACAACCTTAGTTATTATTTTTTTTCTGTGTGCTTAAACTAAGCCTGCACCTCATAGCCGATTTCAATTCAGGCTTTCAGGGGCGACAAAACACCGCGTTAATCAACCCTTAGCACCAATAACGTTAAACTTTGTTTAGCTAAAACTTAACATAACGGGAACATTGCATGGCCATAATCTAAATACATTTGCGTACGTTCTTTATAAAGTGGTAGTATTATACTACTCAAGGTAAACGCATCTTTCAGGTTTCATGAGAGTCCCTGTTGGATGCGTTTTTAATTTTCGCTCTTGTGGTGTCATCGCCAACAAACCAAAATAACTTATAACTGCTAACTAATTCATTATCTTTGAAAAAAAAGCAGCTACAAGTATAAAGCGTATGATGTTACAAATTTTAAAAGCAAAAATTCAGCAAGTTGTCGTTTCCGAAAGCAATATCAATTACCCCGGCAGCATATCCCTCCCCGCCGAATTATTAAAAGCATCCGGTATAAAACAGTTTGAGTTAGTACATGTAAACAACCGCACAAATGGCAACCGCATTATCACCTATGCAGTTAAAAATACAAAGCAAGGTTTTGTATCGGTTAATGGGGCGGCCTCTAAGTTTTTTCAAAAAGGCGATATCATTCACATCTTAGCCTTTGCCCAGTTAAGCGAAACCGAAGCCGATGCTTTTACACCCACCCTGGTGCTTACCGATAACCAAAACAACGTAATTGAAAGTAAGTCCTATGTTATAGGCTAAACAAGTATGTTTATTTTTTTAAAAACGGTAGCCTTACTAATTTTTATAGCCGCTGTAGTGCATATAATTATATGCGCTAAGTATAAATTTATTTTAAACGTAAAAGCAAAAACCATACACCTGCAAAAACCAATTTTAGCAGCCGATGGCACCACCCAACGAAAACCAATTACCAATAACTCCACGTTACAAAACCTTATCGACCAAGAAAATTTTTTGCGCCGCGCCGCCTATAAAAACACATCCATAAAAACCACCGAAACTTTTTTTAACGATACCGATATGCAAACCGATTATTTTTTAATCGTTGTTTATCATAAAAAAACAAACACACCTTTGCTTACTGCCCGCTATTATTTTGATAAGGAGCTTATCGCCAAATACATAAAAGGCGAAGAGGATAAACCGCCCGTTTTAAACCTCGACACGTTTAAGCACAACCAAATTTTTTTAATAGATAGGATGTCGGCCAACAACCATAGCGAAACCTATCGCCATCACCGCAACTACATACACGCCTTGTTTTATTTGCAGCTTTTTATGCATAATAAAAACTGCAAATTTATTGCCATGGCCCGTAAAGAAAAATATGAAAAACTGCTTAGCAAATACATCCGTTTGGGTTTAAACATAGTAGGCATTACCAAACACCAGGGTAAAGAACATTGGGTGTTGCTTGGCGATTTGCAAAAAAATTACAACAACGCCAAACGCAGCACGTTTCTAAATATATTTTCGTTTGCTAAAATTTTTCTGTTTAAATTTAAAATGCGTTAGCATTTTCTTTTTTCCTAATTATGATAAATACTCTAAAGGGTTTCCTTAAATTAATTCGTTGGTTTCATGAGCTCGTAGCCATCATTCCGTTTGTCATGCTGTTTCTCGTTATTAATTATTGCGCCCAAGCTGCCCAACTTTCCTGTAATTTATCTGCCTTAAATTTTGCTGTACTCTGTGTTTGCGTTCAACTACTAATAGCCGCAGGTTGCATTATTAATGATATTATGGATAGGCATATCGATAAAATAAACAAACCGCACACCCACATTATTGATCGTGTAATTTCGGTAGCCGCTGCCAAAAAAATATTTATAGCCACCACCATTTTAATCATGCTGCTATCGGTTTATATAAGCATGTATCTGTTTACACAATGGGCCTATATTTCGCTTGCTGTTTACCTGTTGTCTATTCTCTATAGTGTGTATTTAAAAAAATCGCCACTGTTTGGTAACATTACCATAGCGGTTTTAGCTTCGTTTATTCCCTTGGTTATTTTACTGTTTGCTAAAGATTGCATTGGCGTGCTCAACAATCCAAAAATAATAACACTCGTTTATCTCTATGCCGCGTTTCCTTTTTTCATAATTATTCCGCGCGAGTTAAGCCTCGATATTTCCGATATCGAAGGCGACCAAGCTTGTGGCTGCAAAACCCTGCCCATTGTTATCGGCATTAAAAAAGCAAAACAAGTAGTGCTTGCCTTTCTTTTATTCATTATCATATCATCTGCATTTTTAATGTACAAATACAATTATTTAATAAGTACTTTTTTGGTAGTAGATATTTTGTTAGCCATCTACATATACAAATTCAACCAAACGCACACCCGGTTAGCGTATATTAAAATAGGCCGTTTCCTTTGGTTTATTATGATTGTGGGGCTACTGGGTTTTGCCCTGGCTACTATTTAAATTTGCGTTGCGGCATTAAAAAACAATGCCATCATTAACCCTTTTATACTAATAACTAAAATTTAATAATTTTTAACTCCCATAAACAACAACATTAATAATGTGGCACCTTTGTTGTTATATTTATATAAGCAAAACAATCGGCATGAAAAATTTTGTTTTTACATCCACCCTATTTTTCATTTTCGTTCTACAAGCACACGCCCAATATCATAACAGTGGTGGCCGCTTTAGTAACGATTATTCATCCTACAGAAATTTTACACCCAGAAATTATGCAACTTCTTCAGGCAAAAGTTCTAAGGTCAATTCATACGAATGGCAGGCCTATTTAAAGTCAGACGAGTATCAAAATGCAGTTCGTTATATTACCGCCATGTATAAAACTTATGGCGCAAAACCAACCGAACCAAAACCGGTAGACAAGCGTACTGAATTTTCTGAGAATAAATAAAAACAGCATAAAGCAAACACGTACACATTTATCCGGGGCGGGCGTCCACGAAAGGCGCGAACCTAAGTTTTGACGGGCAGTATAGGTGGGCAGACGGTGCGCCAGTCAAAACGCAGGTTGGCTTTTGTGGGGCCTTTTCTTTGCTTCGTTTCTTTGGGCAAGCAAAGAAATGAAGAGAAAAAAAGATTTTTTTTCTTCAAACAAAGTGGTCGAAATAAAAAGCAATAAGCTTAAAACTTAAACGTAAACCCAAGCTGACAAAGCGTAGTAGCATGCCCAATTTCTGCAAACAAGCCAAAACCCGGTTTAATCATATATCTCACACCTAAGGTTGCCTGAAAATCAAAATCAAACACCTTACTGTTTTGCTGACTACTATTTGCAGCCACCGTAGGGTTTGTATCGGTATATTTATTTATAGTGTATAAATAGCCCAAACCAAAACCGCCATACACATCAAAATTATTCCCGATAGGAAAGTGGCCATTCATCCTCACATACATGCCAATAACGCTGCTGCTTATTTTATGCTGGTAAAGGTTAGGGCTGTTAACTACGTCGGCATATTTGTAGTTAACCGATGAGTTAGAATATTCTAAATTCAAACCGCACCCAAAATATTTATGAAAACCATGCTCGTATTTTAAAACACCCGTGCCATAGTTATAAAACTTATAGTCAACAAAATTTTTGTATGGGTCGTATTGTTGTGTTACGTTTTGTCCGGGCGGTAAGCCAAAACCCAGATATATCAAATTAGCCCCATCACTAAAAGCCTGTGCAAATAGGCCGCTTGTTGCAATAGCCAAAGCTATGCTTAAAATTATTTTTTTCATACAGTTGTTGTTTTGTTGTTGTTTAGGCAGCGAATGTAATTTGTTTACCCGACAAAAATTTCTTAACTAATACTAAAAATCGTTAAACTTATCTTCAGTTTTTTACTGTTAAATAGCTTTATTCATCGCTAAAAGCACATAAAACAAATATAAAGCAATATTTATTTGCACGTTTTAGGTAAAGTGGCTTTATTTGTTGCAAATTAAAACAACATAATAATGAGAAAAAAATTACTTTCAATTATAGCATCAGGTTTAATGCTGGCAAGCGTTCAACTGGCAAATGCACAAACGGGAGCTGCCTTAAATTTTAATGGCACAAACAACTACGTTAGTGTACCCGATAATGCAGTTTTAAATTTTGGCACAGGCGATTTTACCATCGAAGCCGATTTTCAATCAAGCGCTTCGCAACCCAGCTTTGCAGGCATAGTAGCCAAAGATAATCCTGCAAATACAGGCATTGGCTGGCAGCTTGTTATGGTAAATAATAGCATTGCCGCTGAGTTTACCGATGGTTCTACTTTTTTTGGAACAGGTCAAGGTCTTCAAGGTTCAATTACCTTAAATGATGGCGCTTGGCACCATTTAGCTATGGTAGTAAGCCGCGCAAGTAGCAGCATAACATTATATGTAGATGGAAATGTAGATGTATCTGTATCAGACCCCGCTATTGCAACCATGAACATAAGTAGCACAACTGTACCCATGTTAATGGGCGTGGATAGAGACCAAAACCATTTTACTAACGGTACTATAGATGAGGTTAAAATTTGGAACATTGCTCGTACACAAACGGCTATTCAAAATAACATGAATTGTGCCATTGCTCCCGCTACTGCAACAGGTTTAGTAGCTTACTATAATTTTAATAACGGCGTACCAAATGCTAACAACACAAGCATTACAACCACCCCCGATTTAACAACTAACCTTAATACAGGCGCACTTAACACCTTTACCTTAACAGGTACAACATCTAATTTTGTAGGCAACACAACATTTAGCGCTGCACCTGCGGTTACAGTAAACTCGGCAACTGTTTGTGCCGGTACAGCAACTACATTAACAGCTACTGCCGCAACAGCAACTTCATTTAGCTGGAACACCAGCGCAACAACCGCTACTATTACAGCTACACCAACCATTACAGCAAATTATACCGTAACCGTAGTTGATGCAAACAACTGTACCAACTGGGCTACTAACACGGTAACCGTAAACGATTTACCTACTGTATCAATAAACTCAACAACTATTTGTGTGGGTGCAACAACAACCTTAACCGCTACAGCACCAACAGCAACATCATATACTTGGAGTAACAATTCAAATGGCATGTCTATTATAGTTACACCAACCACCACGGTAAATTATAGCGTAACCGTAACCGATGTAAACAATTGCAGCAACTCGGCTACTAATACAGTAACCGTAAATAATTTACCTACTGTATCAATAAATTCGGCAACTATTTGTGTGGGTGCAACAACTACTTTAACCGCTACTGCGCCAACAGCTACCTCATATAGCTGGAACACCAGTGCAACAACCGCTACTATTACAGCTACACCAACCGTTACGGCACATTATACCGTAAGCGTAATGGATGCCAACAATTGCAGCAACTCAGCTACTAACACAGTAACCGTAAATAATTTACCTATTGTATCAGTAAACTCACCAACTGTTTGTGCCGGTACAACTACTACACTAACAGCTGTGGCTTTTACAGCTACCTCATATAGCTGGAGCACCAGTGCAACAACCGCTTCAATTACAGCTACACCAACTACCACGGCACATTACACGGTAACCGTAATGGATGCAAACAATTGCAGCAAATCAGTTACTAACACGGTAACTGTAAATAATTTACCTGTTGTATCAGCAAACTCGGCAACGGTTTGTGGTGGTGCATCAACAACAACTACTTTAACCGCTACTGCGCCAACAGCTACTTCGTATAGCTGGAACACCAGTGCAACAACCGCTACTATTACAGCTACGCCAACGGTTACCACACATTACACCGTAACCGTAATGGATGCAAACAATTGTAGCAACTGGGCTACCGATAGCATCAAAATAGCTTCTTTACCGGTTGTATCAGCAAACTCAGCAACAGTTTGTGCGGGTACAACAGCAACATTAACAGCTACGGCTCCAACCGCTACCTCATATAGCTGGAGCACCAGTGCAACAACTGTATCGGTTACAGCTACACCAACGGTTACTACACATTACACCGTAACCGTAATGGATGCCAACAATTGCAGCAATTGGGCAATTGATAGCATTAGTGTAAATGCCTTACCTGTAGTTACAGCAAACTCTAAAACGGTTTGTGTTGGTTCAACAGCCGCTACTACATTAACCGCTACCGCGCCAACCGCTACTTCATTTAGCTGGAGCACTGGTGCAACAACGGCTACCATTACAGCTACACCAACCGTTACTACACATTACACCGTAACCGTAACAGGTGCAAACAATTGTATCAACTGGGCTGTTGATAGTATTAAAATAAGTGCCTTACCAACTGTAACCATTACATCTACTGCTGGTTATTCTGTTTGCCCTGGTACTACCGATACATTAAAAGCAAGTGGTACAGCAACTTCATATACTTGGAGCCCAGGCAACCATGCCGTAACTGATTATACAGTTCGTCCGGGTGGTGGTTTTGGTGGTGGTAACCCAACCTATACCTTAACCGGAATGGGCGCAAACGGTTGTATTAGCAAAGATACTATAACACTAACTCTTTATCCGCGTGCAACGGCTACTATTACACCAAGTGTACCGCAAGCTTGTATTGGCGATTCTGTTACCTTATCAATTACTACAGGCACAGTTACTATTACAAGTTATACTTGGAGCACAGGTGTAGCAAACACTTCTTCAATTACTGTAACCCCTACAACACCAACACAGTATAGCATTAACCTTGTAGATGCTAATGGTTGCACAGGCCGAGCTCGTTACAATTTAAACGTAAACCCATTACCAACTATAACCGCTACAAGTGATTCAACGGGTGCTATATGTATTGGCCGTCATGTTATTTTAACCGGCCACGGTGCTACAACCTATACTTGGAGCACCAGTGCAACCACTAACACCGTTAACGTACAACCACTTGTTACTACAACATATACTGTAATGGGTACCGATATGAACGGTTGCACAAACACAGGTACAATTACCCAATCAGTATCAAGCACTTGTTTTGTAGGCATCGAAAGTTATAACAACAGTGCTAATGTAAGTTTGTATCCAAATCCTAACAACGGTACATTTGTAGTTACAACAACCGAGCAGGCTAAAACTATTTTAGTAACCGATATATTAGGTAACCAATTAATATCGGTTAAACCAACCGATAACACAACCACCATTAACTTAAACGCACAAGCAAACGGAATTTATTTTGTAAAAATAATTTCTGATAACAACCAGCAAACCGTTAAGCGTTTTGTAATTACTAACTAATTAGCTAATCGCTTTCAACCTAAAAGCCGCTCTTTTTTAAGGAGCGGCTTTTTTAGTATATTGCAGTATAGATTACTTACGTGCAAAAACTTTTACTCATTACTTTACTCCTTTGCATTAAACAAATAAATGCGCAAACAAATGTGTATCACCCTTTTCCAAAAACCTATGGAGATTGGTGGATAAGAACACAAAATTTCCATAACAATGGTCCGGGCAGCCCAACTACTGATGATTTATATTTTACTACTGGAGATACTGTTGTAAACGCACTAAACTATAAAAAAGTAAACTACATTAGTAAAGGATATGCTACTGGACCTGAACCAGCCATAAATCATTTTTTTACCGGTGGCATCTACAACTTTGCTTATCGTAACGATTCGCTCAATAAAAAAGTTTATATTCTTTTAAGTGATAGCATACATGAAACACTTTGGTACAATTTCAATTTAAACGTAGGAGATACAATAAAAAACACATACAGCTGTGTTTCAGGTGCGCCTTTCCAATTAAAAGTAACATCTATTGATAGCGTGTTAATGTGCGGTACTTATTATAAAAGCTATGCATGTAATTGTTCGGGTTCGCTATATGAATCAGGGGGCACACAATATTTAGTAGAAAGTATAGGTTTTACATCAAGTTTTTTGTCAATTAATGTGGGTAACAGTTGTACCTTAGAACCTTACCAAATACCTCAAACTAATGCTTGGTCGTTAGATGCCTGCCCGGATAGTTTAGCGGATATAAATCAACTTGCAGCAAATAACTATCTAAAAATTTACCCCAACCCCGCGCAAAACAATTTCACCGTTGAGGTTTCAACGAACGAAAAACAAATCCTAAACATAGTTGATGTAACAGGCAAACTTGTTTTACAGCAAACTATAAATAGTAAAACAACCATTGATGTAAGTAACCTCAACGCAGGCGTTTACAACTTAAATATAACCGGTAACGCAGGTGTTGCAAACACACATTTAGTTTTGGTTAAATAAATTATTATGAAAAAAATCCTACTTTTTTTACTTACTGTTTTTCATTTAAATGTAAACGCACAAATAATAACTACCGTTAGCGGAAATTCAACTATGAGTTATAGTGGCGATGGCGGGCAGGCTACTGCTGCAAGTTTGGCAATTCCAACAGGAGTAGCTATCGATGCTTTCGGAAATCAATATATTTCAGATTCCAATAATAACCGAGTACGAAAAATAAATTCGTCAGGCATTATAAGCACAGTCGTCGGCACAGGAGTATCAGGTTACAGTGGTGATGGTGGGCAAGCTACTGCTGCGCAAATATATGGTCCAACTAATATTGCCATAGATGCCTCAAATAATCTTTATGTATTAGATGCTACCGGTTACATTCGTAAAGTAAATTCTGCGGGCATTATAACTTCAATTGCTGGCATTGGTGTATTTGGCTATAGTGGCGATGGCGGACAAGCCACCGATGCAAAATTAGGTAATGCAGCCGAAGTTGCTTTTGATAAACAAGGCAATATGTATATTGCCGACTTAGGTAATAATCGTATACGTAAAGTGGCTACCACGGGCATTATAACAACAATTGCAGGAAGCGGAAACAGTGCTTACATAGGCGATGGTGGACAAGCAACTAATGCAGGTATATGGCAGCCCAGCAGTGTAGCGGCAGATGCGGCAGGTAACATTTACTTAGCAGATAATGGAAACAACTGTATCCGTAAAGTAGATACGTTTGGTATAATTACAACTGTAGCAGGTAATGGCACAAATAGCTTTAGTGGCGATGGTGGGCAAGCAACTGCTGCAACAATAAGCGGTCCGGCTGCTATATGTTTAGATTCTTTTAATAATTTATATATATCCGACTGGGGTAATAGCAGAATACGTAAAGTAAATAGCAGTGGTATAATAAGCACTATTGTTGGTACCGGAATTTATGGTTTTAGTGGTGACGGTGGGCAAGCTACTGCAGCAAAAATTTTTGCACCCGACGGCTTAAGTGTTGACGTTTCTGGTAATTTATATTTCGCTGATAACGGAAACAACCGCATACGTAAAGTAACTAATGTTTCACAGTCTGATATTTCAACATTCAACATAACCAACCAAATAAAAATTTACCCCAACCCCGCGCAAAATAATTTCACCGTTGAGGTTTCAACTTCAGAAAAACAAATCCTAAACATAGTTGATGTAACAGGCAAACTTGTTTTAACCCAAACTATACAAGGTAAAACTACTATTGATGTTAGCAATTTAAACGCGGGCGTTTATAATGTTAGTATAACAAGCGGCACAGGCACAGTAAACAAACGCTTGGTTATTGTAAAATAATTTTACGGTTTACTTATTTTTTCATTAATCTATTAAATATATTTTCAATAGTTTTTTCGCGGGGCATTAACGCATTTTGTATACGGCGTGCGTAGTAAATGCTATCCATCACTTCTTTATTTTTTACAGCCAGCATGGCATAGGCATCATCAACACGTTGCTTTTGTTTTTCAATAATTATTTTTTGCCGTTCGGTTATTTTAAAGCGTTTGTATAAAAACATCGAAAATATAAGCACAACCACCAACACACCCGCTACCGATGCTATAATAACCTGCTGCCGTTTATTTTCTTCTAAAGCAACGGCTTTTAATTTTTCCTGTTCTGCATCCGATTTTATTTTTAGTTCAGCTTCTTTACGTTCTACTTCAAACTTTGTTTTTAAATCGCCGAGTTGCTTGCTGTTATCTGCATTAAAAATGCTATCAGTTAGTTGTTTAAATTTTACATGGTTTTCGTAAGCCTCTTTATAGTGGTTGGTTTTACTGTAAGCAGTAGCTAAAATTTGGTACGCCAAACGTTCGTTATCAATTGAGCTAATAGTTTTACTTAAACCCACAGCCGAATCGGCATATAACACAGCCAGTTTATAATTGCCTACATCGTTATTTAAACTGCCTATGTTAAGGTAGCCAAGTGTTATAAGTTCTTTATCATTAATTTGTTCAGCCTTAGTTAATGATTTAGCATAATAGTCTGCCACCTTACCGTAGTCCGATTGATATTGGTACACCGCTCCTATATTTATATAGCAAGCCACCACACCTTCATCATCACCAATTTCTTGCAAATATTTTAAAGCCTTAAAAAAAAACTCAAGCGCCTTATCATAACTGGCTTGTGCTTTATAAATGTTGGCTATGTTATTAAGGCAACCGGCAATTTCTTGTTTATCGCCCGTTTGTATATTTAGTTGCAAGGCCTTCAAATAATATTCGTGCGCTTTGGCGTAGTCAAGCTGCGTGCCATAAATAATGCCAATATTACCATAGCAGGTTGCTACACCTTGTTTATCATCAATTTCTTGGCGTACCGTTAACGATTTCAAATAATATTCCAATGCCTTTGGGTAATTCGCTTGGTCTAAATAAATGCCTGCAATGTTAACCGCGCAAATTCCTAAACCCGGTTTATCATTAAGCACCTCTCTCAGCTCAAAACATTTATGGTAAAACTCAAGTGCTTTAAACTGGTTTAATTGCAGGCTATAAACGGTGCCTATATTATTGTAGCAATTAGCAACCCCTTTTTTATCGCCAAGCTCTTCACGTACTTTTAAGGCGCTAAAATAATAGCGTAAAGCTTTTTCATAATTGCCTTTATTCATGTTGGCTAAGCCAATGGTGCTAAGCGCTTTACCCATCCACAGTTTACTTATTTCTGTAGGCAATGCTACCGCCAGTTTTATTTCTTCCTCACCCAATAATATCGCCGTATCGGGCTTGCTATTACGGTAACTCATGGCAAGCTCATGCAAAGCTTTTATGCGGGTGGTATCAGTTTCATGTTTGTTATTGTAAATCGTCCAAAGCGAATCCGCGTTTTGTGCGCGGCTTATTTGTATTGTATATAAAGCGCAAATAAAAAGTATAGGTAAATATTTTTTCATACAAAAACCGGCAACATCAAATAGTTTGTTATGTTCTAAAAATAAATAAAAAAAGTACAGTTTAGTATTACAGTCAATTTGTCTACAATTTTTATTTTCTTAAATTTGATTCAAACACAATTTATATGAAAAAATTAGTACTTCTTTTTTTAATTACAACATGCATCAATAATTCTTTACAAGCTCAAATGATAACCAAAATTGCCGGTGGCAATGGCTGTGGCAGCAGCTCTTGTGGCGATGGCGGACAAGCTACTTTTGCAGGTTTAAATAATCCGGCGGGTGTTTTTGTTGATGCAGCAGGTAACATTTATATAGCCGATCAGTTCAATAACAAAGTAAGAAAGGTTAACACCGCAGGCATTATTACAACCATTGCAGGTAATGGCACAAGTGGTTATACCGGCGATGGTGGCGCTGCTACTGCCGCCGAAATGTCTTCACCTGCCGATGTTGCGGTAGATGCGGCAGGCAATGTATATATTGCCGATGAAAACAATGCCCGTATACGCAAAGTAACTACAGGCGGCATCATAACTTCATTTGCGGTGCCCACTTCAATATACGGCGCTTTAGGCATGGATATCGATGCTGCGGGCAACATCTATCTGGCTAATGGCGGCGGAAAAGTTTATAAAATATCTTCAACGGGGGCAATAACTACTATTGCAGGCTCAGGTACCGGTAGCGGAACAACCGGTTTTACCGGAGATGGCGGTACTGCCATCGCAGCAACGTTAAACACACCTTACGATGTGGCCATCGATCGTAATAATGGAAACGTTTACATTGCCGATTACACCAATAACCGAATCAGAAAAGTAAATTCTTTAGGCATTATTTCAACTTTTGCAGGCACAGGCGCAACCGGTATGGCGGGCGATGGCGGACAAGCAACCGCCGCACAAATACAAGAACCTTACGGCGTTGCAGTCGATCAATCAGGCAATGTGTATGTTTCAACTAATTATTTTAATCAATCTAAAGTTCGAAAAATAAATACAGCAGGTATCATAACTTCTTATGCAGGTACAGGCCCTTCGGTGTATTCGGGTGTTCCCGGCTTGGCTGTTAACGCCGAGTTAGATGGCCCTAACCGACTTTGTATAGATGCAGTTGGCAATCTTTACATGGCCGATTTAAATTACATACTAAAAGTTTGTAATCAAACCGATAGTGTAGCGGGTTTTGTAAAAGATGCACTTAACAACCCAATTACAGCAGGCACAGTATACGCGTTTAAAAAACAAGTAGCGCACCCCGGCTTGTTAGATACTATTGGGTTTGTATCCATCACATCAAATGGCTTTTATAAATTTCCTAACATGTATGGCAATAACTATTTAGTAAAGGCTTATCCGGATATTACACTTTACCCCAACGCGGTACCAACCTATTATGGTACCCGAAATATACTTTATCGTTGGGATTCTGCAGGCGTTATTGCCTTCGATCCATGCAGCATATCCGCTTTAAACGGCGATAATATTGTTGTTGAAACGTTTACACCACAAACAGGCAATGGCATTATTAGCGGTAATGTTTCAACGCTTCCGGGTTTTGGTCATAGGCTCGCAAACGGAGGCAACAACAGTGTTATGGGGGTACCTATAAAAGGAGTTGATATTAAACTGGGTAAAAATCCGGCGGGTGGTTGTGTCAATCGAACCACATCCGATGTAAATGGAAACTACAGTTTTACCAATGTAGATGTTGGAAGTTATTTTGTATATGTTGATATACCAAACTTTATAGATACACTTGCCAATATAAATGTTACAAGCATCAACACAACATTTACCAATGTTAACTATTGTGTCGATTCTGTAAAAATACATTTATGCGGTAATATATTGGCGGGTGTTTCAACCTACAACACACAACATTCAATAGTTCAACTTTACCCCAACCCCGCGCAAAACAATTTCACCGTTGAGGTTTCAACTTCAGAAAAACAAACCCTGCAAATATTTGATGTAACAGGCAAACTTGTTTTAATCCAAACCCTAAACGGCACCACAAATGTTGATGCAAGTAATTTAAACGCGGGTGTTTATAATGTTAGTATAACAAGCAGTGGCACAGGCACAGCAAACAAACGCCTGGTAATTGTTAAATAAACAAATCAATGTTTGGTTTGTAAATCAAATGCGTTAATTTTATTGCTAATAAAATTAAAAACATGTCAGCATTAAAACTATTCGTTGCTTTTAGTATGTTATCGTTTTTCGGTATGGCGCAAAATGCCGATTTTAAATTACCCCCTTCACGACAATTAAATAAAAACGCAGCTATTAAAGCTACTTCCGTTCAAACAAACACAACTTCTAAGCAAGCAGAACAACCTGCAAAACCCGAAGAACCAAAAGCAGTACAAGAACCCGCACGACCTGAAGAACCAAGAGCAATAGAAGAGACAAGAAAAATCGAAGAAATAAAACCAATAGAAGAATCCGCAAAACCAAGAGAAATAAAAGAGGTTGAAGAACATAAAAAACCCAAGCAGTAAATTTATCCTCTTTCATCCTTGTTGGGGATGATTTATGAAACTCACAATGCCCATATTATTTTTGACCCTTCTAACTTCTTTTGTTTGGAATAGAGTGGTTGAGGGTGATAAGATAAAATCAGCAAAAATTAAATTCCGTTATCATAATACTGTTAGAGAAGGTGAAATATTTGAAGCTACCAATTACTTTGATAATTACGGTGAGAAAACTTTGACAGTTTTTAATGAGCAAAGAGGAACAGATATATTAAAAATATTAAAGCGCGATACAATTGAATATAACTTCCTTAAATTTAATTGGTTTGCAGAAAAGCGGGTCGTAGATATTTGTACCGACCCGGTTATTAAATTAAATGGAACGAACCTATACATGGATGATTATACAACTTCAAATAGGAGAGATACTATTTATAATAAAATGAAATGTTTGGCGTATGATTTAGTTTTCACTAACAATAAAAAGAAAGGCATCTTAATTACTTTTAAGAATATTAAAATGTATTACTATTGTGATTTTGGTGATATAAAAAATAGTTACGCTGTTGTTAGTTTAGATACATCTAATTCAGCCATTAAACCCCAACTCTTTAAAATTCCAAAATAAAATTCTCGTGCTTACTGCTTAATAAATTTTACGGTAGAGTAATTATTGCCCTCAATATATTTTACCATATAAATGCCCGGCTTAAGCGATGATATATCAATTGTATTTGTACTAAATTTTTTATCGCAATAAACTTGCCTGCCTAAATTATCAAACAAATAAATTTCACCCTGCAAAGGTTTATCGCTTGTTGATGCCACTTTTAATTCATTGTTAGCAGGGTTTGGAGCAACATTAATTAAATTAAAATTAGTGTATTGCTGTATGCCTTCGCCCATTGGATTAAAGTTTATTTGACCAATCATCCAACCATCGCCCGAATTGGTGGCATTACTGGCAAAGGTAAATCTAACTAAAACTGTATCATAAGGATATGGTTGTATCCAAAAACTACATGTAGTCCAACTTGTGCTGTTTCCCGAAAAACCCGGCTGACCTAAACTCGAAACTGTATTTGCTGCGGTATAAAAACCCGTTAGAGAGCCTGCTGCGGTATCAATTGGCGAATGAATAATGTTTTTCCAGGTTGTGCCTCCATCTCCCGATACTTCAATTGTTCCTCCGTCAACTCCCGCTTCGGTGTTATATTTGTGTTCAAACTGAACATTGTATGCTGCGTAACCTCCGCCTCCGCACCACATATGGTTACAGTTTAAAATTTTAAGTGTAAAAGATGAAGTGTTATTTGGCGGATAAGGATTTATCGTATCAGTAACAATTGCCCTTGCACCTGAGTATCCTGTAGTAAAAACAGTTTTAGTTACTCTACCAACCTGCCAAATGTTTTGCGGCTGAGTATGGTCTATATTAATATCACGACGGGAACTATCTCCTATCGTATTGGGGTTTAAGAATAAAGGACCTCCTACCGGGCAACATGTATTAATAAGATAATTTTGGCTTTTAAGATTATGTGCGGCAAATGTTGCAACACAAACAAAAAAAATAGTAATTATTTTTTTCATGGCTTTTGGTTTATAGTGGTAAATCTAATTTAATTTACCCTATTTACAAATAAAAAGGCTTTTAACCTTTCATGCCATGTTTAGCGTATCGCTAATTGTTTTTTAAACCACTTGGTACTCTCTGGCAAAGTCAGATAAAAAGCAATCGGGGGTGTGTATGTCTGTTTTATTTTTATGCTGAAAAAAAATGGCAATATCCCATTGCCCATCTTTTATTTTAAAAGCAGTAACCCTGCTAATTATTTTAATTTTACCGTTTTTAATTTTTATGGCTTTGGCTCCCACCATCGTAAAGAGGAGAGCCGCCTTGTGTGCAGCATTATCTAAAGTCATTCTACCTGTTTTAATAAATTAAAAGCTCCGCAATCTAAATGCGGTTAGGAGATAGATTTGCTCCTTAGGCTGTTCACTCTTTAGATTATAACAAAAATAAAATAATTTTTATTCCTGCAATGTTAAGTTTTACTAAATACAAAATGGCTTGTACCCCTTATGCAAACTCTAAAATAGTTTTGCTAACACTTGGCGCCATCGAAAAACGACGGTTTAATTCGTGTAATAAAACAAATTTCATTTCGTTTTTAAAATACACCACAATATCGTAACCAATTTTTATTTCCTTGTCGCCTTCAATCGAAGTACACGGAAATATAACCAACGACGATACCACACGTTTTTTATTGGTTTCGTTTTCAATAATTTCTTTGTTTTTTAAATAGCTGTACTCGCTTAATGCTTTTTCAGCTTCTTCAAAGGTTTTGTAATGTGCTTTCATGGTTTGTTAGTTTATGGTTACAAATATAAAGCGCTGCACAGCCTTTAAACATTACCAAATAGTTACTTTTACTTTAATACAAAGCCACACTGGTTGCGGCAAAACAAAATCGGTAAACATAAAAAACCGGCAGCCAAAACACACAAAAACTAATTTTAAGTTAAGGTTAATTACGCTTAGTTACTTTTTTAAACAGATGAACACACGTTAAACCGTGCTTAAAATTTTAAAACCAAAAAACGTAACACAAATCATGCACTATACTTCATAGTTTGGTAACGCGCAAAACCGTGCGCCAATAAGCCCTTGCCCTACCTTTGCGGTAAATTATATAATAACTCAATTTGTAAGCATGGTTTCTTTTTTTGTTGGGAGTTTTATTTCGCTGTTTTCGTTAATAAATCCTTTAAGCGCACTACCTGTTTTTATTTCGTTAACGGGCAACCACGATAGTAAATGGAAAAACTATCAAATACGTAAAACCTGTTTATACATTATCGTAATTTGTGTGTGCTCGTTTTTTATTGGCACTTATATACTTAGTTTTTTCGGCATATCAATAAATGCGTTACGCATTGCGGGTGGCATTGTTATATCACGCTCAGGCTTTTTATTGCTGAACGCCAAACACAAAAAAGATTTAAGCAATAAAATAAAAAAAGAAAGTTTGCTTAAAGAGGATATTGCTTTTAGTCCTCTTGCCATGCCACTACTGGCAGGCCCTGGTTCTATGTCGTTTTTAATAAACTCATCTATTGAAAATACAGATGTAGAAAAAAAGCTTTTCGTCATCGCATCCATCATAGCGGTTGCGTTTTGCATTTACATTATTTTTTCGGTAGCGCCTCTCATCATCAAAAAAACTGGACAAGCGGGTTTAACCTCCCTCTCAAAAATTATGGGCTTTTTGGTTTTATCCATCGGTATAGAAATGATTGCCAGCAGCATCATTAATCTGGCTAAAGTGTTTGTACACTAAGTAAATTTTCATCGCCTTTGTTCACAAACAGATAATTAAGCAAACACGTACAAAGTAAATCTGGGGCAGGCGTCCACGAAAGGCGCGAACCTAAGTTTTGTTGGGCAGTATAGGTGGGCAGTTTGTGCGCCAAACAAAACGCAGGTTGGCTTTCGTGGTGCACTTTCTTTGCTTCGTTTCTTTGGGCAAGCAAAGAAATGAAGAGAAAAAAATCTTTTATTTTTTTCTTCAAGCGGATAAGGTTCCTAAGTAAAAAACCTGCTAAAAAATAAATGCAGTATTTCTATAAAAATTAAAACAATTACAATCCACTCCAGGCGTTTGCTTTCTTTAGCATTAGTAAGTTCACATAAGGAACTTATCTACCATATAAATCCAGATCATACGGATGCCAAAATGCCTATTGATAAAGCATGCTTTGGTTGTTATGACGATCTATTTAACATGTCTTGGTCAAGCAGATATTCAGGATTTATTGATATCAAACAAAGAGATGCTTTTATGAAGTTTAATTTACTTTTAGCTAAACAACATCTCTCCGTTGTAAAAAAATATTGTCAAGACAACGGAGTTAAGGATTCCAAATAATTTTTTCTAATCCTTTCTATGAAATTTTAAGATTGAAAGTAGTACACGACTAAAGAGTACCAAAACTTGCTTTTTGTATGCCTTTTTTGCTATTTTTGGTACACTATTATGAAAGTAATTGCCATTTATAGCATTAAAGGCGGCGTAGGTAAAACGGCTACGGCTGTTAACTTGGCTTTTGCCGCATCGGCCGAAAAAAACAGCGTGCTCCTGGTCGATATGGACCCTCAGGCTGCCAGCACTTTTTACCTGAACAAAACAAATGGCACCAAAGAGGAGAAACAGGATAAAGACAAAAAACCAAAAGCCCTGCCCGATAAAAAACACATCGAAGATTTTATAGAGGAAACCGCTTACAAAAATTTAGATTTACTGCCTGCCGATACCCGTTACCGCCAGTTAGATTCATTTATTAGCGACCTTAAAAATGGCGACAAATGGCTGCGCAAATTATTAAAGCCCGTTAAAAAGCACTACGATTATATTGTAATCGATTGTCCGCCAAACATAACAGCGCTGTCAGAAAACATTTTAAAAAACTCCGATGCCGTTTTAGTGCCTGTTATTCCTACTACACTTTCGGCACGCACCTACGAGCAATTGCGCAAATTTTTTATCGAAGAAAAATTCGACCACAAAAAACTACATCCTTTTTTCTCGATGGTAGAACGCCGCAAATCAATGCATATTGATACGCTCGAGGTTTTCCCAAAAATACATCCGGAGTGCATCAACATTTCAATTCCGTACAATGCTGAGGTAGAAAAAATGGGCGAATACATGGCACCCATCGTTCAAAAATATCCTTACGCCGAAGCTTCTCAAAACTTCGTCAAGCTTTGGAAAAAAATAAAACAGAAGCTTGGCTAACTAATTTACTACTCCTTGTCATTGTGAGCAAAGCGAAGCAATCTCATGCTTGTCATTTCGACCGCAGGGAGAAATCTGTATTCTCAAATTAAACACCAATTTAAATTAACTTTAACTTAACATGTTTCAATAGGTTTTAGCTTGCAATCGCAGTAAATTTGGGGTAAAAGCCCATCATGCTTTCAAAGTATAATTTAAAGTATCAAATCGAGGGGGATTTATTGCGTGTTGCATATTTTGGTACCATTTTAAAAAACGAAATGGAAGAAATTATGAGCAAAGTTTATATCCTTATAAAAGAGCACAACATAAAACGTATTTTGGTTGATGCCTTGCACAGTAATGTAAAATTGCACATTATTGAGTCGTTACAATTTGCCAAAAATTACCCCACTGAGTTTAAGCAAGTAAAAACAGCCGTAGTTGAAAACCAAGAGAAACGTGAGCAGTACCACGTACATGAAACGTTTATAGAACACCGCAACGTGCATATGAAATTTTTTAATAATATTCCGGATGCCGAAAACTGGTTAGCTGCCGCCTAACTACTTAAACTAAAAACCATGAAAGAAAACCTCTTCGAAAAATTGAAAGAAATTGAAAAAGAGCATCATTCTTTTTTCAGTAAACACCAAAGCAAATTAATAAACTACATTTCGGTAGCAACTTCACCTAACGGAGAAGTTTTATATAAATCAAAACTGGTAATCAGTAAAAATTTACCTAAAGAAATTGCCGAAAAAGTTCAGTCGCTTTTATCCTGATTTTATTTTTCTGCTTGTCATTTAAAGCACCTTACACATTTGTAGAAAAAATTGCTCATGCCGAGGTTTTATTGTTGGCATAAAGTTTTATGCCATTAGCTATAAATTAAATGTTGGTTTAATATTAAGTTGATGGATAAAAACGACTTACATTTGGTTGCCGATGAGGCCGAAAAGCGTGTTACAATGAGGGTACAATATTACAGAGCTGCGAAGAGAATAGATAAAACCGCTTTGCTTGAATTTTTAAAAAAAATAACGGTTGTAAATGAAGATGTAGAAATTAAAGTGAGTGAAGTAAGCGGTATAATTTTTTTAAAAACATCGCACACTAACTTATTAATTTCCATTGATGAACTTTACCCAAACATATTTAAACCATCGGGGCCACCTTTGTTAGAAGGCATTGTGCTTTTCAATAACCTGTAAATTTTAAAATAAACCTGTTAGGTTTTATACTGTTGCAGCCATTGTTTGGCTTCGTTTTTATCAGTAAATAATTTGGCAGGCAATTCAGGGGTTTTTATCAAGCTTAAATTAATAAATATGGTAGCCAAAAATCTATTAAATTCATTTTTTACAATAAAGGCGCCTGCGGTAATGTTTTTTGTTCCGTCGCCTTGCGAAATAAAAATTTTCGCGTCGTTGTGTGTGTTTTTTATATTTCTAACATCGGCAAGCATGGGGTAACTTTTTCCGTCACACAATTTTAATCGTTCAGCCACACATATTTTGGCTATTTCTAAGGTAATATCAAGATTTGGCGCATAATAAACGAATAAAATTCCATCATCAATTTCCATCGAAGTATATTCATTTTCAAAGTAAACATTGCCCATACAGATAATTTTGCCTAACTTAATGTATACAAAGCTATAAAAAACATGCCTAAAAGTAGCAAAATTACCAGTTTTTATGACACCGTAAATGAGTTTATAACCCTTGCCCGCAAGCGAAAAATTGTGCATCTCTATACCGATGATGAAGCCATTAATGGCCGCACCATTAAGCTGCAAGGTTACACAAACGAGCTCATTAATTTTGGCTCCTGCAGCTATTTGGGTTTAGAAAAAAACCAAAAAATTATTTCTTCGGGTACAAAGTATCTGGAAAAATACGGCTCACAGTTTTCATGTTCACGCGCCTACGTATCCATTCATCCGTATAAGGAGTTGGAGGAGCGTTTGCAGCAAATGTTTAAACGTCCTTTGTTGCTTTCGCCCAGTTCAACCATAGGGCACTTTGGTACCGTACCCTGCATTGTTGAAGAGGGCGATGCCATCATTCTCGATCATCAGGCGCATATCTCCATGTATCAGGCAACCAAGCTTATCGATAAAAAAGTAAACATTAGCTTACTGCGCCATAGCCGCTTAGATGAGTTACAGAAAAAAATTGATGAGCTTAGCCCCAAGCACAACCGCATTTGGTATTTTTTCGATAGCATATATTCCATGTATGGAGATGTAGCGCCTATTGATGAGCTAATGGTAATGCTAAATAAAAATCCGCAACTGCATTTTTATATTGATGATGCGCATGGCATGAGTTGGACGGGCACCAACGGTACAGGTTATTTACTAAGTAAAATAGGCGAACTGCATCCTAAAATGATTTTGGCAACATCGCTCGCAAAAGGTTTTGGATCCAGTGGGGGGGTGTTTGTTTTCCCTACCGATGAGTGGTGTTGGAAAGTTCGCACCTGGGGTGGCCCATTAACTTACTCAGGGCCGCAGCAACCTGCAACTTTGGGTTGCTCTATAGCATCAGCTAACATGCACCTAAGCGATGAAATTCATGAAAAGCAAAATCAGTTACTCGAAAAAATAAAATTGTGTAACAGCACACTCACACAACTTAATCTGCCCTTAATTGCAAACACCGAAGTACCCATACGTTTTATTGGTGTGGGCTTGCCCACCGTGGGCTACAACTTGGTAAATAAATTAATGCACGATGGTTACTATACTAACCTGGGCATTTACCCCGCCGTACCCGAAACCTGTACCGGTATACGCTTTACCATAAATAATAATCATACGAATGATGATATACTGGGCTTGTGTAACAGTCTTGCAAAAAACCTGCCGCTTGCCTTGCAAGAAGAAGGCCGCACTACCGATGATATTTTCCGTGCCTTTAAAACCCTGCGCCATAAACAAATCTCCAATCAAACAACAATTAACACAAGCTATAAAATAGAAAAACATACATCTATCAAAAATATCTCGCAACCCGTGTGGGATGAATTAATGGCTGATAAAGGCATGTTCGATTATGAGGCTCTTCTGTTACTCGAAAACACTTTTACGCAAAATGCAGAACCAGAAAATAACTGGACTTTTATGTACTATTTTGTACGCAATACAAATAATAAAATTATAGCGGCTACTTTTTTTACCAATGTGTTGCTGAAAGATGATATGCTATCGCCTGCCGACATCTCAAATCAAATTGAAGAAAAGAGGGAGGCAGATGCTTATTACCTGACATCGCGTTGTTATATGATGGGTACACCACTTACCGAAGGCCAACATCTTTATATAAACAGAAATGCTGTCGATTGGAAAAATGCCCTCATGTTTCTGTTAGATGAAATTTGGGCAGACCACGAAACCCAAGCCACCGATGCCCTTTACCTGCGCGATTTTGCTGCCGATGATTTAGAACTGCGAAATTATTTTATCGACCGCGGTTTTATAAAAGTTGATATGCCAAATACAAATATCATTGAAGAGATGAATTGGCAAACCCCCGAAGAATTTTTACAACAACTGCCACCCAAAAAACGCAACCGCTTAAAGCGTGAGGTTATTCGTTTTCAACCCGGCTTTCAAAGCAGCATGGTAAACAACCCAACCGATGCTGAGGTAGAACATTGGTACACGCTATACAAAAACATCCAGCATAAAAACCGACGCATAAACACATTTGCTTTACCCAAAAAACTTTTCTATCAATTAAGCAAACACCCTAATATCGATATCATTCAACTAAAAATAATTCCCGAACTCGATACGCGTCCGCAACCTCTTCCGGTTGCCATTGGTTTTGTATATAAAACAAAAAACAACTATTGCCCTTGGGTGTTGGGGCTCGATTATAATTTTAAACAATACAACACCTATCGTCAGTTACTTTTTACCGCCGTGTTGCGTGCCAAACAATTAGGCAAACAAAAAATTTATTTAGGCTTAACAGCCGATGAAGAAAAAGAAAAACTCGGCGCAAAATCAATCCCATCAGTTGCCTACATCCAAGTAAAAGATAAGTACAATTTATCCGTTATAGGTTTAGTGCCTCGTTAAAATAAGTGGCGTAACCAGCTTGTTGTCATTGCAAAGCAATCTCGCACACCTCTTGTAATTACAGGCATTGCAGAGCATTTTCTCAATATAATTACAAAAAATGAAAATTCCTTACATATCATTCGGCGTTTAAAATGCGGCATTCAACGTTCGTAATTTAGTATTCAACTTTTCGTCGCTACAAACTTAAACACACATTCTGCAAACTTAAATGCACGTTCTGCAAACTACCTCAAAAAAGGTGTTTGCATATATATTCTTTTGCCGGACAAAATATAAAACCAAACCAAAAAAATGAAAACAAAAAAAACAAAATTAATTTTGGCCATGTGCTTAGGCGCATGCATGGGCTTTGCACAAAACCCATTTACCACCGGGTACAACCTTTTTTTAGGTAATGCAGCCGGTGGCGGAACACAAGGCACAACAGTACAAGGAGGAGTTGCTGTTGGTAACCCGGTAAGCAGAACAGGGGGCATCGTAGTAAACTCAAAAGGAGAAACCTTTATTGCCGACCAAGGCAACAACGTGGTAGTAAAAGTCGATATTTTTGGCGTAGCAACTATTATAGCCGGTGTAAATGGTGGTACCGGTGGATACAATGGAGATGGAGCCGCTGCAGTTCACACCCTGCTTAATAACCCTACTACCTTAGCGTTAGATTTGCAGGGCAATTTATATATTAACGATTGGGGTAATGGTTTAATTAGAAAAGTTAATGCTATTAGTGGTACCATAAATTCGGGTACTGCGCATCTTATGACAACAGTAGCAGGTACCGTACCGGCTCCTTACACAGGTGTTACATTTGGTACTAAAGGTCCTATTGTTAAATGCACGCAAGATGGTGGAGCTGTTTGTGGAGATGGTGGCCCTGCAAGCAGCGCAACTTTTTATGGCACGTCGGGTATCGCAGTCGATAATTATGGTAATATATTTATAATTGATTCGGGTGTTATAAGAGAAGTAACTGTAGGAACTACAGATATTTTTGGAAACACTACTACTCCTGGTTATATATATACGGTTGTAGGTCAACCCGGTGTTACTCCTTATGGTAATCCTTCTACAGGTAATAATGTATTAGCAAATTCATCTGCAGTAGTTATTAACCCTACCGGTGCTATAGCGTTTGATGCTACATATAGTAATTTATATTTCACCGATTTATCTAATGGTTTAACCATGGATCCGTCTACAATTCGCCGAGTTGATTTAACTAACCCAACCTATAAAGGCCGCATTTATTATTTTGCAGGCTACGGCGTAACTCCGGGTACCTCGGCAGATGGATATCCTGTTACATCAATTCCTGCTCTTGCTACGTATGGCGCATCTGCTATGGCTATTGATGCAAACAATAATATATACTTGGCTTTATTTGGTAACCTGGGCAATATTGGTCTGTTTACTAATACAGGCAACTATTATACACTTTTCACCAACATTATTCAGGAAAACGGCATAGCGGTAGATGCTTGCGGTAATTTATATTTTAATTACGATGCAGGTGTGCTTGTTTACAAAGCCATAAACGGAGTTGTTCCAAGCTTTGCACCAAACCTTACGGTGCCTGCTCAACTATGTAGTGGCAGCACGCTTAACATAGGCGGAACGACCGGAACTACTATACCAGATAGTTATATTTTAAATATTATATCGGCAAACAGCAGCTTAGTAGCTGATGGCGGACCAGGCTTAACAGCAACCATTTCAAATCCTACATCTACTACTATTGCTTATTCATTTGCTACAAGCAGTTTACCATGCAACCATAATTACATAGTACAAATTACAGAAACTAAAAAATGCCCTGTATTAACCAATGCAACGTATACAACAAGTATATACATTAACTGCAATCCTGCAGCAAGCATTTCGGGTAACACAACTATTTGTTCAGGCACCAGCACAACGTTATGTGTAAGCCCTTCTGGTTCTCCATATAATATAGCATGGTTTACCCGAGGACTACGTGAAATTGTTTATTCAACCCAACCATGTATAACCGAAAGCCCAACAACAAACACCACGTACGATGTAACGGTAACAAATAGCACCACAGGTTGTGCTACTACATTAAACCAATTAGTTACGGTATCTCCTAACGTACCGTCGTTTAACTTATCAGATGTTACTTCAAACAGTGCTTATGCAACCATAAGTGCATTAGCAAGTGATGCGGCAACAACAGCCAGCGCAGGTTACGCATACGAATATATTTTATCAGAACTTTCATCTCCATCGGGCTCTGCTAATTGGACGGTAAGTAACAACCCTTCTAACTGGTGGTTATTTCCATCTGCAACAACATTCAGCGGTATCAACAATTCAGGCAGTACCGATTATTCAGGCTCGGTTACTGTACCCAATGTAAGCACCCCCGGCGAATTTCATTATGCCAGAACGTATATGATTACATTAGGTTCGTGGAACAACGTTTGCCCTTGGGCACAAAGTTCACAAATCATTACGTTGCCTTTAACCGGTGGTAAAGAAGAACAGTCAACCATCATTAAAAATGCTACTGCCCCTGATTTTAGTTATTTACAAAATCAAGTAAGCAGTACAGCAGGCATTAATAATTTAGTAAGCAACGCTGCGCAACAGTTCGAAATTTACCCTAACCCAAACAACGGTAATTTTACAATCGAAACACAAACAACAACTCCGCAGTTAGTAGAAATGTTTGACCTAACCGGACGCTTGGTGTTAAGCCAAACCATAAATGGTACCACCAATGTAAACGTTAGCAATGTAACTAATGGCATTTACAACATTAAAATTTCAGCTAACGATAACGTAGTAAATAAACGAATAGTTATTACTAAGTAATAATTGAACTTTACTAATTCGATTTTTTAATTAGTAATTAAAAAAAGCCCCTTAGAAATACCTTAATTACGCAAGTCTCGATTAAGGTTAAGTGAGGTAAAAAACAAAGGGTCAGAATACATATTCTGACCCTTTTAATTTATTGAACCTTAATTATTTACATATTTTTTTAAAGTACTTGCTAGAACTTATTTTTTGATAAAATAATTACGCTTTCTCTTAAAAGAGTAACATTTGGACTATGTTTTGTTTTACGTTTTTTCAAATATCTCAATACCCCTATTTCTTTTAAATACCAACCGGCTCTTGCTGCTATATCTCCAATAATTAAATCTACTGGAACTTCCATCCCTGCGTATGCAGAATTAGAAACTACAAACCATATCTGAGCATCTTTAGCAGCCTTATTATGCAATAATTTCAAGATATTGGACATATCTTCAAAATATGCCTGAACCATCATTGGAATAGATTTATGCATCAAATCTTCTTTATGTTCATTAATATGCTTTATGGTTTGTTCATATAATAATCCAAAGTCTTTAAGGGTAGGCTCATTCCATTTAGCTTGAATGTGAGAACGTACTGTCTTCATTCTTAAATCATATAAACTTTTTGAGTCATTAATGAATTTACCTAAAAACAATTCCGGTCTATAAATATCAGTGTAATCAAATGTATTAAGATAAGGAGGAGATGTTATACATAATTTAAAAGATTTTATTTCATCAGAAGATTTTAAAATACTTCTGCAATCGCCTTGTAGTATTTTTGTTTTACCTTCAATTGGTTTTTCAGCTATATCTAATTTAATATTAGCTAAATCAAAAGCTAAAGCATCTAAAAATGTATCCTTATTAAAGAAATTTTCTTTCCAGTTATCTCTATACCGTAAACATTTCCCATCTCTAGTCGCATTACAATTTTTCATTGCTGCGGAGATTAATGCTAATCTTGTTAGTTTTCGAATATTATGAGAAGATATTTTATTTGTCAAATCCCATCCACCTTCGAATGACTTAAGGACAGGGATATTGAAAAGCCATTTATCTAATTTTTTTGTTTCCGAATGCGATAACTTTTTTGTTTTTGAAAATGTAGAGTACCCCTGAAGAGGAGATGGCATTCCTTTTTCTGCTACTTTCAATAACTTATCTTCCCACCTGCTTAATTCTGAAATGTCAGCATTTTTTAATTTTGCGTCGGATAAAAAAGCTGTAAAAGGATTTACCTCAATCCCTATTGCTTTATACCCTTTAATAGAGGATGAAAGTGTTGTTGTCCCGCTCCCGTTAAATGGGTCAATAATTAAATCGTCTTTACTTATTCCTGTTTGTTCAATAGCATTTTCAACAATATTTGGAGAAAAACCTTCTTTATAATAATACCATCTATGACGTGCTAACTCAGTAGTATCCTCATAATTTGAATATCCCTTATCTTTTAATATAAAATCGTGATTTAATTTATCTGGCATAATTTATATTTAAAAACAGATTGGTTCGGCAAACATTCTAATTGGTTTCATATAGTTTTTTATTGTAGCAAATTTTTTATCCGCATCAAATACAATTTCTTTATTGCTATGAAACATTCCGTTTGCAGTACTAATAGTAGTCGTTCCTTTTGAAACCCCATTTCTTTGTCCGTCAATTAGAACTAAGACCCCTTTAGTAATACGTGTAGGGGTATCAGAATTTGCTTTATCAAGATATTCCTTAATTTGAACAGCCCCTTCATTTGCTCTTTTATCTGAGTATAGAGCGGAGAGCTTTCCTTTGCTATTTTTGCTTCTTCCTAACCATTTAATTTCAATCATTGCAGCACGATTTGCACCACGCCAATAAACATGAATATCAACAGGCTTGCTTGCACCTAAGTTATATTCCCTAACAATATCAACTTTTTTTAGACTACTTTTTAGGTTTTGTTCCAAAGATTCTTGCATTTGTTCTTCCGGACCATTTATGAAAAAAATTCTATTTCTATCTGTTCCCCAGCATTTTTTAAATAGTGCACAAGATGAATTCCTAATTTTCTCATCTTTATATCTTAGCAGAGCTTCAGTTAGTAGGTGGTATTGCAAAGCAAAAATACTAGCGCAATCGAAAGGATTTGCTACGACAATTTTTTGATTGTTTGTATAAAAACACTCACCAAAATTATTATATAAATAACTAACAGAATTAGTAGATGCTAATATTGGATTAAAATCTATATTTCTCCATACAACTGGGGTAATTGCTTGATTTTGAAAAAATTGAATTACTATTTTATCTGACTTATCGTTCATTAAACTTGATTTGTCTACAAGTTAGAGGGATTGTACGATTGTTTAAAAAAGGTATTCCTGAATTGAGACTTAATGCAAGACTGCCGGAATTTATATTTGAATTCATTAATGTGGCTTGCGAGTTCGTAAACGGAGTTTACATATTTTACAATACAAGTATTGCCTATGAAAAAATAATGTAAAATAAAATTTAGGGTATTTTTTGCCGATTTTCAAAAGAAATCGGCTAATCGGCGTTATAATTAACCGGAGCCCCTTTTTTTGGCCAAAATGGCCAAATCCTATTTATTTAATTCAATAAATGAAAAACGACCAGAGAAATCTGGTCGTTTTGTCTTTTTAGCTCTGCTTAAACCCTAACTTGCGTAATTAAGGTAGAAATAAGGGGCTTTTTTATTTTATTGCAACCACCCGCATATTGTCATTGCGAGCGAAGCGAAGCAATCTCACACCGCTTGTTATTTTAATTAGCTTCGGTATATTTTTTAAAATTGTTAAGTATAGCTTGCCAGCCACCTTTTTGCATTTCAACAGGGTTTATTTTTTCGGCATCAAAAGTTACCACTACTTCTGTTTTGCCCGCATGGTTGTTAAAGTGTACACTGGCTTCTCGGTCGCCCATTTGGTACGTAAATTTTTCGCCCATCACTAATTCTTTATAAGTGGCTTCAAAGTCAAAACCAAAACTACCGTCTTTGGCTTCCATGCGTGCACTGTATACGCCACCAACACGTAAATCGTTTTTTGCGCTGGGGCAATGCCAGCTTGGGTCGGCAAAATTCCATTTAGTAATGTGGTTGGGGTTTGTATAATAATCCCATACTTTTTTCTTGTCTGCATTAATGGTGGTTTCAACCGTTATTTTTGTTGCTTCCATGTTTTGTTGTTTTTTAAGTTTAGCTAATTGTGCAAATTTTTATAACACAAATATATAATTACCAAAGAGTATAACAACCCGTTAATTTTTCGAAAAAAGTTTCGTTAGTATAATCGCCTAAATACAATATTTATAACTTCGGCAAAGTTAAATGGCAAACCTTGCTAACAAATTTATATCGTATGACAACAAGTAAACTAATTCTACTAAGCAGCACAATTATAATTTTTGCAGCCTGCCGCAGTACCAAAAACACACCTGCAGTAAGCGTTACACCAACTCCTGCGCCACCGGTTGCCACAACACCTGCTTCAACCGTTACAGCAGGTCCGGCAGTAAAATCAACCAATGGGGTTTATGAACCGGGCAATGCCGAGCTACTTGCCATACAAAAAAAATATGCCAATGTAACTTTAGCCACCCTGCAACAAGGACATCAAATTTATACCGTAGGCAAATGCATTAACTGCCACGGTGCTAAAAACATATACAAACGCGATGAAGCACGATGGCAAGATATTATAGATGATATGGCACAACGCGCCGAATTATCTGATGCTGATAAAGATGCTGTTTACAAATATGTGCTCTCCATAAAAGCTACCCAAACAAATTAAACGCTTTTATTTATTTTAATATATAAAACCTCACGCATTTTTTCGTTGCGCAAAAATTCGGCAACCCACATAAACATAGCAAACACAATAGGAAAAATATAGGGGTGTCCTTCTTTTTGCGCCGCATACATAATAGCCACCGCACCACCTAAGTAAGCCGTTATAAACAAGCCGCCTAAAATGGCTGTTTTGTTATACAGGTATAATAAAGTAGCAACAAATAAATAAACACCCAGTACCACAAGGCAATCTTCGGGCAAGCCCAATTGTTTAGTGCCTTTAACTGCTTGGGGGTGTTTAATAATTTTCATGATGGCGTCAAACAATAAAAACAAAACTACTAAGCCTTTTAAAATAGTGCCAATCCACCAACTTACTTTCTTTTTATTTTCCATGTTGTTTTAAGTTTTATTTTTTTACCGGATACGTATAGTTCACCATCCATTGCGTTTCAAATTTATCACGGCACATGCCGCAGTAAGCACCCCAAAAAGTTTTGTTTACAGGCATTTCAACTTTTCCTCCTGCACTTAGGGCGTTAAACAATTTGTCGGTTTCCGCTTCGTTTTCAGTATGTATAAGTATATGGTAGTTGTTACCAAAAGTTAGTTTTTGTTCCATCGATTCTAAGGCATCGGTAGCCATAAAAATTTGTCCCTTTGGCGTTACTAACGATATATGCATTATTTTTTCCTGATCCTCAGGTGCCATTTGCTCGCAGCCCGGCATGTCTTTAAAGCGTTGGTAAATAGTGAACTCGCCACCAAATACCGATTTATAAAACTCCATAGCCTCGGCTGTGTTGCCCTGAAAATTTAAATAAGGGTTTGTACTAATCATGTTTTGTTTTTTTTTAAATTATACCACAAAGTTATTGCCTTGGGGGTAAAAACCCCTATGTAAATGCGACATTATAAAGGGGGCATTTGCGACAAAACAATTTTTTACATTTGCAGCATGGTAAACGTATCTGTTTTAGTACTTCGCAATGCTTTACTCGCATCCATAACCGATTCAGTTTATGTATTCGAAAAAGTAAATGAGTTTTTAAAGGCCGATGGCAAACCTCCTTTGTTTAAAATACAACTTGTTGGTTTTACTACCGATGTAAAATTTAACGCGGGTGCTTACACCATTCGCACCGATGCTGTTTTCGAGCAAGTAAAAAAAACAAATCTCATTATCATTCCATCACTTACCGGGCACATAGCCAGTTCGGTTTATCTTAATAAAGATTGTTGCATGTGGCTTATAAACCAATATAAAAACGGCAGTGAAATTGCGGGTTTGTGTACAGGTGTTACGCTCTTAGCATTTAGTGGTATTTTAAATGGCAAACAATGCACTACGCATTGGGCGCATGCAAACGAATTTCGTTATTATTATCCGGCGGTTACCTTGGTTGATGAAAAAATGATAACCGACCAAGACGGGCTTTACTCAAGTGGTGGCAGTAATGCCTATTGGAATTTGCTTATGCACTTGGTAGAAAAATTTACCAATCGTAAAATGGCTATTCGCACCGCAAAATATTTTGTAATTGATTTAGATAAAAACAACCAATCGGCCTTTCTTATTTTTCAAGGACAAAAAGACCACGGCGACGAACTTATTTTAAAAGCGCAAAAGTTTATAGAGAATAATTATCTCACAAAATATACGGTCGACCAAATTGCCGATAAATTTTATGTAACACGTCGCACCTTCGAGCGTCGTTTTAAAAAAGCCACCCGCAACACCGTTGCCGAATATATACAACGTGTAAAAATGGAAGCCGCCAAAAAACAATTAGAGCTTGGCCGCAAAACCATTAACGAAATTATGTACGATGTTGGCTATGCCGATATACAAGCCTTTCGCGAAGTGTTTAAACGCATCACCGGCATAACGCCGCTCGATTACCGAAACAAATACAGTTAGGGGTTGCAGTGAAAAACCTTTTATGTAATCATAAAAGCTTGAAACGTAAAGCCCTACAGCACGTGTTTACAAAGCGCCGTAACGGCACCATTAATTAAAATAAAAAAGCCCCACATGGTGCGGGGCTCTCTTAGGGTTAAAAATAAAACGGTTTTACTTTATTTGTTTTTGTATATCGGCTATTTGGTTTTTTTATTTGCTCAACAATTTTTGTTTGGGTTTCTATTTTTTGTATTTTTTCGTTTTGCGAGTGTAGTAGTTTAAGCTGCTCGGTATCGCTTAACTTAAACTCTTCGCCGGCCAGTTTTGCTTTTAAATTTATGAGCTGTTGTTTTAGTTCGTCTTGTTCTTCTTGGTCGTCGGCTTTTACAATTAAATTTTGAATTGCCTGAATGCGCGCTGTTGCTTCGGCCTCTGCTTTTGATGGACCACATGAGCTGAGGCTAAACAGAAATAATGATAAAAGAATCATTAATTTTTTCATGTGTGAATTTGTTGTTTAAAAAACAAAATTAAGGTGTTTTACCTAAGTAAAAAAGTACAATTTTTGAAAAAACCTTACATATTAAAGTAGATTTGGTTGCAGTTTTTTTAGGCGGAAGATTTACTTGGTGGCAACTTTTTCGGTTTGTGCTACTCTAAACTTTACTATTTTTTTTATTAAAGCAGTAGGTAGTTTTTTATCTAACGGAAATTGTACAGCACCTTTTGATGTTTTGTAGTTTGCCAGTTGCTGTTTAAACTCAACCAGGGGGCTTGCCGTAGGATAAAAACCAATGTGGTTTGCATGGGCAGCATAATACACCAACACCTTGTTTTGTTTAAACGCAGGCATGTTGTAACTTATAACCTCCTGTGCTTGCGGCGCTGCTTGTTGTATGGTGCTGCGCATTATATTTAAAAGGCTTTGTATGTTTTTTGGAAACGTAAGGTGATACTCATCAATTGTTTTAAATTTTGTTTTAAGCATGCTGTTTATTTTACTTACACTAATTTAAAAAATATATTAAATAGCACCCATTTGTTTATTACTGATAACACCAAGTATGGCAAGGTGCTTTATTGTGCAATGGTGCGAAAGGTTAAGTTTACACGTGGGGAAGAAATTTTTGTGGTAGGTGGTAAACGGTGTAACCAATGGGTTTGTGTTTCGTTTTTCATTACTAATAAGCTGCCGTGTTGCAGGGTTAAAAAAATGGTTTGTTTATTTTGTTTGTGTTTGAAACCAAATTTGCGTTCGGCACCAAAGCTTAGTGAGGCAATGGCTCCGTTTTTTTTTAAATCTTTTTCGCCATCGCTGTGCCAAGCCATGCCTTCACTGCCATTGTGGTACAGGTTAAGCAAACAGGAGTTATAGGTTTCACCCGTAGTTTTTTCGGTAATGGTTTTTAGTTGCAGTAACTCGGGGGTCCAGGTTTGAGCGCGTTTGGTGGTGTTTGAGTAGCTGTATTCAAAAGCCACATTGCCATACCAGGCTACTTTGCGTTTGGTTATTATTTGTTTGCCAAAAATTATGGCTTGGTCAGGTTGCCAGTTAATGGTGTTTAATAGTTTTTCTAAATAGTAATTGGCTTGTTGTGCATCAACTATTTTGCCGTAATAATTTACGGTGCCATTAAAAGGCAATAGGTTTGCTTGGGGGTTTATTTCATCGTCGAACAAAGTCATGCTGCATTAAATATACAAATGTTTTTTTTGCTGCCGTGTTAGGGATTGAAGAAGAACGCCCTAATGTATTACGCGATAAATTACTTTTGTTTTTTTTGAAGGGAGTTGTAAACTAAAATAACTACAAGACCAATTACCGAAATAATAATGCCTGCTGTTTTAATGAAGTTGAAATTAGTTGAAGTTTTTGAATCGGCTGAGGAGATGCTTGCGTTATTGTTTGCGGTTGAGGATGTTGGGGCTTTTAGGTTTTGTAAACTATCGTGCAGGGCTGTGTATTGTTGTTGGTGTGTTTTGCTTTCGGCTAAGTAGTTTGCTTTTTGGCTGGCGGTGGTGGTGGGCAGGTTGGCAAGGGCTAAATCTATTTGGGCTTGCAGGCTATCGGCCCGGCAAATGCTGTTTGGGTAGTTGGCTTGTTTGGCTATAAGCAACGAGCTATCGGCATAGGCATGTGCCATCGGATAATTTTTTTGCCTATAGTAAAGTGCGGCTATGCTGTTAAAGGAGTAGGCAACTCTATCTGAATTATTCATTTCTGCTTTTATGGCACGGGCGCGCTTTTTGCAATCTTCTTTTATGTTTTGGCTAAGGTTGTAATATTGGAGCCCCAGGGGTTTGTTGCCTTGCTCAATACAAATGGTGCCTATGTTGTTTAGCGAATTTACGATACCGGTTTTATCGTTTATTTGCAGGTATAATTTTAGGCTTTGGTAATAGTTGGTTAGGGCAAGGTTTGTTTTTAATTGGGTGTTGTAGCTATAGGCCAGTTTGTTTAAGGTGTTGGCGGTTTTTTGCTGGTCGGCAATTTCCTGGTTTATTTTTTTGCTTTTATCGCGGTAGCTTAATGCTTCTTTACGGTTGCCTTGTGTGTTTAGGAGTTTGCCTATGGTAAAATATAGTTTTGCTATGCCGCCTTTATCGTTTATAGATTGGTAGGCTGCTAAACTTTTGTTGTAGTAGGCAAGTGCTTTGGTTACATCGTTATCTTCGTTATAAGCATCGGCAATGGTTTTAAAGGAATAGGCCAGTACCATTTTTTGTTTGTGGCTAATGTAATAATGGAAAATAGAATCGGGTGTAATTTGTTGCGCGGTAGCAAACAAATTACATAGTGCAAATAATAAAAAGAGGTAGCCTTTTTTCATACAGACTACAAAATTATTTTTTATTGTAGCAGCTTTCTTTGGCTTAACTTTTATTATGTTAAAGTATAAGGGGTTTTAGTTTTTTTTAACTGTTATTAGGTTAATTATAGGTGCTAAGGGAGGTTAACCTGCATAAGCTTAACTTTGTATATATTTAGCAAATGAAAAAAATAACGTTTGCTTTATTTACGGTGCTTATTTTGCTGTCTTGTAAAAAAGATGCCGTTGTAAATAATGGTGCGCCTGTTAATGATATACACTTATCTAACGATACTCTGTATTATGGGTTTCTTACCTTTTCGAAGGTGATAATTTTACCTGAGCCGCCTTCGCAATCTATTACTATGTATTACGATGCCGGGGCTGAATTTACTTATACAGCACAAAGTGGTAATTCTATTTTAGCTAATAAGCCTGTTGGCTCGGTGGCAATAGATAGCATTGCATTAACCTACCAAGCTAACACAGTAAATTATTTTAATGATAGCATTAGTGATTCACAAAGTAACTGGCAGGTGGTGGGGCAAAACGTTATTCCTTCGTTTACTTACACAAGTAACCGCATTAAAGCCCAATACACAAATTATAATTTATTACCTGATACAATAAACCGCAGTCAGGGTTTAACTGTACACTTTACCATTAGCAATGTAGATAAAATAAACATTTATATTTCAGATGGTTTGGCGCAAATGGGTTATATTGTGCCTACAGGTGCAACATCGTTTACATTATCTGCTGCGGCTTTAGCGGCATTAAATGGTGGTAATGGTAATTTACAAATTATGACCACAAATTACGATGTAGAAAGTGTGTACGGAAAAACTATGCGGTTTGAATATGTGCAACATATTAATAAACCTATTTATATAAAATAGGATTAAAATTATTTCTTTTTAATGATGAGTAAGCTGTGTTTTGTTTTTTATCTACAGTATTTAGCAATGTTGGATGCGGCCGAAAAATAATCGCCTATGGCAACTGTTTTAGCCCAATCGGTACAAGCACCAACTGCATCACCTATCATGTGTTTGGCATTGCCTCGCCTAAAAAAAGCTTCGCCACATTGTGGATTTATTTCGAGGGCTTTATCGCAATCAGTAATAGCGAGGTCGTATTTTTTTAAGCGTATATAACAATGCGCCCGCGCGCAATAGGCTTGCACATATTTTGGGTTTAGCTCAATGGTTTTGGTAAGGTCTTCGGTGGCCTCGGTAAATTTATCTAAAGCAAAGCGGCAGTTTGCACGGTGAAAACGCATGTTGGCATTGCGTGGGTTTAACTCAATGGCGGTGTTATAATCTAAAAGGGCGCCTTCATAATCTTTAAGCGCAAATTTGCAATTGCCACAAGCATTAAAGGCATCGGCATTGTTGGGTTGCCGGGTAATTGTTTTGGCATAATCGTACCAAGCATCTTTATACGCATTTACATCGTATTTGCAATTGCCACGCTGAAAATAGGCTTGTGTGTAATTTGTATCCAGCTCAATTACTTTGCTATAATCGTGCAGGGCATTGGCATACTTTTTTAAATAACGATTGGCGCTGCCTCTACTAAAATACGCATCGGTATAGGTTGGGTGCAGCGCTATGGACGAATCGTAATCGGCAATGGCGGCTGTGTAATTGTTTTGGCTGCTTTTTGCCATGCCACGAAAACAAAATGCTTTATACATTTTTGGGTTTATTTGTATGGCTTTGCTGTAATTTTTAATTGCCTCGGTATAATTTTTTAAAGCGGCATTGGCTGCGCCTATGTTTGTGTAAGCGGTATCGGTTTGGGCGTTTAACTCAATGGCTTTTAGGTTATCATCTATACTGCCCATGTAGTTACGTAATTTAAATTTTACACGTGCACGGTTTATATAGGCACTTACATTTTTTGGGTTTGCCTCAATAGCTTGGGTGTGTTTTACAAGGGCTTGCTTTAAGGAATCTGTTTTTAGGGAATCAGTTTGCGCGTGGCTGTAAAAACTTATTGCTATGGCCAGTATACTTAGTATATATCTCATGCATAACGAAGGTAGGGAAAATTATTTGTGAGTGTTTACGCAAGGAGAGTTTGTGAAAAAGCCCCGCAGAGGCGAGGCTTTTGTGAGTGCTTATTTTTGTGGGTACAGGAGTGGATTAAATGTGCACACTTTTCTACCCCAGGTTATGTTATCTTTATAACGCAGGCGGGTTAAATCACCACAGGGGAGTGGTGTAACATAGGAGTTATTCTTTTTTGAACCCGGTGTTATGCGCCCAAAGCTGCGTGCAAGTACGTGTCCGTTTTTCATTACATAAATTTTTGTGTAACCAAAAAACTGATTGCTATCGGGCAAGTGGCTCTCGTACAAACTACCACCGTTGCCGGCAATTATTTGTGTGGTTTTGCCTTCGGTGGGTTGTGTTACCAAAAACTCATGACGGTGCGCGGTTAGCATGGCTTCTACTTTATTTTTTTCCATAGCAGGCCATATTACGTTTACCGAATCGAGGTTGATGATATCATCTACACTATCGGCATGTTGCGGAGTTAGTTTGCCTTTGTAAATAATTTGCGCGGGTTTATGGCCCATTACAAAAATGTGTTGTTTGCTGTTTTGTTGGCGGGCAGCAGTTATGTCGTTAACTATCCAGGTGGCGGGTACAAGGCCGGGGATGATGCTATCTTTTGAGTTGTAATAGGTATCTGTATTAACTAATACAAAGTGTGTATTTTTATAATTAAAGGAGTAAGTTAAACTATCAATTGCGCAATAGCTTATGCCATAATCATCAGGCGCTTGTATGCTAAAGGTTTGCATAATGCTGCGCCAAATAGCAGGTGCGGCTATCCAGGGGCGTTCTTCTTTCGGAAAGTTTTTAGGAGGGTTGGCTACTTTATAAAGCATTTCGTGATTGCCGGGTACAGCCACCATACGAATGCCCGAGTTGGGCATGGCAGAAAATGTATCAGCTTGAAATTGCTGAACCCATGCTTTTAATTCGCTGCTTAGTACGTTGGTATCGGTTTTAAGCCCCAATACTAAATCGCCGAGGAAGAAAAAGAATTTTGGTTTTATTTTCATGCCGCATACTTCGTTAAAGGTGCGCTTTAACTGAAACACATTGGCAGTTGATTTATTGGTGGTGGCAGGCAAATCATCATCGGTACGGTTGCAACCCATAAACACAAAACTAAAATCAACATCTTTGGTGTCAATGTCGGCTTCGGCATTTGGGTCGAGGGTAGATGTGCAGCTCCACGGGTTTTCAGTTACAACGGCCGGGGTTTCAGGTTTTGAGTTGTTACATTGTGTTAGCAGTAGTATGCCGACTAATGCAATTAGTGTACGCGTAATTTTTTTCATACAAATAGATTTGTTTTTTGTGCTAAACTTAAGTTTTTATTATTAGGCAACAATAAACAAAAAATGCAAAAACCTTACATGAAACTTTTTTTGATTGAGTAAAGAGAAATTGAATGTTAGCACTCCGCATAATTTTAAATTACGCGGAGTGGTTTATTTTGTGTTTGTTTCAAATTACAAATTGTACTAAGCAGGTTGATACGTTAACACAACAACACCATCTTTAAATGCTTTGCTCGAAATAAGTTTAAGGTTTAGTTGCTGTTTAATGCCTTTAAATATAGGTGTGCCACTGCCTATGGCTTTTGGGTTTATCATAAACTGAAATTCATCAATCAAGCCATTTTCGGCAAACAGGGTTATAATGCTTCCGCTGCCCAGTATAGTCATGTTGCTGCCCGTGGTGTTTTTTAATTTTTTTATTTCTTCTACAATGTTGCCGCTCATTACGCGTGTGTTGTTCCACTCGGGTTTTTTTAATGTATTCGAAAACACAATTTTTTCGGCTTTGTTCATGCCCTTGGCTACATCGGGTACCATTTTAATGGCGTTTTCGGTTGGCCAAAAACTTGCCATTTGGTCGTAAGTAACACGTCCTAAAAGCAGTGTGTTATTGTATTGCAATTTATCTTCGGCAAACTCGGTTTCCTCGGTACTTTGGTCGTGTTTGTGCCAGGCATATTCTCCTTTTTTCGGGCCTTCAAAATAACCATCTAAGGTCATAAAATTAAATGCAGTTAGTTTTCTCATTTTTTTGGTTTTAATGATTTGTAATTTTTTGATTAGGATACAAAAATACTTCCGGTCAATTTGCTGTGCATTGACCTACATCAAAAAACGCTACTTGGATTTTAACCTGCTTAAGGTCTCTTGTCTGACATCGAGATAAGAAGCCAGTATTTTATTAGACAGCCTTTGTATTAAAGCGGGATTTTCTTTCAGTAATAAATCGTACCGCTGTTTGGCAGTGAGGGTAACCAAGCCTTCAATTTTTTTGTTTTGAAACGAGTAAGCCATTTCTAACACCCGTTGGTAAAAAACTTTCCATTGGGTAATTTGGTTGTTTAGTTTATAAAAATCGGCATGGCTTATTACTAAAAGCTCGGTATCTTCAAGTGCTTCAATAAATTCAAACGAAGGTTTTTTCGAAATAAAACTTGTTAGCGCGGTGCCAATAGAAGGGTTGCACATTACGTATCTTGTTTTTTCGTTGCCTTCTTTATCTATAAAATAAGTACGGATGCAACCTTTTTCAATAAAATAAAACTCGGTACACACCTGGCCCTGCGAAAGTAAAAGGGCATTTTTTTTAACCGACTTGGGTTTAAAGTGTTTGGTTATTTCGGTAAGCTGTTGTTCGTCAAAATCTGTAATATACTTCAACAAACCTTTTAATTGGTTAAACATTACATGTACAAAGTACGTTTATTTTTTTTGATGGTATAAAAAAATAGTATGGATACTTTGCCTATTTTTCGGTTTTTAAAAATGTGTTTATGACCAAAAAATTTACCGCGCTTTTTAGTTTGTTATTTACAGTACTGCTTTTTGTTTCGTGTGGAAGTGATACATCGATTAAAAAAGCAGATTACGGACAAAAAACAAAAGAGCTGATTGATATAGTTGAACACGATGCCAACATAAAACGCTTGCTTGTTGAAGCAATAGCGCGAGCAAAAAAAATAAACCCCGATAGAAATTCAAACCCGGCGCAAACGCTGGAAGAATATTACGATTTTATTGCCTATGCCGAAAAGGCTATGCCCTGGGGCTTGCTGCCAAAAATGGCGTACTCGGAATTGTACACCAAGTTAGACCAAGGCTTGTGTTATTATTATTTTATAAACGACCAACCTTTGCCCGAACTAAATGGAAAAGGTTTTTACAATAACTCCTTGCAATATGTAAAACCGTATAGCGATTGGCTGATAAGTTTTAATAAGGGTTGGGGCAGTTTTTTGGATACGAAAGAATCGTGGAATGATGCCTACTACCAAATGGCTTTGCAGGATAATAAATTTGGATTAAAAAATAACTGGTACGAAGATGCTACTAATTGGAAAACATTTAATCAGTTTTTTTCGAGGCACTTTAAATCTCCGGATAAAAGACCCATAGCAGATGCAAGCGACAACTCGGTTGTTGACTCGCCTGCCGATTCGCAACCACAAGGTGTTTGGCAAATTGATAGCGATAGCGCGAGTAACATTGTGCAGAAAGAAGGTGTGGCTATAAAATCGGGTACGTTAAACTCGATAGAAAAATTAATTGGTGAAGACAGTAAGTACGAAAAAGAATTTGCCAACGGTGTGTTTACGCATACGTATTTGGATATAAATGATTATCACCGATATCATTTTCCGGTTAGCGGCACGGTTAAAGAGCTTAGAATTATTGCAGGCGAAAATGCGGCAGGTTGTATTTTAACCTGGGATTCGATTAACAAACGATATGTGTATGATGCATCGGTACCGGGCTGGCAATCGGTTGAAACAAGAGCTTGTGTAATTGTTGAAACAGCAGAATTTGGTTTGGTGGCGTTGCTGCCCATTGGCATGTCGCAGGTGTGTTCGGTAAATTTCGAAAAAAATATACAGGTTGGCACGCAAGTAAAAAAAGGTGATATGATGGGTTATTTTTTATTTGGCGGGTCTGATTTTATGATGGTGTTTTAGCAACAAGCAGGTTTTGTAATGGATGTTACCAAAGATGAAAAAAACAATTATCGCAAACTGCTAATGGGCGAGCGTTATGGTAAACTTAAAAATAGTTTGCGGAGCAGATAAGGCTATTCTTATACCACGCATTGTAGGCTGAGTAAAAAAATCGAATATTAAATTCGCGAAATTTTAGCCGAAAAAATTATAACCGTTTTATTTATTAATGCCCTCAAGCCCTAACAAAAAAGAGTAGTTTAAGGCCACATCTTTTAAATAATCAAATCTTCCGCTGGCACCACCGTGCCCATATTCCATATCGGTTTTAAGGAGCAGTAGGTTGTTGTCAGTTTTCATATCGCGTAGTTTGGCTACCCATTTGGCGGGTTCAAAATACTGTACCTGGCTGTCGTGCAGACCAGTAATAACTAACATGTTGGGGTAGGCTTTGTGTTCTACATTTTCGTAAGGGCTGTAGCTTTTCATATAAAAGTAGGCGTCTTTTTGGTTGGGGTTGCCCCACTCATCGTACTCGTTAGTAGTTAGCGGTATGTTTTCATCTAACATGGTGTTTACTACATCAACAAAAGGCACTTGTGCAATTACGCCATGCCATAAGGTTGGCGCCATGTTAACTACAGCACCCATTAATAAACCGCCCGCGCTGCCACCCATTGCGTAAAGGTGCTGCGGTGTTGTGTAGTTTTCTTTAACCAAAAAATTTCCACAATCTATAAAATCGGTAAAGGTGTTTTTCTTTTTCATCATTTTACCATCTTCGTACCACTGGCGGCCCATTTCTTGTCCGCCACGTATGTGGGCAATGGCGTAAACAAAACCGCGGTTAAGCAAACTTAAACGCGAGGGGTTAAAGTTGGCATCTATACTGTTGCCATAGCTGCCATAGCCATATAATAATAAAGGAGCCTTGCCATTTTTTACCAAGCCTTTTTTATAAACAATTGAAATAGGAATTTTTGTACCATCAGTAGCTGTTGCATAAACGCGTTCGGTTTGGTACTCGTCTTTATTATAGCCGCCCAACACTTCTTGCTGTTTCATTAACTTTTTGGTTTTGGTAACCATGTCATAATCATATACTGAAGCAGGAGTTGTTAGCGATGAATAATTATAACGCAGGGTGGTGCTGTTATACTCGGCGTTGGCACCTATACTTGCAGCATAAGTAGGTTCACCAAAATCTACATAATGTTCAGAGCCATCTTTAAGACTGCGAATGCGCAGTTGCACAAGGCCATTTTTACGCTCGTTGATAGCTATGAAATCTTTAAACTCTTCTACGTTTTGTACCAACACATCGGGGCGGTGTGGGATATAATCCTTCCAATTATCTACAGTGTGTTTATCTAAGGGGCACTCCATCACTTTAAAGTTTTTTGCATCTTTATTGGTGGTTATTAAAAACCTATCAGCTAATGTTGTAACCCAATAGCGCAGATCTTTTATGCGGGGCTGAAACGATTTAAAGGCATCGTTAGGTTTAGCGGCATCAATAAAAAACTCTTCGGTCGACATAGTGGCGCTGCTGTAAATAAAAATATATTTATCATTTTTTGATTTTAAAACGCCTATGTAATTACTTTTATCTGTTTCGGTATAAACAATAGCATCTTGTTTGGCATCGGTTCCTAATGTATGGCGCAGAATTTTTTCAGACAACAAAGTGATTTCATTTTTTTCGGTATAAAAAATAGTTTTGTTATCATTGGCCCAGCAAGGGTCACCACTGGTGTTGGCAATTTCATCGGTTAAAATTTTACCTGTGCGCAAATCTTTAATGTAAATGGTATACTGGCGACGCGATACTTTATCTACGGCAAATGCCAAATAATTATTATCCTCACTAACATCAAACCCGGTAGCCGAATAATATGGATGACCAACAGCCATTTGGTCTACATCCAACAAAATTTCTTCGGTAGCGGTAAGCGAGCCTTTTTTGCGGCAGTATTTAAAATACTGTTTGCCATCTTCGGTGCGGGTGTAATAATAATATCCGTTTTTAAACACGGGTACCGATTCGTCTTTTTCTTTAATGCGCGCTTTCATTTCGGTAAACAACTCGCCTTGCAATTTTTCGGTAGGCTGCAAAACGGTTTTGGTGTATGTATTTTCATCCTGCAGGTATTTTATTACCTGGCTGCTATCTGGTCCATGCCCAAAATAATCGTACATCCAATAATAATTATCAGTTACATTATCGCCGTGCATGCTGCGCATGTGCGGTTTTTTTTGCGCTACGGGTGCTGTGGCTTTATTAAATTGTGCTGACATGGTGTAGGTGGTTAACAGGCTTAATGCTATGAGTGTTTTTTTCATATAAAATTTAAAAGTGGATAAATATACTAATTTGGGGTTATGTATAGTATAGGAATAATAGCATCTCTATTTGGTGATAACAGCAAAAAGGGCGGAGAGCACTATATTTTTATTGAGCTGGTAGTTTATAATTTATATTCCAGTTTTTAGCATACTCTTCTAACGACGAAAGACCTACAGCAGACCTACGTTTATTTACATTAACCTCATCAATTATGGGACAGATTACAAATTTACCAGATTCTTTTTTTATTTGTGAACCGTAAATTTGAGGCCTGTTGTTAGATACTTCTATTCTATCAATTAAAAGGGCTAACTCTGCGGGGTCGGCTTTCTTATTTTTTGCGGCTTCTTTCATTATGGGCAAATATTTTTCTTGTACTGCTAAACCGCCATGCTGAATTACTAAAAACAAAGTTTGGTTGGCTTGGCTGCCAATTACATCAGCACCAAGCCAACCATATGTATCAATAATAGTTTTTACTTTTATTAAGTTACTGGCGTCGCTTTTGTTTACGGCACTCCAACTGGTGTTTAAATCATCGCTTACTTTTTTTACATTGTCGCTATCTTGCTTAGTAGCTATATGTGAGGATTGTAAAAGTACATTTGAATAATGCTGGCTTAATTTTTCTAAGGAGTCGATTCTTTTACGATAAAATTGATCATTAAAATGGATGCTATCTAATTGCTGCATTATTAGGTTATAATTTACAGCTGTGGTTTGTTTTGGTGAACCTGAGTTACACGCAACAAAAACTGCCATTACTAAAACAAATAATATGTTTATTATTTTTTTCATGTATTAAATATACAAAATTGTTACAGTGCTGCTTTAAGGATAGCAACGAAAACCTTTTGCCTGCAATTAAAAATTGAAATAACAAATAGAAACTTCTACCTAATCACATCAAACACAAAATCTTTCTTCAATAAAAAATCTATGCTGCGGGGTAGGGCGTACTCTAAATTTTTTAATGCCTTTACATTATCATGAAAAACAATTACCGAACCGCTTTTGGTGGCATCAATTACATTTCTAAAACAAATTTCGGGTAGCACTTTTTTATCGTAATCGTAGCTCAGCACATCCCACATAATTATTTTGTATTTTCTTGTAAGCTCGTTTGCTTGCGATGTGCGCAGCCTGCCGTATGGCGGACGAAACAGTTTCGCTTTGTAAACCTTTTGGCAAGCCTCTACGTTTTCAAAATAAGTTTCGTTTTTAGTACGCCAGCCGCTAATGTGGTTATGCGTGTGGTTGCCAATGGCATGGTTTCTTTTTTGCATTTCCCAAAGCAAGTCGGGGTGCTTTTGCATATTTTCTCCTACACAAAAAAAGGTGGCGGGTACTTTATACGCGTCAAGTGTTTTTAAAATAACGGGCAACACTTCTGGTGTTGGCCCGTCATCAAAGGTTAAGTAAATTTTATTCTGTCGGTTGGGCAAGTTCCAAAAGCACTGCGGCAATAAACTTTGCAACAATTTAGGTGGACGAGCCGGCAAGCGCATTATCTCTGTATTTGCTCTTTATAACCCGGCATTTCTTCTTGCGGAATTACAGCCGGTAAACGTTGCTCAAAGTTTTTGCCCATCGCGTTTTCTTTGTAGTTATAACTCAAGCTTACCAAAGCCATCATTAATTGGCGTGCACGGTTTATTTCCGATCCATAAGCCGCTTTATGTATAGCAGGTAGTTTGTTATAAAAACGCAAGTCGCCTTCAAACATATTAAATAAACTTTCGGCAATGGCTTTTGCTTTTTTGTTTTCGCCTGCTTCAAAGTACGCTATACAAATAGAGTACATCGTTGCATCATACGGTATAATCGATTCCGGCATTTCAGCTTGCGCTTTATCCAATATTTTAACTGCCTTATCTTTTTTACCTTCTTTAATTAATTGCGAAGCCAAGCCGCCAATTTGTATGCGCATGTTAGATGCGAAGCGCATCGAGTTTTCATCCAAATAAACGCCCGGAGTGCTCATACCGCCCCACTGAAACTTAGTCATAATGTTGTTATACATAATGTCTGAGTTAATGCGTGCGCCACTTTGCATTTCTTCTTTGGTCGATTTAATAGGCGTTAAACGGTACGCTAAACCTTCCAACTGCAAATAATCTTCTAAACCAATATAGGCTTCTCTGCCTGTTGTAACGGCAAAGTAAATGGGTCTGTCCCAGTTAAAGCCTGCCAGTAAATCAAGCACCATTAAATCGTTTTTAGTAATGTAGTTGCGTTTTAATTGCCAGTCTATACTTTTTACCATACGGTTTTCTAAACCTTTTGATACGGTACCGTTTGCAATTACCTTAGCCGAATCTACAGGTAAACTAAATTTATTGCTTGGTAAAATATCAATGTAATCGCCACCCATGTTGTATTTGTTTTCCAGATTATCGCTGGCAACATAATCCATCAATTCTTTTAAGTTAACGTAGCCAATATTTTTATCCATAAAATAAACTATGTCGCGTTTGCTTGCTTCATATTTATCCGGGGTCATGCTGGCTGTAAATGGCAATGCTTTCGAGTCGTAAGCTGCACGGCGGCATTGGTTAATGTACCAATCCGTTTGAAACAGACTTAAGTTAACCACACGCACATCCGTACGAATGCCCTCTACCTCTTGCGCGTACCAAAGCGGGAACGTATCGTTATCTCCATTGGTAAATAGTACAGCATTAGGTGCACACGAGTTTAAATAGTTAATCGCAAAATCTCTCGACATATATCTGTGCGAACGGTTGTGGTCATCCCAACCATCAGCAGCCATTAAACTTGGTACTACTAAGCTTACTGCTGTTGCAGCAATAGCCGCGTTTTGCGCACTTATTTTTTTAAGCAGAAACTCATATAAAAATAAAACACCTAAACCTATCCAAATAGCGTAGGCGTAAAACGAGGCGGCATATGCATAATCACGTTCACGTGGCTGATACGGATATTGGTTCAAATAAATAGTAATAGCAAGCCCTGTAAAAAAGAACAAGCATAACACCACAAAGCCATCTTTCAATCCTCTTTTGTATTGAAACCAAATGCCTAATAAACCTAATATAAAAGGCAGCGCATAAAACTTATTGGTAGCCTTGTTGTTTTTTACGTTGCTTGGTACAGTACTTAAATCGGCATCTAAACGTGCATTATCAAATGCTTGTATACCGGTTATCCAGTTACCCTCGGTTGGGTTATTATTTAAACCTTGTACATCATTTTGTTTTCCAATAAAGTTCCAGGCAAAATAACGCAGGTACATGTACCCAAGCTGGTATCTTCTAAAGTAAGTAAGGTTTTCGCCAAAGGTTGGTACATAAACTGTTTTTGTTTCGCCATTGTTATCGGTAAGTTGTTTTGGTTTACCTTTTACATCGCCCCAATATCTGTAAGCGGCTTCGTGCTGACTTTGGCTGCTCCACATACGAGGAAAAATAGTACAAAAATCATCTTCGTAAGTTGGCACCGAGTTTTTGCGGTCATCTAAAATAACATATTTTTTACCTTGTACATCTTTACCATAAATAGGTGTACCATCTTTAAACTCGCTGCGTGGTTTAGTAGGTGCGTTATAATATTGTCCGTAACCAATAGGCCAATCTCCGTATTGCTCACGATTTAAATACGAAAGCATGTTAAGCGCGTTCTCCGGGTTGTTTTCATCCATAGGCGTGTTAGCTTGCGAACGAATAACCAACACAAAAAACGATGAGTAACCAATCATCATCACCGCAAAACTCAACGCAATGCCATTTAATACAGCAGGTTTATTTTTTAAGAAATGAACCGCGTACACCATGCCGCCTAATAAAATTAAACGAACAAACATGCCACCACCTGTTTGTGCCGATGCCGTTGCCAGTAAAGCAAATGCAATAGCTAAACCAAAAGTTAGTTTGTAATAAGTTTCTTTTTTGTTTAATGAGTAAACAATAGCCGATGTAATTAATGAAATAAGAATTACAAAGTACAACAGGGTACCTGTATTAAAAGGCATGCCAAGTTTGTTGATGAAAAATAATTCGTAATCGGCAGATAGTTTTACAACACCTGGAATAATACCGCCTTGTATGCCACCTAATAAAACAACTGAAATAAGTCCGGCAATGGTAAAGCCTTTCCAACTGAATTTATATTTTTTGAAATAATAAATAAAGCAGATAGAAGGAATAACCAATAAGTTAAGTAAATGGACTCCGACAGATAAACCTGTTAAGTAAGCAATTAAAATTAACCAGCGCATCGATGTTGGCTCGTCTGCTTCTTCTTCCCATTTTAAAATGGCCCAAAAAACGGCCGCGGTAAATAAACTACTCATGGCATAAACCTCGCCCTCAACCGCCGAAAACCAAAACGAATCAGAAAACGTATAAGCCAATGCACCAATTATACCGCTTCCTAAAATAGCCCACATTTTACCGTTATCCATTTCAGTGCCTTCAGGTGCTAACATTTTTTTAGCTAAACGGGTTATAGTCCAAAACAAAAATAAAATAGTAAACGAGCTGCATAAACCACTCATTACGTTAATCATCATAGCGGCTTTAGCAGGGTCGCCAAACGAAAACATAGAAAAGAAACGTGCTATCAACAAAAAGAAAGGTGCTCCCGGTGGGTGACCAACCTCTAATTTATACGAGCAGGCAATGTACTCGCCACAATCCCAAAAACTGGCAGTGGGTTCAATGGTTGAGCAGTACGTGTAAGTTGCAATGGCACAAATAAGCCATCCTACTATGTTATTTAATTTTTTATAATTCATATATGCTTTTAATGAGTGGCGAATTTAGTAAAAAAGCGCTAAAGCCAACAAATTAAGAAAGCGGCCTTTTTACTTACTTAGTAACGCTAAATTGTTAGAATTATTTTAATAGATACGCCTCTAAAATGTATAGGCAATTCTAAAGGAAACAGGAGTGACGGCAATGCTCACATTTGCCGTGTTTAATTTCTTAGTGGCGTAATAATATTTAAATAAAGCCGGAACAAGTATGTGTACACCTGCAATGCCCATCATAGCACCAAAAGCCACCGGTGCTAAATAAGATAATGAATTGTTTGCATTACTTATACCATATAAACCGCCTCCCAATAACGCTGCGCCTCCGGCGGTTAAAATACTACCAACTATAATAGCTGTTTTAGCATGTTTCTCCATTTTTTGATATTTCGACAATGAAAAATTGGGGTTATATGGTTGATTTTGTTGTACAGGTGGCTGTTCTATTTGTTGCGGAAAAAGTTTTATGGTAACAAATAGTAATAAAACAAAAAGGCTTTTTCGCATAACTATAAAATTCGGTTTCTATTTAAATGCCTCTAAAATGTATAGGCAATTCTAAATGCGGTAGGGGCAACAAACACAGCTAAACGCGAAGCGGCCATATATTTTTTTTGCTTGTGACTGCCAATAATGGCCATGGCAGTTCCGCCGCCAATAGCAAATGCACTAAACACACTTAAGTAAACACCACCTGCTATTTTAGTTGCATTACCGGGAGTGATAGTTTGCGTTTGCCCCGATGAATTAGTATACGTTGTACCACTTGTAGTTGTAGTGCTGGTTTGGTTATTAGTAGAAATTTGATTAGATACCCCCGATCCAACCAAAGCTATACCACTAATAAGTCCTATGCCTCCGGCAGTAAGTAAAACGATGCCGCCAATTTTTAAGTTTTTAAATTTCTCTGCTTTAAGGTTATTTTTCATGTTAACCTTATTTATGTTTTGTTGCGCAGGTTGTTGCTGCATTTGCACTGGTGGGTCGTTTGGTTGAGAGTCGTCGCTTGGTGGTGGTGGTGTTTGCTGTGCAAAAATTTGTATAGTCGCAAACAAAAAAGAAAGAAGGATATATTTTTTCATAGTAAAAAATTGTACCGTTAAAAGTAACAGTATTTTTTAACTAAAAATAATACGGTAAAAAATAAACGCGTTAATTAAATTTTATACCCAATGTGGCCACTATATAAACGGTAGAATAGTTTATGTTAGTTGGCTGAATATACATAGGGTCTATAACATAATATTTTTCGGCCCATGTGGTGTATACAAAACCTAAATCAAGGTACACGTTATGGGTGCCTCTAAAACCAACGCCACCCGAAAAAGAGTTTTTTACAAAGTTGCCGCTAAGCACATCGCCAAAAGGCGAACCAACACTACTAAATCCGGCGCGTAAAACAATAGGTCTGATATTTAATTCTACACCGGCTTTAATATTAGCTGTTCCGCTATACTTTTGTTTTATAGTTGAATTCACAGTAAAAAAAGTCAGGTTATCAGGGTAACGTGCACTGGCATAATTTATATACTCGCCATCTATACTAAACGCTAACAGCTTTTTAAAAACGTACGACACACTTGCTCCTAATTTACCGGGCGTATGAAGTTTGTAAGAATAAGAACCTGCGGGCGATGTACTGGTATACTGACCGGTGTTAAAACCATTAATGGTAGAAGTCATCGTATTTTGGTAGTTATCATTTAATTTATAATCGGTAGCTGTTTGCCCGTACACGCCTATTTTAATGCCTGAGTTAAAACGATAGATACCGCCCAGTTTTGCATTTATACCAACACCCGATGTACTTAAATTTTCCTGATACGTTAAGTTGGAAAATGCACTGTCTGTTTTTTTATAATCACTTTCGGTAATTATCGATGTGTAGTTGTATTTTACAAATGGCACGCCAACCGATCCTCCTACATAAAACCGATCGTTAAAACTATGCGCCAATGCAAAAGCAAGTTCGCCCACACGTCCGCTCGACTGAATATTTTTAGTTTGTTGTAACATGGTACCCGAACTAACCGTTGGTGTATAATGCGCACTATCTGTTGCCGATGCAGGGTTAATTACATAGGTGTTATAACCTAAGCTTTCGTAAAACGGATTCAAATTGCTTGGGTAATTACCTGCACCTGCGCCTGCCATACTATTTGCAATCGAACTCGATGCAGGCACATATCCGTTAATGGTGGTGTGATAATTAAAATCGGCAACTCTATTAAAGTCTATACCAAATGCCCATCTGTCGTTTGTAGTTTGTGTATTTTGTCTGGGTTGTCTTTGGCGTCTTCTGCCACCGCCACTGCCTGGTCCGTATCTGTCGCCATTATAGGGCTGGTAATTATTATTAGTAGGTTGCTGGCTGGGTGCTTGCTGGTTCCACGCGGCAACAAAACCCGCGTTCGAAAGGCTTAGTTTGTTCGAAAAATCAGATGCACTGGTACCATAATGCGTGGCATCTGCCGACTGAAGTTGAAACCCCGGTGTAACCACCAGTTCTCCTTTTCTGTACATGGCTATACCGGCCGGGTTAAAATTCATACACGATATATTTGCGCCTAACGAGCCAAAAG
>Ga0206997_10020_pt1 | contig 56725 bp, 58 predicted proteins | sample Alteio_BWMinCont_3_FD_153478 | JGI IMG/M metagenome (GOLD analysis project Ga0206997, IMG submission 153478) | Enriched cells from forest soil in Barre Woods Harvard Forest LTER site, Petersham, Massachusetts, United States -... | ecosystem: Environmental > Terrestrial > Soil > Temperate forest >...
TCCGGTTGAGGTTAAACCAACCAATCCGGGTGGTGGTGGCGAAGTTGCTGCTAACGGCACAACTGATGAAAAAGGCGTTAACCCGCTTTATATTATTTTATCGGTTATTGTTATATTAGGTATCCTAACTGGTATTTTACGTGGTGTGCGTTTATCATTACAACGTGTAACCAGTCAAAAGGAAGGTGCTGAACCGGCTGAAACCATTTCGTTCTTCGAAGAAGGTAAAAAATGGATGGGCGAGCACAAACGCTTTATGGTAGTTTGTTTAATTGCGCTTTCTTGCATCGGTATGAAAAGTTGCTGGAACTCACTATTCCGCATCGGTGTTTATTACGATTGGCAAACAGGTAAAGGTTACCATCCTGAACAACCAATTAAATTCTCTCACAAAATTCACGCAGGCGATAACGCCATTGCTTGTCAATATTGCCACAACTCGGTAGAAAAATCGCGTCACGCAGGTATCCCAACGGTAAACATTTGTATGAATTGCCACAAAGGCATTCAAGAAGGTGCAACTACAGGTACTAAGGAGATTGCTAAAATTTACGCAGCAGCAGGCTTCGATGCTAAAGCAGGCACGTACGATGTAAGCAAACAAAATCCAATCCAATGGATAAAAGTTCACAACTTGCCCGATCACGTTTATTTTAACCACTCACAACACGTTGTAGTAGGTAAAATTGATTGTGCTCAGTGCCACGGCAACGTAAAAGAAATGACTACCGTTGAGCAAAAAAATCCGTTAACCATGAAATGGTGTATCGAGTGTCACCGTAAAACAGAAGTTGCTATGGCTGGTAACCCTTACTACGACCGCCTGCACGAAGCCTTAAAAGAAAAATACAAAAAAGAACACTTAACCACTTTCACCGTTGCACAAATGGGCGGTATCGAGTGTGCTAAATGTCACTATTAATATTAAGTAGAACGATTATTTATCTATATAATGGGTACAACTAAAAAGTATTGGAAAGGATTATCAGAATTAAATGAAAGTCCTGAGTTTTTAAAACACCAACAAAACGAATTTGTTGACGATCTTCCGATGACCGAAGCCATGAGTGGCGAAGGTGCTACCAGTCGTCGCGACTTTTTAAAAGTAGTTGGTTTCACAACTGCTGCTGCTGCTTTAGCATCTTGCGAAGCACCGGTTATTAAATCTATTCCTTACGTTGTAAAACCTGAAGATGTTACTCCGGGTGTTGCTAACTTCTACGCGTCTACTTTTTATGATGGGCATGATTATGCAGCCGTTCTTGTAAAAACACAAGAAGGTCGTCCTATTAAAATCGAAGCAAACGAATTAGTAAAACACGTAACCGGTACCAACGCGCGTACACAAGCATCGGTACTTGGTTTATACGATAGCGCTCGTTTAACAACACCTTATGCAAAAGGCACAGCATCTGATTGGAAATCGGTTGATGGTGCTATTGGTCAGTCATTAGCCGATGCAGCTAAAAATGGTAAAGAAATTGCTATTTTATCTTCATCAATTATTTCTCCTTCAACACGTGCGGTAATTGCTGAGTTTACAGCAAAATACCCAACAGCAAAATTATACCAAAACGATTCGGTTTCTTATTCGGCACTACGCGATGCAAACGAAAAAGTATTTGGCAAAAAAGTTACTTCTACATACGATGTTGCAAAAGCAACTAAAGTTATTGTAGGTGTAGGTGCCGATTTTTTAGGTACTTGGTTAGCGCCGACTGTTTTTGCTGCTTCTTACGCTAAAAATCGTAAAGTAACTAAAGAGAAACCCGAAATGGTAAAACATTACCAGTTCGAGTCTAATATGTCATTAACTGGTGCTAACGCCGATGAGCGTTACATGGTTAAACCATCTGAAATTGGTAAAACAATTGTAGCTTTATATAACGAAGTAGCAAAAGCTACCGGTAACTCAGCAACATCAGGTAACGGAGCGGTAGCTTCTAACCCCGATGCGGCAAAAGCAATCACAAAAATCGCTAAAGAATTAGCAGCTGCTAAAGGCGAGTCGTTAGTTATTTGTGGTTTAAACGATGTTGATGTACAAGTATTAGTTAACGGTATCAACAAAATGCTTGATAACTACGATAAAACAGTTAGCTACGAACAACATTTAAATACAAAACAAGGCAGCGATAAAGATTTAGTAAATCTTATTGCTGATATGAACAGCGGTAAAGTTGGTGCCGTTATTGTTTACAATAGCAACCCGGCTTACACAACGCCTAATAAATTAGGTTTTATTGCAGCATTCAAAAAAGTTCCGGTAAAAATTTCATTTGCTACCACAATGGACGAAACTGCTCAGTTAGCAGATTACGTTTGTCCTGATCATAACTGGTTAGAGTCATGGGGCGATGCAAACCCGGTTCGTGGGCATTACAGTTTACAACAACCTACCATCAATCCAATTTTCTCTCAACCACGTTACCAAGGTACACGCCAGGCACAAGATACGTTGTTGAAATGGGCAGGCGTTAAAGCAGATTATTTAACTTACTTACAAGCATATTGGCAAAACCACGTGTTCCCAATGCAAGGCAAGTTTGGCGATTTTTATAGTTTCTGGAGCAACTCATTGCACGATGGTGTTCTTCATGTTCATTTTGCAAAAGTAACTGATAGCATGGTTATTGAGCCAATGGCTAAAGATAGCTCTGGCAAACCATTAATGACTGGTGTAGCAACTGTTATTGCCGATTCATTAAGCGGTGTATCAGCAAAAGAAGAAAAGAAAGAAGAGAAAAAAGAAAAAGCGGCTGAGAAAAAAGAATTAGTTGCCGAAGAAAGTGGAAAATTACCTGAGGTTGATTATAACGCGGCAGCGGCAAAAGCATCTGCGGCAAAAAGCGGCACTTGGGAGTTAACAGTATACGAAAAAGTTGGTTTAGGTAACGGTAACCAAAGTAACAACCCTTGGTTACACGAGTTACCAGATCCTATCTCTAAAGTAACTTGGGATAACTACATTACCATGCACCCTGAAGACGTTCGCGAACAAAAGTTCAACGAAATGTTACGTCAGGATGTGGATGGCAGCATTGCTACCATCAACGCAAATGGTATATCATATGAGTTACCGGTTTATCCTCAACCGGGTCAGGCTAAAGGCACCATTGGTGTAGCTTTAGGTTATGGCCGTCGTGTAGAATCTTACAAAGTAGCTAAAGAAGCAGGCATTAATTATGGCGGTGCTAACGCATACGAATTTTTATCGCTTACTAATGATACATTACAAAACATTACATCTGATGTAACTATTGCTGATGCAAACAAAATTCACCAGTTTGCGGCAACACAAATTCACCATACTATCATGGGTCGCGAGGAGCAAATCCTTCGTGAAACTTCGTTAGCTCAGTATAAAGAAGATGCTGCGTCTAACAACCCTAAAGCATTTATTCATACCAACGCGGGCGAACGCCCTGTTGAAGAAGTAGATTTATGGGCTGCACACCCACGTCCGGATATTAAATGGGGCATGGTTATCGATATGAACTCGTGTATCGGTTGTGCTGCTTGTGTAGTTTCTTGTACGGCAGAAAACAACGTAGCCGTAGTTGGTAAAGACCAAGTGCGTCGCACACGCGATATGGCTTGGCTGCGTATCGACCGTTACTATACTTCTGATATGACTCGTAAAAAAGCCGAAGAAGAACACATCGGTGGTCGCAGAATGTATTTAGACATGGAAAACCCTTCTAACAACCCGAAGGTTACTTTCCAACCTATCATGTGCCAACACTGTAATCACGCACCTTGCGAAACAGTTTGTCCGGTACTGGCAACAAACCACAGCACAGAAGGTTTAAACCAAATGGCTTATAACCGTTGTATTGGTACTCGTTACTGTGCTAACAACTGTCCTTTTAAAGTACGTCGTTTCAACTGGTTTAACTACGCTGGTAATTCTGATTTTGCTGATATCAACCCGGCTCAACAAGATTTAGGCCGTATGGTTTTAAATCCTGATGTAGTAGTTCGTGCACGTGGTGTTATGGAAAAATGCAGCATGTGTGTTCAACGTTTACAAGCAGGTAAATTAGAAGCTAAAAAAGCAGGTCATCCGGTTAAAGATGGTGCTATTAAAACAGCTTGCCAACAAGCTTGTCCTACACACGCAATTTCTTTTGGTGATTTAAATGATAAAGATTCTCAGGTAACTAAAGATAGAGAGAACGAACGTAACTACTTCTTGTTAGAAGAAGTTGGTATAAAACCAACAGTATCTTACTTGGTAAAAGTTCGTAATCAGGAAGAAAAAATTCTTTTAGAAGCTGAAGCAGAAGGCGAAAGCGCTGAACATGAGGCTAAAGAAAAAGAAGGTAAAAAAGAAGAAGCACACTCATAATAAAATTAAAAATTCTTAGTACGAATTATAAAAATTAAGAAAACAGTATGCACGCAGAATCGCAAATAAGAGAGCCGCTGATTTTAGGTAAAAAAACCTATTCTCAAATCACCGACGACATCATCCGCCCTGTAGAGGGTAAAGCCAACAAATATTGGTACATGTTATTTACTGTAGCAGTACTTACTTTTATATGGGGTCTTGGTTGCCTTTCTTACACCATTGGTGTGGGTATCGGTGTTTGGGGTTCAAACAACGGGGTTGATTGGGCTTGGGATATCACCAACTTCGTATGGTGGATTGGTATCGGGCACGCAGGTACACTTATCTCTGCCGTGTTATTATTATTCCGTCAAAAATGGCGTTTAGGAATTAACCGTTCTGCTGAGGCAATGACCATCTTTGCCGTAATGTGCGCAGCTATCTTCGTATTGTTCCACACAGGTCGTGTTTGGTTAGATTATATGTTATTCCCGCTTCCTAACCAATTCGGTTCTTTATGGCCAAACTTTAACTCACCTTTATTGTGGGACGTGTTTGCTGTATCAACGTACTTCACCATCTCTTGCGTGTTTTGGTACATTGGTTTAATTCCCGATTTTGGTACCATTCGCGATAGAGCAATTAACCCAATGGTTAAAAAAGCATATAACATTTTATCATTCGGTTGGGGCGGTAGCGCTCGCCACTGGAGCCGTTTCGAAGAAGTATCGCTTGTACTTGCAGGTCTATCTACACCACTTGTATTCTCGGTTCACTCTATAGTATCGTTCGATTTTGCTACGTCAATCCTTCCGGGTTGGCACACAACCATTTTCCCTCCTTATTTCGTATCGGGTGCGGTATTTTCTGGTTTCGCAATGGTGTTAACCTTAATGCTAATCGTTCGTAAAGTATATAACTTACAAGCTTACATTACTGTAAAACACGTTGAGTATATGAACATTGTAATCATCGTTACAGGTTCAATAGTAGGTGTAGCTTATTTAACTGAGTTATTTATTTCTTGGTACGGCGGTGTTGAATTTGAACAATACGCGTTTCTTAACCGTGCAACCGGGCCATACTGGTGGGCTTATGCAGCCATGATGACTTGTAACGTGGTTTCTCCTCAATTGTTTTGGTTCAAAAAAATCCGTACAAGTTTAGTAGCAACTTTCATCTTATCAATTGTAGTAAATATTGGTATGTGGTTCGAGCGTTTTGTAATTATCGTGCCAACATTATGCCGTACGTTTCTTCCATCTACTTGGAACATGTATCACCCAACATTTATCGATATCGGTATTTTCACAGGTACAATAGGAATGTTCTTTACATTCTTCTTATTGTTCTCTCGTTTCTTCCCGGTAATTGCACAAGCTGAGTTAAAAACAATTTTAAAAGTATCGGGTGAGTCGCAAAAAGAAGAAGCTAAACATCATGCTCACGAACCTGCACCAACTCACGCACACTAATAATTTTGATTTTAGAAATAAGATTTTAAAAAAGATATGGCAGCAACAATAACTAAAAAAATTATCCACGGCATCTACGATGATGAGGTGCCTTTGTTGGAAGCTTGTAAAAAGCTTAAAACAGCGGGTATAAAAATTAAAGATGTTTTTACACCATTTCCAATTCACGGAATAGACCCTATCGTTGGTGTTCCACGCACACGCTTAGCAATTTGCGCGTTCATTTATGGCTTAACCGGTTTAGGTTTAGCTACTTTAATGATGTGGTACATGATGGTAAGCGATTGGCCTACCGATGTGGGTGGTAAACCAAACTGGGCTTATTACTTCAACATTCCGGCATTTATTCCTATCACATTCGAGTCAACTGTATTTTGTGCAGGACACGGTATGGCGTTAACTTACTTATTACGTTGTATGTTAATTCCGGGTGCAAGCGCAAAAAACCCTGACCCACGTACTACAAACGATAAATTTATGATTTACCTGGAGCTTAACGATGAGCAAGCTCACAAAGCTGATGCTATTTTACGTTCAGCAGGTGCCAGCGAAGTAAATTATAAAGGAACAGTAACCGAAAAATTAGCTTACTAAAAAGATAAATTTTAAGAGATGAACTTTACAAAAATTATAAATCTTAAAACGCTTACGGTAGGGGCAATTGCCGGTGTTATGGCTTTTGGTCTAACATCATGCAGCAATGCACCTAACAGTCCGGGTTATGAGTATATGCCTGATATGTATCGCTCGCCGGTACTAAAATATTATAACACCTATACGCTAAATGGCGATACACTGCAAAGTGCTATGAAACCTGTTGCAGGTACCATTGCACGTGGTTGCATGCCTGGCATTCCTGCCGGCATGGATTACGAAAAAGCAGGCACGTATCTTAAAAATCCTATTTTATTTAGCGATGCGGTGTTAGCTGATGGACAAGCCATTTACGGTAAATTTTGTGTGCATTGCCATGGCGATGCAGGTAAAGGCGATGGTAAAGTTGGTTTAAAACTACCGGGCGCACCTCCTGCTTACGATGGTCCGTTAAAAAACTTACCTGAAGGTAAAATGTTTTACACCATTACCTATGGTAAAGGTTTAATGGGTTCACACGCAAGTCAATTAAATGTTGAAGAGCGTTGGAAAGTAATTTACTACGTGCAAAAATTGCAAGGTCACACACCGGGGCAACCTATGGCAGCTGATTCTGTGAAAACAGCCGAAGTAAAAGAAGTTAAAAAAGAAGATAAAAAAAATAAGATTTAAGAGAACGCTATATGAGTAATTTAAATTTTACATTTCCGCAAAAAGTCAAAACATTTACTTACGCCTTAATGGCAATAGGTGTGGTGTCAATTATTGCGGCGTTTATTTTTGATAAACCCGTTTTTGAAGACGAGCATTATCATCACACACGTGCGTGGGCTAATATTTTAGTTGGTTCATTCTTCTTTATGGCTATTGGTTTAGCAGCAGCCTTCTTTTTAGGTTTGCAATATGCAGCTGAATCTGGTTGGTCAACTACCGTTAAACGTGTTATCGAAGCAGTAGCTTGGTACTTGCCTTGGGGCTTAAGCTTTATGATGTTAATGTTTTTATTAGGTCAGTTTGGTGTGCACCACCTATATGCTTTCTTCGATAAAGATTTAATGAACAGCGAGCCATCACTTAAAGCTAAAATGGGCTACTTCGGTTGGTTTTGGTGGTTACGCACTATCCTTTACATGGTAGGTTGGGTTTATTTTACAAACAAACTTCGCAAAAACTCGGTTGATGCTGATAGTGCTGAGCCAAACGACCATTCATTACATTGGAAAAACGTAAAATTAGGTGCTTGGTTTATGGTGTTATTTGCAGTTACTTCTTCTACTTCATCATGGGATTGGTTAATGAGCATCGATATTCATTGGTTCTCAACCTTATTTGGCTGGTACGTTTTCTCTGGTATGTGGATTAGTGCTATTATCTCAATGATTTTAATTACCGTATATCTTCGCAAATTAGGTTACTTAGAATTTGTTACTGAAAGCACGATACACGATTTAGGTAAATGGATGTTCGCCATCTCTTTCCTTTGGACATATTTATACTTCTCTCAGTTCATGCTTTATTGGTACGCTGATATTCCTGAGGAGATTGTTTATTTCCAACAGCGTTGGGAAAACTACAAAGCTTTAATGTGGACTGTATTCTTCATCAACTTTGCATTCCCTATGATTATGTTAATGAGCCGCGATAGCAAACGTAACTTCTGGTTCTTAACCTTTGTAGGTTTCGTAATCTTCGTAGGTCACTATTTAGATATTGTTATGATGGTTATGCCGGGTACCGTTGGTAAACATTGGACTGGCCTTGGCTGGATGGAAATAGGTACATTTTTAGGGTTCTTAGGTTTGTTTATACACGTTGTGTTCACCAACTTAAGTAAACGTGCGCTGTTAGTAAAAAATCACCCTTTCTTGGGCGAATCTTTACACCACAGCATATAACTTACAATAGAGAGAAAGAAATTAGAAATTAAAACAAATTAAAAACAAAATATAATGACACTGTTATACATCCTGGCTTTTGTTTTGCTCTGCATAGCGCTAAATCAATTGTTTAAAGTATTTGAATTATCGCGCGATTTGCGTGGAGAAAAACTCTACAAAACTACCGATAGCGATAACAAGTTTAATGGCCGCGCCATGTTCTTGTTTATGTTGTTGTTTTTTGGTTTTTTCCTTTGGCAAATAGATGCATACTGGTATCGCATTCTGCCAAAATCAGCTTCTGAGCATGGTAACAAAATCGATGCGTTAATGATGGCTAACTACTGGTTAGTTATCTTGGTGTTCTTTGTAGTTAACGGTTTCTTATTCTTCTTTGCTTACAAATACCACGGTAAAAAAGATAGAAAAGCTGAATACATTTTGCACAACAACAAATTAGAAATGCTTTGGACCGTTGTGCCTGCTATTGCATTAGCGTTCATCATCATCTTCGGTTTAAAATACTGGAATGAAATTATGAAACGCGATAACGATCCTAACCCAATTAAAATAGAATTATACGCTAAACAATTCGATTGGACAGCCCGTTACCCTGGTAAAGACAATGAATTTGGTATCGATGATTATATGCAAATTGATGGTAGCAACCCGGTTGGTTTAGATACAAACGATGCTCGTTGCCACGATGATATTTTAGTGAAAAACGAATTTCACTTACCGGTTGGCCGTGAAGTAATTTTCACTTTCCGTTCTCGCGATATTATACACAGTGCATTTATGCCTCACTTCCGTGCGCAAATGAACTGTGTGCCTGGTCAAATTACCACATTCCGTTTTAAACCAATTGTTACAACAGCCGAAATGCGTAAAGAAAAACACGTACAACGTAACTTAGATGAGGTTAACGCTATCCGCATAAAACGTGGCGACGACCCGGTTGAATTTGATTACTTGTTGTTATGTAACAAAATTTGTGGAGCATCGCACTACAACATGCAAATGAAAATTGTAGTTGAAAGTGAAGCAGATTACAATAAATGGTTAGCAAACCAAAAACCAATTAAATCAGCAGCTAAAACAACAGCTCAAAAATAAAATTAGTAAACAAAATATTTAAGTAAACATTAAATAAAGGCAAATGGAACACAACGCACACGCCGGAGTACTACACGGACACCACGCACACGACCACGATCATGCGCACGACCATCATGAGCATCATGAAACTTTCGTGAGCAAGTATGTATTTAGCATGGATCATAAGGTTATCTCTCGCCAGTTTTTAATTACTGCGGTAATTATGGCGGTGGTAGCAATGGTTATGTCAATCATTTTCCGTTTACAATTAGCTTGGCCCGGAGAAAAATTTGCATTCATTGAAGCTATCATGGGCCGCAAATGGGGTAAAGATGGTATCTTAGATCCTAATGCGTATTTAGCACTGGTAACTATCCATGGTACTATCATGGTGTTTTTTGTATTAACAGGCGGATTAAGCGGAACGTTTTCAAACCTTTTAATTCCATTGCAAATCGGTGCACGCGATATGGCATCTGGTTTCCTTAACATGTTATCATACTGGTTCTTCTTGGCATCAAGCACTATCATGTTATCATCTTTATTTATTGAAGACGGTGCAGCTTCTGCCGGTTGGACAATCTACCCTCCATTATCTGCCTTACCTGAAGCAATACCGGGTTCTAAATTGGGTATGACTTTATGGTTGGTATCAATGAGTTTATTCATCGTATCATCTTTATTAGGCGGGTTAAACTACATCATCACCATTATTAACTTACGGACTAAAGGCATGAAAATGACTCGCCTTCCGTTAACTGTTTGGGCGTTTTTAATCACAGCTATTTTAGGGGTGTTATCATTCCCAGTATTATTCTCTTGTGCGTTGTTATTAATTTTCGACCGTTCAATGGGTACAAGCTTCTATTTATCTGATATCTACATTGGTGGTAAACCAATGGAGCAGGTTGGTGGTAGCCCAATTTTATTTGAACACTTATTCTGGTTCTTAGGACACCCTGAGGTGTACATCGTACTTTTACCTGCATTAGGTATCACGTCAGAAATTATTGCAACTAACTCACGTAAACCTATCTTCGGTTACCGTGCCATGATTGGGTCTATGTTAGCGATTGGTTTCTTATCATTCATCGTTTGGGGTCATCACATGTTTATGACTGGTATGAATCCATTCTTAGGTTCGGTATTCGTTTTCACAACTTTATTAATTGCAATCCCATCTGCGGTAAAAGCATTTAACTATATCACAACTCTTTGGAAAGGTAACATTCAGTACACACCTGCTATGTTATTCTCTATCGGTTTAGTATCATCATTCGTAACAGGTGGTGTAACCGGTATCATCCTTGCCGATTCTACATTAGATATCACTGTGCACGATACATATTTCGTTGTGGCTCACTTCCACATCGTAATGGGTCTGTCGGCTATCTTTGGGATGTTTGCGGGTGTTTACCACTGGTTCCCTAAAATGTTCCTTCGCATGATGAACAAAAAATTAGGATACCTGCATTTCTGGGTAACATTCTTAGGTGCTTATGGCGTATTTTTCCCAATGCACTTTTTAGGAATGAGCGGTGTACCACGTCGTTACTACACTAACAGCAACTTCCCATTATTCGATAATTTAATGGACATTAACCAATTTGTTACCATGTGTGCAATCTTTGCAGCATTCGGACAAGTTATTTTCTTAATCAACTTCTTCTATAGTATTTTCCGTGGCGAAAAAGCTACTCAAAACCCTTGGAATTCAAATACACTTGAGTGGACTACGCCAATGGCACACGTACACGGTAACTGGCCTGGTGCTTTACCTGAAGTTCACCGTTGGTCATACGATTATAGCAAACCGGGTCAACCACACGATTTCGTTCCTCAAACAGTTCCATTAGGGCCAGATGAGCACGATGGTGGCGAACACTAAACAAAACTGAAATACAAAACTAAATCCCCTGCTCGTCAGGGGATTTTTTATATGTGAAAACACTTAAAAATGAAAAAAGTAATTGCGGTAATAATTTTCTTTTTTATTCTAATTGTTCAATGCAAAAAAGATAAAGCTGTAATTAGTAACCCCGGATATGCAATTGGGGTTATAGATTTTTACAAACCCTTTAATACTAATAGCAGTGATATTTCTTTCGTTTATTCTGTCGGAGGCAAACAATATGGAACCGGCTATTCTAATGGTAATAATGGTTGGTCGGTGCCTTCAAGTGGCACCTATAATTCAGGTGATAAGTATATGGTGCAATATGATATAAATAATCCTAAAACATGTCGTTTTCTGTTTGATTATCCGGTGCATGATAGTACCGATTATTTAAATGATGTTAGCCAATTTAAAACGCACCCTCCAAGTTGTTGTTTAATTTTGCCCTTATTTAAAATTTAACCCTCAATTTATCTCAATGACATTTAAACAACGCTTAAAATTTTACTTTATTGGTTTTGGTATGGGGGTGCTCGTACTAATGATGGTTTTAAATAAAAGAGGCTGTAAAGGTATAAGCGCGCAAAAAATAGAAGAATTATCCTACCAAAAATGGGATATAAGCGATGCCATGCGTTGCAAACTAAAATGCGCGGGCTTTGCCGCCGATAGTTTGTTTTTAAAAGACGTAAAAACCTGTAAGGTAAATTACAGTGCCGATGCCACCAATGCAAGCTTAAAGCCCTACGGAAATTACGTATTAGAGTCATCAGCTAAAAGCGTAGTAAGCTACACCTTACTTGTTGCCGATTGCGACAGCATTACCAAACTATTAGATGTAGTTACAAAAAATAAATGTGTTTGTAATTAATTTGTAAAATGAAATCACTCGATAGTATTTCGCTTATTGAAGGCACCATAGCCGATTATAAATTAGATAGCGATGGCATTTTATATTCATACTCCAAAAACCCACCACGCACCGTAAAAAATATTAGCGAAAATATAGCCTTGGTAAAACAAATAACCGCCAACAAAAAAGTGCCCTTATTAATTTACCTCTGCAAAACCCCTGTACCCGATAAAGAAACCAGAAAATTCTCTACCGAACAATTGCCAAATGTTTACACCGCTATGGCAATGGTTTCAAAACCCGGTTTATCAAAATTAATAATGAATATATTATTCAAATTAAAAACACCACCCATTCCAATGAAATCATTTACTGATGATGCGCAAGCACGTGAGTGGTTAATGCAGTATATATAATTGCTCTTAATCAACCCTTAGCACCATTTTTTACCATTAAATTCCTAAGCCAAAAACCACATATTTCTGTAAATTTGTGTTTTACAAAAAATATGAGCCAATTAAACAACCTTACAGCCATATCGCCCATTGATGGCAGATACCGAAACACCTGCGCACCCTTTGCCGATTATTTTAGCGAGTACGCCTTAATAAAATATCGCCTGTGGGTTGAGGTCGAATATTTTATTGCCTTGGTAGAGTTACCATTGGAGCAGTTAAAAGATTTCCCTAAAGATAAAATCCCTGCGCTTAAAAACATTTTCATAAACTTTACCTTAGCCGAAGCCGAGCAAATTAAAACCATCGAAAAAACTACCAACCACGATGTAAAAGCGGTGGAGTATTTTTTTAAAGAAAAATTTTCAGCACTTGGTTTAGATAAATTTTCGGAATTCATACATTTCGGTTTAACTTCACAAGACATTAATAACACATCCGTTCCGCTAAGTTTAAAAAAATGCTGCGATGAAATTTTTACCGCATCTATACAACAGGTAATTGATGTCATAAAAAACTTTGCCCACGAGTGGAAAAACGTTTCTATGCTGGCACGCACACATGGGCAGCCGGCATCGCCAACCAGTTTAGGTAAAGAGCTGATGGTGTTTGTTGAGCGTTTGCAATTACAGTTAGAAACCTTAAAGAAAAACCCGTACCCTGCTAAATTTGGCGGCGCTACAGGTAATTTTAATGCGCACCAGGTGGCGTATCCCCAAATTAATTGGGTAAATTTTGCAAACCAGTTTGTAAACGGCACGCTGGGTTTACATCGCAGTCAGCACACCACGCAAATAGAACATTACGATTTTTTAGCCTCGTGGTTTGATAACGTAAAACGCATCAACACCATACTGATAGATTTTTCGAGAGATGTGTGGACCTACATCTCTATGGAATATTTCAAACAAAAAATTAAAGCAGGCGAAATTGGCTCATCGGCTATGCCGCATAAAGTAAACCCAATTGATTTTGAAAACGCAGAAGGCAACTTAGGCATGGCTAACGCTTTGTTCGAGCATTTGTCGGCAAAGCTTCCCGTATCACGCCTGCAGCGAGATTTAACTGATAGCACCGTGTTACGTAACATTGGTGTACCCATTGCGCATAGTTATTTGGCATATCAATCATTATTAAAAGGTTTAAACAAAATTATTTTAAACGAAAAAGCTTTAGAAGCCGATTTAGAAAAAAACTGGGTAGTAGTTGCCGAAGCCATACAAACTGTTTTGCGCCGCGAGGCTTATCCAAAACCTTATGAAGCTTTGAAAGAATTGACTCGTACTAATACTGCAATAACCCAACAAACCATTCACGCTTTTATTGATACATTACATGTTAGCGATGCTGTAAAGCAGGAGCTTAAAAAAATTAGTCCGCATAACTATGTGGGCGTATATAATTTTTAGCATGAAAGTTTCGGGCTTCACCATAGTAAAAAACGCCGTTAAGTTCGATTATCCGGTAGTAGAAGCCATTACATCTGTGCTGCCTTTGTGCGATGAGTTTATTATAAACATAGGCACTTGCGATGATGGTACATTGGAATTGATACAAAACATCAACTCACCCAAAATAAAAATTATACAACACACCTGGGATGATAGTTTGCGCGAAGGTGGAAAACTTTTAGCCGTAGAAACCAACCGTGCTTTTGATGCCGTAAGTGCCGATAGTCACTGGGCGTTTTATATACAAGCCGATGAAGTGTTGCACGAAAAATATTTAGATGCCGTGCGAACCGCTATGGAAGCCCACAAGCACAACATGCACGTAGAAGGACTGTTATTTAATTACACTCATTTTTATGGCAGTTATGATTATGTGGGCAACTCGCGCCGCTGGTATAAACGTGAAGTTAGAGTTATACGAAACGATAAACAAATACGCTCGTATCGTGATGCGCAGGGCTTCAGAAAACACGACGAAAAGCTGCATGTAAAACAAATTAATGCAGGCATCTATCATTATGGTTGGGTTAAACCACCAAAGTCACAGCAAGAAAAACAAAAAAGTTTTCATAAAATGTGGCACGATGATGCGCAGGTACAAAAAATGACCAGCGCTGCCGATGAGTTTGATTATGCCGCCATTGATAGCCTGGTTTTATTTACTGGCACGCAACCAAGTGTTATGCAAAAACGCATACAACAACAAAACTGGCATTTTACGTTTGATACCAATAAAATTAATTTATCGGCTAAAGATAAATTGCTTATGCACGTAGAAAACCTTACAGGCTGGCGTGTGGGCGAATACAAAAATTTCAAATTAATTTAATTTCTCTTTTTCCCTCCTTAATGGATAATTACAAAACAACTTTTGATACCTGGAATAAACTGGCGCACAATTACCAGGATAAGTTTATGGATTTGGATTTGTACGACGACACCTACAATATTTTTTGCGGCCTGATTACAAACCCTAATGCCACAGTTTTCGAAATTGGTTGCGGACCCGGTAACATAACCAAATATTTATTAAACAAACGTCCCGATTTTAAAATAGATGCTACCGATGTGGTACCCAACATGGTTAAGCTTGCTCAGGAAAATAACCCTGAGGTTATGTGTAGCGTTTTAGATTGTAGGGAACTTAATACCGTAACAAAAAAATACGATGCAATTATGTGTGGCTTTTGCATGCCTTATCTATCGAAAGATGATTGCATAAAACTGATTAACGATGCAGCAAACATTTTAAATAGTGGCGGTATTTTATATTTTAGTGCAATTGAAGATAATTATAGCAAATCTACTTACGAAACCAGCAGCGATGGACAACATACGATGTTTATTTATTACCACGAAGAAAAATATTTACAAGCTGCGTTAAAAACAAATCATTTTAAAGAAGTAATTGTAAAACGCAAGCACTACGAAAAAGCAAACGGAACAACATCTACCCACATAATTTTTATTGCAAAAAAGGAATAACATGAACATACATATTGAAAAAATTAAAAAAAACATAGAGCCCTTGCGGCAGCAAATAATTAACCACCAGGTTTATTCAGCTATTAAGGATGCTGATGATTTAAAAATTTTTATGCAGTATCACGTATATGCTGTATGGGATTTTATGTCGCTGCTGAAAGCTTTGCAAAGTAATCTAACCTGTATATCGACACCTTGGTTCCCTAAAGGCGATGCGGAGACAAGGCATTTAATTAACGAAATAGTATTGGGCGAAGAATGCGATGTGGATAGTTTTGGAAAACGCAAAAGCCATTTCGAGTTGTATTTAGATGCCATGCAGCAATGTGGTGCAGATATTAAGCAAATAGAAAAATTTATTACTGAATTAAAAAAGAACTCTAATTTTATTTCTGCATTTCAATTTTCTAACACACCACAGGAAGCCAGTGAGTTTGTAAACTTTACATTTAAAATTATCGAAAGCCATAAAGATTATTTGCAGGCAGCCATTTTTACATTTGGCCGCGAAGATTTAATTCCGGGCATGTTTCATTCTATCGTAAACGATATTGATAAAAAATTTCCGGAAAGCGTTTCCATTTTTAAATATTATTTAGAACGACATATTGAAGTTGATGGCGATCACCATAGTCACCTTGCTTTGCAAATGACAGCCAACCTTTGTGGCAACGATGAGCAACGTTGGCACGAAGCCGAACAGGCAACCATAACATCCTTACAAAAACGCATCCAACTTTGGGATGGAGTTTATAAGCAAATCGTTAATAAGAAAACTACCGTAAACTTGTAGTGGAGCAATTAGTAGCTGATATAAAAAAGTGTGCAGTTTGTAAACCATATTTAAAAGATGGTGTTAACCCTATTCTTTCGGTAAGCAGTAAAAGCAAAATTATTTTAATTGGTCAGGCACCGGGTCGTATAGTGCATAACACCAATATACCGTGGAACGACAAAAGCGGTGATAACCTGCGCAATTGGCTGGACATTGATAAAACTGTTTTTTACAATACCGATATACTTGGTTTAATGCCTATGGGGTTTTGTTACCCCGGCAAAGGCAAAACAGGCGATTTGCCTCCTCGTCCCGAATGCGCTCCTTTGTGGCATAACAAACTTTTTGCTTTAATGCCCAATGTAAAAATTGTTTTATTGGTTGGGCAGTATGCGCAAAATTATTATTTGGGCGATAAAGCAAAAAGCACGTTAACCGAAACAGTACGTAATTTTAAAACGTATTTGCCCACCTACTTTCCTTTACCGCACCCCTCGCCACGCAATAATATTTGGCAAGCAAAAAATCAATGGTTTGGTAAAGAGGTTTTACCGGAGTTAAAGAAAATTATTTTAAATAGTATAAAGTAAAAGGACAATTTTGGATAGTTGTCATTTCGACCACAGGGAGAAATCTTTATTTGCATTAGATTTCTTTTCGTACCTCTTTCGTAATAACAAGTAGGGTTTAATCCTCAGTTTCTTCTTCTTCGCTGTCCTCTTCGGTTGGCTCTTCTTCTTCGCTTTCTTCATCGGCAGCGTTGGCAAAATCGGTAAACCAACCGCCTTGTTCTATCAGTTCGGCAGGGCTTCCTTGCTCTAATACTTTACCATCATCTAACACAAAAACATAGTCGGCATCTTTCACCATAGAGTAGCGGTGCGCTATAACTATAACCGTATTTTTCACCCGAATTTCTTCAATGGTTTTTTTAACCTCGGCTTCGGTTGCGTAGTCAAGGTTAGCGGTTGCCTCATCCATAATTAAAATTAATGGCTTAGATACAATTACGCGTGCAATTTGTACACGTTGTTTTTCGCCAACCGATAAACCAAAACCGTTTTCACCCAACTTAGTTTGTAAACCTTCGGGGAAACGAGCCAGCGTGCCACCCATGCCTGCGGCAATAGCGGCATCTAAAACTTCTTTATCAGTTGCTTCGGGTTTTTTGTAGCGGATGTTATCGGCCAAAGTTCCTCTAAAAATGGCACCGTCGGCCGACACCATGCCAATGCCACGCCTAACAGAAGAGCCATCTACCCCGGCAAGGTTTTGTCCGTCAATAGAAATTGTTCCGCTTTGTGGTTCAAATAATTTTAGCATTAAATCTACCGTAGTGGTTTTACCTGCACCCGATGTGCCAATGATGGCTGTTATTTTACCCGGTTGCGCGGTAAGTGAAAGTCCTTTTAAAATTTCGCGTGTAGGTGTGTACGAAAAATGCACATCTTTAAACTCTATTAAACCTTTAGTTAATTGTAAATCTTTACCAATTTTTTCTTCGGCTTGCGCATCTAATAATTTAAAGGCACGCGCAATAGATGTAACGTTTTGTTGTACGCTTGCCCATATACTGGCCAGGTTGTCAATGGGGCTATAAAGCATATCCAAGTAGGCAACAAACATAACCACATCGCCGGGTGTTAGTTTGTGTTTAAGCGCCAGGTAACCGCCATAAGCAAGCACAAGCGCGGTTGCTATATGGGTAAGAAAAATTTCCCAAAACGCATATTGGTTTGCCAGGAGCGAACGTTTGGTGTAATCGGCATAAGCTTTGGTAGCTTGGTCATCAAGGCGGTTTACTTCGCGCTCTTCGGCACCCGAAAGCTTTACAGTTTTAATGCCACCTAAAGCATCCTGCATGCGGGCAGATACTTCTTCCCACTTTTCGTAATAGCCCGATAAACTCATTTCTAATTTTTTGGTTGAGCGCACAGCCAGCAACAAATAAAAAGGAACAATAGACAACGATAAAAAAGCAAGTGTGGCGTTTTGCCAAAACATAATAACTACGATACCAACCAAGCTGATAATCTCCGGGAAAATTTCTTTGGAGAAAACATTGATGATTTCGGATACCTGTTCAGATTGGTCTATTTGACTGTGCAGTGCGGCACTTGAACGTTTAGAGAAAAAAGAAAGTGGTAAGCGTAGCACATGTTTAAAGGTGTTGTGAATGAAATTTTTTTCTATAGCGCTTGATAATCGTACATTTTTATTATCGCTTATAAGCCACAGTATTAAACCAATAATATTGGTAACAAAAAGTAATACTACCGCAAGCATTAATGTATTAAAAGCTTCAGATGGTGTACGTGGCGAAACCTTATTGGGTTTGTGCGGTGCTTTAACGTGTGGCTTTTTATCAGTGAGTTGTGTAATAGTATCTTTAACGGTAGCTAATTCTTTTCCAAAAAAATTAGTAATGGGGTCATCATCGGTTTCGGTTTCAACGCCCATTTCTTGTTTTACATCGTTGCGGGCATCTTGCACAAAAAGTCCGGCAATGTCGTTTACGGCTTCGCGGTATATAAGCGGTTGTATTAAGGTTACAGTTGTGCTAAGCAGACTTATAACAAAAACACTTAGTAAACCTTTTTTGTAGGGGCGTATAAGGCGTACAAGGTTGTACCATACGTTCTTTTTTGATTCGGTATCTTTTTCCATAAGTGGGGGAGTTATGCAAATTTATTTATTTAGTGTCAAGTATAAAAATAGTATATTTAAGTAAGCTAAAATTATGAAACGCATTTTAAGTTTACTACTGGTTTTTACGCTTAGCAACTTTGCTATTTATGCACAAACCAAAAAGCGTGCCACAGAAAAGAAAACAGAAAAGAAATTTTTTTTAGATGAAGTTTCCGGGTTTAAATTATCGTACCCCGATTCAATAACTGCGGTTATATTAAAAAATAATGAAGACATTAAAGCGGTAATAGAGCCTTTTGTTATAGAGGTTTGTACAGATGCTAAACCAATTAACATTGCTGATGATTGTTACCAGCCAACCCAAACGCTTACCAGCAAATATAAAGTTGAACTGAAAGAATTTTTATGTACCGAAGGCGCTGCAGGAACAATGTACTACTCGTTTATTTATTTAATACAAAAAGGCGAACGTACTTTTTTGTTGAAATTTTTGCATGAGCATTGTAATGCTTGCACAAATAAAAACGGGAAATCTATACCGTTTAATAAAAAGAAAGATGTACGTTGGGTTAAAGACATTGTTAGGAGTGTACAATGGTTTGCAAAAACAATTAAGTAATTAATTGCTGCTTAAATAGGCAGATTCTTTTTTTAGTAATTACTAAAAAATAATAAGCGTGTTAATTTGTTTTAACACAGTGAGGCTTATTTACGTGTGGGTGATAACACCCACAAAAACAGAGAATTAAAATTTATGGTTTATACATATTCTGTATAAACCTTACACATGTAAGGTTTTACCAAAGATTGAGCTTTTTACTATCAATTAGCTGTGTAGCTTAGCAAGCTATTTGTAACTTCAGTAGAGTGGAAACTTAATTAAAAAAAAAGGAAAAGCTTATGAAAATTGTAGTTATGTCGCCCCCTAAATATTTAAAAAACGAAGAAGAAATAATTACCAAATTATTTGAAAACGGATTAAACACCTATCACATACTAAAACCCTTCTTTGGGCGAAACAGATTAGAAGCGTACGTAAAAAATATTCCCGCACAATTTCATAATAGAATTATTATTCATTCGCACCACACATTGGTACGTAAATTTAATTTACAAGGCGTACATTATTCAGATAATGAATTGCAAACTACTTTCAGAAATTGGTGGCGCGAAAAAATAGTGGCGTCAAAAGCTGAAAGTTTAATGAAAGTAACCTCGCACCAAAAACTGGCAACTTTATATCATAAAAAAGACGTGCATTTTGATTATGTTTTTTTAATGCCTGTTTTTAATTCAATAACCGGCTGCTATCAAAGTGGATATTATGAAGATGAGCTTAAAACAGCTATACAAAAATCAAATAAAAAAATTATAGTACTTGGGGGAGTTAACATCGACCAAATAAAAAAAATAATGGAACTTGGTTTTTATGGCATGGCACTTGGCAGTTGTTTATGGAACAAAGAAAACCCGGTACAAGAGTACTCTAAAATTACCCAGCGATGTAACGAACTGGGGGTTTTAATGGAATAGTTTTTGTAAAAAATTTATCGGTGCGGTTTAAAATTTTGTTTAGGTTTATCTCCATAAAATAAACAACATGGATGCACAAAATTTTGCGAACGCATGGATACAATCGTGGAACTCGCATAACATGGAAGATATACTTAGTCATTATGCGGAGGATATTGAAGTTACCACCCCAATGATAAAAATGGCCGCCGGCATTGAAAGCGGCTCATTAAAAGGAAAAGCGTTGGTGGCAGATTATTGGAAAAAAGCATTGGTAAAAATCCCTGATTTGCATTTTGAATTGATAGATGTTACCGCAGGCGTAAACTCGGTTGCGCTGTACTATAAATCTATCATGAATAAAACCTGTGTAGAAGTTATGTTTTTTAATAACGAGGGTTTGGTAAACCGTATGTTTGCACACTATTCCTAACATCTTATAAAAGATAAATGAGTTTATTAGAAAACAAGTTAACTAAGCTTGGTATAAAATTAGCCGAACCAAAACCACCTGTAGCCAATTATTTGGGTACTAAATTAGTGGGCGATTTATTGTTTGTATCGGCCAGGGTAAGCGAATTACAAGGTGTAGTTGGAGAAGATGTAAGTGAAGCCGATGCCAAAAAAGCTGCCCGAGATACGCTTGTGTTATTACTTGCTATAGTGAAAAAAGACCTTTTAGATTTAGACAGAATAATTACTGTTGTTAAGCTGCAAGGGTTTATTAGGTCGGGCAATAAATTTACCAAACAACCCCAAGTTTTAGATGGAGCTTCAGAATTATTAATTGAATTACTGGGCGAAAACGGCCGGCATGCCCGCACGGCAACAGGGGTTAACCAATTGCCCTATGGGGCTGCCATTCAATTAGATATGATTTTACAAGTGAAATAAGCACTAAATAAAACGCCCTTATTTAAGGCAATTATATGCTCAATTTTTGTAATTTTGCGGCTTAATTGAATCAAACAACATGAAACAAACGTTCGTATCTAACAGTCAGGAATCGACGAGGATGTTTAAAAGTGATTTTTTAGAAATGTTTTCTAAAATACATTTTGTAACGCCTTTAATTCTTTTTGTACCCGTGGTAGGTTATTTTATTTATAAAACCTTTTTTGTTTTTCATGTAGCTGTGCTAATGGCTATTGCGTTATTTGCATTGGGCATATTTGCTTGGTCGTTAACCGAATATGTAATGCACCGCTTTTTGTTTCATTATCATCCAACATCAAAATTTGGTAAACGCGTACATTTTATATTTCATGGTGTGCATCACGATTATCCTAACGATGCCAAGCGTTTAGTTATGGCACCTGCGGTTAGCATACCGCTTGCGTTTTTATATTACTATTTATTTTGTGCCATTTTGGGTGCAGAAAACGTAGCACCTTTTTTCAGTGGTTTTGTAAGTGGTTATTTATTTTACGATATGACCCATTATGCCATACACCATTTTCAGTTTAAAAACGGTTTGTGGATGAAAATTAAAATGCACCACATGATACACCATTATAAAGATGATGAAAACGGTTATGGGGTTAGTTCTAAATTTTGGGATATTATTTTTAGAACCGATTTTAAAAAACAAAACAACAAGCCTACCGCTTAATGACCGATATTAAAAACATTACCATAACCGACCCGGTTTACAAGGAAAAAACAAGCTACAATTTTATCGAACGTTTTTTTATAAAACTGCTTAACGATAAACGCGATATGGCGTTTATTAAATTATGCGGCCTAATTTTAATTACTACTGTGCCCTTTGCAGTTTATCTTTTTATACCGGGCAATCTAAACTGGTGGTTGGTACTTATTTACTACGCGTTTAACTTTGGTGTGTTAACAGGTTCTTTTATATTAATGTTGCACTTAACATCGCACCGTCCCTTATTTAAAAAAGAATATAAGTGGATGAATAACATTATACCCTGGGTAATTGGTCCGTTTTTTGGCGAAACACCTGAGTCGTATTTTGCACACCATTTGGGCATGCACCATGCCGAAGAAAATATGCCAACTGATTTAAGCAGCACCATGAAATATCAGCGCGATAGCTTTAGTGGTTTTATGCATTACTATTATGTGTTTATTGTAAGCGGCATTTATGATTTAGCTGCTTATCTAAAAAGAAAAAACCGTATAAAAATCAGGAAGGATTTTTTGGCGGGCGAAATTTCATTTTGGATAGTTGCCATTGCCCTTTTGTTTTTTAATTGGAAAGCCAGTTTGTTTGTATTTGTGGTGCCTGTGTTTGTGGTACGTTTTTTAATGCTGGCAGGTAACTGGGGGCAACACGCGTTTATTGAAAAAAGCAAACCACGCAACAGTTATGTAAACTCCATTAACTGTATTAATGTAGCTTATAACCATAAATGCTTTAACGATGGTTACCATATCATTCATCATTTAAAACCTGCTATGCACTGGCTGGAGTTGCCCGATGAATTTTTAAAAAACCTGGATAAATACACAACCGAAAACGCTATCATATTTGAAGGCATAGATTTTTTTATGGTGTGGTTTTTTTTAATGACAAAAAATTACAAAGCCCTGGCTAAGCACATGGTAATTGTAAACCCAAACATTACTACCGAAGCCCAAGCCATTGCCTTTTTTAAGGAGCGCGTACAACGCATTGATATTAGTGGTTATACCACCCCGCAACCCGGCAACGCAAAATTACAAACTGCGTAGTTTTTTCTCTACAAAATTAACACAGACTTTATGTATACTATTGCTGGCAATTAAGCAATTCATTACTTATTAAATTTAACTTATGAAAAAAACAATTTCGGTTTTAGCTGTTGTTATTTTAGCAGCAAATTTACAGGCGCAAACAAACCCTGCTTATAAAGTAATAAAAAAAATTAGTGTAGTCGGCGATGTAGGCTGGGACTATTTGACGGTTGATGAGGTGGCGCAGCATTTATTTTTATCGCATGGTAATGTGGTAAATGTGGTTGATGTTAAAACCGATAAAACCATTGCTACTATCGAGGATACAAAAGGTGTGCATGGCATTGCCATCGCCAACGATTTAAATAAAGGTTTTATTAGTAATGGAAGAGATACATCCATAACCGTATTCGATTTAAAAACACTCGCTACGCTCGAGAAAATAAAAATAAAAGGAATAAACCCCGACGCTATTTTGTATGATGAGTTTACACATAAGGTTTTTAGTTTTAACGGAAGAAGCAATGATATTACCGTGCTTGATGCTAAAACCAATAAAATTGTGGCAACTATTGCACTAACCGGTAAACCTGAGTTTGCCGTTAGCAACGGCAAAGGGTTGGTATACGTTAATATTGAAGATAAAAGCACCATTACTGTTTTTGATGCCGTTACTTTTAAAATAAAAGATGTATGGAGCCTAACACCCGGCGAAGAACCAACAGGCTTAGCATTTGATAAACAAACCCAACGTTTGTTTAGCGTGTGTGATAAAGTGATGGTAGTTGTTAATGCCGAAAATGGTAAAATAGTTACTACAGTACCTATTGGCGAGGGTTGCGATGGTGTTATGTTTGATGCAACGAAAAAATGTATTTATACATCCAACGGAGATGGTACCATGACAATAATAAAAGAAGAGAACGAAAATACATATAAGGTGTTGCAAACACTTCAAACGCAAAAAGGTGCGCGTACTATTGCTTTAAATAATACAACACACCAATTATATATGCCAACGGCTGAGCGTGGCGAACGCCCTGCCCCAACTAAAGAAGACCCTGAGCCACGTGCCAAAATTAAACCCAACAGTTTTGTGGTGTTGGTTGTTGGTGAGTAGAGTTTGTGTTGAATAGATTTTATTTGCTTTATAATGCCGCAGGATTGTAAATTCTGTAGAGCGATACATCATACTACTTTTTATTTTGTATCCGTAGTACTTTTTCTATTATCAACCTGTTTTGGTGTAAGTTTTTGAGTTTGCTTAGGTTTTTCAAGCTCGGCTTTTTGTTTTTCAGTAAGTATTTTATTTAAGCTTTCGCTTAGTATTTTGTTGTTTTCCTGATCGGCTTGACGGATAGCGGTTACATCTTTTCCGTATTTGGCACGGGTAACCGATATTTGTTGCGCGTTTTGCAAATAGGCCTGGTAGGTTTCTTTTTTTTGTTGCTCGGTTAATTTATATTGTTTGGCAAATTGCTCGTTTTTTTCGGTGGCAATTTGTTCGGGTGTTGGGGGAGTGTTTTGCGCCCATGCTACGTTTACTGTTAACATGCATAAAGCAAGCACGGTTATTTTAAATGGTTTCATTTTTTTTAATTTTATTTAAATATACTAAAATTGTTACAACCCAATGGCGCATGTTTACAAAGCACCGTAACGCCATAACTTACTTTAACAATGGCAATCCTAAATTTTTTTTTAAAAACAGATTTGCTTTTGTATATTTACATTTAAATTTTAAAAAACAAAAGCGTATGAAAAAAATAATACTATTATTAAGTTTATGTGTGGTTATGGGCGTAAAGGCACAATGTACCATTACACCTTGTGTGGTAACAGCAGGCTATTGCTCAACCCCGGCGGCAAACAGTAGTTTACCTCCTGCAACTGAGCAAACTGCATATAGCACCACTATACAAGTTACTATGGGTACATCGTATTCGGTAGCAACTATTAGCAGTGCAACGGTAACATCGGTTAGTGGGCTTCCTGCTGGTTTATCGTACTCGTTAAACCCAAGCAGTGGTGTAATTGCAGCTGGCGGCAGTGGTTGTGCGCTAATTACCGGTACACCGGCTACAGGCAGTGCAGGCACTTACACGGTTACAGCTAATGTATCGGTTAACACCAATTTTGGTACGTTTCCTGCTACCATTACTTGGAACTTAACTGTTTCAGGTCCGGCGGGCATTGCAAGTTTTTCAAACAACAACGGTGCTTCGTTGTTACTTGCACCAAACCCTGCAAAAGCAGAAATGAATGTAACGGCCGATTTTCATTTTCAAAAAATAAGAGTGTATGATGCTTTGGGTAACCTTGCTTTAACACAGGATGTAAACGGAGAAAACAAAGCAACTATTATGGTTGATAAATTAAACTCGGGTTTTTATTTCCTTCAGGTTACTGATGGCAACAATGTGGTAACACGTAAGTTTATTAAAGAATAATATTGAAGCTATTATTTAGCACAACAAAACCCAATGGCAATAGCTGTTGGGTTTTTTGTTTTATGCTTTTTTGCGAGAGATAAGTGCAAACAAACCTGCAAAAACCAAGATGGCACCAATTAAAGGTGGCCAGCTAATAACATGTTCTCTTTCTTTATTAATATGTACAGGGCCTATATCGGCTACTCTATCGTTGGTAAAGTAAATAAAACCTGAGTACATCATCAGTAGTACACCTATTATAATTAGTATATAGCCTGTTCCTTTCATGTATGTATTGTTTATGGGTTTATTAAAAAAACAACCTAACATGTACCTGAAAGAATATTCAAATCGACAGGTACCATGTTAGGTTAGTTAAACTACAAATTAAAAAATCATGCCAGCAAATAAAAGCCCATTGGCGAAAAGCCAAAATTTGTAAAACAGGTTTATTTTTTAAACCTCCGTTTTTTACTAAAACTGTTTTTTAGTTTAACAAAATTCCCAATAATAATGGGATGTGCACGCTGGCATTAGATTTGAATTGGTAAACTAAAATATAGAAAATGTTAAAAAAACCAAAAGGCACCTTAGTGGCGTTAGGGTGCGGTGAGTGTAGAAAAGATGCCGATATCTTAAAAAGCTTATTGCAAGAAACGGGGAAACTTATACCTAAAGTGTGTGTGTTTACTTTGGGTGCCGATAAACCCGAACAAACTGAACGCGAGTACAAAGATTTGTTTAGGGGTTTGGGTGTAGATGATATTTCGGTAATTAATTTTAAAGTGCACACCGAAGCCGATACAGAAGAAAATTTAGAAAAAGTAAAACAGGCCAATATTATTATTTTTGCTAATGGCAGTCAACTAAAGTTAAGTAGTTTATTGGGTGGTACACATTTAATAGCGCGTATAAAAAAACGTTATTATAACGAAAGAGATTTTGTAGTTATTGGCGTAAACTCCGGAGCGGCTGTATTGGCAAACACCATGATAATATCGTGCAACAGTAACGACCCCATGTTAAAAGGCGAACTACAAATAACAAACGGACTCAATTTGGTTAGCGATGTTTTTATTGATACGCATTTTACCGAACGCGGCAAGTTTGGCTGTTTAATACAAACAGTGGCTTTTAATCCTGCTGTATTAGGCATTGGCCTAAGCGACGATACGGCTATAGTTATAAAAAACGATGAAATAGAAGTAATAGGTTTAGGCTTGGTAGTGCTTGTAGATGGAACCTGCATTAAGTATACCGATGTATCGGAGATTCGCCACGGCGAACCCATAACGGTAGAGGGTGTAAAACTGCACTTTTTAAGCGCAGGTAAACGTTTTTCAATTGATAAGAAAGAAATACACGCAAGTTCAAAGGAGAGTATAGAAAATAATATGAGTAGTGTTAGCGAATTTATTTAACGTACTACGCGTTTTTTAACCATTGGGTTGCTTTTTCTACATTATCAAAAAAGTTAATGGTTAATTTTTCTTTATCAATTTTATACGAAACGCTTTCAACAGCTACTTTATTAAAATAAGATGTTGGGGTTGTAATGGCAATAACCTTAAAACCAAATTTAATGGCGCGAGGTAAAAAATTATCCTGAAGCCATTGTTGGTCTTCTTGGGCGATAATAGTCATATCCTCAATGTCAGCCAGCACTTTTGAGCACTTGTGCTGTATTAAAGTATTTAGCATAAGCTCGGTTCCTTCACGAAATTGAGCCGTGGTGGCGTAGCCATTCCACTCCATTACTACGGCATTTAAATCTGTATCGAAAAAAATATGGTAAACGTCTGTTTCGGTTTTCATGGGGATTTATTTAAAATCAAATTTAATAAATTTTCTGCATTTATTATAGGCTGAATTTTAAGTGTTAAACGGTTGTTAGCGGCTTACCTCAGTAAGAGGTAAATAAACAATAGGATGTAAATTGCCGATAAGGTGTTGATGATGACGAATTCGTGTTTTTGGTCCATGTTAGGTGTCGTTTAAATTTGTTATGCTTTTCGTTTAGGCAATTGTTCTATTCAATTTTAATGCCAGCCACAGTAAATGCTAAATGGTTGTTTTGCAATATCATTTAAGTTTTAACAATTTTTTTAAATAAAAATTTGCGCAACCAATTAATTGCATATATATTTGCAACCAATTGGTTGCATGTAAATTTAAAATGTAATATGAGAAGAGATGTATTTCAGGCAATAGCCGACCCAACAAGAAGAGCCATATTAACTTTGGTAGCCTTACATGCTATGACACCAAATGGACTTGCCGAGCATTTTGATTCGAGTAGGCAGGCTGTATCAAAGCATATAAAAATACTGGCCGAATGTAAACTTGTAAAACAAGAATTAAATGGCAGAGAAATTTATTATCATATAAATGCAAAAAAAATGAAAGAGATTGATAATTGGCTCGACCCCTTTAGGAAAATGTGGGAAACTAAATTTAATCAGTTAGACGATGTATTATTAAAACTAAAAAACAATAAAAAATGAAAAACAATTTGCTATTCGACTTTACCGTTGATAAAAAAACAAACACGGCATTTATAAACAGAGAGTTTGCAGCCGAACAGGCTTTGGTTTGGGATGCGTTTACTAAACAAGAAATTTTAGACCAATGGTGGGCTCCAAAACCTTGGCTATCTAAAACAAAAGAGATGAGTTTTAAAGAAGGTGGGCGTAGGCTTTACGCTATGTGTGGTCCTGAAGGAGAAGAGCATTGGTCGGTGCAGGATTATATTTCAATTTCACCCATAACTAATTTTAAATTTATGAGTGCGTTTGTTGATAAGGATGGAAAAATTAATCCCGAATCTCCAAACTCAGAATGGAATTTAAATTTCAGCGAAACAAATGGAGTTACCACAGTAAACATAATTATAAAACATAAAACGCTTACCACATTAGAGCGAATGATTGAAATGGGCTTTAAAGAAGGTTTTACCATGACGTTAAACTACTTAGAGCAATTACTTACCGAACTAACAAACCATTAAGGCTGTATTATAATTTTTTGCGTGTAGGTATTTTGGTTTGTTTTTATTTGCATAAAATAAACACCTTCGCTTAAATTATTGGCATCTATAAGGGCTTTGTTGTTTATGCTTTTATTTAAAAACATGTTACCGGTTACGTTATACAACTGTACTGTTATACATGCTTTTGTTTCTATAGTAAAAATGCCTTTGTTTGGGTTGGGGTATAAATTAAACCCAAGTTTTTCAAACGTTTCTATATCATCATCGCCCGGAAATATGCAAGTAAACCAAGGCCCTACAGTAAAAGCACAGCCAAATGTACTTAATTGTCCGCCGTTAGATATAACGCCATATTGTGTAATAATTACAGCACCGGGGTTATAGCAATTAACCAAGCCACCCGGAACATTAATAACATCTAAATTTATAGTGCCGTATTTTATAATTTTAGCCCCCGATTGAACCGTTACTGTGTAATGACCGCAAATGCCACCCGTACTATCTATTTGCAAAAATGCATTTGTAGCAAGGGTAAGGTTACTATTTATGTTTATATTATGCTTAATTAAAAAAGTATCAGAGCTCGATGAAGGAGGTGCTACACCACCTTGCCATGTGCTGCCGGCAACCCAGTTTCCGTTAGAAACGGTTTTCCAGGTAAGAGCTTTTGCGCTTTGCAAAAACAGACTTAGGTAAAATATAATTGATATGATTTTTTTTAATGGCATAACTAAGCCTTATAACTTTATTAAAGATACAAATGTTTTGTCTGCTAATTGTTTCGGTGTGCTTTTTAATGCCACAGTATTACAAATACTGCGGAGTAGAAAATTAGTGCTTGTTTTATATTTACATTTGTGAATATGAAAAATTTATTGGTTTTATTTATATGTATAACAAACCTTACTTTTTATGGGCAAGCTACCGATTCCGTTAAAAAAGCTACAGGCTCGTTGCCTATGGTAAGTGTAGATGCATCGTATGGCTTTGCCAATTTGCAACAATTAAATTTTTGGAGTAAAAGCCCTGCTAATTATAGCATAAAATGGTTTGGCCCCTGCATGGCTAAAATTAACCTTAGGCTAAATAAAGAAGCCACACTTAGTATTATGTATGGTTACACTACTATTAACACTACTATTATACAAAACGCGCAAAGCAACATATCTGTACAAAAAAGAAATAGTGTTGGTCTACGATATACACTTTACATTGTACAAAAACCCAAATTTAATTTTTATGCAGGCATTGGTGGGGGAGCTGTTTTTCAGCATACCGATGATTCTAAAATGCACATTGGTTATGAAAATACGTTGCATTTTTCGCCGTATTATTTTGATTTAATTGCCGGGGTGAGTTATAAAATTTTAAACCCCATTAGCTTGTTTGCCGATGTGGGCCTAAGTAGTTACTCGCTTTTGCAAGCAGGCATTAGGGTTGCGGTAAAGCAATAATTATTTTTGCCATTGTGTTAAGGATTAAAACGAAAATCTTTTTGACGTAACCGGAAAAAGATGGAAGAGTAAAGCCTGGTGCTGTAATCAGCGTAACGCTCCAAGCCATTTTATCCTTGAGAAAATTTAAAAAAAATAAAATAACGAAAAACCAAAAATATTTAATGCCAAATTATTGGGCGGTGGTTTCAGCTAATTTAAGTAAGAGGCCACTTACGTTTAAACCTGTTTTTTGAATTTGTTTTTCGTTTATTTTAAATTTTATTTTGTTGCCATCGGGGTAAATAGAAACTTGTGCCCCTGCTTTTTCTGAAAATTGATTTTCTTCTATTACCAATACAGGTTGATCGTGCAGGGTTTTGTTTATTTTATAAAAATCTTTTTGTTTGTTTTCTACAACAACAATAACGTGATAGAATTTTTTAGAGGCGGGGTTGTAGGGTTCTATAACTACAGGCATGCCATGAATTTTTTTGCCGTTTATATACGAAACTAAAACATCGTTTAGTTTGGATTGACCAATTATGCCGATTAAAAAATTAGTTTCTTTAATAAAGCTGGGCCAAAAAATATAAGTGGCTATGCTGTAAATGTATAAAGCCTTTGTATCATACTCCTGAGCTTTTGAAATAGTAGGGGTTTTTGTTTTTATAGTAACACTTTGGTTGCGACTTGTTGTATTTTTTTTAACGTTAGCAAGGCGCAACAAACTATCTAATACTGATAACTGATTTTTCAGGCTATCGTTTTCGGCAACTATTTTAGAAGAAGTTTCTTCAAGTACTATTTTATCGTTGAGTGATTGTTGGTGTTGTTGTTTTAATGCCTCATATTTTTGTTTTGAAACACAAGAGGTAAGTAATGCCAACAGCAGACTTGAGTAAATTAACAGGTGTTTCATTTTATGGCGCAAATTTACATAATTATAAAATATTGTGCCTAACCAGGGTGTGAATGATGTAAATTTTTAGTTAAATAATTGGTTTACCTATGTATTTTAAGTTTAGCGTTTCACCTTCATTCAGGTTTTGCCATTGTTGCATTAGTTGTTGGTACTCAGTAATCATTTCAGTAATTATAGGGGGTGTTAGGGGTGCATTATAGTTAATAGAAAATTGTTGTAACTCGGTTTGTACTAAAGCCGAAAATTGTTGCATGGTACAAGCACCTGAAGAAAGCGATTGCAGTGCACGGGTGGTAATTTCGGCAAACCAAGCTTGTGGAGGGAGGGTTTTTATGATTTGTTTATCAGACAATTGTTCGACCGAATAACCTTTTAAAATATTACCATAAAAACCCTGGTTTAAATTAAGTGTGTTTTCTACTACCAGATGAGCTATATCGTGAAAAGGTAATTTAGGTCCTAAGTTAGATTGTATAATGCTGCCGTTTGGACGAACACAAGTAAGTTGGTTTCGGTTATTTTTTTTGGTGATGTTAACTTGCATGTTTAATGTTTTAAACTATGTTTTACTAAAGTAATAAATTAAAATTTAATTGCTTGCCATAAGTGTTAGGGGTAACTCAGTATTTTTATGTAACAAAAATATTTTTTACCAATTACAATAAAAAAATTGAAGTGTAAAATCCGCTACCTATAACTTAGCGTAACACCCTTTTATAGTTTGCAACTTAATTTATAAACTGGTAGTATAGCATAAAGCCTGCCGCAATTGTCATTAACAACAGCGTAAGCACACCCAAAATATTTGAGCGTAAGCTGTTAGAAAATTTGCCCATTATTTTTTTGTTGTTGCCTATGTGCAGTACAATGGCAATTATAACGGGTGATGTAACGCCATATAGTATGGCCGAATAAATAAGCGCCTGTATAGGGCTGATGCCTATGTAGTTTATAAGTAAACCTATGATAAGCGATACTATAATAACTACATAAAAGGGTTTGGCTTCGCTAAATTTTTTATCTAAACCTTCTTTCCAGTTGAAGGTTTCAGATACAATGTATGATAGCGAGCCGCACAAAACCGGTATAGCCAAAAAACCTGTACCAATAACACCTATAGCAAACAAGTAATAGGCTCCTTTGCCGGCTATAGGTTCTAAAGCTTTTGCAGCTTGCTCTACCGTATCAATTTTATGTATGCCTGCATTAAAAAGTACAGTGCCCGTGGTAAGAATAATAAAAAACATAACCACGTTAGAAAAAAACATACCAAAATTCACATCCATTTTCATGTTGTGTATAAGGCTTTTATCTACCAGCACCACGCTGTTTTTATGTTTCATATCTTCTACCGACATGGTTGCCTGCCAAAAAAAAAGATAAGGCGATATGGTTGTACCTAAAATGGCAATTAAAATATTTAAAAAATCGCTATTAAAACTAATGGTTGGTATAAGAGTATGTTTAAGTACATCGGTCCAATTTTGTTTATATAAAAAAGGCACTACCAAGTAAACCAAAAGTATAACGCATAAATATTTTAATACAGCAGCAATTTTTTGATAGGGCAAATAAACAATAAGCATAAGTAAAACACACGTAAACACAACGCTAAAAAAAATAGCGTGCACACCGGGGAATATTAAATTAGCAACAGCACCCATGCCTGCAATATCAGCGCCAATGTTTAGTATAATAGCAGGGGCGCTAAACAGCAACATTAAATATAAAATGGGTTTTGGGTAATGTTTTTTTAATGTACCTGTAAGCCCTTGCGATGTAACCATGCCAATGCGTGCGCACATTTCCTGCACGGCGGCCATTAAGGGGAATGTAATTAAGGCGGTCCATAAAGTTGAAAGCCCGTATTGTGCACCTGCTTGCGAGTAGGTGGCTATGCCCGATGGGTCATCATCGCTGGCACCGGTAATTAAACCCGGGCCCAAAATTTTCCAAAAACGTTTTAGCGCGGTTTCTTTACTTTTTTTATGCTCCATATTTATTTACCTATATCAGGTTTAAAGGTGTTACATTAATACAGTAAATAAAAAAATATCTTTAAAAAATTTCGCCCTTGCGGTATAACCAACAAGGGCGAAACAATCAAAATTTATGCCTTATGTTTTTTTATAAAGTACTATCTTCTTTTTCCGCCACCACCACCGTTGCTGTGTCCGCCACCACCATTGTTATGAGGTGCCGCTTGTTGTCTTGGAGCTGCTTGTTGTCTTGGTGCTTCTTGTCGCGGTGTCGCTTGTTGTCTTGGTGCTTCCTGGCGTGGAGCTTGTTGCCTTGGTGCCGATTGTTGCTGCCTTGGTGCGCTATTATTATTTTCCACTTTTCTACCACCTTCATTTCTTGGTGTTGCACCGGCTCTTGGGCTGCTACCAACTACTTTGCCACCTTCAACTCTTCCGCCTCTTCCACCACCTCTTGGGCCTTCGCCTGGTCGGCCACCTGGTGCCGGTTTCATACGTGGCCCATAATAAACATGGTTAGTAATATAACCATGTACTACCGGTGATGATTGTCGGTGTCCGTAATACATAGCTTGTACAGCAACATAACGATTTACGTAAACTCTTTGATGATAGCCTCGGTAGGCATACATGCCATTCCAATAGCCATAGTAACCCATTGGTCTCCATGGCGACCACCAGTGTGGGTAATAGCCCCAATAAAAAGGTGAGTTCCAATATACATAAGATGGGCCATACATAAATTGTATGCTTGGCCAGCCCCACACATTTATAGGTGGAGGCAGCTGACCCTGGTTGTAATAATTTGGATTTTGGTTGTAATAATTATTATTAACTACAACGGGTTGTTGTTGGTCGTTATAAACGGGTTGTGCCTGTTGTTGTGGCGGTGGCGGAGCCTGTTGTTGCTGCGCTTGTTGTTGGTCTTGTGGCTCAATAATATAATTTTTGCCATATAAATCTTCATCGCCAACAATTTGCACATGCACATTGTTGTTGCCTTGTTGCTCTATTTCAATAATGGCAACATCCTGCGATTCGGTTGCGGTTATAGGATCTTGTATTACAAGGGAGTGTAAACCGTTTTCGCCGTAATCTTTTACACGCAGGTAATCAATTTGCCCATCGTGGTTTAAATCGAGGTTGTTTACTTTGTTATCGGGGCTGTTTAATTTTTGCTCAAACTCTTCAACACTTTTTGAATCTTTAAAAAGAGAAAGTACCGCGTATAGGTTTAAGTTATCGCCCGGTAAACCTAACGAATCGGGTGTTTGGTTTGATGGCGCTTGTGCGTAGCCTGCTGCGCCTATGCTTATCAGCATAAAAAATAATGCGCAAATTTTGTTTGTTTGTTTCATACAACAAATATATTATGGTTATAAATTTTTTAACATTAATAATCGTTAAAAACTGTTTAAAGATAACTAAAAAGGCATTTGTGTGATTTAAAACAGAAATATTTTTTTCGGGTTTTTCATATGAAGGTCTTTAAGTTTACTTATCAATTCCCAAAGGCTGTGCCAAAGTGTTTTTATTAACACTTGTTGTGAGTTTTGGTTTTATAAAAAAGAAATGAAGCAAATGTGTACTACACATTTGAATATACGTGTGCCAATTAAATTACGGTTAAAGCAGCTACGCTACTTTTCTAATTTTTCTTCTTTTTTAATTACAACTATTAAAGTTTTAATTATAAATATTTCTAACACTAAAAATACAACCGGTATAAGTAACATAACATTTATATTGCCTTGTACAATTGATAGAATAATTGTTTGAATTTCTATTAATGCGCGTATAATGGTTAAAATTACCAGGGCTTCGGGGGCACCTTTTATAATGGTAACAAAGGTTAAGGCTAAACCAATTGCCAAATTGCGAGCAGCAAATTCATAACTTGCATTTTTTAGAATTACGTTTGTAAGGTCAAGTCCTGTTCCATCTTTAAATAGTAAAGACATGCTTAAATAACTCGCTACTCCAAAAGCAAGATTTATTACCGCTAAAACACCTACTGCTACACGCACCCATTTAGGTACATTATCTGTATGCGAACTCATGATTTTAAAATTTTAATTATTTGTGTTGCACAAACCATTTATACTTACAAATATATAGTATTTGTATTAGAGGTTGTAAAGTTCGTAGCTTGAAATGTGGAGCCTTAGCGGAGCATTCAACGAAACCAAAATAATTAGCAAAACCACCAACCCTAATTTAGTTAAGGATTAATAACTGCGTGCGGAACAAAATGACTAAAATTATCGGTGATTAAAGATGTGGTTTCGCGAATGCCCATACCGGCTGCCTGCCCACCAATTATCCAAGAACCCAGCACAGGGAAGTTACCATTAAAGTTTGGCAGTTTTTGTAATTGCTGATATACAAAACCTTCATCGCCGTACTCGCCTTTGGTTTCGGATGTAATAAGGCCATCTTCTATAATAGTAATGTTTGCACCTTCGCGCGAGAAGAGTGGTTTTTCTACATAGGAACTCATGCCTTGCGGGTCATCAAAATAGGTTTCGAGCAGGTTAGGATGCCCCGGAAACAGTTTCCATAAAACAGGTAAAATGGCTTTGTTGCTTAGTATCATTTTCCACGAAGGCTCTATCCAGGTGGTGTTTGTTTTTTGAATGTACTGCCCAAACTCTTCGCTTACCATCCACTCCCAAGGGTATAACTTAAAAATGTTGCTTATTTTATTTTCATCATCGTCGGTAAAATTTTGTCCGTTCCAGCCAATGTTGGGCACGCTTACAAAATTTGTTTTTATGCCGGCTTGCGTAGCGCAATCCTGTAAATAAGAAACATTAATAAAATCTTCAGGGAATTGTTGCAGGCAAGAAAAATACAGCGGTTTATTTTTTAAGCAAGGTTTTATTTTTTTCCATGAAGAAATAATTTTTTCGTGGATGGAGTTAAACTGGTCGTATTGTTCATTAAACTCTTTAAGCCAAAACCATTGAATAACGGATGCCTCGAAAAGTGATGTAGGTGTATCTGCATTAAACTCCAACATTTTTGGCGGTGTGTTTAAATCACCGTTCCACGAAATATCGTAACGCCCATAAATGGAAGGAAAATCGTAACGCCAGCTTTTTTTAATGAGCGGTATAAATTCTTCGGGAATAAAAAAAGCATCGAAAAGGTTTTGTTTTATAACATGGTCAACTGCTTTTAAGCATAAACGATACAGCTCGTTTGTAGTTTGCTCAATGGTGTTTATTTGCGAATAACTAAATTCGTAAAAAACACTTTCATCCCAATAGGTTGCACCATCAAGGGTGTGGTAAGCGAAGCCAAGCTCTTCTACTTTTTGTTGCCAGTTTTGTCTGGGTGTAATTATGTGCCTTTTCATAACTCATGCTGCTATAGAGTGAGTAGTGCCGTAGTGACCAAAGCCTCCGCGTGGAGAATTGTTTGTAGTTGTACTTGCTAAACGATGTCCATAGGCGCCTGTTACATGATGGGGTCCATAATAAAAATGTTGGTTACGCACATTGTGAAAATGCGGATGCGTGAGATAAAAATACCGGCGCGGAAAACAGTAATGAAATATGTTATTGAAAAAATGTACATGAAAATAATACGTGTATTCAACAGGAGGTGTTTGGCAATAAAGTAAGCTATCGAGGTTTTGGTAGTTTACGTTTACGGTGTTGGAGTCGGGTACAAAGGTGTAATCTTGTTGCTGAATTTCTTGTGCTATACTTGCTTTGAAGGAAAGACCTGAAACAATGGTAAGCACTATTGATGTTGTTTTTTTCATGTGCTGTGAGGCTTTAAAGAAGCACCTCATACACCAAAAACCAATTACTATGCCACACCAATAAATGTGTTGTTAATAAAGGTTAACGTGTTTTTTGATTGCATAGATTGTGTTTTTAGAAAAAGAGAATTGTTACCTTTATATTACATATAAAATTTTGCAATATGGAAACAGAAAAAAAATCGTTTAATAAAGTAGGAACTTTTTTAGCTGGCGCGGGCAGTGCATCGGTTATGTTTTTGGCTTTTTTATTACCGTCGATACAAGACCAGTACGACAGATACCAATCGAGAAAAGTAATTAGTAAATATGAGCAACTGGGTAATGATTTTTTTGCAGAAGAAAAATATGAGCTTGCCGAACAAGCGTATGAAAAAGCATACGAGCTATCAGAAAATAAAAGATTAGATATTGAAGTGAAAAGATTAAACTCAAAAATAAACACCATTGGCAATAATCCTGCGTGGGGCGCAACACCTCCTGAAGAAATACAGGACGTAGATTTTCAGTTTTTGTTGAAGATGGCAAAAGGACAAGATAAGATGGACCGCGTTGCTATACTAAACAGTTATGGCGTTTACCTGGTTGGTTTAAAAAGGGTAAAAGAAGCTAAAGATGTTTTTGAAGAAGCCATTGCTTTAGATACAACAGAGGCGGTAACCTATATAAATTTAGGTAACCTGTATGACCAGGAAGAAAAAAAACTGGAAGCCGAAAAATGTTATTTAAAAGCCATACACTTGGATGAAAATAATGCACGCGCGCATTATAATTTGGGTTTGCTTTATGAAGAACAAGGAAAATTACCTGCCGCTAAAAAAGAAATTGAAAAAACCTTGAAGCTTGAACCGGGCGATGAAGATGTTATTATTGAACTACAAAACATTGAAGAAACCATGGCTATTAGAGAGTAAGGTTTAACTGCTGCTATGGAAAATTAATTACATTAGGAGGTTTCCAATCATTTGATTACATAACTACAACGCTCCCTGTTTAATTTCATCAACCAAAGCAGGGTCTAACAATGTGCTGGTATCGCCAAGGTTGTTGGTATCGCCTTCGGCAATTTTGCGCAATATGCGGCGCATAATTTTACCTGAGCGTGTTTTAGGTAAGCCGCTTACAAATTGTATTTTATCGGGCTTGGCAATAGCGCCAATCATTTTAGTAACAGCTTGCGCAATTTCTTTGCGTGTTTCATCTTGGTTATGTTTGCCATCATAAATTACGTAGGCATAAATGCCTTGTCCTTTTATATCGTGTGGGTAACCAACAATGGCGCTTTCGGTAACACCTTCGTGGGTGTTAATGGCATTCTCTACTTCTGCGGTACCAATGCGGTGACCGCTCACATTTAACACATCATCAACTCTGCCTGTAATGCGGTAGTTGCCTTCTTCATCGCGCAAGCAACCATCACCTGTAAAGTATAAATTTTTGTAGGTAGAAAAATAAGTTTGTTTGCAACGCTCGTGGTCGTTATACGTAGTGCGTATAATGCCCGGCCACGGAAATTTAATGCAAAGGTTTCCGCTTACATTATTGCCTTCAATTTCTTTTCCATTTTCATCAACCAAGCAAGGTTGTACGCCCGGTAGTGGTAAGGTTGCAAACGATGGTTTTTGCGGTGTTACATTTGCCAGGTTCGAAATTAAAATACCACCTGTTTCGGTTTGCCACCATGTATCAACTATCGGGCATTTTTCTTTTCCAATATTTTTGTGGTACCAGTGCCATGCTTCTTCGTTTATAGGTTCGCCTACCGAACCTAACACTTGTAACGAACTTAAATTTTTATTGCTTACTACATCTAACCCAAAGCCCATCAGGCTGCGTATAGCTGTGGGTGCGGTGTATAGAATGTTGACGTTGAATTTATCTACCACATCCCAAAAACGACTGGCATCGGGGTACGTTGGTATGCCTTCAAACATAAGGCTTGTGGCACCTGCACTTAACGGACCATAAACAATGTAACTATGTCCGGTAATCCAACCCACATCGGCAGTACAAAAATGTATTTGCCCGGGTTTGTACTGAAACACATTTACAAACGTATAATTTGCCCACACCATGTAACCCGCGCATGTGTGCACCACCCCCTTTGGCTTACCTGTAGAACCCGATGTGTAAAGAATAAATAAAATATCTTCCGCATCCATTTCTTCGGCAGGGCAAGCAGGGTTGCCTTGCGCTTCTACCTTTTTAATTTCATCGTGCCACCAAACATCTCTTTCGGCTTGCATTTTTACGGTGGTGTTGGTGCGTTTAAATACAATAACTTTTTTTACAAACGCGCAACTTGCTAAAGCCTCATCAATAACTCCTTTCAGCGGAATGTCTTTCGCGCCTCTAAAAGCGCCATCGCAGGTAACAATAAATTCTGCCTTGGCATCCTGCAATCTATCTGCAATAGCTTGTGCTGAAAAGCCTCCAAAAATTACCGAGTGTATTGCGCCTATGCGAGCGCAGGCAAGTGTGGCAATGGCAAGTTCGGGTATCATGCCCATGTAAATGCAAACACGGTCACCTTTTTTTACGCCGTTGTTTTTTAAAACGTTGGCAAACTGACAAACCTTATCATACAATTCTTTATAGGTGTAGGTCACGCTTTTTTCTTTCGGGTCGTTGGCTTCCCAAATAATAGCGGGTGTGTTGGCATCGGTAGCCAAGTGCCTGTCTAAACAATTTTCGGTAATGTTAAGTTTAGCGCCTTTAAACCATTGTATGTTGGGTTCGGTAAAATTCCACTCTAAAACCTTGCTCCACTTTTTTTTCCAGGTAAAATTTTCCGCAATGCTTGCCCAAAATGCTTCGGGTTCTTTTACGCTTTTATCGTAAGCGGCTTTGTATTCAGCCAATGTTGTTAGTTGGTGTGGATATTTCATAAGCTTGTAAGTACTAAATTTTGTACCACGAAAGTATGTTATTAGCACTGTTTTTAAAACAAAAAATTACTTAATTTCAGCATCTATATTTTACCATGGAAAACACCTTAGCCTACGCGCAAGCACAAGATAAAAATGATGAACTAAAAGCATTTAGAGATAAATTTTATTTCCCGCGCCTGCATGGCAAACAGGTGGTATATTTTACCGGCAACTCGCTTGGGCTACAACCCAAAGCCACACAAGATTATATTTTAAATGAGCTGGAAGATTGGGCAAGCTTTGGTGTAGAAGGGCATTTTCATGCACGCAACCCCTGGTTTTCGTACCACGAAATTCTTACCGATAAAACCGCTAAAATAGTAGGTGCCTTACCGCAAGAAGTGGTTATGATGAACCAGCTTACAGTTAACCTGCACCTGCTCTTAATTTCGTTTTACCGCCCAACCAAACAGCGTTACAAAATTATTTGCGAGGCAAAAGCTTTCCCTTCAGATTTATATGCCTTGCAATCGCAGGTAAAATTTCATGGTTTTAATTTCAAAGATGCGCTTATAGAAATTGAACCGCGTGCCGGAGAAAAATCGTTGCGCACCGAGGATATTTTAAAAGCCATTGAGGATAATAAAAATGAATTAGCCGTTGTTTTATTTGGCGGCATAAATTATTACAGCGGCCATGTACTCGATATGAAAACCATTACCGAAGCCACGCACAAAGCGGGTGCTTATGCAGGTTTTGATTTAGCGCATGCCGCCGGAAACATAAAATTAGATTTGCACAACTGGCAGGTAGATTTTGCTTGCTGGTGCAGCTACAAATATTTGAACGCCGGCCCGGGTGGTGTTGCCGGAGCATTCGTTCACGAAAAACATTTGCGCAATTTTGATTTGCCTCTATTAGCTGGTTGGTGGGGACACGATAAGGAAACCCGTTTTAAAATGGCATCCGAGTTTATTCCCATTCCTACCGCCGAGCGTTGGCAACTAAGCAACGCACCTGTACTATCAATGGCAGCGTACAAAGCCTCGTTAGATATTTTTGATGAAGCAGGCATGGATAGGTTAACCGCTAAAAGCAAAAACCTTACAGGTTATTTAGAATTTATTGTTAAGCACGTAAACGAGCTTACACAAACAACAGATAAATATTTTGAAGTTATTACGCCGACTGATGCACGCAGTTGTCAGTTATCCATCATTCCGTATGGGCGTGGTAAGGAGTTGTTTACCCAATTAACCCAGCACGGCGTTATTGCCGATTGGCGCGAACCCGATGTTATACGCATGGCACCTGTGCCTTTGTATAATTCGTTTGAAGATGTATTTCAATTCGGACAAATTTTGTTGCACCTTTGTGTAAAGTAAAAAACAGTATCATGAAAAAAATTTCCATCCTCATTTTATTTGCCGCTATTTTGTTTGCCTGTTCAAATAATAAAGAACAAGCCACCACCGAAAAAAAAGATAACGGCATTATAGAGACCCATCCGGTGCATGGTGCGGTTGTACAGGCAAGTTTTAAAGTATGGGGCAATTGCGAAACCTGTAAAGAAAACATTGAAGCCGCAGCTCGCATTAAAGGGCTTACCTTTTGCAGTTGGGATACCGCCACCAAAGTTTGTGTAGTAACCTTCGATAGTCGCGAAACCAATGTAGATGCCATACAAAAAGCCATTGCAGATGCGGGTTACGATAACATGGGCTACACAGGTAACGATAAAGCCTATGCCGAACTGGCTCCTTGCTGCCAGTACGATAGAAAAAATAAGTAAATTAGCTGCATTAAAATTCAATGGTAAGAGTAGCGTTATTTATTATAAGTTTATTTTTAATCGTTTCATGCGATCAAGACCCGGTTCCATCAGCAGCTACAACTATTAATAGTGCCTTAGGCGCAGATAGCAGTAAAACAACTCAGCAAAATAAAAAACCAACTTCATTATCAATCGATACCGCATTAGTATATAAAGGCGATAATAAACTCCAACCTGCATTTATTGGTACAGTAACACTCTTTTCACCATTAATTAAAGATCTTGATGACGACGACGATGAAGATGACGACGACGAAGATGACGAGAAAGAGGGGAAATTATATTACTTGTACAAACATCCTTAGCACTATATGCCCAAGTTTTTTTTGTTAAGAAAAAACAAACGTAAAAATGTACAGTAAAAATTAAACCAAAAACATTTTTCTATTTTAGTGCAATGAAAAAAATAGGCAATACATTATTATTACTTTTTGCACTAACAGCTTGTAAAAATATACACCAGCGTAAAGAATTTTACGACACAGGTCAGTTAAAAGAAATCGTAAATGTAGATGCCAACAACCAAAAACAAGATACTCTTATTATTTATTATAAAGACGGCATAATAAACCATACCGAAATTTACCACAACGATACCCTAAACGGTTCCTTTATTACCTACTATAAAGATGGTAACCTCTGGGAAAAAACCAATTACAAAAATGGCCTCAAGCATGGTCTTACCCAAACCTTTTACAAAAACCAAAGACTGCATACCAGTGGCAATTATATAAATGGCTTAGCCCAAGATACTTTTATAAGCTACTACCAAAACCAAAAAATACAAACCAAAGAAGTGTTTAGTGCCAACCAAACAATTTACAAAATAACCTACGATAGTTTGGGAAACCCAAAAACCGAATACAAACCATAACTATACAGTTAACCACTTGGGTGTTCTGTTTGTTTACAAGCTTAGGCTTTACCGTAACAAATAAATTTTACCTCAAAATACTCAACCTGTTTGCATCAAGTTTAATAAAAATAAAAAGCAAAATGGTAAACGACCATAACGATGAGCCACCGTAACTAAAAAAAGGCAGCGGTATACCAATTACGGGTGCAAGCCCAATAGTCATACCAACATTTATAGCCAAGTGAAAAAACAAAACCGATGCCACACCATAACCATAAATCCTACTAAAATCCGACCGTTGTCTTTCAGCCATTGTAATAATTTTTAAAATTAAAGCAAGCTGTAATAAAATAACTACTGATGTTCCTACAAAACCCCACTCTTCGCCTACAGTACAAAAAATAAAATCGGTGTCTTGTTCAGGTACAAAATCATATTTAGTTTGCGTGCCTTGCAAATAACCTTTACCTAAAAAACCACCACTACCAATGGCTATTTTAGCTTGGTTTACATTATAACCCTCTTTTTTAAGGTTAATTGTTCCTCTGCCTAACAACACATCAATCCTTACTTTTTGATGCTCTTCCAGTTTTTCATACATGGTCGATGTTCCCTTTACCATTCCACAAGCGGCAATCCCAATTAGTATCACAATAAAAATATTTCCTCTGGTACGTTGTATAAATAGTAACGATAAACCGCATAACGAACCTATAATTACAAAAAGATATATATTGTCAACCAACAAAGCCAATACAAACAACACGGCTGCAACAAAACCTACCAGCAAAAAATTTACCGATAAACCCTCTCTATACAACGTAAACACAAAAGCAGCAAACACAATAGCCAAACCTGTTTCATCTTGCAGTTTTTTTATGATGATAAGCGGAAACCCAATAATAATAAGCGCTATAATTGTGTTTCTATATTTCTTAAAAAAGTTTGATATGCCGCGTCTTACATTATCAACTTCTAAATTAGCGTTACTTAAAAATTTGGCGAGTGCCAGGTTGGTGGCAAATTTCATGAACTCAGCGGGCTGTATACCAAAGCCTCCAAACCCAAACCACGATTTACTACCCTTTATCTCTCTGCCAACAAATGGCACGGCTATACAAAGCACTAACAATATGCCATAAAACATATAGGCAAACACCGTATAAAAATCGGCGTCAATAAATAAAATAATAGTAGCTAAAACAGCAGCAGTGCCAATCCACATAAGCTGCTTACCATATTTCTGACTCATATCAAAAATATTTTTGTGTTCCTCGTTATAAACGGCGGCATAAATATTTAGCCAACCCATTAACACTAAAATAAAATAGAACAAAACACAAAGCTTATCAATATTGGCAAACGGATTATATGTGTCGTTTCTTTTCACGTTAAACAAAGTTACCTTGTAAATAATGGTTTATAAATAAGAATGAAAAAAAATATCAGCTTATTAATTAACAATAGCTGTAATGGCATTTTCGACTTTATAATCGCCAATGCGTGTTCTTCGCAATGCGGTAAGATAAGCGCCACTACTTAAGGCTAAACCAAAATCGCGTGCCAACGAGCGTATATAAGTTCCTTTGCTGCAAACCACCTTAAAATCAATTTCGGGTAAGGCAATGCGGGTAATTTCAAAAAGCTTTATATAAATTTCTTTCGGGTTTATTTTTATTTCCGCTACACCCTCGCGTGCTAAATCATAGGCACGTTTACCATCTATGTGTACAGCCGAATAAATAGGTGGTGTTTGCATTTGCTTACCCACAAATTTTTTAACTGTTTCCGTAATCAGTTCTTCTGTAATGTGCTGCGTTGGAAATGTAAAATCAATTTCTTTCTCTTTGTCAAAACAAGGTGTCGTAGCCCCCACAAAAAAAGTACCTGTATACTCTTTTTCTAAAGCTTGTATCTGTTCTATTTGCTTGGTTTTTTTTCCGGTACAAATAATAAGTAAACCTGTGGCAAGGGGGTCTAAGGTACCGGCATGCCCTACTTTTATTTTATCGGGAAACGTTTTTTTAAGCGCAATTTTTATTTTGTTAGCTACTTCAAACGAGGTAACGTGGTAGGGCTTATCTATCAGCAAAACATCTCCTTCCACTCTATTAATGGTTTTAATGTGTTCAATAAACTGATTATAATCTAACTTAGAAAAAAACATATTGCGGGTGACAAAGCTACGCCAGTTTATAAGATAATGCTATAAAACCTTCAGCTTTTATTTATTACCGCCAGCCGCTGCTTTCTTATTTTTTCTGTGATACTTGCGTTGGTAAATGCTTTCAAATATCAACGGAAATATAAGCAGGGTAGAAATGGTTGCTAACGATAAACCGCCAATTACCACAATGGCTAATGGCTTACTCGATTCTGAACCTATACCCGTTGAGGTAGCCGCGGGTAATAAACCAATAATAGCAATAGTAGCTGTCATTACAACAGGGCGCACCCTTGCCGCTACTCCTTGTTTTACGGCGTCGGTTACTGTCATATTATCGTCGGTAATATGCTTTTTAAACACCGACATAAGTATAACTCCATTCTGTATACAAACACCCATCAAGGCAATAAATCCTATACCAGCCGATATACTAAAGTTTACTCCGGTCATCATTAAAGCTAAAATACCACCTACTAACCCAAACGGTATATTTAATAACAGTAAGCTTGCATCACTAAAGTTGCCAAATAACCCAAACAAAATAATAAATATTAATAGTATAGTTATTGGTACCACATGCGCTAAACGATTTTGGGCACGTTGTTGGTTTTCAAAATCACCACACCATAAAAGCGATTGCCCTTTTGGTAACGTTTTTATTTGTGCATTCACTTTTTGCTGAGCTTCGGCAATGGTACCCCCCATATCGCGTCCGCGTACCGAAAATTTAACCGCGCAAAAACGTTTGGTATCATCATGAAAAATAAGCAGAGGCCCTGTTATGGTATAAATTTTAGCTATTTCTTTTAGTGGTATTTTTATACCGTGTATTGATGGTACTAAAACATCGGCAATTTCTGTTTCTGTTCTACGATATTCTTTACTAAAACGAATACGAACATCAAATTTCTTAAATCCATCATAAAACTGGGTAACTGCTTTTCCGCCAATAGCCATTTCAATTACGGCATTACAATCTGCTGTGGTAACACCAAATTGCGCCATTTTTATTTCATCTAATTCAATGCGTAATTCGGGCTGACCAATGTTTCTTATCACCGCTAAGTCTTCAATCCCCCTAACTGTTTTTAAAATCCCTTCTATTTGTACGGCTCTTCCCTCTATACTGGGCATATCATCTCCGTATACTTTTACTGCAATCGACCCTTTAACACCCGATACAGCTTCTTCTACGTTATCCATAATTGGTTGCGAGAAGTTAAAGTTTATACCTGAAAACACATCTAAACTATCCTGCATTTCATTTATCAGTTCAGCTTTTGTAATTTTTCTTTTCCAATCATCTTTCTGAAGTAAATCTACGTGAAACTCTACGTTATAAAACCCTGTAGCGTCTGTTCCGTCATTTGGTCTTCCTGCTTGCGAAATTACCTGCTTTACTTCCGGAAACTTCATAAACACCCTGCGCATTTTATTACTAAGCTTTACCGATTCGTTTAATGAAATACTCAGTGGCATATTAGCACGCACATATATGGAGCCTTCGTTTAGTTGAGGTAAAAACTCCGAACCAAGAAAGTGGAACATAAATAAACCTACCGCCATAACAATAGTGGCAATTATAATAGATGCTCTACGTACTTTGTGCAGTGCATTAAAAATCTTTATAACGTTTTTGGTAATAAACTCTACCAGTATATTGTGTTTTTCTTTTACATTTTTATTTAATAAAAAGCTAATTAGTACTGGTAATAAAAACACCGTAAAAATTAAAGCGCCTAACAAAGCAAAGCCCAATGTCCAAGCTAATGGAGAGAACATTTTTCCTTCTACTTTTTCAAATGAGAAAATAGGAAGTAAACAACTGATAATAATTAACTGCGAAAATAAAATGGCCTTACCGGTTTCAACGCCATTTTTTCTAATCAAGCCAAGTTTCGATAATTTGTTGTATCGCTCCATGCCAACTTTTTCGGCTTTGTGGTCGAGCACCACAAACACGCCTTCCACCATTACCACGGCACCATCTATTATAATTCCAAAATCTACCGCCCCCATCGATAGTAAATTGGCAGTCATGCCTTTTAAGCGTAAACAAATAAATGCAAATAAAAGCGATAGCGGAATAATGATACCCACAATAACTGTGGTACGCCAATCGGCCATAAATAAAAATACAATAATGGTTACAAAAGTTATCCCTTCTAATAAATTATGTATAACCGTGTGGGTACAAAAATGTATTAAGTCTTCACGGTTATAAAACGTTTTTATTTGTACGTCGCCCGTTAATATTTTATCATTAAGCTGTTCTATTTTCGCGTTTAATCGGGTGATTACTGCTCCGGGGTTTTCTCCTTTACGCATTACCACAATGCCCTCTACCACATCATTAGCCGTATCTCTGCCTACTTGCCCTAAACGCGGCAAAGCACTTTCTTTTACACTGGCTACGTTTTTTACAAGTACGGGTACTCCGTCTTCAAAATCAATAATAATATTTTCTATATCTGATATTGAAGTAAGTAACCCAATACCACGTACTACATAGGCCTGATTATTTTTTTGAATAACATCGCCACCCACGTTAATGTTACTTTTTGATACGGCCTGATAAACCTCTAAAGGTGTTATATCGTATTTGGTAAGTAAAGTTGGTTTTACAATAATTTCGTATGTTTTAACCTCTCCACCAAAGCTCACCACATCGGCTATACCGGCTACCGATTTTAAGTTACGTTCTATAACCCAGTCTTGTATAGTTTTTAACGCGCGTACACCTAATGTTTTGCTGGTTACGGTGTATCTAAAAATTTCTCCGGTAGGTCCATAAGGAGGTTCTATTTCCGAATTTACACCATCGGGTAAATCAACATTACGTAATAAGTTATTTACCTGCTGGCGGGCAAAGGCATCATCTACATCATCGTCAAACATCACTTTCACAACCGATAAACCAAATAGGGTTGTTGAGCGAACCGAAGTTTTTTTCTGAGAAGGGTTTAACGCAATTTCTAAAGGAATGGTTACAAATTTTTCTACCTCTTCGGCACTACGCCCGGGCCATTGGGTGATTACAATAATTTGTGTATTTGTAACATCCGGAAAGGCTTCAATAGGTGTATCAATGTAAGCTACAACACCTGCAATTATAGCAATAAGCGTTGCTACTAAAACAAAAAACTTGTTTTTTAATGAAAATGATATAATGCCTTTAACCAGTTTGTCCATAAAATATTACTTAGTTATTGGTTAAAGCGTTATATATTAAAAGCTGGTTTGATGTAACAATACGATCTTGTTCTTTTATACCGCTTTTTATATACGCTTTATTTCCTATGGCTTTATATAAATCTACTTTTTGCACTCTAAATTTTTTTCCGCCATCATAAACCAGTACGTAGTTATTTGAGTTATCAAAAACTAACGCGCTTGATGCAATGGTCATCATTCTGTCTTTTTCAGCGTAATTAACCACTACGTTAGCATACATTTCGGGCTTTAGTAAATAATCGGGGTTATCTAATTTAATACGCACTTTCATAACACGTGTAGTAGGGTCAAGTACATTGTAAACTTTATCAAGAGTAGCTTTATAAATTTTATCGGGATAAGCTATTGTAGTTACAAAAACGGTATCTTTTTCTTTTACTTTATCAATATCTGTTTCATACACATTGGCTAAAACCCATACATCGTTAAGCTGCGAAATAGTAAAAATATTAGTTCCGTTATCCGGACGGATTTGCATATCCTTATTCACATTTTTTTCAATAATAAAACCCGCAATAGGTGCTTTTACAATATAATCGCTGGCATTACTTACGCTGTATATTTTTTGCAACTCCTGTGTTTTAGTTAGCGTTGCTTCAGCTTTATTAAAATCTTGTTTGGCTTGCAACAAATCACGTTCCGACAATAATTTTGAAGCATACATGTCTTCTGCCACTTGTTTGCCTTTTTTAGCGCTTTCGTAATCTGATTTTGCAGCTATATATTGGTTTTCAAAATCGGCTACATCGGCACTTCTAATAACAGCTAAAACTTGGTCTTTCTCTACATAATCACCCAACTCAGCACTAATCGATTTTACGGTACCACCTACCAATGGGTAAACAGCCAATTGTTTGCTTTGGTCGGCAATTACTTTACCGGTTAATTTAAGTTCGCTTCTAACTTGTGTTACGCGGGCAATGCCAACAGTCATGTTTTTAATAAGCGAGTCAGAAATTTCAACTGTATCGTCTTTTTTCTCAACCTTGGTCGAACAAGAAGGCAGTATAATTAAGCATAAAGCAAAAAGCACTATGCTACATAAAAGTTTCAGGTTATTTTTTAAATACATCTTTTCCTACATTAAAATTTAATTCTTCAAAAGCACTATAACGTTGGTCTTTAATGCTGTTATATTGTGTCATGCTCGATTTATAACTTTCAAACATATCTACAAACTCTAATAAGGATAGATTTTTTTTGGCAAAATTATCTTCAGCCCCTTTCAACAAGGCACGAAAATCAGACGAGAAATCAACACTAAAAGAATTGTTTAAATTTTGAAGCTCCAGTATTTTTTGATACGAATTAAATACATCGTTTTGCACCACTACCTGATTTTGTTTTAATTGTTGGTTAGCCTCATCTAACAATAATTTAGACGACTGTATGTTACCCTGGTTACGGTTAAATATGGCAATTGGTATTTGTATAGCGGCACCATTGTAGTTATGGATATAGCTACCGTTACGGTCGTAAACACCTTGTAACATAACGTCAGGCACACCAGTTGCTTTTTGCATTTTAACATACGCATCAGCATAAGCTACTTGTGTTAACGAAGCCTTTAAATCGGGTCTGTTTTGTAAGGCCTGGTTAACAATATCAGCCAAAACAACTTTCGACATGTTGTATTTACTATCAAAATCAGCTTCGTTTAAAGTAGGTTTGTAATACACGTTTTTAGGATTGTTCAACAACACGGCAAACTCTTTAGCCGAATTTTGTTGTAATTGTGTATATAAATCTAACCTATCACTTTGTAATGAAAGCAATAATGCACGCACACGGGTTATATCGCGTAACGAAGCATTGCCTTTTTGGTACTGGGTTTCAAACCCGGCAACTATGTTTTTTACCGATGCAATTTCTTCATCAAACAGTTTTAACGATTTTAAGCCAAAATACAAATCAATAAAATCTTGTCGCAGGGCAAATAATAAGCCCCTCATTAAATCATCGAACTGATATTGGGCTACATCGCCTTGTAACTTAACGGCATTGGCTGTTTTGGTACGTTTACCCGCAATAGAAAAAAGCCAGTTATATTGTATAAGTGTTTCGCCCATACTATGCACGTCGCCAAAGTACTTTCCATTATCAGCAGGAAAAAACTTGCTACCCGTAGTTTTATAAGGATTATAAACACTATTCTCAACATATAAATTGGGGTTGTTAAATAATTTAGCTTGTCTTATTAATGCTTTTTGAGCATCTACGCCAAACTTTTGTGCAAGTAAGTTGTAGTTGTTTTTTAAAAAAAATGCTTCGGCATCATCTAATGTAATAGATATAGTATCTGCCACTAAATGAATGCTATCAGCAGGTACAATTGCCGATGTGTTAGGCTGCGACTGTGAAAAACAAAGAAAACTGCTTACTATAAATGAAACAAAAAAAAGTATTTTTCGCATAATTGGCGCAAAAGTAGTGTATTATTAATTTTAAATCGATTATGAATGCTACCAATATGTTATTTTTTCCTAAAAAAACTTCATTATTGGCGTTTAGTGAGTTATTTTAAACCAATTTTTGCATGGAAAACAACAAAACACCCCAACAGGTACTCGATATAATGTTAAAGCGCGATGCTTTTACAAAATGGATGGGCTTGCAGGTTGATGAAGTGGCTGAAGGCTATTGTAAACTACATTACCGTGTAACAGACGAAATGTTGAATGGTTTTTTAAGCATACATGGCGGTATCTTATTTTCTGCAGCAGATTCTGCCTTTGCTTTTGCCTGTAACTCGCACGGCATTATTGCAGTGGCATTAGATGTTACCATTAGCTTTGCCCGCCCTGCCAAAGCAGGCGATTTACTTTTTGTTGAGGCTAAAGAAATTTACCTGGGCAATAAAACCGGCATTTACGATATACGCACTACAAACGAAAAAGGTGAACTGGTAGCTATATTTAAAGGCACTTCGTACCGTACTTCGGCAAAAGTGGTTTAGCTTTTTAAAGAAAACCAATTATCGAAAAAACAATACAGATTATCGAAATAAATAGTTTGGTAAAAAGTATTTATTCAATATTGCCAAAAAAACAATAATGAAGAATATAGCGATTTTAATTTTCTCTGTGCTGAGCATTAGTTTTTATGGGCAAACCGAAATAGAATATACAAATAACGGAAACGCCAAAGCTGCCACAGAAAATTTTAAAGCAGCTATAGAAGATTATACAAAAGCAATAGAAATAAACCCCAAGTATTATAAAGCGTATAATAACCGTGGTAGCTATCGATAAAGAAGCTATCAGGTTATTAAAACTGATAGATTGGATACCGGCATATAAAAACGAAAAACCGGTTACTGTTTATTACGAATTAAAAATAGTTTTCTCTCCGGCTAAATATAAAAAACAAGTTAAGCAGCGTGGGTTTGATACGCCGCTTTATACCGATTTACCAAGTGACACTTCATTAAATATATATCAAACAGCTGAACAAGCTCCTGTTTTTAATTCGAATGATAAAACACTTCCTGAATATATATATTCAAAATTGGAGTATCCTGAAACAGCCAAAAGGCAGTTTATGGAAGGCAACGTAAAACTTAGTTTTGTAGTTGAACCCGATGGGCAAGTTTCTACTATAAAAATTTTAAACCGAGGTGTTGGAGGTGGCTGCGATAATGAGGCTATACGTTTAATAGGACTTACCCAATGGAAACCTGCCATACGCGATAAACAATATGTACGTTATCAAAAAACATTCACAGTTAACTTTTCATTAAAAAACTATTTTAAAAATAGCAACGCTTATAAACAAAGTTTAGGTGGTGGAATAGAGTGATTATGACATCATCGAAAAAAAGTTTCATAAAAAACCTCGAAGCAAAGCAACGAGGTTTTAAAATTGAGTAACTACTATTTATTTTATCACTAATAATTTTTTTGTAGTTGTTTTAACGCCATCCATAAAAACGTTCGCAAAATAAACTCCTTCGCTCAAGCCCGTTAAATGAATTATGTTTTCTCCGTCTTTTGCATCTTCACGCATAACAAACTGCCCTATGTTATTATACAATTCAACACTTAGTTTTTTCGATGCATCTTTAGCGGCTATATTAAACTCTCCGTTATTAGGATTTGGGTAAACCATTATTTCATATTCTTCACTTGTAACATTGGCTATGTCAGTGGTTCCTACTTTAGCTACGCTTAAATTATCTATCCCCACATCGTGCGCTCCTTTATCGGTGGCAATAAAACGTAATACCGATGTTGTCGAAGTAGCACTGGTAGTAAAGGTTTGTGTGGTCCAACTCGATACTTGGGCACTGCTAATAGTAAACAAGGTTGTAGGGAAAGTGCTCCCGCCATCGGTTGAAAGTAATACATTAAAAACAAATGGCGAAGGCGATGCCTCATTATGCATATAATCAAATTGTATGTTTTTGTTACCCGACGCAGATAGGTCTATATATAAATCCAACGCTCCTGTTGAACCTGCGGGCGGTGGGTCGTTATGAAATCGGGCACTATGGTTTCCTACCGAGCCGGCAGGTGTATAACTTCCTGTTGTTATTGAAGTCCAATCTGACCCACTATAATCTTCACGGTGCCAATAATCGTCTCCGTTGGGGGTAGTACCGCCTATACTGCTTTTCCAATAAATATCGGGCAGGCGTTCTGCTATATTTGCGCAACTATCGGTTATCCATGTATTTTCAAACGAAGTAGTATACGGTAAACTTGCATAATATGTATGGCAAACGGGCGGCGTGCACACCATTAAATTTTTAAGGTCGGTTAATGTTCCATTAAAAATATCGGCATCTACTCCACCGGTAGTTATTCCGGGTACGGTGGTTGTCCACGAATATTGGTTAAAACTCCAATTTGGGTTCCACGAACCTAAATCAGAAGTAGGAGGTGCAGGCGGAGCCGGAGATGGAGGAATAGTTGTTGCACTGCCATTATCGGTCGCTATCCAAAGATGACAATATGAGGCTAAAGAACTACCCAATGAGCTGGCAATTGACCCATCTGTATAAAGTATAGGAGTTATGCCGGTAGCAGTTTTAACGGTGTTCATCCAAGCTTGTATCCAGGCAGTTTGTGCCGTCCACGAAAGTGAAGACGATACTTCGTAATCGAGTGCCGGAGGCAATTCGCAGGAAACAATATAGGGTTGTGCCACACTTAAAAAGTAATTGGCTTCGGCAATGGCTTGTGCGGTAGTAGTATGTGTATCAGGGTGTGCAAAGTGATAGGCACCCATATAAACACCCGCAGCCACACCACCCGTAGCATTATTAATATACTGCGCATCGGTTACGGTTAAACCTTCGGTGGCTTTAGCCCATGCAAATGTAACACCTCCTGCTTTTACCTGAGTCCAATTTACAGTGCTTTGATAACTGGACACATCTATTCCTATAATAGATTGCGCTGTAGCATAAAAACCTGTTATTACAAGGGCTATTGCTGTAAGTAATTTTTTCTTCATTTTTTTATCTCGCTAATGGTTTCAATACATTTCCAACCCTTGCCATTAACCATGTAGGTAAATTTAAAAGACTTGTTGGTATATTTTGGGTTTAAAGTAAAAACACCTTTTTTATCAAGTAATAAATCTTTATAAGGTTTATTAATTTCAAGGCTCTTTCCGCTCTTATAATTTTTTAGTGTAGTAAATATAGTTTATTTAACTGTAATAATAAAATCACACTTAAATGTAATTATTTAAGAGCTAAAACCAAAAATTTAATAGAAATAAAATTATTTTCTATCTCCTCGAAAGGAAGTAACAAGGCTTACCAAATTTCGGCACGTTTATCCGCCGGACGATACATTTTGTTGTTTTCTTTCACACCAAAGGCTTCGTAAAATTCCTGCATATTACTCATAGGGCCATTTGCCCTAAGGTTCCACGGACTGTGTGGGTCTGTAACAATGCGTCGTTTTATGGCTTCAGGGCGCGCCAAAATTTTCCAAGCTTGGGCCCAAGCAATAAAAAAGCGTTGTTCGCCTGTAAATCCATCTATCACAACAGATTTTCCTTTTAGTGAATTTTTATACGCATAGTAGCTTACAGTTAATCCACCTAAATCGGCAATGTTTTCGCCTAAGGTAAGCTGCCCATTAACATGAAAAGTGTCTACGGCAATATAACCGTCAAATTGTTTTCTAACTAAATCCGTATGGCTTTCAAAATTTTTCTTGTCTGCCTCCATCCACCAATCACTTAGGTTTCCAATAGCATCGTATTTTGCTCCGTCATCGTCAAAACCATGTGTAAATTCATGTCCAATAATGCTTCCTAATGCGCCATAGTTAGCCGCATCATCTGCTTTAGCATTAAAAAAAGGCGGTTGTAGAATCCCTGCTAAAATAACAAGTTGGTTTTTACTCGAACTATAATAAGCATCTGTTGTTTGTGGGGTCATCCACCATTCTGTTTTATCAACAGGCTTACCAAGTTTAGCTATCATGGTTGCAAACACAAAATGGTCTGCACGAAATACATTAGCAACATACGAATCGTTTTTAATTTCGAGCGTTGAATAATCTTTCCACTTATCGGGGAACCCTATTTTGCGTTTCATTAACGATAGTTTTTCTAAAGCTTTTTGCTTAGTTACGTCACTCATCCACGTTCGGGTTTTAATGCGGTCTTTATAAGCAGTAAAAAGATTATCAATCATTTCAGTTACTTTGCTTCTTGTTTCTTCATCAAAATATTTTTCTACATATAATTGCCCTAATGCCTCGCCCAATTTTTCATCGGTAATCCATTGTATACGTTTCCAACGGGGCCTCATTTCTGTAACACCCGATAAAGTTGTACGATAAAACGAAAAATTTTCTTTTACAAAAGCACTATTTAAATAGGGTGCTGCTTTATGAATTAAACACCATTTAAAATAAGTTTTCCAATCTGCTATCGAAACCGTTGTAATCATTTTATTTAGTTTGTCAAAATACAAGGGCTGCGAAACAATTACATCTGTAAACGATTTATTTAGTAAAGTAGCGCTGAGGTAGCTGTTAAAATCAATATTACTTTGCGTTTAAAAAAAAATATCCTTGTTTAACTTGTTATATTGTTTATCTGAATCTCGCAATTCAACACTCCCCATAGATGCATCTGCCATTTGCGTTTCAATAGCAAAAATAGTTTCCGCATTTTTAGCTGCGTCATTAGCATTATCACCTAATAAAGTAAGCATAGTGGCAATATGTTTTTTGTATGCTTGGCAAATAGTTGTGTAGGTAGCATCTGTGTAATAAGTTTTATCGGGTAAACCTAATTCGGGTTGCGAAAAATACACGGCATTTTCATCACTACCTTTCATATCCGCATCTATATAAAAACTAAACAAGCTGCTAACGCCTATGCTGTGTAGTTCGCCTAATACTTTTAATAAACCGGTTTTATCTGTTATTTTATTTATAGTAGTTAGGTAAGGAAGTAACGGAGAAAAACCTTGCTTTTCAATTTTAAGCGTATCCATTCCACAACGATATAGATCGCCTAATTTTTGTTTATTACTGCCGGGTTTAGCCGTTTTATCAGCAACACAATCTTCCAATATCTTTTTAAGCTTAATATCGTTACGTTCCCCCATTTCATTAAAACTGCTCCACATAGCATCTTGTGCTGGAATTTGCGTTTTTTTAGCCCAGGTACCATTTGCAAAACTGTAAAAATCATCACGAGGGTCAATATTTCTATCTATATCCGCAATATTAATGCCCGGGTTTTGAGCGTTTAATTGAGCGGCTATAAAGATTATGTATAATGGCTTTAATATATTTATTTTCATAACTAATTGACGAATTTTTGGCCGAATATAGAATTTGTTTCTTACACCAGCAATCGTTTATCTATGATGATCAATTACTGTATGGAAATCTAATTGGCTTGTTGTTTAAATAAAAAATACGAAGTTGAACGATTGAATAACAGCGAAGTTATGTCAAGTCGTCTTTTTATAAACGACATCCTAACTTATTTTAGAAGCAATATCGAGCATTCTTATGCTCCAAACAAGTGAAGTTCTTTTATCTTCCCCATTGATATCTGAGGATGTTGTTTCAAGTAATGGTTTATCGCTGTAGTTCCTGCTTTCTGAGCCCCTGCTACAACAAAATCAAGCTTAAAATTCATAATATTGAGCAAATAAATTTAACTCCATCCTCATTCTATACTCTTTTGCGTTCTATGCGGCAAGCCAAAATTAATGCGAAACCAAATACGCTCGTGTAAATAATATAAAGCCATTTTAGTACACAGCTCAAGTCCGCCGATCTTGAGTGAAACGATAGGGTTTCCTGTAAGTATCCAGCTCAAGGTTATTGTATCAATAGTCCCAACTATTCTCCATGTAATGGTTTTTGCAAGGTGTCGTTTTACTGAAGCTTGCCTGAAATAAATCAATTTATCAATTATCATTTTTAGCTATTTTAAATCAAATCTGTGTAAAAAGTACAAAAATATTCAATGTTATTTATAATTACTCCCACTCCTTAACCTAATACTATCTTCTCTGTAATTGGTATTAAAACGTATTTTAACTAATAGTTTTTCTGGCATAATACAAAACACTTATTTCAAACTTGCTCTATATTACATATTTTTTCTACATTTATAGAAGAAAAACATGTAATATGATTTTATTGTTCTGTGGAATGTCGGGTGCCGGCAAAACTACAATTGCGGAAAGAGTGAAGATGAAAATGGAATCATTAAATATTAATGTTGAGGTAATAGATGCAGACGAGTATCGAAATTTTCTATTTAAAGATTTAGGGTATAGCAAAATAGATCGATGTGAAAATATTCGTAGACTGGCATTTTTGGCAAATAAATTTTCTCAATATAAAATAGTAACTATTATTTGTGCTATAAGCCCTTATGAAGATATTAGGGAAGAGATAAAAAGCAAATACAAAAATGTAAAAATCATTTTTATAAACTGCAAAATACCCGAGTTAATTAAAAGAGATACAAAAGGGTTATATAAAAAAGCATTATTACCAAATGATCATGTAGATAAATTACATAATCTTACTGGTATAAATGACCCTTTTGAAATACCTGAAAAACCGGATATTGTAATAAATACAGATTCTAACGATATTGAA
>Ga0206997_10023_pt1 | contig 52142 bp, 53 predicted proteins | sample Alteio_BWMinCont_3_FD_153478 | JGI IMG/M metagenome (GOLD analysis project Ga0206997, IMG submission 153478) | Enriched cells from forest soil in Barre Woods Harvard Forest LTER site, Petersham, Massachusetts, United States -... | ecosystem: Environmental > Terrestrial > Soil > Temperate forest >...
CTGATCATGCCGGTGATTTTGGAGATTTGACTTCGCGCGGCATACCAGGTTTGAATGCCCTGCCCGCTGCGGCGGTGTTACTATCTGCGAAGGAGCAATCTTGTGACTGGAATTCAGTTCATCACCGACGAAGCGGGCCAAAAGACGGCGGTCGTAATCGACCTCAAGAAGCACAAGGCCCTCTGGGAGGACTTAGAGGACGTGTTGGTTTCCCGCTCGCGACGGCATGAAAAGCGCATCCCACTGGCTAAGGTGAAGGCGGGCCTCATCAAGAGCGGCAAGCTCCGTGGCTAGCTACAACGTCGCGCTAACGGCAAGCGCGGCAAAAGAACTTAAGAAACTCCCCAACCAATTAGTCGCGCGCATCGTTCCGCGCCTGGAAAGCCTCTCGGCCAATCCCCGGCCACCGGGCTGCAAGAAAATGCAGGGCGGAGACCGCGAATGGCGCATTCGTATCGGCGACTACCGCGCAGTCTACACCATCGACGACACGAAATTTCTGGTGGAGGTGACGCGCATTCGCCACCGAAGCGGGGTGTACGGCGGCCGATGACGGTGCGGTCGATTGATCGAAAGCGATGGTGTCAGATCGAGTAATACTATCTGGATTACGGCAACGGAATTTGTGGAGCAGCACCGAAAAGTGAGAATTAATCGAAACCTGGAACGGAGCCTGTCGGCGTTATACCGGGGGACGGGCTGCGCGGACGAGTTGAAACTGACAAGGCGGCGTGGCTTGCGGTTTAACTAAGCGGATTTTTCCACCGCAAACCCGGGAACCTAGCGAAGTCACGGTCCGTAGTGTAAAGAATTCCCCCGTGTTCAATCGTCACCGCCGCTAATTGTGCATCGGTGACCAACGGTCCCGTGGCTTGGCCTTCGGTAATCATCTGCCGAAAAATAAGCCAGTGCTGCTCGCCGGGCACAAGGACGCGAACATTGGGCTGCTCCAGCCACTCGTCCACGACGCGCGAAGCCTCCTCCACCGAACGACGAAATCCCGGCACCCGCGGATTCGTAACGACACGAAGGAAGGCGGCAACGCTTAGCCATGGCAAGCCCACCGTCGCGGTGCCGGAAAAAGCATCCGCTAGCCAGACGCGAGCTTTCTCATGATGCGGTGAAGCTGCTCCGTATGCGTAAAGCAAAATATTGGCATCGAGAATGATCACCGGTGCTCGGGCCCTTCCAGAGCGTCCAGCAGTTCTCCAATGTTGTCGAAATTGAAGCCAGAGGGCGGGCCCAAATTGAACGGCTTTACCACAAAGGGCTTGCGTGCTGGCGGCTTCGTCGTAAGCCCGAGCCGCAGAAAGCGGTTCACCACCTGCTTAAACGGCTCGCCGGACTTGCGGGCCTCCTTCTTGAGGAGGTTGGCTATGTCATCATCTAACGTAAGAGTAGTTCGCACATCATGATGCTATGATATTCGACATCATGATGTCAAGTTCAATGGCTCGCTGTACTTTGGCAACTGAGTGATAATGACTCTATGGTCACTCTTCTCGACATCAGCTCTGCCCGCACCCGCCTTCTTGGTGTGACCGTCCATACGCCGCTGATCGAATTCAAACTTTGCGACGCGGATCCGCGACGGCTCTTTCTCAAGCCGGAAAACCAGCAGCCCATTGGCGCGTTCAAGCTTCGCGGAGCGTATAACAAGATCGCCTCGATCCCGGAAGAAGAGCGGAAGCGCGGGGTGATCACCTACTCCAGCGGCAATCATGCACAGGGCGTCGCTTATGCGGCGCGGTCATTGGGCGTAAGGGCTGTCATCGTGATGCCGGACAACGCTCCCGCGATCAAGCGTCAGGCGACGGCGGAACTCGGTGCTGAGATCGTCACCGTAGGACCCGGCAGCGCCGAGCGGCAGATCAAAGCCGAGGAGCTCGCAGGGCAACATGGATATGTGATTGTCCCACCTTACAACGACGAGCACATCATCGCCGGCCAGGGCACGATGGGACTGGAGATTCTCGAGGACCTGCCAGATGTAGACATGGTGCTTGCGCCGGTGGGTGGTGGAGGCATGATCAGCGGAGTGGCTACTGCCATAAAGTTGAGCAAGCCCGCGGTGAAGATGATTGGCGTGGAACCGGAACTGGCGGGCGATGCGCAGGCTAGCTTCCGCGCTGGGAAGATCGTTCAGTTCCCTGTTGCCGAGGTCTCACGCACCATTGCCGACGGGCTGCGCACGCAGAGTATTGGACCCATTAATTTCGAGCATATTCGCCGCTATGTGGACGACATCATAACGGTGACAGAAGAGGAGATTCGGCAAGCTGCGAAGTATTTGAATGAAAATCCTGCGACCCGGGCCGAGCCCAGCGGCGCGGTCGCGACCGCTGGATTCATTTTCCATGCCGCCGAATTGCCGGAGACAAAACTTGCCGTGGCCGTCGTCAGTGGCGGCAACATCGATCCTGAGATGCTGGAAGAGTTTCGCCGCGGATAAAGACGGACGAGGGGCGGATTATTTTGGGGCGGGAGCTTTGGCCCAGCGACGGATCGCGACCACGGACCATACCGCCTCGACTAGGCCGAACGGCCATGCTCCTTGCAGGAATCCGTAGGCCGAGCCGAGCATGCAGGCTCCGGCAAAGGCGAGGATAAACCATCGACTGCGCGATTCGAAAGTGTAGCAAACCAGCATCGCCGTCACCGCGAACAGTCCGAAGATGGATAGAGGTGTCATGGGAATCGACATCCGTGAGCCATCCTAACAGTTGTTTTGCATTCCGCGACAGCGGCGCTTGATAGGAATCGATTCTCTGTGACTAGCAAGAAGCGGAGCACTACTTGAATGTCGGGCGGAGAGCGCACAAAATGAAGGCGCCGACTTGCAACCACAGTGTAGTTAGGCCCATTCTTAGTAACAGGTCACGTCGGAGAACTGCGGGCTTCCGCAATCTATGAAATCCAAATTCTCAAACACCTTTGCAATAACGTTTACCATAATTTTTTTGATCCTCTCTTGTGCGACCTTCGCTCTCGCTGAAGCGCAGCGCGGAACGCTGGTGTCGGAGGAGTCGATCCACGTTGCTCCGGGCGCGGATTCGGCCAAGCTGGGCATCGTGGGACGCGGGAACGAGTTGGTGATTCTCGAAACCACGCGCGATTGGATTCATGTGGAAGCCATCCTGAGCCAGCCGCGGCGTGACGAAGGCGCGACCGAAGAAGAACAGGAAGGAAAAATTATCACGGGCTGGGTTGCGGCCAAGGCGCTGGTGACCAGCACGACACAGGATGGCGACAGAATCATCTTTGGCGAGGCGGCGGACTCCGAAGACCAGGCCAGCCGCCGCCGTGGCCGGCGCGATGCCGCGCAGGATGCGATGCGGCTCTACTACCGTTTGTACGATTTGATGCCTGCTTCGCCGCTGGCCGGCGAAGCGCTCTACCGGGCTGCCGATATTCGCTGGCAGATCGAGCGGACCGATGTGATGACGCGGCCCTCGGCGCGCGAGCGCGATTCTTACATGCGCGGGCAGATGCAGGAAGAGTGGATGAAGCTGGTGATGAAAAAATATCCCGGCACAAAGTGGGCCGACCTTGCCGCTTTTCGATTGCTCGAGAACAAACTTTGCGGCGACTGGGAAGGTATGACGAAATGTCCAGACAAGGAAGCGGATCTCTACGAGAACTATGCGAAGGAGCATCCGCAGTCTCCGTCAGCGCCGGAGGCTTTGTATAACGCGGCGTGGCGCCGCTCGGCGCTGATCGAAATCTACCGGACGGAGCCGAATCAAAAAAAGTCTGCGGAGTCGAAGGACCGGGCGCTCGCCTTAGCACAGAAGTTGGTAAGCCAGTATGGGCAGAGCGACTGGGCCAACCGGGCGCAGAAGTTGATTTTTTACATGCAGCAGGGGATTCCGACCTATGGCAGCACGGGCGACTGAGAGGTTTTCGGCTGTGGGGTTTGGCTGACGCTCTATACCGATTAAGACTGAGATCCTTCGCTACGCCTGAGAGACGGCTGCGCTCAGGATGACACCCCACAAAAAGACTGAACTGCACCACCACTACGAACCCCTTTACGTATTTCTTCCTAGTAACCTCCCGGCAAAGCTTTTCTGCGATACTGTTCCGTACTTCGGAGGTCGATTGAACGATTACCTGCTCTCTCTAATATTGGGTATTGTCGAAGGTCTCACAGAATTTTTGCCGGTCAGTTCGACCGCGCACCTGCGCCTTTCCGAGGCGCTGCTACACATCAGCCTGTCGGACGGCTACTGGAAGATGTATTCCATCGTCATTCAACTTGGCGCGATTCTTTGCCTGCCGGTTTATTTTCGCAGCCGCATCGCAGCGTTTCTTTCGACGTTCCCTCGCGGCGAGCGTGGCGACCGCACGCCGCTCACGCACCCGCTGGGCTTGGTCACCGTCGCATTTGTGGTCACGGCGATTCCTTCGTTTCTGCTGACCAAAGTGATCGGGAAACACTTGGAGAGCTTGTACATCATCGGCTGGTCGCTGCTGATCGGCGGCGTTGTCATGTGGGTTGTCGATGCCATGAATGCGAAGTCGGAGGCGGCGGGACCGACTGGCGGCGGACGCATTCATACTTGGAAGATGGAAGACATGAGCTTGGGGCAAGCCCTGTGGATTGGTTTCTGCCAGATCTTCTCGGGAGTGTTCCCCGGAACTTCGCGGTCTATGTCAACTATCGCGGGCGGTCAGCTTGCGGGAATGTCGCGGGCATCGGCGCTTGAGTTCTCGTTCTTTCTGTCGATCCCGACTATGGTCGCCGCCACCGGATACACTCTGTTCAAGTCGCTGCGCGGAGGCCATGGCGAGAACCCGATCGGCGTCGCCCAGATCGACGCCCATGGATGGATCGTTCTCGCCATCGGTTTCGTGGTTTCTTACATTGTTGCCTACGCATCAGTGGCCTGGTTCATGGCTTACGTGCGAAAGCATGGGTTTGTGCCGTTCGCCATCTACCGCCTCATCGTGGGAATTTTGGTGCTGATGTTCGCAGCGAGATTGGCGGGATAGCTCGCGAATCTATTCCAGGGCGAGAGCCATTTTGAGAGCTCGGTCTAATTCGTCCCTCTTAGAGCGCGTCAGAGAGCCGACGAAGCGGGTCAGTTGTACCTTGCGGAGACTTACGAGGTTATCGCAGAGGATCCAGCTTTCGTGTTTCAAGCCTTCGTCGATGCCGAGCGAGACCTGCGTGGAAAATCCGTGGCCCCGAGTAAGGATGGGTGCGCAGATGACCGTGGGAAATCTGGAATCGATCAGAGTCTGGCGGCTCACGACCACGAAGCAGCGATAGAGTTTGGGATCGTCGCTGGGATGATGAACGCGATAGATTTCGCCTCTTCTCAAACGGCTTCCTCGGTTCCGCCGCACCTATGTCTGCTGATAGCCGAGGATGTCCTCTACTTCCTCGTTCAGTTCATCTGCGGCCTTATTGATGAGTTCGAGGTCGCGAGCCTCAATCTGCGCCCGCGCCTGTTGGCGCAAGTACCGAGCCAGCACAGCTTCGATAAACGCCGACCGGGATTGCTTCGATCCTGCCATGCGATCGATGCCCGCCAGTATCTCCTTAGACAGTGTGATGGAGATCTTCTCTTTCATGCTACTAACATACTACCATGAGGAGTCACGGTGCGAAGCCTGGCCGTCACACACGGTTGTGGTAATAATTCCAGAACGTCTCCCTCAGCATCTTGTCGCTTGTTTGGAGGCGTACGACAGATTGGGTTAGCTTCTCGCGGAGAAGGTAGTACCCCTCCTTCTTCTGATCAAGTTCGTACTCCATCCGATTGTGGAAGACTCGCTGGAGAAGCTCGATTACATCTTCCACTGATGAGGTGATGATGGCTCCCACGGCGACACCGGTCGCGAACTCAATTAGACGACTCAGGGGATGGACCTCGCGGTAGAATCGCCCTCGTTGTTCTTCGTCGCAATAGAAGATGACGGGCTTGCCCAAGCTGAGCGCCATGGCTGCTTCCGCATCCTTTCCGTAGCTCTCTTTTCTTCCTGCACAATACACCAAGACCTTGGCGCACTTAACCATTAGGCATTCTATGAGACCCTTGTCCTCATGGCCCTCTGCAGCGCTCATTGTCGGATCGAAGTATCTGAGCTTTAACCACTCAGGCGCGGCGCATTAAAGACTTGATCGCAGAAGTCGGCCATCTCCTGAAGTCTTCCCGATCACGCATGCTGGTCGCGACGTAGACGTCTAGGTCGTTGACCATAGACAGGTAATACCTCGTGTTCTGTAAGGCCGCCTCGCGCGATTTTTGGAATTTATCTGCCACCCGTTCATACCTGCCCTGTAGTTGCTCTCTGTTCTCGACTTCCTCGTCTAGGATGTCATCAGCCGAGAATAGAAACTCCTGCTGTCGTGATGCGGCGGTTTTTCCGGCGCAGGCTTGCTCGAGGAGCTTCCGAATTGTGACCCGTCCGCCGCTGTTCTCTTGATGAGCTTTGAGCGCCCCAAACAAAAGGTCCTTCAGGTCGCTGGTGCCATGGCTCGGATCTCCGTACGACTTGCAAGCCATCTCAGATATCAGGTACCGATCATCTCGCGCGATGGGGACCAACGGAAGAATTGAACCGCGCCGTTGCATCGCGCCTGTCTCTATACTCTTCTCTCGAAAGAATTCGGCAAGTTCGTCGTCGGACTTCGCACGAAGTTCACGGTAGCCTGTTCGCATGTCGCCAAAGTAAAAGAGCCCGTCCAGACAGGCCCTGTAGACGCCCCACAGGAGGTGCTGCTTGCTAACGATTGCGGACGTCCCTATCCAAGTTTGTAGGAAACCAGGCAGTTTGCACACGTCGTAGGTGTGCTGCGGGGTCCGTAGCCAGTAGTATTGAAAGAAGCCCTCCGACAGACCTGCTTCATGGCATAAATGCAACAATTGATTCAGTTCTGTCCTGCTTAGAGGCTGTTGCTCGATTGTTCCCAACCTATCGCCGACCTCTCCGCACGCTGTTGCACGAAAAAGTGTGCCGAGGCCTCCTGCATCACCCGAGAAGAGGCTAGGATTGAGCGAGACGGGGTTCGGGATCACATCGACGGTAGAGGGCGGCATAGCGAGTTCCTCTCTAAAACGAGTACTTTCTCGCAACCGATTCAATTATAAGGTGATTTCCTCGGAACATCGCGCCCCGTAACTACAGATTGTCCGTATGCCTTCCCTGCCAAAGGAACTCAACTGCACACTCCCACCCAAATCCCCCATTGCTCCCTGCGTTCGTTCTTGGCATAATGGTGAGGCTCTGGCCGATTTGCGCCACGGGAATTTCTGTCCGTGGGAACAACGGCCCACATGGGTTTTCTGGAAAGCATATTTGTCCCCACGGGCAACCGGCGGCTGAATGAGCTGATCGGTTTTCTGCTGTGCATCTCTGCGCTCCTCCTCTTCCTCGCGCTGGCTTCGTATTCGCCGCTCGATCCCTCGCTCAATAGCGCTTCGGTGTTGACCGGAAGCCACGCGGCCCGCAACTGGATCGGCGTGGTCGGCGCGGTGATCTCAGACCTGATGCTGCAGTTCTTCGGCATTGGAGCTTTTCTGCTGCCGGTGTTCCCTGCCATGCTGGGGATGCGCTGGTTCGCTTCGCGCAAGATTCCGTCACCGATGGCGAAGAGCCTGGGCGGAGTGTGGCTGGCCATGTTCATTCCGGCGCTGCTGGCGCTGTTGCCGGGGCAGATGCGCTGGCTGCACGTGGTTCCAATCGAAGGCTTGCTGGGTCGCGTGGTGGGCGACTGGCTGATTCATTATCTGAATCTTGCAGGCGCTTACATTGTGTGCGCCAGCGTGCTGGCGGTCGCGCTCTATCTCTCAACCGCATTCTCGTTTTCTTCGATTCAATTGTGGGCGCCGACGCGGTTTGCGTTTGTGACGGCGTTGTGGAATCGCTATTTGGACTGGCAGGAAGAACGAGCCAAGCGACAGCAGCAGAAAGAACTGGAGAAGCGGCGGATTTCGAAGCCGGTGGTCAAGACGCAGTTGATCCCGTCGCGGCAGGCCGCAGTTGCGCCGCCGGTGCAGATGCGGGCTGTTGAAACTCGACGTACCGGCATTGAGCGAACACTTGAGCCTGAAATCGAAGAAGATGCGACTGGCGGCATTCTTCCTGAGTCGCTGGCAGAGGTCGAATCCGGCGGCAGGGATGCTTCGACTGCGAATGGGATCGCTGCGCGATCTCATTCTTCGCTCAGCATGACAGGGGATCCAGAGGTCACGCAGCGCGCGGACAGCGATCATAAGGCTAAGACGACGATGCCGAAGATCGCGGCTGGCGGTTATAAGCTGCCTTCGAGCAGTTTGCTGCAGCGCGCCGACGAGCACCAGACCGTGGATGCCGACGAATTGAAGCTGCTGGCGCAGGTGCTCACGGAAAAGTATGCGGAGTTTGAAGTTCATGGGCAGATCACGCAGATTAATCCTGGTCCCGTGGTCACGACGTTTGAATTCAAGCCCGACGCCGGAATCAAGTACAGCCGCATCACGAATCTTACGGATGATCTTTGTTTAGCGTTGAAAGCCGAGAGCATCCTGATCGAGCGCATGGCCGGGAAATCGACTGTGGGCATTCAAGTGCCGAACCGCGAGCGCGAGATCATCTGGTTACGAGAGAACATCGAGTCGCAGGAATTCATGGGCTCGAAATCAAAGCTGACGATGGCGCTGGGCAAGGACATCAACGGCCGCATCGTCACGGCTGATCTCAATGGCATGCCGCACTTGCTGATTGCCGGGTCTACCGGTTCGGGCAAGAGCGTGGCGATCAATGCGTTCATCATGTCGATTCTGTACAAGGCGACGCCGGATCAGGTGCGACTGATTCTGGTCGATCCGAAGCGGCTGGAGCTGGGTAACTACGAAGGCGTGCCGCATCTTTATACCCCGATCATCACCGAGCCAAAGCTGGCGGCGAATGCGCTGCGCAACGCCGTGCGCGAAATGGAACGGCGGCTGAAACTGCTGGCGGCAAAGGGCGTGCGCAATATCGATCAATACAACCGGCTGTTTGATAACGGTGGCACGCCCAGCCTGTTTGAGGAAGAGTCGGACGACAAACCGATTCCGTATATCGTGATCATCATCGACGAATTAGCCGACTTGATGATGCTCGACTCCAGCAACGTGGAGGAATCAATTACGCGGCTGGCGCAAATGGCGCGCGCGGTGGGCATTCATTTGGTGCTGGCGACGCAGCGGCCGTCGGTGGACGTGATTACGGGATTGATCAAGGCGAACTTTCCGGCGCGGATTTCTTTCCGCGTCGCGACCAAAGTCGATTCGCGAACTATTCTTGACGCGAACGGAGCCGAGGCTCTGCTGGGCAAGGGCGACATGCTCTACCTGCCTTCGGGATCGGCCCGGGTGCACCGGCTGCATGCACCGCTGGTCACGGAAAAAGAAATTGCGTCGGTGGTGGAGTTCTGGAAGCAGCAAGGGTCCGCGGAATATCAGCAGCAATTCCTGGAGGCGCCGAAAGAAGAGCGCGAGGCTGGGAGCGGCGGTAGCGATGTTGAAGGATCAGGCGAAGGCGGCGAGGATGATCCTCTGTATCAGGATGCGGTGAAATTGGTCATCGAGTTCGGCAAGGCGTCGACTTCCCTGCTGCAACGGCGGCTGCGTATTGGTTACGGGCGCGCGGCGCATCTGATCGATCTGATGGAGCAAGACGGAATCGTGGGCGCGGCAGATGGTCCCAAGCCGCGCGAAGTGCTGAAGCGGCCGGACTGGATTTCTGAGATTGAAGAGACGATGAGGTAGGTTTCTTTTTTCTAGTTTCTACCTGCCAAGTCATGAAAGGCGAATGAAACGAACGAGGGATTTCGTTTCGTATCGCATCCTTCTTGACTACCAGCTGGGAACAATCCCCTCCGTCGCGCGGAGGAGCAATTGCCTGATATTGAGTTTCAGGCTTCGTGCAGCGGGAATTCGATGGCTGGCGTCAAGTAAATAGAACACCAACGCCCTAGTACCGACCATGGTTCGCATGGAGACCGGCGCCATCTACAAGAAGCATTTCGATTGTGTTTACTTCTTGAAGAACGTCCATGCGGCAATCGCCAGCAACATGATGGCGATGACCCACAGAGACGAATTGCTCATTCCGGTTTTCTTAGCCATGCGCACAATCTTATGCCAGGAATGCATTTTCGTCAGCACGATTTCCACAGGTCGAAACCGGAGCGTTATCGGTCACCGGGTACTGGTCTTTTCGCCTAGCTTCGAACCCGGAACTACAGTCTGTTGGGTATCAAACATTTACCAAACCCTGAATCAAGCCGACCTAGACCATTGGTTTCGGCGGGGAAAGTTCTGAGAGACGGCTGCGCCTTTGATCGCATCAAATTTCCGGCAAAAAAACATAAAACGGATTTCGCGATGGAGGAGCGATGAGTAAGAACGATCGAATTGGCGTGAGCAGCGACTCTCAACCTCTACATCCCGGGGAACGCACGAATGCCGCTGGAAAACCGGTCGCCAATACACTACTCTTATCGATTCCAGACAGCGAATTTGCTTTGGTCCGCGCACATCTGCAGTTCGTGGTCTTGCCGCGTTACAGGAGTCTTCACGAGCCCAACCGCAAACTTGAATTCGCCTACTTCCTGAATACGGGCATGGTTTCACTGGTATTTACTACTCGAAGTGGTGAGAGCGTTGAGGTGGGCGTGGTCGGGAACGAAGGCTTTACGCCTGTGGCCATGGCAGCGGGCATCAAGAGAAGCCCGCACCGTGCGGTGGTACAAGTTGCCGGAGAAGGGTTCCGACTGAGCGGCGAGATATTGGAAACTGCGCTACAATCCAGTCCGAAGTTTCAAAAACTGCTGAACCGGTACGCCGCCGTGCACGGAATGCAAGTGGCGCAGACGGCCGGCTGCAATCGTCTGCACAATCTAGAACAACGCCTATGCCGATGGCTGCTGTTGACCCAGGACCGGGTCAAATCCGGCTTGCTGCGGATTACTCACGAGTTTCTCGCGATGATGCTCGGGACGGATCGACCGAGCGTGAGCCTCGCGGCCGGATCGCTGCAGAAACGGCACATCATCGAATATACGCACGGCGCTGTAAGAATTCTAAATCGCAAGAAACTCGAAAGCACGGCTTGCGAATGCTACGGGATTACCCAGCTGTTTAACGGCGAACTCGGTCTCAAATAACAGCTCCACGAATATTGATTTCGAGGCGATCCTGCGGGTCGCCTCTTGATTCTTGCGGTCCGTGCTTAGAAAGATGGCAGGCTAATCCCTGAGCGGAAGACTCGTAATCCTCGACCGCTCAATGGGTTTCGGGCTTGCGCCAGGAGCGAAGGTTTACCGCATAGAGGGCGATGCAGAATACATTCGCCGGGATGAAGCCAAACTGCGCGGTCCGGAATCCGATGACGCAGACGATGGCGCTATTGACCGCCGCAAGAATCCAGCCCTCCCAGCAGCGTTTTCCCAACAAGACGGTCGAGACGACAGTAAGAACGCAGGACAAATAATCCAACCGGAACAGCACCGAAACCTCCTCGAAAAATCGAGTATGACGCAACTGGCATGAGGTTTCTGCGATCTCTCGCTGACCGGCGTAACCGAGGTAATCGAGGGAAAATCCACTTTGGATTGAGATAAAATTCCTCGTACGTTCTCATTGTGAATGACCTCAAAATAGGAAGTTGTCATGAAAGTTCTCACGGAATACTTGAAGTTTCATACCAAAACTCATAGAGGCTATGTGCATCTGACGCCGCAGGTTGAGGAGATCGTGCGCCGTAGCGGAGTCAAGGAGGGGATGGTTTTGGTTTCCGCCATGCACATCACGGCGGGAGTCTACGTCAACGACAACGAGAGTGGACTGATTGAAGATATCGACCAGTGGCTGGAGCATCTGGCTCCGTTTCGCAAGAATTATAAGCATCATGAAACCGGCGAAGATAATGGCGACTCGCACCTGAAGGCGCTGCTCATTCATCACGAGGTAATCGTTCCGATCACCGCCGGCAAGCTGGACTTGGGCACATGGCAGCGCATCTTCTATGCCGAGTTCGATGGCCAACGCGACAAGCGGGTCATAGTGAAGGTGATGGGTGAGTAACGCCGTCGCCGAAAAGTTGGCGAAGGCATGGCGAATTGCGTAGTATCCTGAGTTGCCTGTGGAGAGAGTTGCTAAGACTCCAGAACTGAACTGAAACGACGATAGGAGAGATATGCCAGACGAAGCTCAGGAATTGCGTGAAGCCGCCGAGAAAGCCAGAGAAGACAAATCTTTGGCTGCGGTGTCGTTAACCATGGCAGTGCTCGCGGTATTCGTTGCGGTAGTTTCGTTGCTGGGGCACCGGGCTCACACTGAGGAAGTGGTGCTGCAGGCGAAGTCGTCCGATCAGTGGGCCTATTACCAGGCGAAGAATATCCGTGAGCATGAGGACACGTTAGTGGGCGACTTGGCCGCAGTGATGGCAACCAACGACGCCGCAGGGGTTGGCACGCTGCGCGAGAAATACGGGAAGGAAGCAGAGCGATACAAAGGCGAAAAGAAAGACATTGAAGACAAAGCGCGCGAACTGGAAGCGGAAGTCGCCATGGAACGACGACGCGCCGACCGCTATGACCTTGCCGAAGTGTTCTTGGAAATTGGCCTAGTCGTGACATCGATCACCTTGCTCTCCGGGCGACGGATCTTTTGGCACCTGGGAATGGTGCTAGCGGTTGTAGGCGTGGTGGTGGCGGTCATGGGAGCGCTGGTGCATTAGGACTGGCGCACAAAGACTGGGCATTAAGAAATGCGCGCGTTGGCCTTGCCTAGCTTGCGCACCGATACCTTGTGGTGGATACAAGAGGTGGTGGTGCATGACGACATGTCGTCATTTATGCCGGACACTCGGCAGCAACATCCTTTCAACTTCCCGTCAACTTCCCGTATCCAATTGAGGGATTGGAACAAAACACCTAAGTACAGTCTGGTATTTCACATGCAGTCTAAAGGGAAAGTTTCAGTGGAGCCCTCTGATGCTAAGCCACTGCGCAAATCCGCTGTGCTCGACCCCGTTTGTGCGGCTTCGAGAAGGCAAGCTATTTCTAGTGGAGACCGAGTCCGGCGCTCCTGCGGAAAAAGTTAGGGCGGGGCTGCCGATGAGGCAGGGTTTCCAGCTAGTGCTCAACGAATCCACCAGGAAACCTGACGTGCCCCCTCCTATGCGGAAGCCGCCACAGCGGGTGGATAGGTATTGGCTGTGCGACAGGTGTTCCGCTCTTTGGACTGTGACTCAGAACGAAGATCGCAGCATCGTTTTGGTTCCGCTGACGGGATCTGTGAATCGCAAAATCGCGGCGAGGCCGAAGTACGTAGAAACTGCGTAAGAGCCGACTGCAGTGTCCCTCAACCGTTGGTCGTACCCCACTGCCCAAGACTCGTGTGGCACAGGGTGTGTGATGGCCGCCAGCTGTGTTTGGGATATTCCTGCGTGGGCAGTCAAGTCATTAGTTTTCGTTCTGCTATAATCAAGCCGATTTGTGATTGTTTTCAAGCCCGTGCGGAAGTGGTGGAACTGGCAGACACACCATCTTGAGGGGGTGGCGCCGAAAGGCGTGGGGGTTCAAATCCCCCCTTCCGCACCAATTTAAAGGCTGTAGATTTAATGGGTTACGTGGCACTAGTGAATTACGTACAATGATCGTACAAAAACTTCCGTAGGAGTCACGACTCACGGAGGCATTTTCTTGCTGACTGTTTACACCCCGCCATTACCCTCCCTGCCCAAAAACCAGGAAGATTTTTCGATTAAATAGCCGCTATCTTTTTCAATAACTCAAACAATATCGAAAAGCGAGCCTGGCTCCTCTGATCACGGAGCAGATAGCCGGGCAACGCATCATAATCGCGCAATATCTCGCGATAGCTGATCTGGAACCAGTCGCGCAGACGCGAATCGCAATCAACAACGTTTCTATACAGAAATTGAGGAAACACCGAGTGTGTTCTATGTCTGCCACACTCAGACCTGCCTGGGTCGCAACCTGCCGGATGGACAGGAGTGCCTGCAGCCGGGCGGCATCAGCGGGAATGCTCTCATTTTCATTTCTCACATAAACCGGCGATTCGCCGGAGGGGCACATGTGCAGTGCGGTTTTCAACAAGGGCGGTGGGCGAATGCAGTGCGATCAGAAACCGATGATGTGACGAAGTCCTAGCTCTACTCTTTTGTCCACACTGTCTCGGGCCATTTAACCGCGGATTCTCCGCGCTCGGGGCAGCAGAGAGGCAATCTCGAATCAGCGTGGATGAACTCACGCCAACAGCGGATTATGAACCGGAGCCGCGCTCAAGTGCAGCGCTATTCGGAAGGTTGCTCCTTCGCCAGGGCGGCTGTTGAGTTCAATCAAACCACCATGCTGGATGACGATCCAATTCGCGATGGTGAGGCCCAGCCCCGCTCCTCCCTGCTCGCGGCTTCGAGCTTTATCCGTCCGGTAGAAACGCTCAAAGATCTTGCGGTGGTCGTCTTCCGCAATCCCGACCCCTGAGTCCCGAACTACGATCACGGCGCTTTGAGTCTTCCGCTCCAGTGACAAATGCACAGAACCCGGAGACGGTGTGTATTTGAAGGCGTTGTCGAGGAAAATATCCGCTACTCTTCGTAATGCAGCCTCGTCGCCCATGATAAACAAATCGGTGCTCTCGATATCCGCGGTAAATTCAAGGTTGCGGATCGTGGCCACCTGCCTCCAGACTTCGACGACGCCGCGCAGAGTATCGCTTAAGTCTACGGGCTGCATGTGAAGCGTTTCGCGGCCCGAGTCAGCGCGAGCCAAAGACAGCATTTGTTCGATCAACGTGGTTGTACGTTCTGCTTCCAGCAGAATATGGCGCAAGGCTTCTTCATACTCGGAAATTCCGCGCGATCGGCGTAGCGCCAGCTCGGCTTCGGTACGGATGAGAGAGATGGGCGTTCTGAGCTCGTGCGAGGCGTCGGCGGTAAATTGCGTGACCCGCAAGAATGCAGCTTCAATACGCTCCAACATTTCGTTCAACGTATCCGATAGTCGCTGCAGCTCATCTCCGGTGTCGATTTTTTGAAGCCGGCTGCCGAGATTGGCTCCGCTGATGTCGCGTGCGGTTCGCACCAGCGCATCCACCGGCGACAATGCCCTGCGGCTGAGCCAATATCCACCAGTGGCCGCCACCAACAGCAGCAGCGGAGCGAACAGCAGAAGATAATCCCGGAAGGTTGAGAGGGTCTCGACCACATCGTTCGTTGGAACACCCATTTCCACCGTGTAGGAGTGTCCATTCGCCTGCAAGATCTGTGCCGCAAAGCGGAAGGTTCGGGCGTCGAATCTTCGGTTCGAGAATTTAGCTCGACCGTCTCGGCGTGGAAGTTCAGGCGCCAGCGCGTGGCTTTGCAGAAAGGCGGAACGATAGATCAGCTCATTATTTTCGGCGGTAACCTGCAGATAATCGCCGGGATGCTCGATGGCATAGGCTTCGCTTACCTCTTCCTGCAGCTTGGCAATTGACGCATCTTTCTTCTGTGCATCGAGAAAGCTCTCTAAATCGTCGATCTGGGCTTCAAGACTGTCATCGACCAGGTTATAAAGATGATGCCGCAGGATGACCCACATGCCAGCACCAAAGATGAGTTGTGCGAGCGCAAAAATCGCCAGGTACCACAGCGTGAGGCGCACGCCGATAGAGAGTTTTCTCATGCTGCCATCTCACACCTGCCCATCTGGACGGATCAGGTACCCTACACCGCGCACCGTGTGAATCAACTTCTGCCGGCCGGGTAGATCCACTTTATTGCGCAGCAGATGCATGAAAGCATCGAGCGTATTTTCTTCGATATTGCGATCAAATCCCCAAACTGCTTCGATTAACGACTGCCGCGGAACCACTTTGCCGGCGCGATACACAAGGCGCTCCAACAGATTGTATTCCGTACGAGTCAGTGAAACCCGTTCCGTGCCGCGGGTTACCTCGCGACTGCTAGGGTCGAGAATTAGATCTCCAACCCGCAGACAAGTTTCCTCAGCTGCCAAGGCTCGCCGTTTCACCGCTCGAAGCCGGGCCAGTAGTTCGTCAAACGAAAACGGCTTGGTCATATAGTCGTCGGCCCCGAGATCAAGGCCGCGGACAATGTCTGGCACAGCGTCTCGTGCCGTCAGCATCACGATGGGGGTCCGAACTTTCTCGGCACGGAGGCGCTTGGCCAGTTCATAGCCATTGAGCTTCGGCAGCATGAGATCAAGGATGATGACGTCGAACTCGTACGACTTTGCCAGCCCGAGTCCCTCGGCGCCGTCTCCGGCGCAGGTGGTCGTGTGTCCTTCCTCCGTCAGTCCTTTGCGGAGAAGGCCGGCCATGCGCGGTTCGTCTTCTACGATCAGCAGCTTCATTGGGCTCGATGAGGGATGACCCATCCCTGTGTAACCTCCCTGACAGTCTAGACCGAAGTCGGACGTCGACTAAAGCAACCTGAAAAAATATTAACCTCCCTTTCATCGCCCGGTCACACGCCAGCCCTACGATTTCACTCATTCGTTCCCGGAAATTTTGATCAGGCAGCAAGGACAGTCTTCGCGATTCAGCCGCCCGGCTGTCGCAAGATTCTCCTTCAGTATTTCGGCATTTCTTTGCCGCAAGGAGCTGAAGTCGATGAATTCAACACATTGTTTGTTACTGTCCTCGGTTCTATTGAGATTCAAGGTTGCACAAGTGCTCGGCATCGTTCTCCTTTCGATCGGAATGCAGTCAGCATTCGCGCAGATAGACCGCGCCGAACTCGAAGGCGCGGCGACTGATCCAGCCGGGAGAGTGATTGTAGGCGCCGACGTGAAGGTGGCGGCTGCCGACACCGGCCTTATCCAGGAACAGCGGACGAACGAGAAAGGCTACTACCGTCTGCCAGGGCTTTCAGTTGGCCGTTACAGCGTGACGGTTTCAGCGGCCGGGTTCAAGACCAAGGTTGTCAAAGACGTCATCTTGCTCGTCGGCCAGACACGTACTCTGGATATAGAACTGGCAGTGGGTACGATTAACGAAAAAATTGAGGTCAAAGCGACCAATGCTCCCGCAAATCGCAGTTCCGCCGAGGCCTCAACTGTCATCGACACTACGCAGATTGCGAATCTACCCAACAATGGACGAGACTGGGCCAGCTTCACGCTGCTCGCCCCCTTTGCCCAAGACGACGGCGGCGGAGACCAACGCACCATCCGTTTCGCAGGACGCGCGCGCGACGACAATAACTTTCAAATCGACGGCGTCGACGCCGGCGGCATTCAAGAACAGGCCCAGAAGTCCCAGACGCGCTTGCAAATTTCGCAGGATGCGATCGAGGAATATCGCGTCAGCAGCGCTCTGTATGACGCTGAATATGGCACGCAGGCGGGCGGGCAAATCGACGTCGAGACCAAGCATGGCACCAACGACTGGCATGGTTCCGCATTCGGCTACTTGCGAAATTCGGTTTTTGATGCACGGAATTTTAACGACTTCAATGTTCTGGGCCTTCCCGCCATTCCGCCATTCCGCTACGGACAATACGGAATGACGCTGGGCGGTCCGGTTAAGAAGGACAAGCTATTTTTCTTCTTAAACTACGAGGGTCTTCGGCAATATGGAGCGACGACCAATCAGGTCCTAGTACCGAACCCTATCACGCAACGGGCGACTCTTTCCACGTCACCGCAAATGTGTTCAATTCTTCAGGCCTATGCCTGGCACGCGTCTACGGGCCCGATTGGAAGCTGCGACCCGGTGCACGTTTATCCCGACACAGCCTTTGCGGATCAGACCAACGCTGTCAACCCTTTGCCAGACTCTGACCTGCTGACAGCTCCTGCTCCCACTACCGTTCACGAAGACACGTGGCTTGTCCGGATGGACTACAAGATCAGCGACAAGACCTTGTTATATGGCAGCGCGCACCGAGATATAAGTTTGGTGAGCGGCACTAACGGCAGCAGTTCGCTCCCGTACGATTTAGTTCAGACAATCAACCATCCGGCTGGCTACTATGCCGCCTTGCAGCACACTTTTTCACCCAAGCTGCTAAACGAAATCAAGGTCTACATCAATCGCGCACCATTCATCAATCCGCAGGTGCCACCTTTGCCTTACTCGATTGTAACTAATAACTGGGTTACGATTAACAACAATCAGGCCGATCACGAAATCGGCACCACATATGGCATTGTCGACAACTTAACTTTCGTTCACGGCCGAAATACATTCAAGACAGGCTTGGAGATTCGCCGGGTTCGGCTTAATCAGGGACTGACCGCCGGCAACACCCTTTCTTTTGCGGACAACAGCAGCACCGCAGACACGGGATTCGAGAACGCAGACCTCTACGGAATCTCTTATACCGATACTTGGTGTTGCCACAAGCTCCGCCGTACGTTCTATATGCCCTATTTCCAGGATGAATGGAAGGTGACCCCGACTTTCACCGCAAACCTTGGAATTCGCTGGGAGTACTATGGCGTGGCGCATGAGGCCGACAACCGAACCACGGTGTTCGATGTCAGCGAATTTCATGGAGTATGCTTCGGCGCAGCCTCCATTTGGCGGTTTGCCCTTCCTACTCAGATTCCGACCCCCATCAATACTCCTCCTTGTCCGAAGAACCCCGCTCTTTACAATGCTGACTATAGGAACTTCGATCCTCGCGTCAGTTTCGCATGGGCTCCGGGCGTGTTTCACGGGAAGACTGTAATTCGATCGGGCTTCGGAATCTATCACGGTGCAGCCCAAAACGACGATTTGAATGCCGGACTGGAAAGCGACCGGTACACTGCCTTCGCCAATTTCGCTCCAAACGGCACAGGCACTCCGCTAGTACCAGGTTTTCAGAAGGTAAATCCGGACCTCAGCAGCCTACCCATTACACCTCAGCAGCAACCTCGCGCCTTGCAGCGGCATGGACGTCGCGACCTTTACGTCGAGACCTGGGGTCTGACGATCGACCACGAATTGCCCGCGCATTTTCTGGCTTCCGCTTCGTATCTGGGATCACGGGGAGTTCGTCTGTTTTCTCGTGGAGGGGTGAACTTCTGCATAACACCGCCGCAGGGGACGGACGCGGCCGGCAACCCCAATTGCACACGGCCGCTTGACCAATACTATCCCGGAGGCGATCCCTACGGTTCGGTGGATTACAAGTCCGACATCGGGTCCAGCACGTACAACGCGCTTATGCTGAGCCTCGAACGGCGGCTATCGAATGGCTTATCCTTTCAGGCCCGCTATACGTGGTCCCATTCCATAAACGACGGGTCGGTTGGCGGCGGAGAATCGAACGGCCCAGAAAACGTGAATTGCCTGGCTTGCGACAAGGGCCCGAGCGTCTTCGACGTTCGCAACAACGTAACGGTCAATGCGGTTTACGAGCTGCCTTTCGGCCCTGGGAAGCCTTTCATGAATACCTCCGGACTGTTAGGCAAGATCATCGGCGGATGGCAAATGAGCAGCATCGGCGTCTGGCACACCGGCCATCCCCTCACCATCACAATGATAAATTTCTCGCCGGACCAGTTGCCTGACGGAAACGATCAAACCACTCAAAGACCTGACCTGGTGCCAGGGGTTCCAATATTTTTGCCGGGAGGCGTGCAGAATCACACCCTTCCCATCAATCCAGCAGCTTTCGCCCCACCTCCGCTGGCTCCAGGCGGGGTCGCCGATAGCAGCGGGAATTGCGTCGATACCTGTGGCCTTATAAGCCGGTTTGGCGATGCTCCAAACGGGCTGATCCGGGCGTTGAACAGCTGGCAGATCGACCTGGCGTTAACCAAAGAGACCAAGCTGACTGAACGCATCTCGATGGAAGTAGGCGCGCAGGTATTCAACATCTTCAATCACACACAATACGGCGATCCGAACCCTAACAATCTGAGCTTCGACTATACCCAGGCGACGGACAGTCTGGGTAATCCGATACTCAATAAGTGGATACTTCAACCAACTGCGAGCCTTGGCCTGATCGACACCACAGTGAATTTCAATAATAACAATGACAATGCCGCGTCGCCCAATACGGGTACCGGGTTGCCACGGCAGATTGAGCTCATGCTGCGCTTCAAGTTCTGAGTTCGTCACTTTTAGCTTCAGACAAGTTTCAGGTAGACAGCTTAAGGTTGAAAGCGAGGACAAAATCAATGCGAAAGTGTCGACTCCCTCCAGCGATTTTTCTGATTCCGATCTGCGCCGTACTCGCGGTTGCGGCCAACGCCGGTGGCTACTCCGTCACCAAAAAGATTCCGATCCCTGGCCAGGGCAGTTGGGACTATCTCACCGTGGATGAAGGCGCGCGGCGTTTATACGTCTCGCATGGAACACAGGTCGAGGTGCTCGACATCGATTCTCTGAATGTCACGGGAAACATTCCAAAAACGCCGGGAGTGCATGGAGTCGCGATCGCGCCAGAGTCGGGCCGCGGATTCGTGAGTAATGGCCAGACCTCAAACGTCACAATTTTCGATTTAAAGTCGCTAAAGCCGATCGGCGATGTACCCACAGGTCAGAAGCCGGACGCGATCATTTACGATTCCGCTACATCGCGAGTCTTCGCCTTCAATGGCGGCAGCAATAGCGCCACTGCAATTGACGCCGCTACAGGGAAAGTCGTCGGCACCGTCGATCTCGGAGGCGGACCGGAGTTCGCGGCAGCCGACGGCAAGGGTTTCGTCTTCGACAATCTGGAAGATGAGAACCTGGTTCTCAAGATCAACGCCCGCGAACTCAAAGTCGAGCAGCGTTGGCCCACTGCTCCTTGCACTTCCCCCAGCAGCATGGCCATGGACCGAGCCAACCGGCGCCTGTTCATCGGATGCCGGAGCAAGGTTATGGCCGTGCTGGACGCCGACACGGGCAAGGTGATCACCACGCTGCCGATCGGAGATCACGTCGATGCCACGGCTTTCGATCCGGAGACGAAGCTGGTTTTCAACTCCAATGGCGAAGGCACCATCACTGTTATTCATCAAGACAGCCCTGACATGTATTCGATAGTGGAAACGGTGAAGACCGCCCCGCGGGCCAAGACTATGGCGCTGGATCCGAAAACTCATCGTCTTTTCCTCTCCACGACGGAAAATGGCCAGTTCGAAGTACTGGTCGTGGGAAAATAAGAGAATGATTTCGAGGCTGGCTTCATCGATGAGTTTGCACCGGATATCTCTCGGGCACGCTGCGATCGTGCTGTGCGCACTGGCGACGCTATTCGAGCTCGCCGCCTGCAGCAAAAAGTCGAGCGCGCAAATATCTCCCCCGTCAGACTTGCAGCTTGACGTCAAGGTTCCATTTCGTTTCATCGCCTACGGCGACACACGCTTTCATGATCCGAAAGATACGGAAGCGGCGAATCCTCCAGTACGGGTTGCTTTGGTGCAGGCCATTGCGGAAGCGAATCCCGCGTTTATCTGCTTTACGGGCGATATCGTTTATAACGGCTACGATGCGGACGATTGGAAGGTCTTCGACAGGGAAACCAGCATCTGGCGTGACAAGAAAATTCCTGTCTATCCCGCGTTGGGCAACCACGATTTACATGGAGACGAGAAGGTTGCTCTGGGCAACTACTTCCAGCGTTTCCCTGATCTCAAGAATAGCCGCTACTACTCCGTACGCGCAGCCAATACACTCACGCTGGTGCTCGATTCCGCTCTCGACGAGTTGACCGGACCACAGGGCCAATGGCTGGCCGGCAAACTGGATAGTATTCCTTCGGACGTTGACTTTGTGTTTCTCATGTTCCACCATCCGCCCTACACCAGTTCCTCCGATTCGAAAATGTTTGGTGGCGGCCACTCGGCGCGATCGCCGGAACAGCATCTGGCAAAAATGCTTGAGGAACGCCAGGCCAAGGCCCGTTTTCGCATCGTGGTTTTCTCCGGGCACGTTCATAATTACGAGCGCCACGAACACGGCGGCGTTATTTACTTCGTATCGGGTGGAGGCGCGGCGCATGCGTATCCCATTGAGCGGGCGCCTGGTGATCTCTTCCAGAGCAAAGAGATCAACTATCACTACCTCCTGGTTGAAGTTGACCACCAGCAACTCAAGGTCACCATGAATCGGATAGACCTGACTAACAGCAAGGCTCTCTGGACGCAGCCTGATTCGGTGAAGATCACTGCCTCACCCGCGACCGCCGCTCAGGCAGCCGTTCACTAATTCTCCGTCTTTTTAACGGCTTCCTTAGGTATATTTCGCGTTTTTTCGACAATCGGTGGCGGCCGATACGACCTATGGGAACGGAGAGTTCCTGCAGTGGCTAGCCGATCGGTGCATCACTCCGTATATGCGGACCCGCGACAGTATCCACCGAAAGAACAGCCCGTTCTATGGCCCAGAGCGGTTCATTTACCAGCCGGAAAGCAACAGCTATCGCTGCCCTGCCGGGCAGCAACTGAACTACGGTGGCCGGTGTGCTCGGAACCGCACCTATACCTACATCGGAACTCGCAAACGGTGTGGCGCGTGCGCGCTAAGAGCGCAATGCACGAGCGCGGCCTTCCGCTCTCTTGCCATTCACATGCATGAGCCGGTTCGACGGGCACGCGAACTGGCCAACACGCCAGAGTTTGCGCAGGCACAACGGCAGAGGAAAAAAGTAGAAGCCCTATTCGCGGAACTCAAGAATCAAATCGGACTGCGTCGCTTGCGCCTGCGCAGACTGAAGTTTGTGCGGGAGCAGTTCTTCCTGGCAGCGGCGGCTCAGAACATCAAGCGACTCGTGCGGTTCCTCAACCAACCAACAACGCCGGTTCTGCCAGCTACCATGTAGCCGAACGGAGAAAAGAAGGACTCGGCCCACAGACTCCCAGGCGAAACAACGTTTCTGTTGACGCACTTTTTCAACACCCACGTCCTTTATCATTCACTACGTGAGTTGGCAAGTCAGATCAGTCAGTAATCGCAAAATACGGGCAATCGTCGCGTATTTCGGATGTTGAAGAGCTGATTTTTTCTGCAGTTCTGACTGCGTGGCGGAGGAAGAGAGATTCGAACTCTCGGTACGGTTTTGTCGCGCTAAGGCTCGACGTATCCGCAAGTTGCAGATAGCAAAACCCTGCCAGAGAATTTCACCCGAAATTCGACATCAGAACTAGGCAATCAGTCTGGTCTCGATTCGCCATCCATTCGTACATGAAAGGCGAACGCCAGGCGATTCTGTGGCAAAAAGTGGTCACTGCGTGAGGCCCCATGCAGCCCAATTGGGTTCGCATGTGACTGCGTGCCTATCGTGCAGTCATAAGAACCGAAAGTTTCTCCGGCGGAAGAAATTACTTAAGGCGCGGATTTCTGATAGTTTTCGACTTTTATGCTCGCGCTGTCTCGGCCGTTGTGGCTCCACTTCCCACAATGTATGGTCCGCCGCTCGACTGCAAGGAGAGATTCTTGGACGAAGTACAGTCTGCGCAAATGTATCCGGCCTCTAGTTGGAGATTGTTCTCCGGGCCATGATGATCCGCGCGTACTGGTCCTTATAAGCCGAACGGTCACGATCGACCTCTTGTGGGAGCAGGTTCTCCAGCACGCCGTTTGACTGTTCTTTCGTCTTGTCCTCTCCTCAGCAGACTTGGTTAGATATTCTCGGTCGTAGTGGCGGTGGGAAAGTGGGAAGCGCGTCAGCGCTTTCCAAGCGTAGCGTCTTTTCCACGGCCAAGTTCACACCTGTGCGCAGACCGCCATATGGCGGTAATCCTCTTCTCGGAACAGCACGGCCCATGCGATCCGCGCCAACTTGTTGGCGATAGCAACAACGACTTTGTTGCGGGGCGCTCGCGCTTCGAGCTGATGTACCCACTGGCCGAAGCCTCCGGTGTCGTACTTCACCCGGAGCAGCACAGCGCGTGCGCCGTGAATGAACATGCGTCGCAGGTAGATGTTGCCACGCTTACTGATGCCGTATAGCTTCGCCTTGCCGCCGGTGGAGTGCTGACGGGGCACGAGCCCAAGCCAGGCAGCGAAGTCACGTCCCTTACGGAAGGCGGCGCCGTTGCCAATGGCTGCAACCGTAGCCGTCGAGATCAGAGGTCCGATTCCGGGTATCTGCCGCAGGCGCTTGCAGCCTGCGTCTTCGCTGGAGATGCGCTCGATCTCGTCGCTGGCATCGGCAATGTCGATCTCGAGTTGCTTCCACTCCTGCCAGACGCGAGCCAACAGAGTTCGCATACGAGGCGAGATCTTCAGCTCGGCGTCTTCGAGTATCGCTGGCATCTGGTTGCGCAGGTTCGCAGGTCCTTTCGCGAAGGTAATACCACGCTCCAGCAGGAAACCGCGGATCTGGTTGATGATCGCGGTACGGCGATGCACGAGCCGGTCGCGTACGCGATGGAGCGCCTGAAGATCCAGCTGGTCCTCGGTCTTGATGGGGACAAAGCGCATGTTCTGTCGCGCCACCGCCTCGGCGATAGCTTCCGCATCGAGGAGGTCGTTCTTGTTCGACTTCACGTAAGGTTTCACGAACTGGGCCGGGATAAGTCGCACGTCGTGTCCCTGGCTGCGTAGAGCTGCGCCGATGAAGTTTGCTCCCGAGCAGGCTTCGATGCCGATCAGCGAGCTCTGCAGGTTGGCGGTGTAGGCCAGCAGTTGCTCGCGCGAAAACTTCTTCCTGACGACTACCTTGCTTTGCTCCCCAACTGCAACCAGGTGAAATGTCGTCTTGCCGAGATCGATCCCGATAGAAGCGATGTGCATGTGATGATCCTCCTGTATATGCTGCTGGCTGAGATCATCCTACGGTCAGGATGATCAAGCCGGCGGACCATCTCATTAGCCGACTTCTCGGTAGTTATCGTGTCTCAGTGAGTGCATTGGCGAAAATGCACTAACCAAGATCCGCCAATTTCAGATGGGTTAAATGCTGGGGCTCGCGGGCATCTTGGAGGCCCGCGCCAGTGCTTGCGTGTCGATATACTCCTGGATGTTCGTCAGTTTGCCATTTCGAACGGTAATGGCGAAGACCCAATGGTCCTCGAACGTCTTATTCGTGGCTTTGATTCTCCCGGTAGCGAAGCCGACGACCACAACCCGGTCTCCCTGCGCTATGAACTCGGGGGGCTTTGGGTACGAAGTTTCCACCGTTTCGTTAGCCTTCTGCAGCACAGCCGCCAATTCCGCGTGCCCGCGGTACGTGCCGGCCAGCGGCCAGCCCTCGCCTGGAATGATCCACTCAATATCTTCGGCAGACAACGCCAGCAAACCTTGCTTATCGCGGCGGCCGAGTGCCGCAAGAAAACTCTTCACAATCTGGACATTCTCTTGTGTGCTCATCGAAATCTCTCCATGTTCCCTTACATCGGATCGCGTCCGATCGTTCTATTCCAAACTGACTTTAAGTTGCTTTTCACTTCTTGAGCGAACTCGCGAAAGTCGATTTTTTGCTCAGGTCCAGTTTCAGCGCGACAGCTCTCACACCACCGCTATTTTTTCGATTTCTCTCACGACTTGATCTGCACACTCCTTACTAGACCTGCGCCATGCCCCCATCGACGGCGAGATCCACGCCGGTGATATAAGAACTTTCATCGGAGGCGAGGAACACGACTGCGGCCGCGATTTCCTCGGGCTTGCCCCTGCGACCGAGTGGAATCTGCGAGGTGAACTGGGCGACCGCTTGCTCGGCCTGTTCAGCGGTGAGGCTCGTCGTCGTCGCTAAGGCTGGGGTATCGATTGCTCCGGGGCTCATACAATTCACGCGGATCTTGCGGTCCTTCAGTTCCATAGTCCAGCCGCGCGCGAAGTTGCGCACAGCCGCCTTACTCGCGGCGTAGGCGGTAAAGCCTGGGAGCCCCAACACGTTTGAGACTGAAGAGTTCAGAATAATCGAGCCGCCGTCTTTGAAGAGGGGAAGGGCCTTCTGCACCGTAAAGAACATTCCCTTTACGTTCACGTCGAAGGTCTGGTCGAAATGTCCCTCGGTAGCCACCGCGAGCGGTGCGATTGTACCCGCGCCCGCGTTCGCAAAGAGTATGTCGATGTGACCATGTTTCTCTTTCACAACGGCATAGAGGCGATCCAGATCTTCCAAGCGCGATACGTCGCCTGTGACCGTTGTCACGTTTCTCTGGATGAAGGCTGCGGCCTCCTTCAGCTCTTTCTCTCGTCGCCCAGTGATCACTACGTGGGCGCCTTCTTCCACGAAGCGCTTGGCTGTGGCCAAGCCAATCCCGCTACTTCCGCCTGTGATAACCGCGATTTTTCCCGCCAATTGTTGTCCATGGTTATTACTCATATGTTTTTCCTTTTTGTTTTTCGTTGTTTTTTTGTTGAATTTACGCCATTCCTCCAAAGCTGACATAGTCGTTGATTACTACTGCTTCTTGAACAAATCCTGGAAGATGAGCTGGCCCCAAGTGCGACCGCGTGCGTGCACCAGCGCGCCACCTTCGTTGAACTTTCCCAGCTTGACGGGTGCGAACCCGAGTCGTTTGGCCAAGTCCGCCACGGGAGCGGTCGCGTCCTCGTCGTCGCTCGACAGAAAGACGACCCGGTGCCCACCCTCGACGATCGGATCGGTCGCCAGGATGGCCGCAACTAGGTGGTTAAAACCTTTCACGACCTTAGCGCCGATGAAAGACTTCGCAACGAAGGCGGAGGACAGGAGACCGTCCAGCTCTTCAGGGGGAACTCCGAACGCGTTCGTCGCGTCGATGACTGTCTTGCCTTCCCAGCTCGGCAGGGCCTTCGCAACCTCACGATGCTCCCCGAACGGGACCGCCAAGTCGCTGAGGGATGCGCTCAAGGTGATTGTGTCGACCTTGAGCGCATCCCTCAGCGACTTGGCGACAACCGTGGGTCCAATCGCCCGAGCCTCCGGTGCCAGCGCCTCGGGCGGCCGGCGACTCGCAACTGTCACGTTGATGTTTTTACGGGCGAAGGCGTGGGCGAGGGCCTGGCCTATCTTTCCGAATCCTACGATTGCGTAGCTCATGTGTTCTCCTTATGGTTTACCGAACCCTAACGGCGCTCCGAATGATCGAACGGGAGTGCCGTAGGGCGAGTGGGTCAGATTTGCGCTAGGCCGCCGTCGACAGCGAGTTCGCTGGCGGTCATGAAGCTGCTGTCCTCCGACGCGAGAAAGGCCGCCGCCGCTCCGATCTTCCGCCGGATCGGCCATGCGCTGGAGCGGATTCATCGAGGCGTAGAGCTTCATGCCCTCCTCGCCTAGCGCTGCCTTGGCGAGTTCGGTAGCCGTCGGCCCGGGCGACAGCACATTTACCCGGATGCCGGTGCCCTTCAGGTCCTCCGCCCAGGTCCGCGCGAGGTTGCGCACTGCCGCCTTGCTCGCGCTGTAGACGCTCATTGTCGGGGCGCCCGTGGTGCCGGCGCTCGATCCGGTCAGGATGATCGAACCGCCCTTGCCCATCAGCGGCAGCGCCTTCTGGACCGTAAAGATCGTACCCTTCACATTGGTGTCGAAGGTTTCGTTAATGTGCTCGGCGGTGATCTTGCCGAGCGGAAGCGGGCTTCCCGCCCCGGCATTGGCGAAGACGATGTCGAGGGTTCCGCGCTCGGCCTTCACTGCCGCGTAGAGCCGGTCGAGGTCGGCCAGATCGGAGACCGAGCCCTTCACCGCGCGGGCATTGGGCCCGAGGTCGGCCACAGCGGCGTCGAGCGCTTCCTGCCGGCGGCCGAAGATGAAGACGAAGGCGCCCTCCTCGATGAAGCGCTTTGCTGCTGCGCGGCCGATGCCGGTAGCTCCACCGGTGATGACTGCAACCTTGCCTTCAAGCTTTCCCATAATTACCTCTTTTTGAAAGATGTGTAGCATTCGGTACAGTACGGTAGATTCTTGGGCAGTGGACGAGAACTGCTCGGGAGTCCTAATCTTTTGTCTATTCGTCCCAAAGAGGGAGGCTAGGTTGGACCCGATAACAGACATTTTTAGAACGATGCACGTAACCGCTTTCGGTCTACACAGGCTCGAAGCCACAGCCCCGTGGGGCATAAAACAGGAAAACCAGACCGAAGAAAAAGTCACGCCTTCCGACAAAAAGATGTCACCCACAGATTTGGCGCACTTCGCCATGCTTTCGCGCGGCAACTGCTGGCTGAGTGTCGAAGGGATACCGGAGCCGATTCCCCTCACCGGTGGTGATTGCTTTTTACTGGCTAAGGGGACTTCGATTGTTTTGCGCGACAGCCTGCGAACACGTCCGAGGTGGAGCTTCCGCGAGATCGGGGCCAAGGCCAACGGCAATGTCGCTCATTATGGAGGCGGTGGCGCACCGACGACAGTCGTCTGTGGATCTTTGAGTTTCGATCGCGCCAGCCTGAGGCCGATCACTCAGTTATTGCCGAACTTCATTTTGATGAAGGCCGATCAGGCACGCACGCTTGCTCTTCACACCACAGTGCAGGCGCTCGCGTCAGAGATGGAAGAACAGGCGCCGGGATCTGAAGTCGTCGCGAGTCGACTGGCCGAGGTTCTGTTTATCCAGGTACTCCGTGCGCATATCGCGTCGGGACCGGAACGCAACAAAGGATGGCTTCGTGCAATTTTCGATCCTCAAATAGGCGCTGCTCTGAGTGCCATTCATGACAGAGTGAATACGCCCTGGACGGTCGAATCCCTGGCCGAAGCGGCGGCCATGTCTCGCTCCGCATTCGCAGCACGTTTCAAAGAGCTACTCGAACAAACACCACTGGAATACGTAACCGAGTGGCGGATGCAGAAGGCGATGCAGTTACTACAACAGCGTGACAAAAAGTTCATAGACGTCGCTCGGTCGGTCGGTTACGATTCCGACGCTGCGTTCAGTAAGGCGTTCAAACGAGTTGTCGGAGCCAACCCTGGTGAATACCTCAAACGTGGTTATCAAAACAGAGGCCATGTCTGAATGGCGGAGGTATTTGAAGTGGAGGATGCTGACATTGGCGGCGGGTCTGGGCATCATGGAAGTGTGTTCTTCCAGTGAGATGGGTGCCCCAAACGCCTCGCATCTGGAACAGGAGACCACGCAGCCGAACCGGCCGAAGCAGACCAAGATCAGTCCCGGTAAACGCGCTAGCGGTAACCGACCGATATCGCTGACGAGAAGCCGACTTCTGGACAACAATAACTTCTGACTCGCCCATCATCCGGGAAGGGCTCCATCGATTTCCCCAAACCCGAGTTCCCATTACAATCCGCGTAAGGCAGATCAAGCAACCAGTGTCCCCACAGAACATCGCGGTTTCGAGTAGCGAGCCTATCCCATTCGTCGGTGGTATACGATCGAGGCAATCGTTAACAGAATCGGCTCGGATGCGGCCACGCATTCTCTATACTAATCTAAAGTGGCGTCGGCGCTCCTTCGCTAAGATGAGCGTTGCGCCCCGTGTAGGAAGACCTGCAACAGTCCCTAGTACTTTGCAGAGCTTCTGACGAGGGGAGAAATGTTTGACGAGTTCATAGCCAATTGGCTTGCACGCCCCAAGCTGCGTCAAGCCTTAGGATATTTGCTGGCTGTGGCTTCTGTGGGCCTCGCGTTCGTTGCTGCGCGCATATTTCTTGACTTCCACCTTCCCCTAGCAATCATGTCCTTTTCGTTTTGCGCGATCGCCATCACTTTTTGGTATGCGGGAACTGGGCCTGGCATCCTTGCGCTGGTGCTGGCTGTGCTTATTCGGACGTTTTTCTTCCAGCCTGAGGTTGATTGGATTTCGCGGATTGCCTACGACTTGGTCTTCGTGTTGTTTTCGTTCTTCATGCTGCAAGCGACGCGAGCGAAGAATGAGCTGGAATCGAGGGTCGCCAAGAGAACTGCCGCGTTGACCAAGGCAAACGAAGACCTGCATCAGGAAATCTCGGAACGCAAGCGTGCAGAGGAGGCGCTCCAGGAAAATGTGGCGGCTCTGACGAATGCTTTCGAGGAAATCCAGCTTTTGAAAGACCAGTTGTTCAAAGAGAACCTGGCACTACGCGAAGAGATCGATGTCAACAGGATGTTCGAAGAGATCGTCGGGTCCTCTCCTGCACTGCAGGTGGTTCTGTCTCGAGTGGCCAAGGTTGCACCGACGGACTCGACGGTCCTCGTTACCGGAGAGACCGGTACGGGCAAAGAACTGATCGCCAGGGCGATTCACAAGCGCTCGCAGCGTGCCTCGCGCGCTTTCGTCAGCGTGAATTGCGCTGCAATCCCCCACGACCTTATCGGCTCCGAATTGTTTGGACACGAGAAAGGGGCGTTCACGGGAGCCACGCAGCGGCGCCTCGGCCGTTTCGAGTCGGCGGATGGGGGCACGATTTTCCTCGACGAAATCGGCGAACTTCCTGCGGAAATGCAGATCGCGCTTCTGCGTGTTCTCCAGGAACGAGAGTTTCAGCGCGTGGGCGGAAATGAATCGATCAAGACGGATGTGCGGGTGGTCGCCGCGACCAATCGTGATTTGCAAGCCGCCATCGCCGAAGGCAGGTTTCGCGACGATTTGTTCTACCGGCTTAATGTCTTTCCGATCGAAGTACCCCCTTTGCGGGAACGTAGGGAAGACGTTGCCTTGCTCGTGGAGTACTTTGTGGATCGCTATGCCAGCCAGGCAGGAAAGAAGATCACCGGCATCTCTAAAAGGAGCATGGAACTTCTGCAGACCTACCGGTGGCCTGGCAATATCCGCGAATTGCAAAATGTAATCGAACGATCGGTGATCATCTCCGATTCGGAGAATCTTTGCATCGACGAAAGTTGGTTTGCCCGGCCCTCGGGGACCAACGACTCGACGATTCAGCCACTTTCCGAGAAGCTGGCCGTCCAGGAACGAGAGATGATCGAGTCTGCACTCGCAGAAACTAATGGCCGGGTTTCGGGTCCGAGGGGAGCTGCAGCCAAGCTCGGGCTCCCGCAGTCAACCCTCGATTCCAAAATCAAGGCTCTGAAGATTAACAAGCAGCGTTTCCGACGAGCTTAGGGAATCTGCAAACCTCCTCCTCGATGTTCCAGGCCGCCCCCACTGAACTGCCGCTGCCGCTTTTCTGTTTTTCCACAGAACCACAGGCTGAAGCTGTTTTGAGGTCTCACGAAATCTCGGAAATTTCCGGGACCTCGTGAAAGCAGCAATTGGCTAAGTACCAGACCCATCAAGCACTTATCGTTTGGCCCCCTCTTTGCATTTACCCCAAGTGAAATGACGCTACGAATCGACATCTCGGACGAACGTGATCGAGTCGTTTTCACGCTCACCGGTCGTATTCAGGCCGAGCAGGTGTCCGAACTGCAGGCGCTAGTGAAGTCGGATTCACCGGATCAGAGCCTCGTGCTCGATCTAAAGGAAGTGAAGTTGGTAGACCGCGATGCCGTGCGCTTCCTGGCGGAGATCGAAGCGGAGGGTGCCAGACTCAGGAACTGCTCAGCATTTGTTCGGGAGTGGATTTCGCGAGAGCGGATGGAATCGCTGCGCAAACGCATTAAAGAGCAAGTTTAGCGAGCAAAGGAATCATTATGTGGATCGTAAAACTAGCTTTACGGCGGCCGTACACATTCGTAGTGATGGCCATTCTGATCCTGGTTATGGGCGCGGTCGCCATTTTCCGCACACCGACTGACATTTTTCCCGACATTAATATTCCGGTCGTCAGCATCATCTGGAACTACAACGGCCTCGTCCCCAAGGACATGAGCGACCGCATCGTCAGCGTGACCGAAAGGAACATGACGACGATCGTAGACAACATCGAGCACGTCGAGTCGCAGTCGCTGTACGGCATCGCCGTCGTCAAAGTCTTCCTGCAGCCCAACGCCAGCCTGGATCGAGCCATCGCGCAGATTACCGCCAGCTCCCAAACGCAACTCCGGCAACTGCCGGCCGGAACAACGCCACCGCTCATCATCGCGTACAGCGCATCGAGTGTGCCCGTATTGCAGTTGGCGCTTTCCGGAAAGGGCCTATCGGAACAACAGCTCAACGATTACGGGCTGAACTTCATTCGTACGCAGTTGATCACCATTCCAGGTACGGCCGTTCCTTATCCTTATGGCGGCAAGCAGCGCCAGGTTCAAGTCGATCTGAACCCGGCGGCACTCGAGTCGAAGGGGCTTTCTGCGCTGGACGTGGTGAATGCGATCGCGGTGCAGAATCTCATCCTTCCCACTGGCACTTCAAAAATTGGCGGCAAGGAATACAACGTCGATATCCCCAACGCTGCTCCACAGACGATCGCTGACCTGAATCGTATCCCGGTCAAAACCATCGGAGACACGACCATTTACATGAAGGACGTTGCCTGGGTACGTGACGGGTTTCCGCCGCAAACCAATATCGTGCGCGTGGATGGCCAGCGATCTGTGCTGCTCACGATTCAGAAGGCAGGGGACGCCTCCACGCTGGACGTGATTTCCGGGATCAAATCGATCCTGCCACGGATCGCGGCCACCGTGCCAACCCAGTTGAAAATGTCTCCGCTCGCGGACCAATCGATTTTTGTAAAAGGCGCGATCAGCGGCGTGGTTCGCGAGGCATTGATCGCCGCTTGCCTGACCGCGTTCATGATTCTTATGTTCCTCGGGAACTGGCGCAGTACGATCATTATCGCGACCTCGATCCCACTCGCGATTCTGTGTTCCATCATCACTCTGACCCTCATCGGGCAAACCATCAACATCATGACGCTCGGCGGACTGGCACTGGCTGTGGGAATTCTCGTGGACGATGCGACCGTTGAGGTCGAGAACATCAACCGCAACCGGGAATTGCACCCCGACCAGAACATGGATGAAGTAGTGCTGGATAGCGCCATGCAGATTGCCACTCCGGCATTCGTTTCGACACTGTCGATCTGTATCGTGTTCGCCCCGATGTTTCTGCTATCGGGCGTGGCGCGCTATTTGTTTCTACCTCTGGCAGAAGCGGTTGTGTTTGCCATGCTGGCGTCGTATCTGCTGTCGCGGACGATCGTTCCGACCATGGCGAAGTATCTGCTGCAGAATGAGAAATCGCACAGCTTGGCATCCAGCCGCAACATTTTTGTTCGCCTTCAGCAGAGGTTCGAAGCGGCTTTCGACCGCATGCGCGAGGGCTATCGCAATCTGCTGGAGCGATCTCTGCATCACCGGCGCGTTTTCTTGTTGGCGTTCTTCGCGGCGTGCCTGGGCTCGCTCGCCCTGATTGTTCCGTGGCTTGGCCAGGACTTCTTTCCTAGCGTCGATGCTGGCAGCTTCAAACTTCATATGCGCGGGCCGACGGGAATGCGTATCGAAGATACTGCGTTCTTGTGCGACGAGGTGGAGAATTCGATCCGGGAACGCATCCCAGCCAATGAAGTGGCCAGCATCATCGACAACATTGGATTGCCCTACAGCGGCATCAATCTCTCTTACAGCAACTCGGCCCCGATCGGCACTTCGGATGCTGACATTCTCGTCACGCTTTCGTCCAAGCATCACCCCACAGCCCAGTACGTAGAGCAGTTGCGCCTAAGCCTGGCAAAGAAATTCCCCGGCGTGATCTTTGCCTTTTTGCCTTCGGACATGGTGAGCCAGATCCTGAATTTCGGACTGCCCGCCCCGATTGATATCCAAGTTGTCGGCAACGATCTTGACGGCAATCGGGCCTGGGCGGACCAGGTACTGCAGCAGGTCCGGTATGTACCGGGCACGGTGGACCTGCGAATTCAGCAGCCCTTCGATGATCCGTACCTGCATCTGAGGATCGAGCGGACGAAGGCGCAGGAGCTTGGTTTTTCGGCCCACGACATCGCGCAGAATCTGCTGGTGTCACTCAGCGGCAGCTTTCAAACGGCACCTACCTTCTGGCTCGATCCGCGAAACGGAGTGAGTTATTCGATTGCTACGCAGACGCCGCAGTATCGGACGGCCAGCATCCAGGACCTCGAGAACACTCCAGTCACCGGAACGAATCCCAATTCTCCTCCTTCGCTGATGGCCAGCCTCGTGTCGATGCAGCGCGGAAGCGGAATGGCCGTGGTCTCTCACTATAACGTTGCGCCAGTCATCGACATTTTCGGCTCAGTGGATGGACGTGACCTGGGTGGAGTCTCACGAGACATCAACAAAATCATCGCTTCAGCAAGCAAGCAACTGCCGCGTGGATCGCGGGTAGTGGTTCGCGGTCAGGTGCAGACGATGCGCTCGTCCTACGTCGGCCTCCTGATCGGATTGCTATTTGCGATTCTGCTCGACTACCTGCTGATCGTCGTAAATTTCCAGTCCTGGCTCGACCCTTTCATCATGATCTCCGCTCTGCCCGCGGCGTTGGCTGGAATCGCCTGGTTCCTCTTCATAACCCACACAACTCTAAGCGTGCCGGCGCTGATGGGAACCATCATGTGCATGGGCGTGGCCACCGCGAACAGCATTCTCGTGGTGACCTTTGCCCGAGAACAGATGAGTGAAGGCAAGGATCCGATCGCGGCTGCCGTAGAGGCTGGTTTCACTCGATTTCGCCCCGTTTTGATGACGGCTCTGGCAATGATCATTGGCATGGTTCCCATGGCGCTGGGGCTGGGAGATGGAGGTGAGCAAAACGCGCCCCTCGGACGGGCCGTGATCGGCGGTCTTCTCTTCGCTACAGTTTCTACGCTCTTCTTCGTTCCAACGTTTTTCAGCTTACTGCACGGATGGCGGCACAAAGCTGCATTGCCTGAACAGGAATAGGTGAACTCATATGACTAATTTCGAAATCAAAGAAACAGAAAACAGCATCGAGATAGTTCCATTGGACCCAAACCCGGAGAACGGTCGGCCACCGAAAGCCCGGCCATCACAGCACGGCTGGGTCATGCCAGTGATCGTCGGCATCGTGGTATTGGCCGTTTTATTCTTTGGAATCCGGTCGCGCCTCACCGCGGAGACTACGTTGCGGACTGTGACGGCACAGATGGCCGTGCCTTCGGTATCGGTCGTGCTACCGAAGCCAGCTGCACCGGCGCAGGAGATTATCCTACCGGGAAACATGCAGCCCTTCATCTCCTCTCCGGTTTACGCGCGCACCGATGGCTACCTGAAGAAGTGGTATTTCGATATTGGCGCGCACGTGAAGGCGGGCCAATTGCTGGCGACAATTCAGTCGCCTGAGGTCGACGAGCAACTTTCACAATCGCGAAGTACGCTCGCCACCGCTCAAGCCAATCTGAATCTGGCGGAGATTACCAAGACGCGCTACGAAGCGATGTTCCAAAAACATGCTGTTGCTCAGCAGGATCGGGACAATGCAGAGGGAACATACAGCGCCAATAAGGCAATGGCCGATGCCGATATGGCGAACGTGCGGCACTTCGAAGCGCTCGTATCTTTTGAAAAAGTCTATGCGCCTTTCGACGGAGTGATCACCGCACGCAACACGGACATTGGTGACCTCATCAATTCCGGGAGCAGTTCTACGGCGAAGACCGATCTGTTTCACATTGCCCAGACCGGCACGGTGCGCGTGTACGTGAATGTTCCTGAGGAATATTCGCGGGGCATTAAACCGGGGGTAACCGAGGCGGATATCGCTCTCGCCGAATTTCCGGGTCAAAAGTTTCCGGGAAAAGTTGTACGAACCGCCGAGTCGATCAACGGTACCACCCGCACCCTGCTAACTGAAATTGATCTTCCGAATCCTGGCAACACTCTTCTCACCGGCTCCTATGCGGAAGTGCACTTGAGCGTCCCTTCCGCAACCTCGACCTTCCTGATTCCCGTCAGCACGCTCATTTTCCGGTCGGAGCGCTTGCAGGCAGGTGTCGTAAGGAATGGCAAGGTCGAACTTGCCGATCTCACTCCGGGTCACGACTTCGGCAGCGACATTGAAGTTGTAGCTGGACTGAAGGCCGACGATCAGGTCGTGATGAATCCACCCGACTCTCTGATGTCTGGGCAGCAAGTGAATATCGTGCAGGCGTCCCTGCCGGGAGATGGAAAATGACACACTCTCAAACGCTGGCGCGCGAGATTCAACGCATCGTGCAGGTCGTTCTGTTGGCTACGACGATTCTTTCCCTGGCTGCTTGTGCTGTGGGGCCTAAGTACAAAACTCCGGCGCTGCCTGCGCCGCCTGCATACAGGGAGATGGGCAATTGGAAAACCGCGCAGCCCAGCGATCAGAATCTCGGCGGAAATTGGTGGGAGATCTTCAAGGATCCTCAACTCAACACCCTGGAGCAACAGATCAATGTCTCGAACCAGAACCTAAAGGCAGCGTTTGCGCAATACCAGGAGGCGCGTGCTGCTGTCCGTTATGCTCGTGCCGACTATTATCCGACAGTGGGCACTGCTCCTTCGGCGACGCGGGAAAGGTATTCCAACAATCGTCCACCGTCATCCACGTTGGATGGAACGACCTTCAACGATTTCGTCCTTCCCGTCAATGTCTCCTATCAGGTCAACGCCTGGGGTCGCGTCAGCAAAAATGTTGAATCCTATCGAGAGCAGGCGCAGGCAAGCGCTGCTGATCTGGCCGTGGTAAACCTGACGATGCACGGCGATCTCGCAATTGATTACTTCGCAGCCCGAACCCTCGATGCCGAACAGAAGCTGCTTCAGAACACTGTCGCACAGTACCAGCAAGCACTCGATCTCAATGAAGAACGCTATCAGGGCGGACTCGCTTCCGAAGTTGAATTTGAGCAGGCTCGAACCATCCTTGAAACCACCCGGGCGCAACTCGTGGATGTGGGAGTGGCCCGCGCTCAGTACGAGCACGCAGCCGCAGTATTGGTCGGCAAGGCTCCAGCCGACTTCAGTCTGCCTCCGTTGCCACTGACAACTCCACCACCGCCGATCCCAGTTGGCGTCCCCTCAGAATTGCTGGAGCGGCGCCCTGATATCGCCGCTTCGGAGCGCCGCGTAGCTTCAGCAAATGCACAGGTCGGCCTCGCGAAAACTGCCTACTATCCGCTCGTAAGCATAGGTGGTTCCGGCGGATTCGAAAGCGGAACCATCACCACTTTGCTGCAGGGGCCCAGTGCTCTGTGGTCGGTGGGCGCATCTGCAGCGGCCACCATCTTCGATGGAGGCCGCCGACACGCCCTGAACGACGAAGCCAGAGCAGCCTACGACTCCTCAGTCGCGTCCTACCGGCAAACCGTTCTGAGTGCCTTTCAACAGGTGGAGGACAACCTCGCCGCCTTACGGGTGCTGGAACAGGAGGCCGGAGTACAGGCCACCGCCGTGCAATCTGCGCAGCGCTCTCTCGATCTTTCCAACACCAGATACGACGGTGGCGTTACCAGCTATCTGGAGGTGATCACTGCACAAAACGCTGCACTGTCGGATGAAGTGACCGCGGTCAACATCCTAGGCCGGCGCATGGCAAGTGCAGTGTTACTGATCGAAGCGCTCGGTGGAGGATGGGATCGATCAAGTCTGCCCGCACGACCGGAAAGCCATCTGGCAAGCAGTGGCCAGGGAGAGTAGTAGCGGTCTATTCATGCTGCAAATGTGGCACGAAACAGAAGGAGGATGTCATGAGCTGTGTCGAACAAGAGAGTATAGAGATCGAGGACTTCACAAGCAAAAAGGAAGGCGACGGTGAAATGTCGATGCCTCTTGCGGTGCCGGACAGTCGAGTACGTGCTGGTGACTCGGTCGCCTGTCGCGTAACCGAAGTCTTGAACTTACAACTGGAGAGAGGTTCGATGCCCGCTTAACGCGGAACGAGGCAGAATGGCTCTCAGGTGGTCCGAACTTACACTGAAACTTGCAGTAAAGCAAAGATGGAGCAACGAAGCTCCAAGTCAAATTGGCGCGCCGCGAAGTGACAAAAGAAGCTTAGGAGAGGAAATATGAAAAAGAAAATCGCAAACATGGACACTCTATCGGTCGCTAGCAGCGGCACTGTCTCACTGGGTGGTGAGCTTACGGTCAACCGTCTCGGCTACGGAGCCATGCGCATTACAGGTCCGGGAATCTGGGGCCCGCCTAAAGATCCTGCAGGGGCGATCGCTGTTCTTCGACGCGCGGTTGAGCTTGGCGTAAATTTCATCGACACCGCCGACTCCTATGGCCCGCATGTCAGTGAAGAACTGATCGCAGAAGCACTGCATCCCTATCCATCTGACCTGGTGATCGCAACCAAGGGCGGCTGGGAGCGCCCCGGTCCCAATCAGTGGACGCACAATGCAACTCCTGAGCATCTTCGCAAGGCAGTCGAGGGGAGTCTGCGGAGGCTGCGCCTCGAACGCATTGACGTATATCAGCTGCACGCCCCCGACAATGTGGTTTCTTTTGACGTTTCGATCGAAACTCTAGCCGAACTCAAGCATGAGGGGAAGATTCGCATGGTCTCCCTCTCCAACGTCACCCAAGAACACATTGAACGGGCTCGCCGGATCGTCCCCATCGCATCGGTCCAGAACCGCTACAGTTTCGCCGATCGCGAGTGGGATTACGTCGTCGACTATTGCCAGCGAAATGGGATCGTGTTCATCCCGTGGTTCCCACTCGGTGCGGGACGCATCGCCGGTGAAGTTCTCAACCAGGTCGCACAGGCGAATCATGCCAGCCCGACACAGGTAGCCCTTGCCTGGCTCCTGAAGAGGTCGTCAGTGGTGTTGCCGATACCTGGAACGTCCTCGATTGAACACCTCGAGCAAAACGTGGCCGCGTCCTCTCTCCGCCTCAGAGACGAAGAATACGAAGAGTTGGCCGGTGTTCCAGAACTAGTCGCAACTCGCTAAGGCGAGGGGTTTAACTTGAGGTGTGCATGAAAGTCGCTGTTTTCATCGTGAGTGCATTTTGGATTGTCATCCCGCTCTGGGCCCTACAGCAGGTTGTGCCGATCCTCTGAAAGTACGCGGTCCATTTACTCTCGTGGCCACGTACAACTCCGGCTCCGCGGTCTCCAGATTTGCTTTGGCATCGTTGGTGGCGGGTCGCGACTGCTGCACGAAAGCGACCAAAATTCGCGGATTATCGCCAATTCGGAAGTTGGCCAGAAACGAGCTTCTGGGAAGTGCCGAACAACATGTCTTCCAAGGCGGTACAAAAGTCAACTCGCTATGGCCGAATCCTCGGTTTGTGATCGCGTTGCATTCGCCTAATCCCTGCTTGAAACCGGACTGCGCATGTGCCCTGCGGAGAAAAGGCGGGCCATTGACCTCGTTTTTAAGTGAGCACTCCGTTCTCTGCGGTCCGGTTTGAAGACGAAATTTTGCGAAATACGGGCATTTCTCGCGTATTTCGGGGGAAATGGAGGCGGCATTTCTGTGCAGTCCAGACTGCGTGGCGGAGAGAGCGGGATTCGAACCCTCTGTACAGTTTTGCCGCGCTAAGCCTCGATATATCCGTAAGTTGCAGATAGCAAAACCTTACCAGAGAATTTCATCTAAAACCCGACATCAGATCTTCGCGATCAGTCCGGTTTCTATTCGCCGTCCATTCGGACATGAAAGGCGAACGCCAGGCGATTCTGTGGCAAAAAGTGGTCACTGCGCGAGGCCCCATGCAGCCCGATTGGGTTCGCATGTGACTGCGTGCCTAGCGTGCAGTCATAAGACCGAAAGTTTCTCCGGCGGAAAGACTTACTTAAGGCGCGGATTTCTGATAGTTTTCGACTTTTATGCTCGCGCTGTCTCGCCCGTTGTGGCTCCACTTCCCACAAGATGACTTCTGGACCGAGTAGCCTCCGGTTAGCCGGTCGTTCGCAACTGGCTGGTTATGTCTGGCAGCCAACGCGCTGGAAGAATAATGAGGTTTGGGTGGAGATATTGCTCGGGTTGGAAAGAGACAAGTTGCAGATGGACTTCCGAAAGCCTTTCAAATCTCTTTGGTTTCGCACTGTCTTAACCACTCGCACAGGGATCTAGCCATCTGGCTGTATAACTCGATGTGCCCACACTCCTCGCACACTGCCACGGAGACCGGCGTCGAGTACCTCGGTCCGTTCGGATCCTACGAACGAGCAAAGTCGAACTCCAGGATGCCTTTCACTCCTCTGGAATGCTCACACTTTTGCTGAGCCACTCCCATCCCCCAGACGGGTTGGAATTGTGTTACTGCTCGCAACACCAACCACGTGTCCTGTGCGCGGTGCGGATGCAAAGACGCTGACCCGCGACACGGTTCCTGACGTTACACCCGAATTCGCAATTGTCAAGAGTCGGTAGGGCAAAGAGCACGAATGTTGCGATTTGCAACATTTCGGACCGAGACTCGTTAACAATTCCCTATATCCAAGGTTGTGATGTAGACTCTCGTGCGCAGCAGTGCGGGCCCTCAGTTAGGAATTCTACGCTGGCAATTTAGCGAGCCGTTGGCGGCTCGAAGTTCGGGAATCCGAAATCCCGGCGAAGGAGATTTTGTGCTCGTCTCCGCTAACGCAGTAATGGCCGGTTCCTACGCTTACGGCGAGGTGGCGCGCTCGGTGTTGATAGCCATCGCCGCCTCCTACGCCGCGCTCGACCTTGCAGGAAGGGTAACCGCCGCACAGGGTCGGGTTCGCCTGGCGTGGTTGAGCGGCGGTGCCTTTGCCATGGGCATCGGCATCTGGGAAATGCACGTGAAGGGGATGCTGGCATTCCATTTGCCCGTACCCGTCCAGTATCACTGGCCAACCGCTCTGGCGGCACTCTTGGTTGCCATCTTCGCCTCCGCTGTTTCGCTCTATGTGATGAGCCGCCGGCAGATGGGCCGGATCGAAGCCCTCACCGGCAGCAGCGTTATGGGCGCCGGTATTGCCGGACTGCACTACATCATGATGGCCGCAATGAGGCTGCCTGCTATCACCCGGTACTCCCCCCTTCTGGTGACGTGTTCGATCTTGCTCGCAATCTTGTTTTCTCTCATTGCGCTGCTGATGGCTTTCGGTCTTCGCGAGGAAACCAGATGGAGTATCCAGCGTAAGGCCGGTAGCGCCACGGTAATGGGAATCGCAATCTCCGCGATGCACTACACGGGGATGGCCGCCGCAAGTTTCTTCCCCGCGCCACCTCCGGACCTATCCCAAGCCGTGGCCGTCACCCCCATTGGCAACTCTGGAGTTGTCGTAGTGACCCTGATTGTGCTCGCTGCCGCCGTCATCACATCGTTCGTGGATAGGCGGGCGAGCGCTGAAATTCAGCGGCTCAACCAGGACTTGGAGCGTCGCGTCGTCGCGCGCACCGCACAGCTTGAAGCGGTCAACCAAACGCTGAGGAAGGAAATCGCCGAGCGCGAGCGCGCCGAAATGGCTTTGCAAGAGACGCAGCGGGAGTTGGCTCACGTTACCCGTGTGCTGGCCATGGGAGAACTGGTCGCCTCCATCGCTCACGAGATCAACCAGCCCCTCACCGGAATCGTTACCAACGCGAATTTCTGTTTGCGGCAACTAGCCGGTTCTACAAGTCCGGATCTTGATCAGCTGCGAGAGGCCATTGGCGAAGTTGTAAATGACGGTACGCGTGTCAGCGAAGTAATTTCGCGTATTCGCGCGTTGCTGAAAAAAGATGCTTCCGCCAGGGTTGAACTGGATATAAATGAAATCGTTAAGGAAGCCTTGGTTTTGGTTCGTAGTGAAGTAACTCGAAGTCGCGTTTCCCTGCGCGCCGATCTCGCTCCCGATTTGCCACGCGTCTCCGGCGACCGGGTGCAGTTGCAGCAGGTCGTGATCAACCTGATCATGAACGCCATCGACGCCATGCGCACGGTCACCGACCGCCAACGCAAACTGATCATCAAGTCGGCAATGCATCCTGAGGGAGTGCTTGTACAGGTTCAGGATTCTGGAACAGGACTCAGTCCCGAGTTCGTGGATCGCATCTTCGAACCATTCTTTACTACCAAGCCTGAGGGGGTCGGAATGGGACTGTCGATCAGCCGCTCCATTATTGATGCTCACGCCGGCCATTTGTGGGTTACGCCGGGGTCTGAGTATGGGGCCATTTTCCAATTCACTGTGCCCATGGCAGACACTCCGGATGAACGAGACGCCTAGTATCGTGTTCGTCATCGATGACGATGATTCAGTCCGCAGAGCCCTGCGGCGGCTGATCCACTCCGTGGGTTTGCAGGTCGAGCTTTTCGGCTCAGCGAGGGAATTTCTGGAGAGGCAGTGGCCGGACGTGCCTAGCTGCATGATCCTCGACATCCGATTGCCAGGAATAAGTGGGCTTGATTTCCAGCGTCGGTTGACCGAGGCCAAGATCCACATTCCCATAATATTCATCACTGGCCACGGCGATATCCCAATGACGGTGCGAGCTATGAAGGCGGGCGCAGTCGAATTCCTGACCAAGCCTTTCCGCGATCAAGATCTGCTCGACGCGATCCACCAGGCGTTGGAGCGGGACCGCGTCAGACGCCAACAAGAGGCGGAAATTGCCACCTTGCGCGAGCGTTTCGAATCGCTGACCCCGCGGGAGCAGGAAGTGCTGCCGTGGGTGATCTCCGGCCTGCTCAACAAGCAGATAGCAGCCGAGATTGGAACTACGGAAGCCACAGTCAAAGTTCACCGCAGCCAACTCATGCATAAAATGGGTGCCGAGTCCTTGGCCGACTTGGTGAGGATGTCTGAAAAAATCGGCATTCCTGTCAGAAAGTCCTAAACCTTGGTAAAGCTCATCCTTCCCAACGTCTAGCAAATCCGCCCGAACGCCCAATAGATTCGTCCCCGCTCCCCGTGTACTTTCTGGATTGAAAAGCGGGTTTGTTGGCGTTTGGTTAAGGGACGGAATAAGAGACGAAGATGGTTACTCCCACGACTAGTCCGGCAAGCGGAGCTTCGGAAGCCCTTGTCATCTCGGTCATAGACGATGACGAATCGATCCGCAGGGCAATCGAGAGATTGATCCGTTCATTTGGCTTTCCGGTCGTGGCCTTCCCGTCGGCGCACGAATTCCTCCTCTCCACTCATGTGCGCCACACGGCGTGTCTCATTCTCGACATGCAATTGCCGCGCATGAATGGGCTGCAGCTTCAGAATCATTTAGCGCAGGCAGGTAGCCGGATACCGATTATCTTCATCACCGCCTACCCGGACGAAAGGCAGCGCGCGCGGGCGCTCCGGGCTGGGGCTGTGGGCTTCCTGGAGAAGCCGTTCAGAGACGATACGTTGCTCGACGGAATTCGCCGAGCCTTGAGAATTGGCGCCGTGGAGAAACTACCGCGATGACTTCCGACTTCCACCTCGAAGAAATCGTAGGAGAGAGCCCCGCGCTGAAACGCGTGCTGGAGGACGCCCGGACTGTGGCCCCCCACGATACCGCAGTGCTCATTCTGGGGGAGACCGGCACGGGCAAGGAAGTGATCGCCCGCGCCGTCCATCGTATGAGTGCGCGAAAAGATTTGAGCTTCATCAAAACGAATTGCGCCGCAATCCCCACCGGGTTGCTCGAAAGCGAGCTCTTCGGCCACGAAAACGGCGCATTCACGGGAGCGGTAAACCAGAAAATCGGGCGGCTGGAGTTGGCCGACAAGGGGACGTTATTGCTGGACGAAGTGGGAGACCTTCCTCTGGAATTGCAGCCGAAGCTTCTGCGCGTGTTGCAGGACGGCGAATTCGAGAGGCTGGGTAGCACCAAGACCATCCGGGTTAACATACGCCTGATCGCAGCTACGAACCGCAATCTGGCGGCTCGCATGTCCGAGGGTCAGTTCCGCAGTGACCTCTATTACCGCCTCAGCGTTTTTCCTATCCGCGTACCGGCGCTGCGAGAACGGCCGAGCGATATTCCCCTGTTAGTGCGCCACTTCGTTGAGAAGTACGCCCGGCGCATGAATAAGCAAATCGAAACCATCCCCAGCGAAACCATGAATGCCCTGGTGGGCGGGAGATGGCCGGGAAACGTGAGGGAACTGGAAAACTTCATCGAGCGCTCGATCATACTTTCCAATGGGTTGACGCTCAATGCTCCCCTAAAGGAACTGGCACTGGGGACCGAGGAGCCGCAGGCGGACACAATCGAAAGCGTGCAGCGCAAACACATTATTCGCGCGCTGCGCGAAACCGGCGGAGTGATCGATGGGCCCCGCGGAGCCGCGGCGCATTTAGGGATGAAAAGGACAACTCTGCAGTCCTTGATGCAGAGACTAGGAATTTCTGGTCAGCCAGAGAAAAGTTAATCGAGCGATTACCAACAACTGTGACTTGGACGAGGTTGGAAATACGTAAGTAATCCGGCACCTTACAGGGCTTCTTCCAACGGTCCGGAAACGGGCTCCTGAGGAACTAACTGTCATTCTCCTGTTGCTAGGATGGGCAGGAGTTGGAAGCCGAGTCGGGCTGCCTGTTTACGCAGGCGCATTTCGGCTCGCCGCTGTGCCCGTTCATCACAACGGTGGAAGACGGTTTCTGCGAAGGGTTCCTTCGTCGATAAGACGTGATAGAGGATGCGTGCGATTTTATGGGCGGTGGCAGTGATCGCCTGGGCAGTGCCGAGCTTGGCCCGCATGCGCCGAAAGAACTCGCCGAAGTACCCTTTCGCGCGGCACAGCGAGTTGGCGCCCATCCGGAGCGCAGTCGCGGCGCGATGTTTTACCTGGCGTGTTTTACAGGACAGTACCTTGCCACCGCTGACTCGTTTTTCCGGGCAGAGGCCAAGCCAGGAGGCGAAGGCAGAAGCGTTGCGAAACCGGCTGACATCGGTGCCGATCTCTGTCAGTACAACCTGCGCAGTGGCCGCGCTGACTCCGGGGATGTCGGTGAGATCCACGCCTGCAATTCGGTAAAGCTCACTCCGCAAATCGAACCGAGGATCGTTGCCCTGGCGGTGATAGGCCGTTGCCTTGGTGCGTGGTGGCATCGGATGCTCGGTCGCGCTGGGAAGAGCCTGCATCAGACGTGCTGTCTCCTGATCCAACTCCAGGATCAGCTTTTGGTAGTAGCGGTACCCCTCCAGCGACTGCTTCAGGGTGAACAGATGCTCTGGCCGGTAGTCTCCGACGAGAGCCTGCGCCACCTTGTCCCGCGGGCTCTTCACTCGACTATGACAGAGTTGCGCCAGTTCGACGGGATCGCGCTTGCCCGAGAGGATGGCATCGAGAATCGCTTGGCCACTGGTTCCGGTGATGTCGCTCAGCACATGGTGGAGTTGCAGGTTCATCTGACTGAGCGCCTTCTGCATGTGCAGGATGTGCTCGGCTGCCATCTCCAGCAGGCTGCCACGGTGCCGCCACAGGGTACGAATAGCACAGATCGCCTCGGGTGGCCGGAAGCTCGCCCGCAGCAACCCTACCGAGTGCAGATACTGGATCCACTGGCAGTCGGATACGTCGCTCTTGCGTCCGGGCACACTCTTCAGATAGTGCGCGTTGACCAAATAAACCTTGAATCCACGCTCCTCCAGGATCTGAAACAGCGGGATCCAGTACACCCCGGTCGACTCCATCGCCACGCTCTGAATCCGGCACTGACCGAGCCAATCGGCAAGCGCATGCAGGTCGCAGGTGAAGCTGCTGAACCTGCGCGTCGACTCCTCATCACGATCGGGTGGTACCGCGACGTAAATCTCCTCCGCGCCAATATCGATGCCCGCCGCATCCGGCTCCAACACCATCGATCGGCGCTGTTGCTTCTCTTTTCGCTTTCCCATGATCTTCTCCTTGTAGCTGGAGAATGCGGCCCGAGGCGCGAATCCTAGCAGTCTCCTGATCGAGATCGCTGCACTGCTCCGCAGTCGTCATCACTAACCTATCCGCAACCTCAGACCCATGCTTATGGACGGGCTCATCAAGCACCAATGCCCATTTCGGGCCGTAGCTGCCGCCGTCTCCAGCACACATATCATCGCTCACCGCCAGTTCCTTCCGCTCCTATCTGAACGAAGCTCAGTCGGTTGCTTCTGGGAAGTGCGAACACATGTCTTCCAAGGCGGTACAAAAGTCAACTCGCTATGGCCGAATCCTCGGTTTGTGATCGCATTGCATTCGCCTAATGCCCTACTGGAAACCGGACTGCGTATCTGCCCTCCGGAGAAAAGGCGGGACGGCGACCCCTTTGCCGACGAGCAGTCCGTTCTCTGAAGTCCGGTTTGCCTGTGAATAATCGCGAAATACGGGCATTATCCGCGTATTTCGGCGCAGATCGAGCGGAAATCCTCTGCAGTTCGGACTGTGTGGCGGAGCGAGCAGTCTGGCGCTAACCTTCTCCGCGAGAATTCCCTGCTAACAGGGAAAAATACAGGGAATTTGCGAAATTCTGACCTCGAAAATCGCACTCTTTCTTTCTAAGTTGCAGATTTTGCAGGAGAAGCAGCTCCTGCAGGCGTAAATCGGAACAGGGAATTAACAGGGACGTAACAGGCAAGTATCAGGGAATTAATTTGCGTTATCAGGGAATTGTTGTGACGGAGGTTTTCTGAAGAGCGCGGAGAGATGGATTGCGGCCCGGCAAGCCGTCCGCCACCATCACTCACTCGCTTTCGTTCTGCACGAAACGTTTGAGGAGTCTGATATCGCCGGTTTTCCAATCGCCCAAGTGGGCTTCTTGGATCATGATCGCTGAGCCGATGCTCCAGGAGAGTGCCGTCTGGTCAACGAATTGAACGTCTATAAAGAGGATGCCTTGCTCGAATTTGTGTTCCACCCAATCCACGACTTTGCCGTGGGCACCGGGATATTGTTTGCCGTGCACGCGGGGCTTGGGTTTCTGCGTTTTTCTTTTCTCAACTCGACGTTGGTTCATTCTCTGGTCCTCAGCTTTCGGCGTTATGTGATCATGAGCTGCGCATCGACAAGCAGCTATCTGAGGTGTTATTGCCGTGAGTGTGGTGGCTGAAATCCGAGCTGCCTTCGCTGCTCGATCCAACCGAGTGGCAAGCGATGGGTCAGTTTCTTGAAGGTCAGATCTGGCGGTTGGTGTCCATCGAGGATCGCTTCCACGATGTCGGGAGCGAGAAAAGCACATTCCAGAACGCGGCCTACGTATCGCTCGTTGAGATCGAGCCTTTGGGCAATCGCTCTCCGTCCCGAGACTTCTCCGGCCACGATCCATTCATACCATTGGCGTCCGCGTGCCAGGGCCTTCAACAGTGACGGAGCGGGAAGCGACGGCGCCTGCCCAGGATGATCGGGAGGAAAGACCAATCTCATCTCCCCGCCACAACGTTTGACCCGAGCCCCGATATTGAAACGAATCACGTCACTCGAAGCTTGCTCTGGTTGGTGGGTCGCGGATCTTGACGAGGAAGCGTGTGAATCTGCGGTAAGTATGTCTCGCAGTTTTTGCTTCACAACTTCGACTTCGATCCTGTCAGGATGAACCACGACACGCTGCACGACCTTTCTCACGAAGTCCTTCACGACCGCTGGCGCGCCGGAACTTAACTGGTCGAACTGTTTCGCGGCTCCGGCCAGAATCTGCTGCGTCCGCGCCGCAGGATCTTCTGGCGAGCAGAGTTCGTCCATGACTTCCCTGCCGGGCTGTAAGAAGGATTGCAACCTGAGGACAACCTGCCGTTCAACATCGTGGGCTGGCACTCTGGACGGTCTGTTCTCTGTTTCCCCTGCTTCCCTTCCGCTCGTGGCTGGGCAAACGTAGTAGCGATAGCGTCTTCCATTCTTCGACGTGTGGCATGGAGTGAATCGATTGCCCTCTGCATCCTGCAGCAGACCTACGAGCAAGCTGGGAGAGTTCGCTTTAAGACCATTCCTGCGCCCCTGGTGATCGCTCTTCAGCTGAGCCTGCACCCGATCCCATAACTTCCGTGGAACAATAGCCGCGTGTTCTCCGGGATGATTCTGTCCCCGGTGAAGGATCTCTCCGAGGTAAATGCGGTTCTTCAGGATCTGATACAGAGCACCTCGGCAATACGAAGTTCCTCCTGATCGGTTCCCCGCAGCGCTCGTCCTCTCCTTGCTCTTGATCCCTTCCTGATCGAGCCGAGCCTTCAACTTCGAGACGCAACTCAGTTCAAGGTAAAGCTTGAAGAGGCAAACCACCATCTTCGCGTCGTCCGGATTCACGACTAGCTTTCGATCCTTGACGTCATAACCGAGCGGTACGGTGCCGCCCATCCACATGCCTTTACGTTTCGAGGCAGCGATCTTGTCGCGGATCCTCTCGCCAGTGACTTCGCGTTCGAACTGCGCGAAGGAGAGAAGGATATTAAGTGTTAGTCGCCCCATCGAAGTTGTGGTGTTGAACTGCTGGGTGACAGACACGAAAGAAACTCCGCGTGCGTCCAGCGCTTCGACGATCTTGGCGAAGTCGGCCAGGCTGCGAGTGAGACGATCAACCTTGTAGACTACGATGGTGTCGATTTTGTTGGCTTGAACATCATCGAGGAGACTCTTCAACGCTGGCCGCTCCAGATTCCCTCCGGAATATCCTCCATCGTCGTATCTGGCCGGAAGTATTCGCCAGCCTTCGTGACGCTGACTGGCGATGAAGGCTTCGCAGGCTTCTCGCTGAGCGTCGAGAGAATTGAAGGATTGCTCCAATCCTTCTTCGGAAGACTTACGGGTGTAGATCGCACAGCGGATGACGGCTTTCGATTCAGTGCTCATTGAGCCTCCTGGGATGCGTTGGATGGTTTAGCTTTGAGACCGAAGAAGGCTGGTCCCGACCAACGGGTGCCGGTGATCAGGCGAGCGATCTCCGAGAGATTCTCGTAGCGAGCGCCTCTGTATTCATAGCCTTCCGCTTCCACCTCCACCACATGCACTTGTTCTTTCCACTGACGCACCAGACGAGTTCCGGCTTTGATGAGCGGTCGGTTTGAAACCGCTGCGTTGGGGTCGGCCTCGAATGTGGCGGCAAGCTGGCGAAGCCGGCGGCAGCCCGCATCGCTGAGTCCACCGAACTCCTGCTCCTGCAGGCGATGACCAATGACGCGAAGCATCAAGTCTTTTCGGATTTCCGGAGGGTCTCTCTTGAAGAGCTGCCGCCATAAGTCACCTAAGGCTGGCTTACTCAAATGGGGCAAAGAGGCGAGGTGCTTCGTGATAGACGAATCGGGCATAGTTTCTCCTTAAAGCGATCCGCAACATTCACGCTTCCTTTCGGAGAAAGTTCAAGTCGAATCAGGGCGGGCCGGGTTCACAATCTGCTTGACTTTGTGACCCGTTGAATGTTCGAGAATGCAAGACTGCCTAGGAAAGAGTGTGTAAGCGGAAAGATCTTTCATCAGAGTATCTGTGCGCCGGACGCCACGTTTAACCGCACTCGTTGTGGAGTTGTACGCTGAATTAAGAAGATGAATGATCAAAACGAAAGTTCATTCGAAGGAAAGTGTGCCAAAATGGCAGCAACCGAGACACCTAGCCAATATCTCGAATCCCATTACTTAACTCGTGAGCTCGCGCGCCTGGGCGTCACAGACGAACAGCTTCAAGGCATGCGATTCAGAAGCTCCAACCAAGGCCGGCCATTTTCTCGATGGTCCTATACGTGGCTGGGAAAGATACCCAGCCACGTTATTCCACTCGTCAAAGCGTATTGCGCATTGAAATGGCTTGTCCTCGAGAATCCCCCCTATTCACGAGACAAAGAAGATGCCTGGCAGCTCGTAGCTGAAACGATGGCTGCCCCTACTCTCGCGATCGGTGAGAGGGCCCGGGACGCGCAAAGTAAGAGAGCCAAGAAGCCGCGGGGAAAGATCACCGACGATGGGGAAACGATTGATCAGGTGATTCAAAAACTGGCTGTGAATCCGCAATGTCGACGGGACACTGCGAAGGAGTTATGGACGCGCTTTTGGCATCTGCTGATGGAAAAAGATCTTGATCCGAAGGAGGTTGAGGATCCAGAGAATGCTGAAAAACGCACCTATGCGTATGACTTCAAGAACGGACGGAAGGAGATGACTTTCCGGCGGTTTCAATGCGTCGTCTCCAAGGCACGCGCAGAGAAGAGAAAATCGCGTTAACCGGGCTGATAATATCTCGTCAATAGAATCGCTCCTGTAGCGCATTCCACTACCGCGCTCGTTAGGAGTGCTCCATGACTAGGGAACGTGCCCGAGATCTAGGAATTCAGCAGTTACCCATCGATGAGCTAAAGCTCGACCCGCGCAATCCCAGACACCATAGCGATCTGCAGATCGGACAGATCGCCCGAAGCATCGAGAACTTCGGCTTCAACGTTCCGATCGTGATCGATAGCAGCAATAATGTTTTGGCCGGCCATGGGCGTGTGCTCGCTGCCAGGAAGCTAGGCTGGCCCTTGCTGCCGGTTATCCGTTTGACCCACCTGACACCGGAACAAGCCCGAGCCTTCAGCATTGCGGACAATCGACTCACAGAGAATTCGACGTGGGATGATCGCCTGCTCGGAGAAATCTTCCGTGACCTGGCGACGCTGGATCTGGACTTCAATCTCGAAGCCACAGGCTTTTCCGTCGGCGAGATTGATTTGCGAATCGAGGGATTGTCAGCCTCCGCTGAAAGAGAGGACCCTGATGATCGGTTAGCAGCCACGCTTGGTCAACCTCCGGTCAGCGAACCTGGCGATCTTTGGCTCTTGGGAAAGCACAGAATCCTTTGCGCCGACGCACTGGACCCAAGTTCTTATCGGGTGTTGATGCAAAGAACACAGGCACAATTGATCTTTACCGACCCCCCTTACAACGTGCGGATCGACGGCCACGCCTCTGGAAACGGTAGCATCCGTCACCGCGAGTTCGCCATGGCAGCGGGCGAGATGACGTCCGGCCAGTTCATTCATTTTCTGGCAACCGTCTTGCACTTGCTCGTGCGCCACAGCAGTACCGGCTCGATCCACTTCATATGCATGGACTGGCGCCATCAGTTGGAGCTATTGACCGCGGGCAGCCAGGCCTACTCCGAACTGAAAAATCTCTGTGTCTGGGTCAAGGGCAATGCCGGCATGGGATCGTTCTATCGCAGCCAGCACGAACTGATCTTCGTGTTCAAACATGGCAAGGCTTCGCACCGAAACAACATTCAGCTTGGCCAGTATGGCCGTGACCGAACCAATGTCTGGAATTACCCAAGCGTGATCAACTTCGGCCGACAGAGTGAGGAGGGCAATCTACTCGCTTTACACCCAACCGTAAAACCTGTGGCCCTCGTGGCCGATGCTTTGCTTGACTGCTCTGCTCGCGGTGACTTGGTCCTCGATGCATTTCTCGGGTCTGGATCAACTTTGATCGCCGCCGAGCGGGTTGGCCGCGTCTGCCATGGCATCGAGATTGACCCGATCTATGTCGATGTGGCTATCCGGCGCTGGCAGCGCCACACAGGTGACTATGCCATCCACGCGGTAACGGGAAAGCGCTTCGGCGATTGTGCCAACGGCCACGTGGAGGCTCGTCGTGGCCGATAAAGAAGATCCCCAGTATCCAGTCGGCTACAAAAAGCCCCCGCGCCACACTCAATTCAAGCCAGGAATGTCCGGCAATGCCAAAGGCCGACCTAAAGGCGCGAAGAACTTCGCGACCGTCATTGAGAAGGAATTACGTACGCGCATAGAAGTCACCGAAAACGGCAAGCGGATTTCAAAGCGACAGGCGATTGCCAAGCAGACCGTGAACCGGGCGGCAGCAGGCGATCCGAAGGCGACCTCAACCTTGTTGAACGAAGCCAGGTTTCAGGAGAGCCAGAACCAACTGCCCGTCACTCAGACTCCGGTCACCGGCGCCGAAGACCAAATGGTCATGGAGAACATCCTGCAACGGATCCGGTTATCACAACCGTTCTATCTCAATCCCGAGTCCCATTCAGAGGCGCCGAGCGAAGATGAATCCTCGACGTCAATTGAGCCCAATGAAGGAGAACGTTAATGCTGTCCACTGGGCTGTCGGTTGAGGAATATCAATTCTTCCTGCGCCGCGACTTCACCAGCTTTATTGAACGCTCATTCTACGAACTGAATCCTCAGACGCGCCTCTTACTGGGGCCGCACATCGAAGTGATAGCCACGAAACTGGAGGCATGCCGTCAAAGCAGAATTAAGAGACTCATCATCAACCTGCCCCCGCGCCACCTGAAATCCCATTGCGCCTCGATCGCCTTCGTTGCCTGGTATCTTGGGCACCATCCCGCTGGTCATGTCATCTGCGCCAGCTACGGTCAGGACCTGGCCGATAAGCTGGCGCGTGACTGCCGCAATATCATGATGAGCGCCTGGTACAAGCAAATATTCCCCGCGCGACTTGCCGACCTCATCGACGACGCGCTCAAACCCGACGAGGCTTTGTCCGAATCCAGGCGAAAGGCCGTGAATGAGTGGTACGACAACACCCTGTTGAGCCGCCTTAACGACAAGGCCAAGGGCTGCATCATCCTTATTATGCAGCGCCTGCACCAAGAAGACCTGGTCGGCCACGTGCTGGAGCAGGAACCCTGGGAGGTTCTCTCTTTTCCCGCCATTGCCGAA
>Ga0206997_10024_pt1 | contig 51322 bp, 27 predicted proteins | sample Alteio_BWMinCont_3_FD_153478 | JGI IMG/M metagenome (GOLD analysis project Ga0206997, IMG submission 153478) | Enriched cells from forest soil in Barre Woods Harvard Forest LTER site, Petersham, Massachusetts, United States -... | ecosystem: Environmental > Terrestrial > Soil > Temperate forest >...
GATAAATCAGGGGCTGGAAATTACAACACTTAGTTTCAAACTTTGTCCGTCAACGCTGCCGTTAAATATGTACATATAAGTACCGGCTGGTTGTTTAACTCCATTAAAGGTTCCATCCCATTTAGCCGATTGGTTATCCGACATAAATATTTGCTGGCCCCATTCATTAAATATTCTTAAATCATATTGGTCAAACGGTCCGCCCATAATATAGAAAGCGTCATTTAATCCATCACCGTTAGGAGAGAACCCTGTTGGTACAGCATGACCGCTTGGGTTAACTGTAAACTCGTGTTTAACTGTATCGCTGCAACCCATGCTGTTTGTAACAATTAATGCTACTGTATATGTTCCGGCAAGGTTAAAACCATGTGTTGGATTTGGTAAGGTAGACGTGGTTGAATTATCTCCAAAGTTCCATAAGTATATGCTTGCCCCTGTAGACTGATTTGTAAAATCTATATCCTGATGAACATTGTAACTTCCTCCATCAGGGATATATTGTGCCACTACAGGGTTACCGGTAGTAACCACTTTGGTCGCTGTATCTTTACATCCATTATTAGTTTGCACTTGCAGTAACACGGTATAGCTTCCTGTTGTACTGTATGTGTATGAAGGATTTGCAACAGCAGATGTACCACCATCGCCAAAACTCCAATTGTACAATGAAATAGTATCAGGTAGAATTACTTTCGAAGTATCTTTAAAGTTAACTGTCAGTGTTAAGCAATTTGATTGAGCAGCAAAGCCAGCTGATGGAGAAGGGTGAAGTGTAAGTGTATGTGTTATAGAAGCCGAACAACCCGAATCTGAAATAGCAGTTAAGCTTACTGTAAAGGAAGGGGCTATGCTATCGTATAGGTGATGAGGGTTTTGTGTGCTTGCATTATGTCCGTCACCAAAATTCCATAACCAAGTAGCAATAGCACCCTGACTAATAGTTGATGTATTAGTAAACACAGCTGAATCGCTCATGCAATTTGCACTTAGAGTAAACGATGATATAGGTACAGGATTAATATCAACGGTTTTCGTAACACTATCTTTACAATTATTTCCTACAGATACTAATAATTGCACCGTATGAGTTCCACTTGTTGTGTACGTATGTGTTGGGTTTTGTATAGAAGAAGTGTCTCCTGTTCCAAAACTCCAATGCCATACATTTATGTTTCCTACATTAGTAGTTGAATGATCTGTAAAGTTTACTGATTGACCTAAACAAGCATTGTTTACAGTAAAGGCTGCATGTGGTTGTCCATTTCTGTAAACCACCATAGTATCTTTTGTAACTCCACAAGAACCTGCTTGATTGATGGCTAATATAAAACTAAGTGTGTCATGATCTGTTGTTGCAGGAGTATACGTTGCATTTAATGTGCTATCGTTTGATGTAAATGTTCCGGTACCAATAGTCGACCAGTGTGCAATTACACCTGTTGTAACAGAACCATTAAGTGCAATTACGTTGCTTGAACAAACTGTTTGGTTAACTCCGGCATTAACGGTTGCTGTTGGAGCAAACGTAATTTTCATTGTATCACTTGGGTTAACGCAATTATTAGTTGATGTTAAAATAAGTGTAACGCTTCCGGTAGTAATGTCGCCGGCACTTGGTTGGTAATTAGCATTAAGAGTAGTGTTGCTTGGCGTAAATGTTCCGGTACCAACAGTCGACCATATTCCGGTTGCCGAACTTCCACTAACACTACCATTTAATTGTACGCTACTAACACCTGAACAAACTGTTGTATCATGTCCGGCAGATGTTACGGTAATTGGGTTGAATGTAATTAAAACGGTATCGGCTACCGATGAACAACTTGTATTATGCGTAGAAGTAAGAATTAAAGATATATGCCCTGCCACTGAATCGGCAACACTTAAATTATAAGTAGTATGTAACGTAGTATCGTTCGGTGCAAACGTTCCGCTTCCTAATGTACTCCATATTCCTGTGCCCGCACTTCCTGTTACCGTTCCGCTAAGTGCTGTCGACATAGTTCCATTGCATATAGCAATATTAGCACCTGCATTAACCACAGGAGCTGATATGATAGTTACTTTTAATGAATCATGTTTGTTTACACAATTATGGGTTGAAGTAAGCATAAGCGTAACATGTCCTGCTGTAACATCAGCTACACTTGGTTGATAAGCTGCATTTAATGTACTATCATTAGGTGTAAATCCTCCTGTTCCGTTACTTGTCCATTGTCCGGTTGCTGAACCACCTGTTATTGTACCATGTAATTGTAAACTATTTGCATTTGAACAAATTGAAGTATCGTTGCCCACGTGCACAACAGGGGTAGAATTAAGTGTTATTAAAACGGTATCTCTTACAACCGAACAACTTCCGTTATGAGTAGATGTAAGAACCAGCGATACATGTCCTGTTGTTGAATCAACAACACTTAAATTATATGTTGCATGTAATGTAGTGTCGTTTGGTGTAAATGTTCCGGTACCTAAAGTTGTCCATTGCCCTGTTGTTGCCCCACCGCTTACACTTCCGTTTAATGGCGTGCTCATAGCACCGTTACAGATGGCTATGTTTGTACCGGCATTTACAACTGGAGGAGAAGTAAGCGTTATTTTCATGGAGTCAACCGATTGAGGGCACGACCCATTCTGAATTGAACTCAATGTAAGAGTTACATAACCTAAACTTACATCGCTTGCACTTGGCGAGTAAGTTGCATGTAATGTACTATCATTAGGAGTAAAGGTTCCTGTACCGGTGCTTGTTGTCCATTTACCAAGACCCGAACCACCGCTTACTGTTCCATGTAGTTGAACGGCAACTGTGTTTCCACAAACCGAAGTATCATTGCCTGCTTTTGTAAGAGGAGCTGAACTCATTGAAATAACTACTGTATTAGAAACCGCCGAGCAACCTCCATTATGTGTTGATGTAAGAATAAGTTTAACACTTCCGGCAGTAGTATCGGCAACGCTTAAATTATAAACTGCATTTAATGTACTATCATTAGGTGTAAATGTTCCGCTGCCTAATGTTGTCCACTGTCCTGTTGTTGTACCGCCGCTAACGGTTCCGTGTAACGGCACAGTCATTACACCACTACACACCGGAATATTTGTACCTGCATTTACAATAGTTGCCGGAGAGAATGTAATTTTTACGGAGTCAACCGCCGCAGGACATTGCCCATTTTTATTTGAAGTTAAAGTAAGAACAACTGAACCCGTACTTATATCATTTGAACCTGGAGTATAAGTTCCATGTAAAGTACTGTCGTTTGGTGTAAATGCTCCATTACCGTGTGTGGTCCAATGCCCAATTATGTTTCCTGAAATGGAACCATTAAGCGCTATTGCATTGGTGCTTCCGCAAACTGTTGTGTCATTTCCTGCAAACACATTAGGTGCAGAGTTAAGTTTTATTACAACAGTATCTGTTACACTATTACAACCTGCATTGTTAGTTGAAGTAAGAACAAGTTTAACTGTACCTGCTGTTGTATCGGCAGTGCTTAAATTGTAGGTAGCATTTAATGTATTTGCATTAGGTGTAAATGTACCGCCGCCTAATGTAGTCCATTGGCCTGTTGTGCTTCCTCCACTTACACTTCCGTTTAATGCAGTTGTAGTCGAACTATTACATATAAAAATATCAGCACCTGCATTTACCACCGGAGACGGAGTTAAATGAACTTTCATAGTATCAGTAACTGCCTGACATAATCCGTTTCCGGTTGATGTAAGTACAAGTGTAATAATGCCGGATGAAATTTCTGCTGCACTCGGGTTGTAATTTGCGTTTAAGGTTGTATTATTTGGTGTAAATGTTCCGGTTCCTAACGAACTCCATTGCCCGCCTGTTGCAACGGCAACTGTACCATTAAGCGTTATGCTAATATTGTTAGCACACATGGTTTGGTCTGTGCCTGCATTTACAATAGGACCCGGATGTACTTTAATCAACATCGTATCCGAAGAAGCTAAACAACCTCCGTTGTTTGTTGAAGTAAGAATAAGTATAACATGTGTAGGAGCTGTATCTGCATTAACCGTATTATAAGATGCGTTAAGCGTAGTGTTGCTTGGTGTAAATGTTCCACTTCCATTTGTTGTAGTCCAAATACCATTACCTGTTCCCCCTGAAATTGTACCACTTAATACAACTGCATTGTTTGCACAAACAATTGCATCACTTCCGGCATTTGCATGCGGAGCGTGTGTGTAAACAATTTTCATGGTATCGGTAGCAGCTAAACAATTTCCATTTCCGGTTGATGTAAGTATCATGGTTACATTTCCGGCAGTTGTATCCGCGCCACTTGGTGTATATGTTGCATTAAGTGTATTATTATTAGGGTTAAATGTTCCGGTTCCGTTAGTGCTCCAAATTCCGGTTGAAGTTGCTCCGCTAACATTTCCGTTTAATGTTACGGTAGCATTATTCGCACAAACTGCCACATCCGTTCCTGCATTTACGCCTGGTGCATTAGTAATTACTACAGAAATAGTTTGTGTTACCGTTGCACAACCACCGCTTGAAGAAATAGTTAACGTTATGTTTCCTGCTGCGGTATCGGCATTGCTTGGTATATAAGTTCCGTTTAATGCATTGTTGTTAGGTGTAAATGTGCCTGTTCCGCTTGATGTCCATGCACCGGTTCCGGTTGATGATGAACCGCTTAAAATAACATTGGCATTGTTTCCACAAACTGTTTGATTGCTTCCTGCGTTTACCGTTGGAATGTTTGTGTAAACAATTTTCATGGTATCTGTTACCGCATTACATCCTCCGTTATTTGCTGATGTTAAAATTAAGGTAACGTGTTTAATAGTTGTATCAGTTGTGCTTGGAACATAAGTTGCGTTGAGTGTTGTATTATTTGGTGTAAATGTTCCGGTACCTAATGTGCTCCATGCAGCAGAACCTGTTGAAGAAGATCCACTTAATAAATGGCTCGGACTGCTTAAGCAAACATTGGCATCAGCTCCTGCAGAAACGCTTGGTGCATTTGTAATGGTAACCAACATGGTATCTGTTGTAGCATTACAGTTTCCGTTTCCTGTTGTGGTAAGAATTACTTTTACACTTCCGGCAGTTGTATCTGCATTACTTGGAATATAAGTTGTATTTAAGTTTGTGTTATCAGGTGTAAATGTTCCGGTACCGGTGCTCGACCAAATTCCACCCGAAGCAATAGTAACAGAACCGGTTAATGCAACATTGGCGTTATTTCCGCAAACTGTTTGATCTGTTCCTGCATTTGCTGTTGGGCTTGGTGTAATGGTTAACGTTAACGCACTTGTAACAGCTAAACAGCCTCCATTATTTGTAGATGCAAGAGTTAATGTAACGGTTCCTGCTGTTGCATCTGCTACACTTGGGTTATAGGTTGCATTCAATGTATTATTATTTGGAGTAAATGCTCCTGTGCCACTTGTTGTCCAAGCGCCTGCACCTGTTGATGAAGTTCCGCTTAATGTAACCGCCGAGTTGTTAGCACAAACGCTTGAACCTACACCTGCATTTACAGTTGGTGGTGCAGTGTATTTAATAGTAAGTGTATCTGCTACTGCTAAACAACTTGCATTATTGGTTGATGTAAGTGTAAGTGTTGTTACACCCCCTGAAATATCGCTTGCGCTTGAAATATAGGTCGCATTAAGTGTTATGTTATTTGGTGTAAACGTTCCTGTTCCGCTTGTGCTCCATTGTGCTGCTCCTGTGCTTGATGTTCCGCTAAGTGTGGCATTTGGATTGTTTGAACAAACAAAAATATCTGCACCTCCGTTAACAATCGGCGCAGGGTTAATAGTAACCACCATGGTGTTTGTTACGGCTAAACAATTTCCATTTCCGGTTGATGTAATAGTTAATGTTGTTGTTCCTGCGCTTATATCGGCAGCGCTTGGAGAGTAACTTGTACTTGCAGTAACATTATCAGGTGTAAATGTTCCGGTACCTGAACTTGACCAAGTAATTCCACTCGCTATAGCAAATGTTCCGTTTAAAGTAACTTGAGAATTGTTAGCACAAACTGTTTGGTTTCCTCCTGCACTTACCGTTGGTGATGGAGTTATCGTAATCACCATTTGGTCGGTAGCTGCTGTACAAGCACCATTGTTTAAAGATGAAAGTGTAAGGGTAGTTGTTCCTGCTGAAATTTCTGTTGCACTTGGAGTGTATGATGCAGTAAGTGTTGTATTGTTAGGTGTAAATGTTCCTGTGCCACTTGTACTCCATTGGCCTGTTGTTGTGCTTGATGTTCCGTTTAACGCAACTTGCGAATTGTTAGCACAAACTGTTTGGCTACCACCTGCGCTTACAATTGCCGGAGAATTAATTACCACATTAACCGTAGCTGTGGGGCTTACGCAACCAACGGTTGAAGTAGCTGTTACTGAATAAACTCCGCTTGCTGCACTTGTAATAGTAGTTATACTCGGATTTCTTACCGACGAAGTAAATGTATTAGGGCCAATCCAATTATAAGTTGTACCTGTATTAGTTGCTGTTAAGTTTAGTGTTGAACCAATACATAAAGGGGAGTTACTTCCTGCAATTGGTGCGGCAGGTGTTGGACTGACTGCAACGGTAACTGTTGCAGGTGCACTTGTGCAACCGTTGTTAGCTATAACAGTATAGGTTCCGTTTACTGCTGCAGTAATTGCTGTTATGATTGGATTTTGCACGTTCGATGTAAATGTATTTGGGCCAGTCCAGCTATAGGTTGCACCTCCCGTACTGCTTGCTAATAAAAATAAGGTGTCGCCTGCACAAACCGGATTGTTTACAGTAGCTGTTGGAGTAACAGGAGTTGAGTTGACTGATATATTTGCAGTTCCTGTTGTACTTGTACAACCACTCACGGTAACTGCCAATGAGTAAGTTCCTCCATTAGTAAGTGCAACATTTGATATAGATGTGTTTTGTGTTGTTGCGGTATATGAGTTTGGTCCATTCCAGTTATAACTTGCTCCGCCAACTGCTGAAGTACTTAGGTTTAATGTTTGACCGACACAAAGCGGACTGTTGCTTGTAATAGTTGGTGTAGCAGGAATTGGGTTTACAACAACATTTGTAGTGCCCGCAGCACTTGTACATCCAAGTGAAGTTGCTGTTACAGAATAAACTCCTGCACCTGCACTTGTAATAGTAGTTATAGATGGATTTTGGGTAGTCGAAGTGAATGTGTTTGGCCCTGTCCAGCTATAAGTTGTACCTGTACTACTTGCTGTAAAAGTTAAGGTAGAGCCTTCACAAAGTGGGCCATTGTTGCTTGCTGTTGGAGCAATCGGTGTTGGGTTAACAAGTACACTTACAGTTCCTGTGCCACTTAAACCGCAACCTGGTACAGTTGCATTTACAGTGTAAGTTCCTCCGGCGGCAAGTGTTACGTTTGAAATAGATGGATTTTCTGAAACAGAGCTAAAACCATTAGGCCCTGTCCAACTGTAACTTGCTGCAGTAACCGAAGGAGTTGATAAAGATAATGTTTGCCCGGTACAAGCTGGACTGTTTGAGCTTGCTGTTAATGTAGATGGAGGCGGAGGGTTAATAACTACGGTTACTGTTTTGTTAGGTCCCGTACATCCATTCACTGTTGCATTTACAGAATAAGTTCCTGCATCGGTAACATCAGCATTTGTGATAGAAGGGTTTTGTACGTTCGAAGTATATGAGTTTGGACCACTCCATGAATAAGTTGCTCCTGCAACAGTTGTTACAGAAAAACTTATGGTGTTACTTACACAAACCGGACTATTACTTGAAGCAGTTGGTGCCGCAGGTATAGGGTTAACGGTTACTGTAGCCACAGTTGTACTACCATTACATGTACCTGCTAAAGGAGTTATTGTATAAGTAACTGTACCTGGGCTTGCACCTGTTGCTGTTAAAGTTTGTGTTATAGTTGAACCTGAACTACCTGATGCACCGCTTGCACCTGTTTGAGTATCTGTCCAGCTAAAAGTAGTTCCTGTAACATTGCTTGTTAAAGCAATTGATGTTGCGTTGCCCGAACAAAGTGCTTGTGTAGATGGTGTTGCAGTTGCCGATGGAACCGGATTAACAGTTACTGTTACTACAATAGGTGTTCCGGTACAACTTGCGGTTGATGGTGTTATAGTATACGTAACAGTTCCTGATGTAGTACCAACTGTTGTTAAAGTTTGTGCGATGGTAGAACCTGAAGCGTTTGTTGCACCTGTAACTCCTGATTGAGAAACAGTCCATGAATAAGTGGTTGCAGCAACGTTACTTGTTAAAACAATGGATGTTGCATTGCCCGAACAAATACTTTGCAACGAAGGAGTTGCAGTTGCCGAAGGAACAGGGTTAACAGTAATAGTTGCTGTTGCCGAAGTTCCGGTACAAGTACCAATAGTAGGGGTTATAGTATAAGTAACAGTTCCTGAACTTACACCTGTAGTAGTTAATGTTTGTGTGATATTAGAGCCTGATCCGGCACTTGCACCACTAACTCCTGATTGGGCTTCTGTCCAGTTAAAAATAGTTCCTGCAACATTACTTGTTAATGTTATTGATGATGCATTTCCTGAACAAAATGTTTGTGATGTTGGAGTAACGGTTACAATCGGTGTAGGACTAACAGTTACACTAACTGTTTGTGATGTTCCTGCGCAACTTCCTCCTGTTGATGTTGGCGTAACAGTATAAATAACAGTTTCTGTGTTTCCTGTAGTACTTACAATTGTGTTGTTTAATGTGCTGGTTGTTTGCGTAGTTATACTTTCACCTGTTGTGTTAGGATTATCTGTAGCAATCCATGTGTAAGTAGAAACTACATTACTCGTAAACGGAATGTTTACGGTTCCGTTACTACAAATAGTTGCTGTGCCTGCACTTGTTACCGAAGGAATAGGATTAACAGTAACTGTAGCAGTTGTAGCTGTACCAGAGCAGCTCGATGCGGTTGGTGTAATTGTGTATATCGCAGTTCCTGCACTTACTCCTGTAGTTGAAATTGTTTGCGCAATACTTGAACCTGAAGCACCGCTTGCACCACTCACTCCTGATTGTGAAACAGTCCATGAATAAGTAGTTCCTGCAACACTGCTTGTTAAAGCAATAGATGTAGTGTTGCCCGAACAAAATGTTTGCGAAGTTGGTGTAGCAGTTATAGTAGGGATTGGATTAACTGTAATTGGTACAACTAAAGTTGCACCTGCGCAACCTACTGAAGTTGGTGTTATAGTATAAGTGGCTGTGCCTGCACTGGTACTTATAGCAGTTAAAGTTTGTGTAATATTTGAGCCTGAATTAGAAGATGCACCGCTCACTCCTGATTGAGAAGTAGTCCATGAATAAGTAGTTCCTGCAATATTGCTTGTTAAAGCTACTGAGGTTGCGCCTGTAGAACAAATTGTTTGTGAACTTGGGGTTGCTGTTGCAGTAGGTATAGGTTTAACAGTAACAGTAACGGTTTGTGCGGCACCTATACAACTTCCACCGGTTGATGTTGGAGTAACTGTATAAATGACGTTTTGTACAGAAGTAGTATTGTTGGTTATTGTATTACTTAATGTATTTGTTGATTGAGTTGTAGTGCTTTCACCTGTTGTGTTAGCGTTGTTTGCTGCAATCCATGTATAAGTAGATGCTACGTTGCTGGTTAACGGAATACTTGCGGTACCACCACTACAAATAGTTGCGGTGCTTGCACTTGTCATTGCCGGAGTAGGATTTACGGTAACTGTTGCTATTATTGCAGAACCTGTACAACCATTAGCAGGAGTTATTGTATAAGTAGCCGTACCTGGGCTTGTACCTGTAGTTGTTAAAGTTTGTGTGATATTAGAACCTGAAGCACTTGTTGCACCGCTAACTCCTGATTGAGAAACCGTCCACGAATAAGTAGTTCCTGCAATATTACTTGTTAGAGTAATTGATGTTGCGCCTGCTGAACAAATTGTTTGTGCAGATGGAGTAGCTGTTGCAGTAGGAACGGGGTTTACTTCGACTGTAATTGTTTGTGAAGCCCCTGCGCAACTACCTCCGGTAGATGTTGGCGTTACTGTATAAATTACATTTTGCGAAACAGCAGTTCCGTTGGTAAGTGTGTTACTTAATGTAGCAGTTGATTGTGTAGTTAAACTTTCCCCTGTTACGTTAGCGTTGTTTGCTGCAATCCATGTATAAGTAGATGTTACGTTACTCGTAAATGGAATGCTAACAGTTGCTGCAGTACAAATGGTTGCTGAACTTGCACTTGTCATTGCCGGAGCAGGGTTAACACTAACCGTAACTGTTTGCGCAGTACCCACGCAGCTTCCACCGGTTGATGTTGGTGTAACTGTATAAATTACATTTTGTGCAACAGCAGAACTGCTGGTTATTGTATTGTTTAAAGTTGCAGTTGATTGTGTGGTTAAACTTTCTCCGGTTACATTAGCATTGTTTGCTGCAATCCATGTGTAGTTAGATGCAACGTTACTTGTTAAAGGAATGCTTACTGCAGCACCACTACAAATAGTAGCTGTATTTGCGCTGGTCATAACAGGTTTTGGGTTTACCGTAACAGTAATAGTTTGTGAAGTTCCCGCGCAACTACCTCCGGTAGATGTAGGAGTTACAGTATAAATAACGTTTTGTGCTGAAGTAGTACTATTTGTAATCGTATTACTTAATGTAGCTGTATTTTGCGTAGTTAAACTTTCTCCTGCTGTATTTGCATTACTGGTAGCAATCCAAGTGTAAGTAGATGCTACATTGCTTGTAAACGGAATGCTAACAGTTCCTCCGCTACAAATAGTTGCTGTGCTTGTGCTTGTCATTGCCGGAGTTGGGTTTACAGTTATTGTAACTGTTTGTCCAGCGCCGGTACATCCTCCAAAAGTTGGTGTTACGGTATAAATTACATTTTGTGCAGAAGTAGTACCGTTTGTAATTGTGTTGCTTAATGTCGCCGTTGATTGTGTAGTTAAACTTTCGCCGCTGACATTTGCATTATTGGCTGCTATCCATGTAAAAGTAGAACCTGCAACGTTGCTTGTTAAGTTTATGGTTGCGGTGTTTCCGGTACAAATAGTTGCTGTACTTGCACTCGTCATTACCGGAGTTGGATTTACTGTAACAGTAACTGTTTGAATAGTACCTGCACAGCTTCCTGTTGTAGATGTTGGTGTAACTGTATAAATAACGTTTTGTGCTGAGGTTGTGCTATTAGTAATTGTATTATTTAACGTAGCTGTACTTTGTGTAGTTAAACTTTCGCCGCTAACGTTTGCGTTATTGGCTGCTATCCATGTAAAGGTAGAAGGCACATTACTTGTTAACGGAATGCTAACCGCTGCGCCGCTACATATTGTTGCCGTATTTGTACTGGTTACTGCCGGTGTTGGGTTTACAGTTACTGTTACCGTTTGTGAAGCCCCTGCACAACTACCTCCGGTAGATGTTGGTGTAACTGTATAAATAACGTTTTGTGCTGAGGTTGTGCTATTAGTAATTGTATTATTTAACGTAGCTGTACTTTGTGTAGTTAAACTTTCTCCGCTGGTATTTGGGTTGCTGGCAGCAATCCAAGTATAAGTAGATGCAACATTACTCGTAAACGGAATGCTAACGGTACCTGCGCTACAAATAGTTGCGGTACTTGCGCTTGTCATGGCGGGAGTAGGGTTTACAGTTATAGTAACTGTTTGGCTTGTGCCGGGGCACCCGCCCGCTAAAGGTGTAACTGTATAAATAACGTTTTGTGCACTTGTGCTACTGTTTGTAATTGTATTACTTAATGTAGCGGTACTTTGTGTGGTTAAACTTTCACCTGAAGTATTTGGATTGCTGGCAGCAATCCAAGTGTAAGTTGAAGCTATATTACTGGTTAACGTAATACTTGCTGTGCCACCGCTACAAATAGTTGCGGTGTTAGCACTTGTCATTGCCGGCGTAGGGTTTACAGTTACAGTAACTGTTTGTGAGGTTCCTGTACAACTGCCTCCTGTTGATGTTGGTGTAACCGTATAAATAACATTTTGCACACTGGTACTGCTATTTGTGATAGTGTTGCTTAAAGTAGCAGTTGATTGTGTAGTTAAACTTTCTCCGGTTACGTTAGCGTTGTTTGCTGCAATCCAAGTATAAGTAGACGCCACATTGCTTGTTAACGGTATGCTAACGGTAGCAGCGCTACAAATAGTTGCAGTACTTGCGCTGGTCATTCCAGGGGTGGGGTTTACAGTTATCGTTACCGTTTTTGCTGTGCCGGGGCATCCGCCTGCAAAAGGGGTTACTGTATAAATAACATTTTGTGCAGAGGTTGTACTATTCGTAATTGTATTATTTAACGTAGCCGTACTTTGTGTAGTTAAACTTTCTCCGCTGGTATTTGGATTGCTGGCAGCTATCCATGTAAAAGTTGCTCCCGCTACATTTGAGGTTAGCGGTATGTTTACCGTAGCTCCTGTACAAATAGTAGCTGTGCTTGCGCTTGTAACTAATGGCGTTGGGTTTACAGTTACGGTAACTGTTTGTCCTGTGCCGGGGCATCCGCCTGCTGTAGGCGTAACTGTATAAATAACATCTTGCGAACTGGTACTACTGTTAGTTATTGAATTACTTAGTGTGTTTGTACTTTGTGTAGTTAAACTTTCGCCTGAAGTATTTGGGTTGCTGGCAGCTATCCAGGTGTAAGTTGAAGCTATGTTACTGGTTAACGGAATACTTACCGTACCTCCACTACATAAATTTGCTGTGTTGGTACTGGTCATTACCGGTGTTGGGTTAACAGCTACTGTTACAGTTTGCGCTGTACCAGGGCATCCTCCCGATGTAGGTGTTATAGTATAAATAACATTTTGTGTACTAATAGTAGTGTTAGTAATAACATCACTAAGTGTTGCGGTAGTTTGTGTGGTTAAACTTTCTCCGGTAGTGTTTGTATTATCTGTGGCAATCCAAGTGAAAGTGGAACCTGCAATATTTGCAGTAAGAGATAGGTTTACATTAGCATTCGCACAAATAGTAGTTGTGTTTGCACTCGACATGGTCGGTGCAGGGCTAACTGTAACGGTAATTATTTGTGGTGTACCTGTGCAACTTCCTAAGGTAGAAGTTGGTGTTACGGTATAAATAACGGTTTGCACACTTGTAGTTGTATTAATAATAGTATTATTTAAAGTTGAGGTTGTTTGTGTGGTAATGCTTTCACCTGTTGTATTAGGGTTATCAGTAGCTATCCATTGATAGGTTGAAGTAAGGTTACTTGTAAATGGAATGTTAACCGACCCATTACCGCAAATAGTTGCAGAATTTGTACTTGTCATAACAGGTGTTGGATTAACCTTAACTGTTATAGAAGAAGGACCCATTATACAACCTCCGTTTACTCCAACTACGCTGTAAGTTGTAGTAGTTGTAGGCGAAGCCACAGGATTGCAAACAGTTGCTGAGCTCAAATTTGTTGAAGGTCCCCACGAATAAGTAGCACCTGATGCGCATGTAGGGCCTATGTTGACTGTTTGTCCGGCACAAATAGTTGGATTAGCCGGAAGTGAAATCGGAAATGCAGTTGGTCGCCTTGCAGGTACCAAAGTTGCATTAAGATACATGCGCATCCCATTATCTATACCAATTGTAGTAGTACTATATGGATACTGGTGCCCTCCTAAATAAAAAACGTTAGAACCAATTGAATCGGGGTTGGCAAGGTGTGAAGCACTTGCTACAACAGTATTAGTTGGTAGAGGAGCGCTAACTCCATAATAAGTTTCAGGTTTATAAGTAGAACCGGCAGCTAACCAAAAACTTGCTATGGTGCCCGTTTCAGAAGAAACCTGCCCTTGATATTGGCAAAAAGCCATATCAGGATTATTATCGGTATTGGTTTGTGCTGTATTCGCAAAACTAACTCCGTTGGTAGTTTGGAAGTGCCCTCCTGTTGGCTGGTGATTTTCATATAAATCTATACCGGCACATTGAGCTAAAAAGTTTCCGCCTTCGCTAACAAAATCCATCACTCGTTGTACAGGTCTTGTATCCGGATTTTTAGAATAATCCCAATGTGCTTCCGAACAAAAAGTGTAACACTCGGCAAGCCCCGCAAAATCACCAGCATTCTGAACAAAATAATTTGTAATTCCTGCTGAAACTAACATGGCTGTTTGAATAGCCTCATTTCCGCCATTACTAAATACGGCAATTTTAGGACGATGATTTAATGTGTATCTTACATCTACAGCAACATCGGCTGTAAGTTTATATACAGCAACATTATTAGTGGTTGCAAATGCGCTTATAACTTGAGTAGCTGTTTGACCCCCGGCATAAAAAGAATGATCAAGATAAAAACTATCAACAACAAATTCGCTGGCAACAAAAGTTTGTGTGGCGGCAGCTACTACTGTTGGATAAATTTGGCCGGCGGTTGCAATAAAATCGGCGGCATCTTTTGCCTTACCTGTTTTAATTATCCACTTAACAGGTATATCATTTTGCAAAAGCGCATGTACTAATCCATATGCTTTAACATTAAATACTGTGCCTATGTTTTGATGCGCATTATCCATCGGAATGATAAGCGAACCTGCTGTAATTGTTTGTGTGTTTGCAATTGGAGATGGTGCATCTCCTGCATCCAAACAAGTACCTGATACAATTTGACAACCACCTATGGGGCTTGGGGTTGTCATAGTTGTGTAAGTAGTTCCGTTAAAAACAAATGAGGTCATCGAAGCGTCAAGCATATCACCCACGGTAGCCGTGCCTGGTACTACATAAGTTAGGTAAAAATAATAAGGGCCTGCGCCAAGGTCTAATGCTTGCGACCCTGTAATAGTAAATGTGCCATTTGGACTAACTGCTGAACCAAAATAATTGGCATCACTAAATCCTTGGGCGGTATCTGTGTAATAAATTTCGGCTTTTGTTATATCTGTAGTAGGACTTGTTGAGCCCGCATCACCTGTGGTGCTAAAAACAAATTGTGTAATTACATCGTGTGGTGTACATAAACCACCTGTAATATTTACTTTAAATTGTAAAATAGGATTACTGGTAGCTGTACAACCTCTTATAATATTGGCTGTGCTATATTGCGTAACGGAACTTGAACTATAAACCGAAGGACTGCTTGTAGCAAGATGCCCAAAAGAATCTGAAGAAGAAGAGGATGGTACAGATGTACTTCCATTGCATTTGAATGTACCACCGGTTCTAACTAAATCACCACTACTTGGTGCAGCGCTTGCGCGTATTTGAAAACCATTAAAATTAATTTCATCTATATTGGCCTGTGTGGCGGCAGTAGTAAGACTAACAGTAATTGCTGTAGTAGTCATACTAAATCCTACTATAGTAATATCTTGCGCGCCCACTGCGTTATTGGTAATTGCTCCGGCGGCTGTATTAAATTGAAATCCGGCAGGTAGAGTAAGTATTAGAGTTTGGTTTGTTTGGCTGGCATCAAAATCAGTAGCCTCTGTTTCAATCAATGAAAAATTAACTGTATTATATGCTGTTGGCACAGTAAATGTACTGGCACAAAATGTTTGATTTTCAAAGGCTTCAATTGCAGGGTAAGAAATAGTTGCTGTAAATGCATTACCCAAACTTGAACAGCCCGTTGTTGTGTTATATACGGTAACAGTACCATTATAAACAGCAGTAGCAGCGGTGGCTGGTAATGTTAAAGTAATAGGGCTGGTAGGTAAAGTTGTGTTGCTCACATTTATAAAACCAGCTGCCAAAGCAGTAGCATCCCAAGTAATGCTATACTGGTCGGGGGTATTAGTAGTTGCTGTATACGGTAAATTTGCAGATGTTGTGCCTTTAACTACTGTGGGGTTTGCTCCTAAAGTAATGGTTGGTATACTATTTGTCCAGGTAATAACAATTTGTCCGGCAGCTCCATTACCACCAAAATTTGCTGGGGCATCATTGCCACCACCACCACCACCACCGGGACTCGTACCATTACCTCCATTAGCATTGTTAGAGCCTCCTCCTCCTGCTCCTCCTCCGGGTGCTGCACCGGCTCCTCCTGCTCCACCTCCATTTGCATTACCGGCAACACCATTAGTGCCGCCAACTATTGTTACATTTCCAAAACAAGAAGCTGCTAACCCCCCATCAGTAGGTGTTGCTAAAGTGTTATTTACACCACCTAATCCAAATATACCAAGTGTACCTATTGTGCTACTGTTAGGAGCTGTGTTTGTTCCTGTTGCATTAAACCATGATGAAGTACCTGCGGTAGCAGCTACAGTAGACGTTGCAGGGGCTCCTGCGCCCCCTGAACCAATGTTGTAAAAATAAGTAGTGCCTGGAGTTAGTGTGTGTGTTCCTTTTGCATAAGCACCACCACCACCGCCCGAACCTCCGTTTACGGTAGTGTTGCTACTACTACCGCCGCCGCCGCCGCCGCCCCAACATTCAACAGTTACCGTGCCAACATTACAGGGTGCTGTCCATGTACCTGAACCGGTTGTTGTTAAGGTAACAGATGTGGTTTGAGCAAAAACAACAGTAGAGCATAAAAATATCATCGCTAAAAAAGAAATCATAAAACGATTCTTCTTTGGATGTTGTCCAGTTGTAAATATTGTTATTGCTTGTGTAACGTACTTAGTGCGGAGTTTTGCAAAAAATAAGAAGTACGTGTTTTTTAAGAGTGGGTAGAATTTTTCCATGCGCTGCGTTTTTCATTGTTAAACCTCTCTTGTTATAAAATATATCTAAATCTAATATATTTTAATGACAATAAAAAACATTTTCGATCGCTCATAAAATTTCCAACATGCATATGTTTTGTGTTTGTCTGTTTTTTTTACGCTCAAAAAATAAAAAGGTTACAAAAAATTTTATGTTTTTATAATCGCTGAATTTTCTTAACTTACCATTAATTTAGTATCTTTATTAATAGGGTTTTATACCACTATTAGGTTCAAATATATATACATGTACGAATATTAAAAATACAATCTTGTATCAAAACTTACATATGTAAGATTTTTACATAAACTGTATAAATTTCGAAAAAACTAATTTTACTAATTAGATGCTATTAATCCTTTTAAAAACAATAAAATACATGGGTTATGTTTTAGGATTGCTTTTAGGATTGATTTTATTATACCTGCTTGCTGCTTATATATTGCCAAAAATATCAGTTAACAGTAATAAAGCTAATAAAAATGCCGATGTAGAAATTTATATCCTTACAAATGGGGTGCACACCGATCTTGTTTTGCCAATTAAGAGTGATGAAATAGATTGGAGCAAACTAATTAAATTTGAAAACACGTTGTTGAAAGATACGCTAATGAAATATGTTGCTTTTGGCTGGGGCGATAAAGGATTTTATTTAGAAACTCCTACTTGGTCTGATTTGAAAATAAGTGTGGCTTTAAAAGCCGCGTTTTATTTAGGAAAATCTGCTATGCACACCACATTTTATAAAGAGATGAATGAAAGTAAAACCTGTGTAAGAATTAAAATTAGTAAAGCAGAATATGTCGCGCTGATAAATTATATATCCGAAAGTTTTCAAAGAGACGTTAATGGAGAGGTGATGCATATTAAAAATCATAGTTATGGGGATAATGATGCTTTTTATGAAGCAAAAAGAGTATATGGTTTGTTTTATACTTGTAACACTTGGGCTAATAATGGACTTAAAAGTTGTGGGCAAAAAGCTTGTTTATGGACCCCATTTGACAAGGGTATATTTTATCAGTATCGTAAATAAATTTTATTGGCTGGTGTTCTATATTTCTGCTAAATGTTTTTCTAATTCTGTATTAAACCTATTAGTTAATTCATCGTTCCATGCCAACAGGTTTTTCATATATAAAGAGAGTTCTGTTTTGAGTTTTTTTACAACTGCAATATCAAAATAAAGTAAGGTTGTACGGCGAATAAAAAAATCAGATGGTGTAATACACATTTCTTTTTCAATGGCATAAATTAATTGCGCACGTAATATAATAGGTAACTCGCTTTTTTCTTCTTTTAGTTTTTCAATAGTAGTATAGAGCTCATCTATATTAGACCCATAACGATTTATTAATTTTTCAGCTTCAAAAATTGATAAATCTAAAGCAAGACCCTCTGTAATTTTACTTTTTATAAAAGCAGAAAAACCAAGTTTACTATCAATTTTACCCCCTGAAAGCTGAATTTTATCGGTAGTACAGTCGGCTAAATTTCTGTTACTATCGTTTGCATATTTTTTTGCTACAATGTCAACTACACGTTGTGCCATTTTACGGTAGCCGGTAAGTTTTCCTCCGGCAATCATAATTAATCCCGATTCGAAAATAAACATCTCATCTTTTCGTGAAATTTCAGATGGACCCTTACCCGGTTTATTTATCAACGGGCGTAAACCCGCCCAACCCGATTCTATATCAGCTAAACTTAGTTTAGCCGTAGGAAAATAATCGTTTACACATTTTAAAAGATAATTTTTATCGTCGGTTGTAATTTTTGGATTTACTAAGTCTCCTTCGTAAAAAGTATCGGTTGTCCCTATATATGTTTTTTCATCACGCGGAATAACAAATATCATTCGTTTATCCTGTGTATCAAAGTAGGCAGATTGTTTAATGGGTAATTTTTTTGCATCAACAACTATATGCACGCCTTTTGTAATATGTAATTTATGTGCTTCGTGTTTTTTCTCTAAATCATCTATGTCATCTACCCAAGGGCCTGTTGCATTAATAACGTAGCTTGCTTTTATTTCATGTTCCTTATTGGTAAGCTGATCTGTAACCTTAACTCCGGTAATTTTTTCACCTGCATAAATAAACTCGGTTGCTTTTGCGTAGTTAATGGCAAGTGCACCTCTGCTAACAGCTTCTTTAAGCACTTCCATAGTAAGCCGTGCATCATCTGTTCTGTATTCGTAAAAAACAATTCCGCCTAATAAATTATCTTTTCGTAATAACGGTTCGGTAGCAAGTGTTTCTTCAATGTTTAAAGCTGTATGTAACTCGCTTTTTTTAACACCTGCCAACCACTCATAAAACCACATAGCAACCCGTGCAGAAAATTTGCTTAACGAACCATTTTTTACAATAGGCAACAACATGTGTTCAGGCTTTGTAAGGTGAGGAGCAATACGGTGTATAATTTCTCTTTCTTTTCCTACTTCGGCAACCAGTTTAAATTCTAATTGTTTTAAATAGCGTAAACCTCCATGAATAAGTTTTGTGGAACGCCCCGATGTACCTGAGGCGAAATCCTGCATTTCTATCAAAGCGACTTTTAGCCCCCGGGCAGTTGCATCTAAAGCAATTCCGGCTCCGGTAATGCCACCACCAATTATTAAAACATCAAACGGAGATTTACTCATTTGCTCAATAATGGCACTTCTATTTTTTGCTGAGAAAGAATCCAATGCTTACAAATTTTTTATGGTTTCAATTACTCTGTTTGGGTAATCGCTAATTATGCCATCAACACCCAGTGCTATTAGTTTTTTTATATCCGTTATTTCATTTACTGTCCATGGTATAAGTTTCATATTTCGTTCACGCACATTTTTTACAAGCGCACTATCTACCAAGCAAAAATCAGGACTATATGTGTTTGGTATAAAACCCAAACGTTTTAAATTCACTTCCAAGCCATCTTCATTTTCCACTAACAAAGCCAGTTGTATAGTAGCATCTTTCTTTTTTATTTCCTGTAAAATTCTAACATCAAATGATTGAAGGTTAGTTCGTTCAATAACTTTATGTTTTTCAATTTCATTGTAAACAAGTTCAACAAACTTTTTTGGTTCGGGGTTAAACGCGTTGTCTTCCCCCTCTTCACTTTTTATTTCGATATTATATTTTATGGCAGGCAATTTATTTTCGCGAATAAATGCTTCAACTTTTTTTATTACTTCGGCAAGTAAAGGTTTATGTTCTGCTATTTTTTTTTGCAATGGAAATTCTTTATTGCCTCTTATGCCACAATCGTACGTTGCAATTTCGGTATAAGTCATTTTGTATAAATTGTATTTGTCCCTTGAGTTTGCTTCTACTTCTTTCCCATCTGGGCGAGTACAAAAAAGCTCATTCATCCACGCCTCGTGTGAAACAACTACTTGCAAATCTTTAGATATAACAACATCCATCTCTAAAGTGTCAACACCTAATTTAACGGCCTCAATAAAAGAAGTTACGGTGTTTTCAGGAAACAAACCTCTTGCACCACGGTGCCCCTGAATGTCTATTTTTTTGTGGTTTTGCATTATTAATAAGGAATATTTTAAATAATAAATGCTTTTATCAAATATAACAATCTTTTAACGGTTTATTTAATTAATAAAGGCTGATAAGAACCATTAAAATTTTAAAATGATACTCGTATTTTGTTAAATTCGCACTTGGTTTTTCTGAAAATTAAATACTTTTTCACTGATAAAGATGTACTATAAATTCCTATCACTATTAATGCAGTAAAATATGAAAGCTAACGAACATATATGGAGTTTCTCTTCTGTTGGAGGGGTAAAGCGGGTAAATTTAGAATCCGGATCCGACTTATTGAATTTATCTGACCTTGATCCGAAATTATGGACCGCTTTAAGTTGTCCGGTAAACGGATTGGAAATTGACAAAAAAACGTTGCAAATTATTGATGCAGATAAAGATGGTCAAATAAGAGTTCCGGAAATAATAGAGGCTGTCAATTGGATAACATCTGTTTTAAAAAATCCGGATGATTTATTAAAGCAATCACCCATTTTTCCATTAAGTGCCATAAATGATAGTACAGATATTGGTAAAACGCTCTTAAGCTCGGCTAAAACAATTTTAAAAAATTTAGGTAAAGAAAATAATACAGAGCTTACGGTAGAAGAAACATCGGATACTGAAAAAATATTTGCATCTACTCGTTTTAATGGTGATGGCATTATTACAGAAGATACTGTTGCTACTCCTGAGCTTGTACAGTTTTTAAATGAAATTATACAATGTGTAAGCTCTTTAATTGATAGAAGCGGCAAGCAAGGCATTACGGAAGAACTTTTATTGACTTTTATAGATAATTGCGAAAAGTATGCGGCTTGGCACGCAAAAAAAGAAGCTGATTCACAAACCATTTTTCCGTTAGGAGAAGGTACCGAAGCTGCTTATAAAAATGTTTGCGCCATAAAAGCTAAGGTTGAAGATTATTTTATGCGCTGCCGCTTAGCTGCTTTTGATACCCAATCAACCGAGACATTAAATTTAAAGGTAGCGCAGGTAGAAATGATAGCCGCTAAAGACCTTTCAAGTTGCTTGGAAGAAATCGCAACATATCCACTGGCTAAAATTGAAGCCAATAAACCGTTATCAGTAGTAATGGGTATAAACCCCGCTTGGGAAAAAAGCGTAGCTGAATTTAAGGCTATAATCATAGATAAATTATTTAAAGGAAAAGAGAACATCACTGAAACGGAGTGGATTTCGATACTTGATACTTTTTCTGATTACGCTAAATGGATGTCTGAAAAAGAAGGTGCTATTGTTGAGGGTCTTGGTCTTGATAGAATTAAAACGATATTAAAAGGCACTTATAAAGAACAATTATTAAGTTTAATTCAGCAAGATAAGGCATTAGAAAATGAAGCCAACAGTATTATCTTGGTTGATAAACTGGTACGCTACCACAGAGATATTTTTATTCTATTAAAAAACTTTGTTACTTTTTTTGATTTTTATACTCCGGGTTCCAAAGCAATTTTTCAGGCAGGAACTTTATATATCGACCAGCGTAGTTGCGACCTATGTATTAAAGTAAGCGATATGGCCAAGCATGCAACTATGGTTTCATTTAGTGGCATGTATTTACTTTATTGCGATTGTGTTTCAAGGTCTACCAACGAAAAAATGATTGTTTTAGCGGCATTAACTAATGGCGATATTGATAATTTAGTGGTAGGTAAAAATGCGTTATTTTATGATCGTAATGGTTTAGATTGGGATGCTACCGTTATAAAAATTATAGATAATCCTATTAGTATCCGCCAGGCATTTTTCTCACCCTACCGTAAAGTATCTCGTTTTATCGAAACACAAATTAATAAAGTTGCTGCCTCTCAGGATGAAAAAGTGCATGCCGATTTAAGCAAGGGTGTTGAAAGTGTTCCGGTAAAAGTTGAAGAAACTAAAGCAAAAAAAGAACCGCCCGCTCCTTTTGATGTAGGTAAATTTGTTGGAATTTTTGCTGCCATAGGTTTGGCTATTGGTGCTATTGGTACGGCACTCGCTTCGGTTGTTGCTGGGTTTATGGGTTTGGTTTGGTGGAAAATGCCTTTTGCCGTCCTGGGTCTTATTTTATTAATCTCTGGTCCGTCAATGATTATAGCCTACTTAAAACTTCGTAAACGAAATTTAGCCCCTATATTAGATGCTAATGGCTGGGCTATAAATGCCCGTGCCATAGTAAATATTCAGTTTGGTAACACGCTTACACATTTGGCTGAATTGCCCAAAGGAGCCAAAATTAATTTAAACGACCCATTTACTAAAAAGAAAAGACCTTTCCTTCCCGCTATTTTTATTTTATCTATAATTGCGGGTGTAGTACTTTATTTACTTTATAAATACGAGTTTATCCATATTCATTTTTAAAATTTAACCTATAAAAAATTATGCTAAAAGTATTTAAGAAAACAATAAAAATTCTGTTCATCACAATTTTGGTACTGTGCTTGGCATTAGTTTCTATTCCTTTTTTATTTAAAAGTAAAATAAAAACTATGCTGCTTACCGAGGTAGATAAAAATATAAATGCCAAAGTAGATTTTTCTGAATTGGGCTTTTCTTCGTTCAAAAAATTCCCTCGTTTTGCTATTACGTTGTATAACCCCACTATTACAGGCATTAACGAATTTGCCGGCGACACCTTTATTGATGCAAAGGAAATAAGCGTATCGTTAAACCTTTACAAATTAATAAAAGGGCAAGGCATAGAAATTAAAGGCATTGATTTAGAAGACCCTTTAATTTATGCGCGTATTCTTAAAAACGGAAAAGCTAATTACGATATTGTGAAAGCAGATACATCAACTAAAAAAACTTCCTCAGGAAAGAGTTTTGAAATTGCTATTGATAAATGGTCTATCAATAATGGCAGAATTGTATATGACGATAAACTGCAACGAACGTATATAGAGGTTGGAGGCTTGTACCATAGTGGTTCTGGCGATTTTAAACAAGATATTTCTGATTTAGATCTCACAACTAAAGTAAATGATTTAACGGTTGAATATAATGGCATCCGTTATTTTACCAAAAAACTATTTGCAGCCGATTTACAAATGGAAATGGATTTAAAGGATAAGAAATTTATTTTTAAAGATCATAACTTTCAATTAGGAGAGTTTAAATTTGGTTTTGCAGGTTATTTTAAATTGCTTGATAGGGGTTATGAAACCGATTTAAAATTTGTAGTTAAAGAAACCAGCTTTAAAAATTTACTTTCTTTATTACCGGGCATCTATCAGCAAGATTTAAAAGGCATTGAAACCAAAGGTGATTTTGCATGTAATGGTTATATAAAAGGTGTGTACGATGTACAAGATAATAAAGTACCTGCCTTTCATATCGACTTAAAAGTAATGGATGCTTTGTTTAAGTACAGCCACTTACCTAAAGCTTTAGAAAAAATAAATTTTGATTTTGTGGCTGATAATCCTGATGGAAATCCTGAACACAGCAGCTACAACCTAAAAACATTTCATGTTGAAATTAATAAAGAACCCATACATGGCAGCTTATCTGTTAAAGGAAAAAAGCACATGTATGTTACGGCCGATATTAAATTAAAAGCTGATTTAGCTGAAATAGAAAAAATGTATCCGGTAGATGGTTTGGTTTTAAGGGGAATTTTAACTTCTGAAATTAAAGTAAATGGTAGATACAGCGATTCACTTAAATTATTCCCAAAGGTGGACGCATTTTTTAATTTAGAAAAGGGTTATGTAAAATCTAAAAATTCCCCGCTTGATATGGATAGCATTCAGCTAAATGCTGAAGTAGCTAATAGTACGGGGCAAATTGCTGATACACGCGTTAGTTTAAATAATCTTACTTTTTTATTAGATGATGAACCTTTTGTAATGAGTGGTACAGTATCTGATTTTAAAGATTATAATTATAACATTAAAGCAGATGGCTTGCTTGATTTAGCAAAACTTACACAAGTATATCCGGTTGCCAATACAAGTTTAAAAGGCACGCTTAATTTTGATTTAGATGCGCAAGGAAACCTTACTGAAATAGAAGCTAAACAATATAATCAGTTAAAAACAAATGGTACACTCGAAGTTAAAAACGTATCGTATAAAAATACAGATATAGCTTTTCCTATTCATATAGATGATGCCTTATTTACATTTGCTCCCGATAAAATTGTACTTAACAGATTTCAAGCCGAGTTTGGTAAAAGTAATGTAACCCTAAGCGGACATTTATATAATTACATACCGTATATAATCAGAAATGATGCACCCATTAAAGGAGACCTTACCATGTATTGCGATACGATGGATTTAAACCAATGGTTTCCAAGTACAGCAAGTACGCCTACTACACAAACTGTTACCGATACTACAAAAAAAACAATAACAGCTGCTACAAGCACGGTGCAACCCGAAGTAATGATTATTCCTGATAACATTGGTTTTACTATAGACTCTGATATTAAAATGGTAAAATTTGGTGATATGGATATAGCCAATCTTAACGGAGAAATAAAAATACAGAATGGTGTTTTAACATTAAATGAAACTGGGTTCAACACGCTTGATTCTAAAATGAGTATAAGCGGAGATTATAGCACCAAGAATGCGAAACACCCTATGTTTGATATGGATATAAGCGTTGATAAGTTAGATTTTGACAAAGCTTATAAAACCTTTGTTGACCCAAAAGGAACTTGTTCGGCCGCGGGTAACTTCTCTACTAAATATAGTTTAAAAGGAGAAGTAACACCCGATTTTTCTCCTATTTATTCTACATTGGAAGGAAGTGGAAAAATTATTATAGATAGTGTATCAGTAAAAGGAATGAAACTTATGAATCACATAAAAAACGTTTCTAAAAAAGAAGAATTTAAAGACCCTCAACTTGCCGATGTTACTATAGATACTGAAATTAAAAAAGGAAGATTTTTGATGTATCCGTTTACATTTAAGGTGAGTAAATTTTTAACGGAGGTAGAAGGCTCACAAGGCATAGAGGATGAAACAATAGATTATTCTATAAAATTATCTGTGCCTCCGTTTAGTAAATTAAAAATTCCTATTAGCATTAAAGGAACGTCAGATAAACCAATTATTAAAATGGGTAAAGGGTTTGATAATTCAGACTTTGATAAACTATAAATAGTAACTGCTATTTATTTTCTAATCTGGCATCCAGTAAATGAATAACGCGTGAGCCATACTCCGCATTCTTTTCAGAATGAGTAACTTGTATAATAGTAGTGCCATCTTCTTTATTTAATTTTTTAAATAACTCCATAATTTCTTCTCCTTGCTTAGAGTTAAGGTTGCCCGTAGGTTCATCTGCCAACAGCACTTTTGGTTTGGTAATAATAGCACGTGCTATACCCACTAATTGTTGCTGCCCACCTGAAAGTTGAGCGGGAAAAAGATCTTTTTTACCCACAATTTGAAAACGGTCTAATATATCAGCCACCATCGCTTTTCTTTCAACCATTTTAATGTTCTGATAAATTAACGGAGTTTCTATGTTTTCATACACGGTAAGTTCATCAATAAGGTGATATGCCTGAAAAACAAATCCTATATTTTGTTTGTATAAAAAAGCACGTTGCTTTTCTTTTATGTTTTTTATTTCAAGGTTATCAAATAAATAACTGCCCTCATCAAATTCATCTAACATGCCAATTACATTTAAAAGTGTTGACTTACCTGAGCCCGAAGGCCCCATAATAGAAATAAATTCTCCCTTATTAATTGATAGGTTTATGTCTTTTAATAAAAAAACCCGGGCTCCTCCTACGTTTACCCATTTGCAAATGCGATTTAATTCAATCATACTATTATTTATTCTGTTCGTAAACTTTTCACAGGGTTAGTTATGGCAGCTTTAATACTTTGAAAGCCTACTGTAAGCGAGGTTAATAAAAGAACTATTATTCCTGCTAATGCAAATATCCACCAACTTATGTCAACTTTGTAAGCGTAACTTTCCAGCCATTTCGACATTAAGTACCACGCTAATGGCGAAGCAATTACAAATGCAATAAGCACCAGTTGTACAAAATCTTTAGATAACATAGTAAGGATACCCGATACACTTGCACCCAGCACTTTTCTAATGCCAATTTCTTTGGTGCGCTGCATAGAAAGAAAAGATGCTAAACTGAATAAGCCCGAGCAAGAAAGTAAAATGGCTATCAAAGCAAAGTATTCAATAATTTTGCTTAGGTTCTCTTTGTCTTTATACAAAGCATTTATATCACTATCTAAAAAAGTGTACTCAAAAACGCGTTCAGGAAAAAGTTGATTCCAAGTTTGTTTTATAAAATCAATAGTCTCATGTGCATGATCTGGTTGAATGCTAATAGCAAACTGCGTAAAGCGTGGTGCGCTAACATCTATAATTTCAGGCTGCATGGGTTGGTCAAGTGTATTAAAATTATAATCTTTTATCACTCCAATAACTTGCCCATGTTTGCCATCACTTTCTTTTCCTCTAATTATATTTTTACCGATAGCATCTGCCGGACTTTTCCATCCAAACGAACGTACTGCAGATTCATTTAAAATAAACGCTTGTAAATGATCAGTGCCTGTGGCTTTTGAAAATGTTCTTCCGGCTACAAGCGGAATTTCAAGTGCATCTAAAAAATTATAATCAACCGAAATCCATGGCACAAAAATGTTATCCGACTGTTTCCTGTTTTCGGGTATAACCAACCCAAATACAGCACCTTGCCCGGGTAGGGCAGAAGCAGCAGTAACCGCTTTTATTTTACTCGATTTTGTAAGCTCATTGGCAAATGTGTTCATGCGTTGGCGCATTGGTCCATCAACCCCGTAACCTAAACTCGAAGCTCCACTACCAAAAATAGGAACCACAACAATCTGCTCTTTTTTAAAGCCTAAAGGTTTATTGCGTATATATTCTAATTGCCTGTAAATAACAATAGCACCTATAATGAGGATAATAGAGATAGTGAACTGTGTAACCAATAAAATTTTTCGTACGGTGTTTCTTTTTTTTGTTTCACCCGATTTTCCTTTCAGTGCAAGTATGGGGTTAAAACGCGTAATAAAAAAAGCAGGATATAAACCGGATAACATGCCTGTGAAACAGAAAATGATGAAAAATAAAATTATGTTTTGAAAATTAAACCACGATGAAGTAGTAAGTTGTTTGTTTGTAAGCTGATTTAACGCAGGAAGCATTAAGCCGGTAAATAAAAACGCAAGTAGAAGAGAGATGAAGCTTAATAATAAAGTTTCACTAAGAAATTGAAAAACCAATTGCTTTTTATCTGCACCTAAAACCTTTCGCATACCTACTTCGCGCGAACGTGTGCCCGCACGAGCTGTAGCCAGGTTAATGAAATTTACATTTGCAATTAATAAAATTAAAAAAGCAATGGCCGAAAAGATATAAATATATGATATGCTGCTGGTACTTGGGTTACCTTGTATATTGGCTGCATATAGGTGAATGTCTTTTAAAGGTTGAAGTGAAATAGAATGCAATTGTTTCCGTTCATCACCATATTTATTTAGTAATTGGTTTAGTTGAATTTCTGTTGCTTTTATATTTTGCGCAGGTTTAAGCAAACAATAAGTAACCGCAGGGTTAAACGTCCAGTCGTTTTTAATAAAATTGGCTGTGCCAGGTTCTTCTACATCATATAAAGTTTCAAATGAAATAAGAAAATCAAAAGTAAGGTCGGAATTAGCAGGCATTTTCTGTACTACTCCTGTAACTTGTACAAGTGTTTTTGTATCGTACAATAAGGTTTTACCTATTGGGTTTTCAGTGCCAAAATATTTTTTAGCCATCTCATCTGTAATCACAATACTACTTGGCGCTGTTAAAGCATTAGAGGCACTTCCTGAAATAAAAGGAATAGAAAATATTTTAAAGAGTTTGTTGTCTGCGAAATGTACATTTTGTTCCTGAAATTTTTTGTCTGAATTTTTATTTTCGGTATAAACCTGCATGCCACCACTACGTTGATAAAGTCTGGCAACTTGTTGTACCTGTGGCATATCAGATTCAATAACTATTGCTAACGGCACAGGTGTAGATGCGGCGGGTGTAATATTGCCATTAATGTCGCTTGTCCAGTTTACACGGTAAATGTTTTTTTCATTTACGTTGCTCTTGTTAAAACTTAACTCATCCTTTACATAAATAAGAATAAGCATACAACAAGCCATCCCTACAGAAAGCCCGATAAGGTTAACAGAGGAAGAAATCTTATCTTTCCATAAATTGCGATATGCAATAAGTAAATAATTTTTAAGCATGATTGTTTTTATTCTGTTCGTAAACTTTTAACGGGGTTTGCTGATGCCGCTCTCAGTGCCTGGAAACACACGGTGGTAAACGCAATTAGTAAAGCCATTGCTCCTGATACTAAAAATATCCACCAACTAATATCAACTTTATAAGCAAAATCTTGCAGCCATTTGTGTGCAGCGTACCATGCTATGGGCGATGAAATAATAATAGAAACAAATACCAGTTTTAAAAAATCTTTAGATAATAAACCAACTACCCCACTAACGCTTGCACCAAGTACTTTGCGGATACCAATTTCTTTAAAACGTTGTTTAATGGTAAAAGCTGCCAAGCCAAATAAACCAAGACAAGCAACCAATACAGATAAAAATGTAAAAGCACCTAACACAGCTCGCATATTTTGCTCAGATTTGTATAGACTATTAAAGTCATCTTCTAAAAAAGCGTATTTAAAAGGGTTTTCTGTGCCAGAATTTTTCCATGCAGTTTCTATTTCTTTCATAGTTGTAGTAAGGTTATCCGTTTTTAAGCGAAGTGTAACTGTATTATACCAAGAAGGATAGATGTGAATTAATAATGGTTCTATACGATTGTGTAGCGATGCATAATTAAAATCTTTTACCACTCCAATTACTTTACCTTTTTTACCGAAAGCCCACTCAATTTTTTTACCAAGTGCATCTTTTGGTGTTTTCCATCCGTATGCTTTTACGGCGGCTTCGTTTACTATAAAAGCTTCGTTTACATCTGTCGGAAAATTTTTCGAAAAGTCGCGCCCTGAAACTAATTCAATTTGCATAATATTCAAAAAATTTTCATCTACCGAAAAAACGGAGCAAGCAGTTAGTTCATTTTCAGCGGCACCTTCAGGCAGTAAAGTAATATAACCTATCCCCTTAAAATTAAAATTATTAAGTGTAGCACCGGTAATTTTCGGGTTTTTGCTTAATTCCTTTAATAAAATTTCTCCTTTGCGTTGGTCCACACCTTTTAACTCAATTCCTACAACCTGTTCTTTATTTATACCTAATTTTTTATTTTGAATAAAATCTAATTGATTAAGAATTAAAGTAGTACCTATAATTAATATGATAGCAATGCTAAACTGAAAAACAACCAATCCTTTTCTAAAAAAAATATCGGCTAATCCATGATTTATTTTTCCTTTAAGTGATTGAATAGGAGAGAATGACGACATAAGCAGTGCCGGATACAAGCCGGCTAAAAAACCTATGCAGCATATCAAGGAAAGATAAATCCAAAATACATTTAATGTTAGAGTTAATGTAGTTCCTATAAACAAATTGAAGAACGGAATAGCTAACAAAACAAAAATGAGTGATAGAATGCAAGCTATTAAAGAAAACACAACAGACTCACCTAAAAACTGAAAAATAAGTTGCGACCGCATGGCGCCAATTACTTTTCGTAGGCCAATTTCTTTTGATCGGTTTAAAGACCGTGCAGTAGATAAATTGATAAAATTGCAACAGGCAATCAATAAAATTAAAATAGCTGTTGCCGAAAAAATATACACATACGTTATATCTCCTCCTTGCTCGGCTCCTTTTATTTCTTGATCTAAATGCGATCGTAAATGAATGTCCTTTATGGGTTGTAAATCAACATTTATCCACATACCAATAGCTTTTTTAGTTTCAGTCATTTCTTTATCTAAAAATTTATTTGCTTTTGCTTCCAATGTTTTTCCTTCAACGTGGTCTGCTAATAATATATAAGAATATGAGTCGCAGTTAAACCAGTTTTTTTCGCGCTCCTCGAGCCAGTCACTATTACCCTTATTTATATCAGCCATGGTGTTGCGAGATATAATACAATCGCATTTAAAATGTGAATTTTTTGGTATGTCTTTAATAATTCCGGTAACTAATAAATTTAATGTGTCAGAAAATTTCATCAGTTTACCCATGGCGGGCTCATCGCCAAAGTATCTTTTTACGGCAGTTTCGGTAAGCACTATGCTATAAGGTGCTATAAGTGCTTTAGCAGGATTGCCGCTTACCATTGGTAGTGTAAAAACATCAAAAAGAGTTGAATCGGAATATAAAACAGTTGCCTCAGAAAACTTTTTATTGTTGTAGGATATCGGACGTTTTGTGAAATTAAAACGTACTATTTTTTTTATTTCCGGAAAGTTTTGTCTAAGTCTTTCTCCCGTTATAGGCGAGGTTGGTGCAAACCAAACTATTTTTTTTGGTTGATGAATTTTTGATGTTATTCTATAAATCCTATCGGCCTTTTCATTAAATGTATCATAACTAAGTTCGTTTTGTACATATAAAAAAATGAGAATGCAACAACTGATACCAATAGCAAGACCAAATATATTAATGAAAGAAAACAATTTGTTCTTCCATAAATTACGCCAGGCTATTTTTATATAATTTTTAAACATGATTGTTTTTTTATTCGCTTCTTAAACTTTTTATAGGGTTGGCAATAGCGGTTTTAATCGCTTTAAAACTAACTGTTACAATAGCAATTGATATAGCTAAGCAGGCTGCAAAAACAAATATCCACGCATTTAATTTAATATGATACTCGTAATCCTGCAGCCAGTTATACATAAACCAACCCGCTAATGGGAAAGCAATTAAGCAGGCAATAATTACCAGTTTCAAAAAGTCTTTAGTTAGCAATACAGTTAATAATTGAACCGAGGCACCAAGTACTTTTCTAATACTTATTTCTTTGGCACGTCGTTCGGCAATGTATGAGGCCAAACCAAATAAACCCAAACACGAAATAAATATGGCCAGTGATGCAAAAACTCCGGCCAATGTACTAATTAAAGCTTCTGTTTTAAATAGTTTATCAAACTGCTCATCAATAAAATAATAATCAGGATTGTGAGTTTTTATAACCGTTTCGATTTTTGATAAAGTAGCTTTAAGATTTTTGTTTGTATTAACACGCATAGTAAGATAATTCGCCTTCGATGCATCTGAAAATAGCATTAGAGGGCGAGCTTTAGAATACATGGAGTTGTATAAAAAATCTTTTACTACACCAACTATAGTATATTTAGTACCACCATCGTGCCGATATATTTGTGTGCCAACAACATCTCTTTTACTAATTAAATCGGCTAAGGCTTCGTTAATAATTATGTTAGTGCTATCTGCTAAGGCGTCTGGATAAAAATCTCTTCCAGCTTTCAAATTAAAACCTGCTGTACTAATGTATTCCGGACTCACATACTCCATCCCAATTAAAACTGATTTAGAGGCGTCTTTACCCGGCCATTCAAAATCACCTGAACTCGAGTTTGACTGTAATAATGCGCTGTTGTTTAGGCAAGCATTTTTTACTTCAGGTATCTTAAGTAAATTGTTTTTAACACTGCCAAAATCTTTACCCAGTTTCCCTTTCAAGGTTGTATATAATAAACCCTCTTTAGTATAACCTATGTCTCTATTTTTTACGTGCTGTATCTGTTTGTAAATAATAATAGTACAAATAATTAAAATTACTGATACCGAAAACTGTACAATTACTAAGCCTTTTCGTATTAAACCCGCACCCGAATTAGTATTTGATTTAGAACCTTTTAATATAGCTACCGGATTAAAAGATGATAGATAAAATGCAGGGTAACTGCCTGAAATAATTCCGCATAACAACGTAATACATAACAAAGCAACTATATGCAAAGGCGAAAAAATAGCCACGCTAAGGTGTTTTTGAATAAGGTTGTTAAATGGAGATAAAACCGCATACGTAATTATAATAGCTAATGTAGCTGCTACAAAGGCCATAATAAGTGATTCGCTTAAAAATTGAACAACAAGTGTTTTTTTATCCGAACCTAAAGCTTTTTTAACTCCAACTTCTTTGGCTCTTTTTTCTGAACTGGCGGTAGCCAAATTCATAAAATTAATGCAAGCAATAAATAAAATTATCCAGGCTATAATACTAAATAACCGCACATATTTAACCGACCCATCAATCTCTTTTCCTTGTTCATCAAAATTATCATAAAGCCTCCATCTGTTCATAGAATAAAGCGATAAAAACACAGTTGACCCTTCGGATTTTGTAGTAATATATTTTTCTATTTTTTTATTAATGTCTGCAAGGTTCGCATTTGGTTCTGTTTCAACATAAGTTATAATACTGTTATCTCCCCACTCTTTAAGCCAACTGTTTTTATTTTCAAAAATTTTAAAAGGAGCAAGCCACTCAAAATTAAACGAAGTGTTTTCCGGAAGATCTTTTATAACCCCTGAAACAATATAACTTTCGCTGTTATTTATTTTTATTGATTTGCCAATTACATCAATGCTCCCAAAAAACTTAGTAGCATTTTTTTCTGTCAGAACTATGGAGTTTAATTGACTAAAAGCAGTATTTGCGTTTCCTTTTAAAAAATCAAGGTGCAACATCTTTAAAAAATCGGGGTCAACGTAATTTCCTTTTGAGTATATGTTTTTTTCTTTAACAGAAAATAGTAACTGATCGCCCCAAGTACAACGTGCGGCATATTTTATCCCCGGTATATCTGTTTTTATGCTTTTTGCTAAAGGTCCTGGTGTGGCATCAAACACATATGTTTTTCCATCGTAAGTTTGCCTGTCCTTTATTTTAAAAAGTTGTTCTTTGTTGGAGAAATAATTATTAAAGGTCAGCTCATCTTCAACCCATAAAAAAATAAGTGCGGTACTTGCAATGCCGATAGCTAAACCTATTATATTAATAATAGCATAACTCTTGTTACGAAACAAATTACGAAAAGCTATTTTAACGTGATTTTTAAACATTACACTTTAATGTTCTGAGTTACAATCTGCCCATCCAGCATGTTAATTACTCGATGTGTGTAACGCGAATCATGTTCAGAGTGCGTTACCATAATAATAGTGGTTCCTTGTTCATTTAAGTCAGTAAGTAGTTGCATTACATCATTACCGTTTCTCGAATCAAGATTACCCGTTGGCTCATCGGCTAAAATCAACTTAGGTTTATTTACCACGGCACGTGCCACAGCCACACGTTGTTGTTGCCCACCCGAAAGTTGTTGCGGATAGTGATTTCTACGATGCGCTATTTGTATTTTATCCAACACTTTATCTACCATTTTTTTTCTTTCTGCGGTGGCAATGCCTGTATAAATAAGCGGTAGCTCTACATTTTCAAAAACAGTAAGCTCATCAATTAAATTAAAGCTCTGAAAAACAAACCCAATATTATGTTTACGCATATCGGCACGCTTGCGCTCATTAAAGTCTGATACCTCTATATCATTAAATTTAAAACTACCACCATCCAAATCGTCCAGCAAACCTAAAATGTTTAGCAGGGTTGATTTGCCGCAACCTGATGGCCCCATAATGGCTACAAACTCTCCTTCTTTTATTTCGAACGAAATTTTATTTAGCGCCACTGTTTCTACTTCTTCCGTACGATAGATTTTTTCTAAGTCTGTTATATTTATTACGCTCATAAGTATATGTTTTAGTTTATTCTTTATTCTTTTTTAGTACAAGTTCCTGTGTGGTTTCATAATTTTCGTAGCCCGATGTAATTACTTTGTCGCCCACTTTTAATCCACCAAGCACTTCGTAGTATTCCGGATTTTGGTGACCCAATTGAATATCTATTTTATACGCTACCGACCCATCTTCATTCACTTTAAAAATCCAGTTGCCACCTGTTTGTTGGTAGAACCCGCCTTTAGGTAACAGCAAAGCTTGAGTTTCATCGCTAAGTGCAAGTCGTATTTGCAAAGTTTGCCCTCTTCGAATGCCTTGCGGAATTTCGCCTTCAAATTTCATATCTACTTGAAATTTCCCATTAGAAACCTGCGTGTAAACTTTATATATGGTAAGCTTATAATCTTTACCGGCAAATGTAAATTCGCCAACCAAACCATTATAAATGCGCGATATGTAGTGCTCATCTATATCAACACGTACTTTAAAGCCACTTAACACATCTATTTGCCCAAGGCGCTCGCCTTTATTTTTGCTTTGCCCAATTTCAACATTCATCGATGTTATTTGTCCATCAATTGGCGCACGCACAATTAAATCTTCTACTTTTTTGCGCATAATTTTTAAAGCTTCTTCGGTGCGTTTGTACGATTCTTTCGATTGTATGCTTTCCTCTACTATAGATATAGAATCTTGCTTTAAAATTTCTTCAGTAAGTTTTTTCTTTTTAATGGCGTAATTATAATTGTTTTCCGCTTGTTTAAATTCCTGTTGCGCTATAACCTTTTGCTCGTATAATTGCTTGTCTAATAAATAAACACGTTCTGCTTCTTTCAATAAATTATCTACATCAGTACGTTGGTTTAGTTTTGTAATCGTATTCTGCCTGGCTGCGTTACGTGATATTTGCATTTGCGTTAAAAGATTAAAGACAGAAGTTTCCTGATTAGCTAAACTTAATTCTAAGTCTGTATTCGCAAGTTTTAAAATAGGGTCGCCTTTTTTCATCATGGCTCCGTCTTCTACAAATTTTTCTTCTACGCGTCCGCCTTCAATGGCATCTAAATAAATAGTAGTAATTGGCATCACAACTCCATTTACAGGTATAAATTCCTTAAAAGAACCTTTAGTTACTTCGCTTATCATAATTCGTTCTGTATTCACATTTAATTTCGATTTGCCCGATGTAAAATAAAAACTGCCACCTATCAGTAAAACTATCAGTACTATAGCTGTAATTGTAAGAACCTTTTTAGTTGTCCACTTTTTCTTGGGAATTACTCTGTCCATAATTTCTTTTGGTTAATGTAAAATGTATAGTGGCTTTAAATTTATGAAACACAGTTCACTTCATCCATATAAATTTAATGCACACTATACACTTTCTCTATAGCTAATCTAACCAGTTACTTAGTAAGGGAATTTCGTGCCATCTTTGTTATTAATTGATATATAGTGTTTTATATATAAGGTAAAACAAAAAGTGTCCGTTTTCGAACACTCTCTGTTCGGTTTCAACACACGTATTTTTTTATAACATCATTTATTGCTAATTCTTGCCATTAAAATATCTTTACGTAATTATTTATCTGTTTTTGGTGGAATTAAAAAATGCAAGCATATTAGTTGTTGATGATGATAAGGATGTACTTATTGCTATTAGCCTATTATTAAAAAATGTAGCTAAAGAAGTGGTAACCGAAAAAAACCCGGAAAACATTTTATCACTCATTTCAAAAAAAACATTCGACCTTGTGTTGTTAGACATGAATTTTACTGCATCTGTAAACACAGGTAACGAAGGCATTTATTGGCTCAAACGCATTAAGGAGTTAAAACCTGTGCTTAGTATTATTATGATAACGGCTTATGCCGATATAGAGTTAGCTATTCGTTCGTTAAAAGAAGGGGCTACTGATTTTGTTGTTAAGCCCTGGAATAATCAAAAATTAATTGAAACAATTACTGATATTTTAGAGAAAAAAGAAGGCCCGGCTAAACAAAAAAATATTGATAATGCTTTAATTGGTGAGAGTGATGGGCTGCTTAGCATTTTTCATAAAATAAATAAGGTGGGACCAACAGATGCCAACATCCTTATTTTAGGAGAGAATGGAACAGGCAAAGACCTAATTGCAAAAGAAATTCATAAAAAATCGTTACGTGCACAACATCCTTTTGTAAAAGTTGATGTGGGGGCTTTAACCGAAAGTTTATTTGAGAGCGAGTTATTCGGGCATAAAAAAGGAGCTTTTACCGATGCGCGTGAAGACCGTGCCGGACGTTTTGAATCTGCCAATGGCGGTACCATTTTTTTAGATGAAATAGGTAACATTTCTTTACAACAACAAGCCAAACTGCTTAGCGTATTACAAAATAGACAGCTTACACGTTTAGGAACAAATGCACCTATAAATATTGATATCAGACTTATTTGTGCTACTAACTTGCCGTTACGCGAGTTAGCTAACGAACAACGTTTCAGAAAAGACCTTATTTATCGTATTAACACAGTAGAAATAGTGGTGCCACCTTTAAGAGATAGAAAAGAAGATATCGTTTTATTGGCAAAACATTTTGCAAAATTTTACGGAGATAAATATTTTAAACACAACATACGGTTTGATGATAAAGCCTTACAAAAGCTTCAGCAATACGGATATCCCGGCAATGTACGGGAGCTGCAATACATTATTGAACGGGCAGTTATTATGGCAGAAAATAATACATTACAAGCTACCGACCTTTTATTCTCACCCATAGAAGCTGGTTCAATTGATATGCTTAAAAATGATGAAACAAAATTAAGTTCCATCGAAAAACAAACTATTTTAAGAGTGATAGAAAAAAATAACGGCAACATAAGCAAAGCTGCCAAAGAGTTAGGCATAACACGTACCGCCCTTTATCGTAGAATAAGCAAGTATGACATCTAACTCTTTCAGTAAAAGTATTTTTATACGTGCATTATTTGTATTTGCTACACTTTTTGCTGCCTCTTATTTTTTGGTGAAAGAATGGTATACTCCAGAGATTATAATAATTCCGTTAATCATTTACCAGTTTTTCGAATATTATAGATTTCATAAAAAAGCACAAATAGAAATAGAACAGTTTGTAGAATCGGTTCACTATCGCGATTTTTCAAGGCATTTTGATGTAAAACAAGCTCCATCCGAATTGCAGCCTTTCCGTTCCGGGTTTAATCAAATCAATTCTACATTTAAAGTAATCAGTAAAGAAAAAGAAACACAATATTTACATCTAAAAACAATATTAGAAATTGTTGATACCGGTATTTTATCCTATGAGGTTGAAAGCGGAGATATATTGTGGATGAACGAATCACTTAAAAACCTTTTACAAATACCGTATCTTAAAACCGTGCATTCGCTTATAAAACGGAACGAAGTTTTGTATAACGAAATTTTAAAACTTCATTCAAGCAGTAGTGTGGTTGTTTCTATTCCACGAGAAAAGGAATCTATTAAAATACAATTGTCGGCTACTGCTTTCGAAAATGAAAATAAAAAATATAAATTAATTGCATTTCAAAATATAAACGAGGCTTTAGATGAAAACGAAACTAATGCTTGGCAAAAACTCTTGCGTGTAATGACGCATGAGCTTATGAACTCTGTTGCTCCTATATCTTCTTTGGCCGATACATTAAAAAACCGTGTAGCAGAAGCAGCTTTGCAAAAAGATTTTAATGCAGACTCTTATCAAGACATCGAAACAGGGATCTCCACCATTAAAAAACGTACCGAAGGTTTATTGAAGTTTACGGAAACATACCGCAGCCTAAGTAAAATCACTTCTGCCGATATTAGTGAAGTATTAGTTATAGAATTGTTTGAGCATGTTAGCCAGCTTTTGCAACCAACTATTGAAAAAAATAAAATAGAATTAGAAATAATTTTAAAAGAACCTTTACTTAGTTTAAAAGCAGATGCTAATCTTATTGAGCAAGTGCTCATTAATCTTTTACTAAATGCTATTGATGCGGTAAAAGAAAAAGCACAACCAAAAATAATACTGTCGGCTTACAGAAACAATCTTGATAAAATAATTATAAAGGTTGTAGATAATGGTAGCGGAATTTCTAAAGATGTTATAGATAAAATATTTATTCCTTTTTTCAGCACCAAAAAAACCGGCAGCGGTATAGGCTTAAGCCTTAGTAAGCAAATAATGTTATTACATAAGGGTTCTATTCAGGTTCAGTCAAACGTAAACGAGGGCACAGCTATTAGTTTGGTGTTTTAAGTGCAATTTAAATTTCTAGTCATTAGGATGCCCGGCATTTACCCAACTTCGTATTTTAGAAATTTGGCAACCCGAAAGCTGACTTCCGTTTTGCGGCATAGCATCATATCCCGAACTATGTTCGATAGAACCCAATAAATTATTATGTGAAATTGAATTTACAACACCTGTGTAGTTCGATAAATCATATCCTCCACCGGCATTGCCCGAACTATGGCAGCCTACACACCAAGTGTTCATAATAGGTTGTATATCGGCGGCAAACTTAAATGAAGTAGTATCGCATACAGTACAGTTAGCTTGGTTTAACGCGCCCATACTAATCCACGCTTTAATCATAAATTTTTCTTGGTCGGTAAGTTGAACGTTACTTTTCGGTGGCATACTTGGGTTTGCCCCATCTATTTTTGTATATATACTACTACGTAATGGGTGCTTTGCCACCACTTTTTGCATTATGCCATCGTAGGTTGTAAAATCATCCCTTCTCGATCCGGGAGCGTGGCAGCCATTCATCGAGCATTTAGAAATAAAAATGGGTAAAATATTATCTGTAAAACATACACTTGGGTCGTAGGCTTTTTCGGTGCACGTGGTTAGTGTAAAAATTACAGCAATAAATAGTAAAAGGCTTATTATTTTCATTTCAAACAGCACTTTCTTTATAACTACAAAATTGCTCTTTTAGTCTGTTTTAATTCTGAGGATTGAGTTAAAAAGCAGAATGATTTTTTATAATTTAAAAAGATTATGTTCAATAGCTTTGGCCGTGGCAGGAAAGATTGCTTGCCCATCACTTGGGAGTGACATTAAAAAAAGAATAATTATTTTCTCTTTATCTTGCTTTCTTCTTTGTGCATCGCAATTATTCTTATTAGAGTACTTATACAGCCTATTCCCGGTAGAACCAATGATAAAATTAATTTTTCACCCATTGTTAGGTTCGTTTCTAATGTATAAGGGAGTATGTTTATTAAGAATGTGGATATTGCCCAAATAAAGCCCCACATGATATTTAATTGTATATACGCTTTTTCTCGCCAAGGCTTTCTTGGATTATCCCTATCATATTTCCATGAATAAAAATTATCATTAGGCAACATGTCCAAATATATTCAAAAAATATTTAATTATAAGATGTTATAATACCATCTTCTCCACCGTAATAACAAGATGGTGTTCTATCGTCCCAACACCATTGCCATTGTGTACCATTACCGTAATTTGATGGATTGGCACTATTTGGATTGCCCCACATATATTTTAACATATCGATGTGCATTCCTATCCAAATTTCGCCTTTAGATATTTTAATACAATCGTCTTTACTCCAACTATCATGTGTAGCGTATATTTTGCCAGCTTTTGTTTTAGAGAACTTTTCATCTTCTATTTTATTCAAACTATCTTGTATACGGGCATTTACAACGTTTATACTATCAATACGTTTATTTTCTTTAACAGTAATAGCTTCGTTTTTTGCATCAACAATCTCTTTTTGTTCTTCTTCACCCTTGTTGTTAATTATACCTATAAAAAATAAAACACCAATAATTCCTGTAACAATAATCTTAGTATTTTTACTAAAATTACCCATCCACAAGCCATATAATCCAACAGGAAATATAAACACACACAATACAATAACTAACACATTATTGTGATACCATTTTTTAGGTTGATTTTCCATGATTAATTAGTTTTAATTATTTTTCTAACTTGTGTACTTCCATTCTGATACGTTTTAACCTCAATAGTTAACCCATTAGGCTCGTTTATTGGTTGCCCTAATAAGTTATAGTATGAAGTGCTTATTAGTTCATTAGGTTGGCTATATTGCTCTATTCCTGATGCTGCCGAAATAGTAAAATCTACTATGCATAATGTACCCGGTGTTGTACAATCAAACATACAGCTTCCGTACGTGTGAATTTTTAATGCATAATAATTAAACGGTGTAACATTAGGTACTTTGAAACCCATTTTAAACGCCTGATAATTGTTTGGCGGCACATGGTACATTGGTAAAGAACTTATCTGATTAAGCCTATATGTATGCAACGGAACTCTATTACTACACGTGTCTAAGCCATTATCTGGTAAATTGCTTTTTATAATATACACTAAGAAGCTATCTGCTGTATACATAGTATAGTTTAATCCTATATATGAGCTATCACCTACGTTAATAGGGTTTGGCATAGATAGGTTTGGGTCGGCATCCCATATCTGTACTGCTTGACTAAAGGCATTAAACGATAATGCCATCATGATTGATAAAATAGTTTTTTTCATTTTGATTTTTGGTAGCTAACATCCCTAATGCTGTTAAAATAAATTAGCGTGGGACATTTACCTCAAACGTAGCAGAGGCACTCAGATACCTGTATACAGAAAAAGATAAAGCCCACGCCGTTCGGCATGAGTGTCTATGCTTTTCCTTGTACACTTGAAGATTCTGAGTTTTCTGCTACAAGAAAGCTAACGCTAATATGTGAAACAAATATATGATAATTTTTCAAACTCAATTTTTGTATCTTTGAAGTATGAATTATATTTATTTAATTGGTCAAGCATTAGATTTTATAGGGGCTTTTATTATATTTTACTTTGGCTCTATTCCCAGTTTAAATACTTTGCCCGGCTCATGGATGGCAACAGGTAGTCCAACTAAAATAGAATTGTGGCGGTCTAAATGGTTTCCTAAAATAGCACGATATGGTTTTCTTGTCTTAAGTTTAGGTTTTTTGCTTCAAATAATACCATCTGTGTTTAACATCTGTGTTTACCATTTTGAACTGTCGTCTCCATAGCGTATTTTCATTACAGCTATTCTAAATAAAAATCCAAATATTGCCCCGAATATTATTATAAGTGTTGTAATCATTTTAAAATTTATTTATATTTATTGGGTTTTCATTACAATCAACTTCAACGATTACTTCGGCTCTCGAAAAACATACCGCAGAAAAACCCGCCAATTGCTGTTGTTGCCATGCCGCCAAACACAATATAAAGTAATTCAGCTTCTTCTATACAAATCATGTAAAAAAATTATTTATAATGTTTTTTCGGTAAATAAAGCCATTAGGTTACGCAATAAGGTTACGTCATTCAAGCGTGGCAATCTGCAGGGTAAACTTAAAAACGAGTAATCTCGTTTCAGTTTACGAAGGGGCTATTTAACTATAATCGCAATTATAACGAAAAACTCATTTAAAAATCGGCGAATCCAAATAATAAACTTTTTCTTATAATTTAACTGTATGTTATTGGAAACAGTGTATAGTTGGTAAAAACATACACGCAACAAAATTGAAACTTCTTAAATGCCAAGGGTAGCTAAATAATTAGTTGTAGCCATTTTACCTGAATTGTATAACCGCATTTTTTGCACATCAGTTAAACCAAAATTGGTGGCAGAAATTCCAAAATCATCTATAATAACTGTACGTTTTTTTTCTTCGGGGTCGTTTTCAAAATCAATTGCTTGCGTATTTGTAATTGTTTCAAAAAAATCTTTTATAAACTGAAGTAACTGATCGTTTTGCAACGTGCTTGGTGGGTTAGTACCGTTTATAGTTTTAAGATAAAACCCTAATGTTTCTGTATTCGGAGCATCATTCGAACTGTCGAAAGCTGTAATCGGAAAATTATAAATAGTACCCCCATCTACGTAAATGTGATTATCGGGAATGCTGTTAGAAAAACTCCATGCTTCAAAAAATAACGGAATCGACATAGATGCCCTTATAGCTTCAGCCACAATTACATTAGGTGTTGCAGTTGGTGAAAATTCTTTTAAAATACGCTCATTTAAATCTGCGGCAAAAACGTGCAAATCAATCATGCCGGCTTTTTCAAAATCAGCAAAGGTTGCAGTTGCCTGCAAACCTTTGTTGGTAATACATTTTTTCATCCACGTAAGAAAAGCATCTCCTTTATATAAACCATATTTAGTAGCAATTCGCAAAGGGTTCCATCCATCTTCAAATGATTTAAAATCGGTTGCGCCAACTACATTCAAAATATCGGCCGATGTGTACTTTAAACTAATTAATGCTGCTGTAATTGCTCCTGACGAGGTTCCGGCTACACGTTGCACTTGCTGAAGCACTTTTTTTTCTTCAAGCACTTCAATAACACCGGCATAAGCAATGCCTAAAACTCCGCCCCCTTTAAAAACTAAATTCTTTATCATGGCAATTAATTTTACCTACAATGTACGAATTTATTTTTTTATTTTCAATGGCGTTTAATTATTGAAAGGATGTGATTTAATAATCTCTATATCTTTTTTAATTAGTTTGGTAATGTCTTTTAAATAAGGCATTTCATCTTGTGTGCAAAACGATATGGCCACCCCACTTGCACCGGCTCTACCTGTTCTTCCAATACGGTGTACATATGTTTCGGCTTGTTCGGGTAATTCGTAATTTATTACATGTGATAATTTATCTACATCAATTCCTCTCGATGCAATATCGGTTGCCACCAAAACTCTAATTGTTCTGTCTTTAAAACCTTTCAAAGCTCTTTCGCGCGCGCCTTGCGATTTATTGCCATGTATAGCCTCGGCTTTGATGCCGCCACTGGTTAACTCTTTAGCAACTTTATCAGCACCACGTTTAGTACGTGTAAAAACTAAAACGCTTTCTATACTTGCATCTTTTAAAAGATGTTTAAGTAATGGACGTTTATATTCTTTCTTTACATAATAAACGGCTTGTTTAACCAAGGTAGCTGTAGATGATACAGGGGTAACTGCCACACTAACCGGGTTTTTAAGTATGGTGTTAGCCAGCTTCATAATATCGGGTGCAGCCGTAGCTGAGAAAAACAACGTTTGTTTTCTTTCCGGAAGCTTAGCAATTACTTTTTTAATGTCGTTAATAAAGCCCATATCAAGCATTCTGTCAGCCTCATCTAATACAAAAAATTGTACGCTGTTTAGTTTTATAAAGCCTTGTTGCATAAGGTCTAATAGTCTGCCGGGTGTTGCTACCAGTACGTCGGCTCCACGTTTAATGGCTGCTACTTGTGGGTTTTGGTTAACGCCGCCAAATACAGTTGTGTGTGTTATGCCCAGGTTTTTTCCATACTCTAAAAAGTTGGCGCTTATTTGTAAAGCAAGTTCGCGGGTAGGGGCAAGCACTAATGCCTTAATTGTTTTTTGCGGAACGGCCGGTTTGTTGGCATCTAATAATTGTAAAATGGGTAAAGCAAAAGCTGCTGTTTTACCCGTGCCCGTTTGCGCGCAACCAAAAATATCTTTACCGGCTAAAATATGCGGAATAGATTGTTCTTGTATAGGGGTTGGGTTTTTATACCCCTTTTTATCTAAGGCTGTAACCAGCTTATCGATAAGTTTTAAATCTGAAAATGTCATTTTCGTGTATTGTTTTTAAATTATAAATAGTAGGTACATGCGCATAAACGCACTACCAAATTAACCTGTAAGAAAAATGTAAAATATATCGTATTGTGACTAACGGAATACAAACTGATTGAGATACAATCTTCTTCGAGAAGTACACAAATGTACACAATTTATTGGTAATTCAAGCTTTTGGGCTTTACTACAGGTAATAATTGCCTTATTTATCTGGCTTTTGGGAGCCTTTAAAATAAAATACCTAATCTGTTTCAAATGGTTTCTATTCCAAATAATTATGCTCGTTTAACATTAAATTAACATTTCCTATCACAAAAAAATCTATTTTCGCTATCGAAAAGTGAACACCCTCAAGGAATTTTGATAGAGAACAAATTCTTAACCGCTTTTAATAACTATCAATAATTTAATACAAAAAACAAAAAATGAAAAAAACACTATTTACATTAGCATGCGTGCTTGGTTTAACCATTGGCACAAAAGCACAAACAATCGTGCTTCAAAGCGATTTCGAAACATGGACAGGCGTTGAAGCCGTTAGTGGCTGGGATGGTTCTAAAACCAACATTACTACTACGCCCGATAGCGCTCGTCAAGATAGCTACTTGCCTTATCATGGTACCTATTGTGTTGCTTTGGTAAACCCAACTGCTACATCAAAACGTTTTTCAACACAAGCTGTTGCCGTAACTGCCGGCACGGTGTATAACGTTCGTTTTTGGACAAGAGGTGTAGGTTCTATCCGCACAGGTTTACAGGGTGTTAAAGTTTCTACCGGTTTTGGTTACGAGTATGGTTCATACATTGCCGTAAACTCTACAAGTTGGGCAGTTTACAACCAAACTTTATTAGCTGATTCTACAAATGCTAATGCTCAATTCTTATTCTCAGTTAAAAGTACTACTGGTAATTTATGTGTTGATAGCGTTACTATAACTAACGTAGGCACTACACCAAATGTATCTTTATATGGTGTTCAATACACTACTGCAACTCCTGCAAACTCTCCGTATATGAATCAGTATGTAGCTACAGGTGGTATCGTTACAGCTGTTTATAATGGCAGTACTGGTACACAATCAGGTTACTATGTACAAAGCAGTTATGCAAATCAATGGGCAGCTGTAAACGTATACGATTATAATCATGCAGTTAGTGTAGGTGATAGCATTCTTTTTTCTGGTCAGGTTCAGGAATATTATAACGAAACCGAAATTGCAAATGTAGCTGGTTTTACTAAAGTTTCTTCTAATAACCAAGTACGTACACCTACTACCTTAGTAGCTTTTAACACCATTCAAAACGAAAAATACGAAGGCATGTTAATTAAAGTAAATGGTGTTACTGATGTTCGTTACAATACAGCAGCAGCATGGTACGTTTTCTCTGATTCTACTATGACTGCAGGTGTAGCAAGTGAAGATACAGTTGATAACATCATTCTTACATATGGCTACACACAAGGTAAAAAATACAATATTACAGGTGTTGTGCATTTTGAATATGCGAATTGGATAGAGCCACGTACCGTTGCTGATATCGATTCATTACTTAGTCCTCTTGGCATTAAAAACATCGAGAATAATTATACCGATGTAAGTGTTTATCCAAACCCAAACAACGGTGTGTTTACAGTTTCGGTTAACACACTTGCCGATGAAAAAAATACTAATTTTATTTTAACCGATTTAGCGGGCAGAGTAATTTATAAAGAACAACTTGATACGCACGCAGGTTTAAATGCATACCAAATAAATACAAGCAATATTGCAAAAGGCACTTATTTCTTTGAGATAAGTAACTCGCAAGCACGTACAGTTAAAAAAATTATCGTTCAATAATTTTAGTTAACACAAACAAAAAAGCCTTTCAGAAATAATCTGAAAGGCTTTTTTTGTTTTAAATAAAATTCAAATAATCAAAACGCTGTCCTAATATTTTGTCGGGTGTAATTTTTAGCCAATTGTTTAATAGCGTAGCATAAATATTTCTAAAATCGAGTTGGTATTTTAAATCGCCTTCATCCAAATTGGTTAAATCGGGTGCGGCATTATAAAAACCTTTTTTCTTTAAGTTAGAACCCAATATAAAAACATTATTAGCTGTACCATGGTCGGTACCGTTGCTTGCATTTTGGTTTACACGTCTGCCAAATTCCGAAAACACCATCACTGTAGTATCTTCTAACTTGTTCATCATTTTTAAATTTTCAATAAATGCGGTTACACTTTCCGAAAACTGTTTCAGCAAATTTTCTTGTCGGTTCACTTGCCCCACATGTGTATCAAACCCTCCCATTGATGCGTAGTAAACCCTTGTGTTCATCCCCGATCCAATAAATGTTGCAATTTCTTTCAGTTGTTTACCTAAATCGTTTTTCGGGTACTCGAAATTGTTTTTATACGTTTTGCTTGTTTCAAAAATATATTCGGCTGATGCGTAAGTCTCTGCCATCGTTTTATACAAATAGGCAACATTATCGTGGTCGTTATCTGAAGTTAAATCTTTCAGTTGTTTAAAAAATGGTTCACGTGTTTCGTTATATAATTGTTGCGGGTTGTTTACTGCAATGCCTTTTTTAGCATCGCCTTTCATGGCTAAAGATAAGCTTTGGTCAAGCTCTAAAGCCAAATACGGATGGTTACATTCATTACAATTCGAATCTAAATAACGTCCAATCCAACCTGTGCTTTTATATTCGTTGGCATCTGTAGCAGTTTGCCAAATATCCATCGACCTAAAATGCGACCTGTTAGGGTTTGGATAACCCACACTATTAATCACACACATCAATCCATCATTATACAAACCTTGCAAGCCTGTCATTGATGGGTGAAAACCCAAGTCATCGGTCAGCTTTAGCACTTTATCTTTTGCAATCGAAATAGTTTTTCTACTGTTATAATAAATATCATTCTCAAACGGAATAACGGTGTTTAACCCATCATTTCCACCCGATAGTTGTATAACAACCAAATTTCTATATTCATCAGCCACAAATTTTTCTAAGGGCTTTAAAAAATTTGGCATCCACAAGGCCGCCGATGCTAAACTGGTTCGTTTTATAAAATCTCTTCTTTCCATATGCTTAGCATAATTGATATTCAGGCATCGAAACTATTTTTAACACCAATTGTTTGTTAGTGCTTGCATTACTCAACAAAATGCTTTTCTTCTTATCACCCAGTTTGGGCAGCAACATGTTTTCAATTAAGTCTTCAGGTTTTACGTTTGCATAAAATGGTTTTTCATCGGGTTGCACTTTTATGCTTTCAGGTAGATTAAAGGATTCTTCCGGCATATCATCTTTCTCTACAATATCAATTTTCCCTCCATTTAAAATAAGCGATGGGGTTTTTAATCGTAATAGTAAAGTCGAACTATCAATCCAGCTCCTTCCACCTGCCCAACCAGCTACATTGGGTGGATAAAATAAAATTTGCCCCATAGCTCTTTGTAATTTAAGCAAAGTACCATCTTGCGGCACAATGCCAAACGATTTAGAAAACCCTACAATAAATTCTATCGGCGATTTAATATTGGCACCCACATTGGCATCATCATAAAACCAATTGGCAGTAAATATTTTTTTTAAAAGTTTACCTGTAGCATAATTAGTTGTGTAATAATAATCAGCTAACTCGGCTACACGTTTTTCATCTACCACCTCATTCACAAAAAACTTGTAAAACTTTCGGCATAAGTAAACGGCTGTTTGTTTCTGTTTCAATATAATATCAATAATGTCTTCACCGTTAAAGGAACCTGTTTGCTGCATAAAAGTTTTTACACCATCATCGTGGTCTTTTATTTTGAAAATAAACTCGTATGTATCCGCTTTAAAATCCCAGCCCGTTAATGCTCTTGCAGATTCCTTAATGTCTTGCTCCGTATAATTATCTCTGCCTATGGTAAACAGTTCCATCAATTCACGCGCAAAATTCTCGTTCGGGTGTTGCTTATGGTTTTGTCGGTTATTTAAAAACTGCAACATGGCTGCCGATTTAGAAACCTCCATCAACAAATCTTTAAAGGGTGCAAAGGCAAACTTGCGTTGTATATTATTTAGTTCTTGTGTTGTATAGGGGTTATCAATTCTACAGGCAAAATGCCCGTGCCAAAACAAGGTAGTTTTTTCTAACAACGGTGTTTGGGTGGCAGTCATGTTAGCAATCCAACTTGTATTAAGTTTTTTAATTTTATTGCGAGCCAAATCTCTTAGGTCTTTCTTTTCCTCTTTGGTCATTTCTTTAACATCTGCACGCTTTGGCATTTCGCTAAGCTGTATGTTTGTTAAATAAACCTGCTTACCTTCAACAGTTAATAAGGCATCAACCACATCGCTTGTTTTTTGTTTGGCAAGTCTTTGTGCATCTTCAATGCTAATTCCAAAACCTGCCCGGCTATATAAATGGTATATGTTTTTTAACTCCATATTTCTTTGATTAAAATAAACTTGATTGGTTTAATACGACAATTTTAAATTAACTTTTTTTATCAAAACGGTAAGACATAAAAAAACCGATAAGTTAATTACCGGTTTTCTCTTTCTACTTCCATTTTTTATCTTCTTTAATAATGCCTTCTTTCATCAGCTCATACAAGTAGTATCGTTTTCCCTTGTAAAAACCAACTACAAAGGCATCAGGCACGGCAATTTTTCGTACCTGCTCTAAGTCTGCATTTATTTCGTTTAGTGTTTTGTATTCTTTATTTAATATAAAGCGTGGGTTATCATCAACCACTATCTTTTCAATTTTCCCGTACTCTTTTATTTTTTTATAATCTGTATTTCTATTCTTGTGGTGGGCAGCCACTTGTATTCGGTAAACTAAGCCATCAACTATTTCATTACCGGTAAGCCCGCCATTATTGGCGGTTGCCGCAGTAGTATCAACATCTTTTGTGGTTTTAAAGTTTACATCTTTTATTTTTAAAACGTAAGCTGTAGCATTCGCAGCTTCAATAGTTTCAGTTTGTACCAATGTATCATTTAGTCGCCAGGTTAATTTATAATTTTGCCCAAGAGGTAACACCAGTTGGTAAAAACCACTCATACCGTTCGATTTACATTTTTTTGTTAAACTACTGCCTGCTGCTTCAACCATTACTTCAGTTGGTTGGTTATTTATGGTTACCATCCCTTTAACCACTACCATAGCAGGCATTATGCCCGTAATGCCGGGTTCAACCGTATATAAATCGTTATCGCCAAAACCATCGGGTTTTGATATAGAGTAATATCCTTTATCACCTCCGGGAGATAAAAAATAATGTATGTCATCGTCTGTAGTGTTAATGGGGTAACCTATATTCTCAGGTGTTGTCCAAGTAGAATCAGGGTTTAAGTAGGTTTTAAAAATATCGTACCCGCCCATGCTGTTATGGCCTCTTGAGCTAAACAAAAACAGCTTACCATCTAAATGCATAAAAGGGTCGTCTTCATCTTCGGGTGTGTTTATTTTATCGCCCATGTTTTGTACTTGTCCCCAAGTGCCATCAGCTTGCATGGTACATTTATATAAATCTTTTCCGCCATAACCTCCTCCACGCAAACTCGAAAAGAAAAATGTTTTTCCATCCGGAGATAAAAAACCATTATCTTCCCAACTACTTGTATTTATATCACCTGTCATTTTGGAAGGAGGCTCCCATCCATTATCAGTTAAATTACTCATGTATATGTCGCCATCATCCTCCGGACTATCCCTTGATATAAAAAGCATTTTTCCATCGTACGACATTGATAGCGCTTCATCATTATTATTGCTGTTAACTACTGGAATTCCGTGTGGCTGAGTCCAAACACCATTTACTTTAGTACTTATAAAAACATCTTCATAATAAACGCCATTTTTATCGGCTTCATTATATGCATTTTGTAAGCCTCCGGTGCTTAACTCACCCCTATAGGTATAAATAAGTAAACTATCATTCATATCCACATACGGCGAACATTCCGATGCCGCTGTATTTACTACATTCCCTACATTGTTTATTTTTACATCTATTGGCTTAGCTACCAACTCTTTTGCATTTTTAATATCGCTGCTTAATTCATCTATTTCTTTTTGCTGTTGCACATCACCTTTTTTTGCTTTTGCCGCATACTGGTTTAAATAATCTGTAGCTTCATCAAATTTGTAATTAAAGAAATAAGCTCTTGCAAGTTCATAGGTTATCTTATCTGCTTTTTTATTTAAGGCATAAACATCTGTTAAGTATTGTAACATAAGTGGGTGCTTATCCGGACGATAGGCATAGCAAAGTGCCGTAAAATATTTTACCTTGTTTTCACTTGGATGGTTTTCCAGTATTTTTTCAAAAATGGGTTGCGCCAAACGGTAGTTTTTTTGCTCAAATAAATATTGAGCCGTTTCTAACTGGGTTTGCTCGCCTGTACTTAGTTTTTTTTCTTTTGGCGATTTTTCTTGTGCATAGCCATGTAAAAGCAAAAAACAGCTAAAGGCTAAAACAGTAAATAATTTTTTAATCACAAATATGTTGGGTTAATGTTTATGTATCAAAACTACATAAAATTAGTAAGTTTTTTTGTTTCACAAAATTTAACTAAAAAATGATATATACATAGTAACTGGTGTAACGTTTTATATGGCTAACATTTTTCAATTTTCTGACTATAGAAAATAGCTTAAAATTTATTTGGCAGTTTAATTAAATATTTAGACATTTGTATAATTATATAATCATCTATAAAAATGAACGACGTTTTTAAAGCCCTAAATGACCCCGCCCGACGAGAAATCTTAAAGATGCTCCGTAAGCGCGATATGACTGCTGGCGACATTGCCGCCAAGTTTGATATGACGGCACCCAGCATATCGCATCACCTCGATAAACTAAAACGCGCCGGTTTGGTTACAACTATCAAACAAGGTCAATTTGTATTGTATTCCATTAACACCACCATTGTCGACGATTTACTTGAATATGTATTAACACTTAAAAAGAAATAACATCATGAACAAGCACATTAAAGAATCTATTTTATGGGTTTTAATTTTACTACCCTATTTATACTTGGCAACCTTGTGGCAACAGTTGCCTGATAAAGTACCAATCCATTTTAATTATGAAGGCACAGCTGATGGTTGGTCTGGTAAAACTTTTCTGCTGTTTATTCCCGCAGGTTTGGGTGCACTCATTTATTTCATTATGCTTGTACTTCCGCTTATCGACCCTAAAAAAGTAATTCAGCAAATGGGTACTAAGTATACAGCCTTGCGTTTTATGCTTACTGTTTTCTTTTCATTGCTGTCGGTTTATTTACTGTATGTAACTAAGGAGGGTAACATGAAAAACCCCAGCCTATTAATTGCACTCATAGGCATTCTGTTTGCCATGCTGGGCAACTATTTTCAGGCCGTACGCCCAAATTATTTTATTGGCATTCGCACTCCGTGGACATTAGAAAACGAAGAGGTGTGGAAAAAAACACATTACCTTGCAGGGCGTTTATGGATGGTAGGCGGCATACTACTTAGCATATTATCTTTTATTGTTAATAGCAACATGGCACTTGTTATAATTTTTATAAGCATGGTAGTTGTTATGGTGCTTATACCGGTTGTGTTTTCTTATGTGGCATTCAAAAAAATAAAAAATAGTTAACGAAAAAATATAAAAATGAAATCAGTAGCAACAATAATCATTACAATTTTTGCATCATGTGCCATGCTTGCACAAAACATAACCGGTAAATGGAACGGTATTTTAAAAGTACAAGGCATGC
>Ga0206997_10031_pt1 | contig 45525 bp, 33 predicted proteins | sample Alteio_BWMinCont_3_FD_153478 | JGI IMG/M metagenome (GOLD analysis project Ga0206997, IMG submission 153478) | Enriched cells from forest soil in Barre Woods Harvard Forest LTER site, Petersham, Massachusetts, United States -... | ecosystem: Environmental > Terrestrial > Soil > Temperate forest >...
AATTGTATGTTGCTGGCTACAGTTGTTGCCAACAAAGAGCCTAAACCAGGACAATCTTTCTTCCCGCTTACTGTTGACTATCAGGAGAAATTTGCTTCTGCTGGTCGCATCCCGGGTTCGTTCTTCAAACGTGAAGGCCGCCTCAACGATTACGAAATATTAATATCACGTCTTATAGACCGCGCGCTTCGTCCACTTTTCCCAGACGATTATTTGTGCGAAGTACAGGTTCTGGTAACGCTCATTTCTTCAGATCCTGAAGTTATGCCCGATGCCTTGGCTTGTTTGGCTGCCTCTGCAGCGCTTGCTGTTTCTGATGTACCTATTCAGGAGATCATTTCAGAAGTGCGTGTTGCACGTATCAATGGTGAATTTGTAATTAACCCATATCGCACTCAGTTGAAGGAAGCTGATATGGATTTCATCATTGCTGCTACCAGCAAGAATATTATGATGGTAGAAGGCGAAGCTAATGAGTGTAACGAAGCCGATGTACTGAAAGCGATAGAAATAGCGCACCAGGCAATACAGGTACAGGTGAAGATACAGGAAGAGCTGCGCGATAAGAAAGGTGTTGCTGGCAAACGTGCATTTGTGCTCCCTTACCTCAATCCTGAACTGGAAGCTAAAATAGCTGCTTTCGCTACAGAAAAAATATATAATGTTTCCAAAGCTGCTTTAAGCAAGCACGAACGCGGAGATGCATTTAGTGCTATTAAAGCTGAATACAAAACGTTACCTGAAGTTGCAGAAATGGCACCTGAAGATGCAGCCTTGATAGGCCGTTATTTTCACGACCTGGAAAAGAAAGTGATCCGCAACATGATGCTGGACGAACGCGTACGCCTTGATGGCCGTGCACTCGATCAGGTACGTCCGCTTACTATGGAAACAGATGTATTGCCTTCACCACACGGTTCCGCATTGTTTACTCGTGGCGAAACACAATCATTAACTACTGTTACTTTAGGTACTAGCGACGATGAACTGTTGGCAGAAACTGCTGCAACATCAGACTACGTAAAGTTCATATTGCATTACAATTTCCCGCCATTCTCTACGGGCGAGGCAAAGCCAATGCGCGGTGTTGGCCGTCGCGAAGTGGGTCATGGTAACCTGGCAATGCGCTCATTAAAGAAAATATTCCCTAAGAACGATTATCCATACACAGTACGTGTGGTGAGCGATATTCTGGAGTCAAATGGTTCTTCATCTATGGCTACTGTTTGTGCAGGTTCACTTGCGCTTATGGATGCAGGTGTGCCTATGCCAAAGCACGTAAGTGGTGTGGCAATGGGTCTTATATCTGGCGAAGAAGGCAAGTTTGCAGTTCTTACAGATATATTGGGCGACGAAGATCACCTGGGTGATATGGACTTTAAAGTAACAGGTACCCGCGATGGTATCTGTGGCATACAGATGGACATTAAGGTAGATGGCCTGAGCCACCACGTAATGACAGCTGCACTGGAACAAGCCCGCAAAGGCCGCCTGCATATACTCGATGCTATGTATGAAAATACACCGGCATACCGCAGCGAACTGAAACCACATGCACCACGTATCGAGCAGATCATCATCGAGCGTGAGAACATCGGTGCTGTGATAGGCCCAGGCGGTAAAATAGTACAGGAAATACAAAGGGAAACCGGCACTACTATCAGTATCGAAGAAGTGAATGACAAGGGTGTTGTTAAGGTATTCTCTTCTAATAAGGAAAGTATCGATAAGGCAATGCAATGGATCAAGGGCATAGTTGCTATGCCTGAGGTTGGCGAAACTTATGAAGGTACCGTTAAGTCTGTAATGCCTTATGGTGCGTTTGTTGAGTTCCTGCCAGGCAAACAAGGCTTGCTGCACATATCAGAAGTAAGCTGGAAGCGCCTCGATACACTGGATGGTGTGTTGAAGGAAGGTGATAAAATAAAGATCAAGATGGTAGGTACCGATCCTAAAACTGGTAAATTCCGCTTGAGCCGTAAAGAGTTGATGCCTAAGCCTGAAGGTTATGTAGAGCCTGCTCCTGGTGAAGGTGGCGACCGTCCTGAAAGGGGAGATCGTGGTCCTCGCCGTGAAGGTGGTGGCGATCGCGGCCCTCGTCGCGAAGGTGGTGATCGTGGTCCTCGCCGCGAAGGTGGCGATCGTAACGATCGTGGTCCTCGCCCTGAACGTAACGATCGTCCAGAGCGTGCTGAACGTCCAAGACAAGAAAATAATGAAAATGCTCCTGCAGCAGCAACTGAAGAAAAACCACAAACATCAGCACCAAAAGCTGATGACAGTGATGCAGATATGATGCTGTAATAACAAAATGATCTTTATGCAAAGCCCGTCTCGCTGAGATGGGCTTTGTTATTTTATACCAATATTGAACAACTATACTGCTGGTTGCATAAAAATGTGCAGAGAATAAAAACAGCATACGGTAGGGGCTGGGCTTGTCCCTGCCCTCACACAAGGGATTCCCTTCATACCGGAAATAGGTCTTTGTACATTTTATGAGACGAACCTGTATAATACCATTTGAGCATCTAAATGAAGTACTTATCGTTTGATGCAACAACTCCAGCATTCATGCTGGGGACTAACTAACAACACACATTTTGGCTTTAACCATGACTAATTTTGAAGTTCAAATAGTATTACATCATTACGGTTTCACCGTTTTCCGTACATAGTACGCTATGCTGTCTGGGGAGTTAGACAGGCCTGCAAGGTGAGGCCCATGTATTCTATAAAATGTCTTTGGCTCATGAGCACGCGCATATAATTGTTGTCCCATCCTGAAGGGTACGATCTCGTCTTCATCGCTTTGGATGATGAGCATCGGCTTATGATATTTTGCGATCGCTTTTAAGGCGCTGTGTTTTTCCTTTATTAACGCCTTTGCTATAATGCCCAGCTTTGTTAGGTGGGCTCCAATGTCTTTTCTTGATGTCGGAGCACCTTCAGTTATTACTCCATCAATTAGCGACTCGTACTTTTGAGCGAGCGGAATCGCCGTATATCCACCATAAGACTGGCCATATATAGCTAACGATGTGCCTTGTACATCCTTACGGCTGTGTAGGTATTGCAGGGCCACACCGGCATCGTTCCATACATTCTTCCAGGTTGCTTTCCCTTCAGAGAATCCATAGCCACTATAATCGATGACGAATACCTGCATTCCCCTTTTTGCAAATTCAGCTGCACCCAGGTATTCGGTGAGTATATTACCTCCATTGCCATGCAGGAGCAGCAACGTTATATCTGGTTGGGCTTTTGCTGGTTTTAAAAACCATCCGTTTATCTTATGGGTTTTGTCTTTATTGTCAAGTACAGCACTCTCTATTGTGTAATCCTGCGCAACTGGCGTGCCGGTTTTTGTTGTGAATGTAGGCTGGTGATTTACACCAAAATGCATAACCATAATAGTATCACCCCGGCCGTTTTTCAGGAATGCCTGCTCCTTATTGGCTGGTACTTTTTCCGGCCTCAGAAACTGGTGATTAAGGGCACATGATGTGAGCACACATACCAGCGTTAACGCTACAACATGTTTGATCTGCATAGTAGTAAACTTTGTAACCGTTAAAAGATGTTATTCCAATATTGGATAGTCAATAAAACTAAGGAACGTATTCAAATGTTATAACCCTGGCTTTCAAGCCAAGGTGCATACTACAAAATATTTTGGCTTTACTCATCACCTGATTTATATGTAGTTAGTAGGAGTGCCTTTAACTACCCGGTGTATAAGTACTCACATCCTTTGCAGTGATCACCTTGTCCGATAGTATGATCAGGCGTTCAACAACATTGCGCAGCTCGCGTATATTCCCTGTCCAGTTATATTTTTTAAGGGCTGCTATAGCAGCGGGTTCTACCTCTTTTACAGGTTGCTTGTATTCCTCGCTTATCTCTTTCATAAAGTGTTCTACCAACAGCGGTATGTCTTCCTTACGGTCGTTTAGCGATGGTACATGCACCAGTATTACACTCAATCTGTGGTAAAGGTCAAGGCGGAATTTCTTTTCCTCTACTTCTTTTAGTAGGTCTTTATTGGTTGCAGCAATCACACGCACATCCACCTTTATTTCCTTATCGCCGCCTACACGGGTTATCTTGCCTTCTTGCAGGGCACGCAGCATTTTGGCCTGTGCATCGTGGCTCATGTCTCCTATCTCATCCAGGAACAGTGTACCACCCGATGCCTGCTCAAACTTGCCAATACGCTGTTTAATAGCTGATGTAAAAGACCCCTTTTCATGGCCAAAGAGTTCGCTTTCTATTAGCTCAGAGGGTATAGCTGCGCAGTTCACCTCCACCATTGGCCCGGCTGCGCGGTTGCTCAGCTCGTGTATTTCCCTGGCTACCAGTTCCTTACCTACTCCATTCTGCCCGGTTATCAATACACGTGCATCTGTAGGCGCCACTTTTTTAATGGTGTCTTTTATTTTCTGTATAGCAGCGCTCGCGCCTATCATTTCATAGCCGCGGGTTATGCGCTTGCGTAGCTGCTTGGTTTCTGTTACCAGGCTCTTCTTATCCATAGCATTGCGTATGGTTATAAGCAGCCTGTTCAGGTCTGGCGGTTTAGATATATAATCAAACGCACCTTTCTTCACTGCATCCACAGCAGTTTCAATATTCCCGTGTCCCGATATTACTATGAATGGTACATCAGGTTTTTCTTCATGCGCTATTTCAAGCACTTCTATGCCATCCATTTTCGGCATTTTTATATCGCAGAGAATACAATCGTAGCTGTTCTCTTTTATCTTTTTTACTGCTTCTGCACCATCAGCTGCTTCATCTACCGTAAATCCTTCAAATGTAAGTATCTCGTTCAGTGTGCGGCGTATCGCCTTCTCGTCGTCTATTACCAGTATGCTTTGTGCCATCGCTTAGCTCTTTTTCTGTTCTCCTTCTTTGTAATTTATTTTTTTCATTTTGCCCTGCTCATCATACATCTTCCACACACCTACTTTTATATCATTTTTATACTCGCCTTCTGCTTTTATTTTGCCGTTTGCATAGTATTCCTTTGCAGGGCCTGTATGTACACCCGCTATATAAGTGTCAGTAGCCTCAAGGTTGCCGTTTTCGTTGTACGATTTTGTTGCCCCATCCATCTCTCCATTCTTGTAGTTATACTCAGCAGCCACCTTCTGGCTTTCATAGTACCAGGTGGCCTTACCTTCACGTTTGTCATTTACATAGTTACATTTCTCCTTCACGTTGTGTATCAGGTACCAGCTGGTATATTGGCCATTCTTCGCTCCTTTTTTGTAGTAGGCTTCTTCTGCTATAAATGCGCCCTTGGCAAATACCCTGCGTGGGCCATCTAGCAGGTCGTCTTTATATTGTTCTACCAGGTTGGTATATCCTGTAGCATCTATGGTTATGGATACCCCATTCTTTTTACCGGCATAATAGATCTCTGTAAGCTTAGGATAGCCTGTTTCTGTAAAGTAGGTAGTCTGCGCTCCTTCTTTAACACCATTGCGTGTACTGCCGGTAAACATCAGTTCCCCCTTTTCGTTGTTAACTATCATATAAACCAGTCCGTTCGATCCTGTCTGGGTAGTGGTGTCATTATGCTGGGCATATACAGGATGGAGGAAACAGCAAAAAACAATAAGTAAAAGGTAGCGCATGGAGTTTATTTTACAGGCCGTAATTTAATGAATAGTAGCAGCATGACAAGTAGTTCTGAAATTTTGTCAGTAATATAACAGGGCATTGTATTTGTTATAAGATACATGTACCTACATGTATTTAGGTGCCTAAAACTAAAAATTATGGCTAAAACAGTATTTCACGCTGCAGAAACAAGGGGTCATGCTAATCACGGGTGGCTCGATGCCCACCACACGTTCAGCTTTGCAGGTTATAACGATCCATCCAGGGTTCACTTCGGGGCAATGAGGGTAATGAATGATGATATTGTAAAAGGTGGCTTTGGTTTCGGCAAGCACCCGCACGATAATATGGAGATCATAACTGTGATACTCGATGGTGCGTTGGAACATCAGGACAACATGGGGCACAAGGAAGCCATACAGAACAACGAAGTACAGGTAATGAGCGCTGGTACCGGTATAGTGCACAGCGAGTACAACCACAATAAGGACAAGGATGTGAACCTTATGCAGTTATGGATTTTCCCTAACAAACAGGATGTAACACCAAGGTACGATCAGCGGAAATTTGATCCCCAGGACCGTATCAATAAGTTACAAGCGCTGGTATCTCCTATAACTAATGAAGATGAAGGATTGAAGATCAATCAGGAAGCATGGATATACCGCACCACCCTTGAAGCTGGCAAAAGTATAACGCATACATTGCATAGCAGCAATAGCGGTTTGTACGTATTTGTAATAAATGGCGCTGTACAGGTAAACGGACAGCAACTGAAAAAACGCGATGGGGTAGGAATATCCGAAACTGCCGATGTAACAATGTCTGCCGACGCTGAAAGTGATTTATTATTGATCGAAGTGCCCATGGAATTTTAATAAGGGTAGTGAAGCGGGCAATTTGATATATTTGGTAAAAGCAATGCGCTATGAAGGAATATACTAAAGATGGCCTCACCGTCATTTGGAAACCTGAGCAATGTATTCACTCTCGTAAATGCTTTAATGGGCTGCAAGAGGTATTTAACCCTGCACAAAAACCATGGGTAAATATGGAGGCAGCTACAAAGGAGCGTATTATGCAGCAAGTGGAACAATGCCCTTCCGGAGCGTTGAGTTATGTATTAGAAAAGCAAGAAATACTGTCTCCGGAAACCACTACAACAGAAAAAGTAATAGTTGAGGTGATGCCCAACGGCCCGTTGCTGGTATATGGTAACCTGGACCTAAAACACAAGGACGGCACTGCTGAGCATAAAAGTAAGGTAACGGCATTTTGTCGGTGCGGCCAGTCTGCTAGCAAACCTTACTGCGATGGCACTCATGCCCGCATGGGTTTTAGAGACGAGTAGTGTATATTTGGTTTGCATAAAAAGATGGTATTTTTTGGATAGACAGGAATTAATAGGATGGATAAAGCAGCGGCTGCTTGAGCCGCTGCCGGGAGTAGCTGCGCAGGAGTTAATGGCCGCACGGGTACTCCCAATGCCACTAAAGGTGCCTTCAAATGCGCGCGAGAGTGCGGTACTTTGCCTGTTGTTTCACAAAAATGGATTATTACATGCACTTCTTATAAAAAGGATGGCTGACAAAGGGGCACACAGTGGGCAGGTGAGCTTTCCCGGTGGCAGGCGCGACCCTGAAGATGCTGGCTTGCAGGAAACAGCGCTTCGCGAAATGTTTGAGGAGACTGGCATTGATGCTCCTGCAATTGAAATGTTGGGTGCCCTTACTCCGCTATATATACCCGTGAGCAATTTTATGGTTTACCCATTTGTCGGTTACACCAACCAGCCTCCACAATATAGTCTCAGTCACGCCGAGGTAGATTATGTGATGGAAATAGCATTAAAAGATCTCTTTGCGCCTGAAAGAAAAACAACCGTCGATGTCACCTCTCCTGCCATACCCGATACTATAAGACAAGTAAAGGCTTACCTGTTGCAGGATGGTACTATCATCTGGGGCGCAACAGCAATGATTTTATCCGAGTTGGAGGTAGTAGCAAAGGATATGATTTCATAATTCCCCTGATTGTCTTACTGACTTTTTCTTGTAATTTTTTTAAAAGGTACTAACCTTTACATATAACCCCTCGTCAGTTATATCACGGCTTAGTATGCGGAAGTATTTTCCGCTATTTCTTTCCCGTTAGATTTCCCTAACAATCTAAAACCACTATCAAATGTCCTATTATACAGTTTCGCGCTCCACGCCCATTCCCGCTATTATACAAACATGCACATACGCAGCCACCGCTGTGTACAGCAATGTATAGCCACTGTTCTATTTCTTGCATTCCACGTACCTGACCTGATTCGTTACCGAACACTATCCATTTTTTAAATGCTTAACCTGGAATTTTATGAAAAGAATTTGTACCTCTCGTACCGCCCTCACGGTACTTTTAATGCTTGCGTCATGGGGCTGCATCACCAGTAAAGCCATTGCCCAGGTCAACTGTACTATTACTATGTGGAATTATGGCCTTTATGAGGGGCCGGGATCTAGTTATGCTGCAGCTAAGGATATAACTATAGGTACAACAACGCCGATGTACACATTTCCTGGCCTCACCTCTTATCCTTCACCTTCATCTGGTGTAACTACAGCCGATTATACGGGTAGTGTCTCATTTGCCGTTACTGCCGGTACTACGGTACCTGTTTCAGTCGACATGTATTCATATTCCTTTCTTGGTATGTATGTAGACTGGAACAAAGATGGTGTTTTTAGTACGCCCCAGAACCCAAATAATTCTGCCAATAATAATACTATTGGTAATCCGTACGGTGAATTTATCAGTGGTGCTCTCTTCACTAATCCTAACTATATTTACCCCAGTACGGCTAGTTTTACTAGCGGTAATTTATACGTACCCGGTGGCGTAGCATCGGGTAATTACCGATGCCGTATTATTTATGGTTACAATTCCAGTTCTACTTTACCGCCTGCTTTGTATCAATATTCGTGTGGTGACTGGACTAGCGGAACTATATATAATTTAGGAGCACCCTATGGGGAGGGTGTTTCACTTGATGTTACAATTAATGTTACCAATCCAGCCAGCTGTTATCCACCATTGCCCCCAGCCTTAACTTCAGTTACAGCCGGTGCCGCTACTATAGGGTGGAACGCACCGAGTACTATTACTAATAACTACCAGTGGGTACTTGTACCTGCAGGTGGTACTGCAACGTCACCCTCTATTGCGTCAGGAACTACAACCAGTACCAGTACTTCAATAACTAGTGGTCTTTCTTCCAACACCAGCTATAGCTTTTATGTGCGTGCCAATTGCAGTTCTACTGATTCCAGCTCATGGGCAGGTCCGTTAACGTTTACTACCCTGGCCCCGCAGTGTTTCGCAACGCCTAATACGCCTGCCATAAGCAATGCACCAATTACTGCAGGTGTATGTGCTGCCACACAGGTATTTACCCTCAATGCGACCAATCCTAATACTGCATTTTCAGGTATTACTTACCAGTGGAAAACTGCGACTACAACTACATCTACTCCACCTGCGCCAAGCGCTTACTCAAACATAAGCGGTGCTACAGGTTTGTCTTATACCCAAACACCAAACTTCCCGGTAAACTATGGTAATACGTCTTACCATTGGTACGAGGTAGTACCCACCTGCGTATTACCCCCAAGTACTACCTATACAGGCGCGGCTTCTGCACCCTATTCGTTTCAAATTCAGTCTTATGGTATTCCATACTACCAGGATTTCAGCACTACTGCCACCGGCGCATTACCTCAGTGTTTTGAAAATGACCCACTTGACCCATTGGGGTCTTTTAAAGTGCAGCAGTCATTTACTACTGCCGATGGTACACCTTTCCCGTCCATAGTTGCAGCTTTCCCGGCTTTGCCACAGTCTTCGAAAAACGCGTTCTTTACCATACCGCCATTGGCGCTTACAGCCAATACCACTTATACCATACAGTTCAATTATGGCCGCAGCAATATAACCTACCCGCAGCGCATACAACTGTATGCAAATACGGCTGACCCCGGTACACTTAACATACCCGGCGCGCCTTTCGTAACAGGTGGTACCAAGCTGTTTGACAGCTCTTATACCTTTAATTATGTAGGCTTTGAAAAACTAACCTTTACCCCAACCGTTTCAGCTACCTACTACTTCAGCTGGTATGATAGTACCAAAGAGACCAGCGCACCCGCCAATGGTACAGGCCAGGGCATTGGTAATATAGCTATCTATATTGCATCACCATGTGTGCGCCCCACGGCCCAACCAACAGCGCTCAACTTCACCAGCAATGTAAGTACCATCACAGGCTCATTTACTCCGCCCACCACTACGCCTGATAAATACCTGGTAGTGCGCACATTGGGTACCACCCCGCTCAGCGGCTTTACCCCGTCTGATGGCGCATACTACGCAGTGAACCAGGCGGCAGGTAACGGAACCGTTGTATATGTAGGCAAGTACCCTACCTATACCGACCTGTACCTGAGCTCAGGGGTACAATATACTTATACCATATTTGCATACAATGATCTTTGTTCCAGCGGTCCTCTGTACGATGTGACCAGCCCGCTTACCGGTACCTACCAGACCACAGGCGGCAACACCTATGTATGGAACCAGACTGTAGCCGGCGACTACCAGGTAGCCACCAACTGGACCCCCAACCGCCTGGTACTTGACCCAAGCGATGTGCTGGTATTCAGCAACGGCGTAGCCGATACTGTAAACAATGTACCTAACCAGAACGTAGGCCAGGTACAAGTGATCAACAATACGGCAGTACGCATACGTGCCAACAACTCCGGTGCAGCTACGCTGAGTATGCTGGCCACCACCACCAATACCAATGTACTGACCATAGATGCCAACTCATCGCTGGTATCAGACGGCCAGGGTGCAGCCCTTACACTGGCCTTCGGCGGAGCCAATGCCAAAGCAACGATAAACGGTAACCTGGAAGTGCAAAACTTTGGCCTGGTGAATATCCTTAACTTCTACAACTGTACAGCAACCGTAGGGCCTATAGGTACCCTTGCCGCAGGCGGTACCACAGGTACCTCCACAACAGCAGGTATCACATATACCAGCCCTGCCAACCTGATCATGAACGGTACCTACATCCACAAATACACAACAGTTGTGGGCGGTAACATACCGCTGGCTACGTGGAACACAGGATCTACAGTACTTATCAGTGGTTACACCACCTATAATGGCGCGCCCGGTAACCTGAACAACCAGACATTCTATAACTTTACCTATAACTGTACCAACCAGACCGCCAACCCATCCAACTGGAATGGCATCATAACAACGAACACGAAGTTCAACGCGCTGGGTACCTTCACGGTCGCCTCAACCGGTACAGGTTCATGGGCATTGGGCAGCAACGGCTATTATATATACAACGTAGGCAACTTCGTACAGACAGGTGGTGTCTTCGACCTGGGTACAAGTTCCCCCACCACCATATACACACAGAGCTTCAATGTAAGCGGCAGCTTCACGCAAAGCGGCGGTACGTTCCAGGCCTCTAACGGAGGTACCACAAACGGCCAGATCCTTAACTTCAATGGTACCAGCGGAGTGCAGAACGTAAGCTTCTATAATGCAGCGCCCACAGGTCCTATTACCTACCGTGTGAGCAACTACAACGGTATCAACCTGAGCGGCACCGGTACCCTTACCAGCGGCAGCAACTTTGCACTGAACACGGGCGGTGGTATGCGCATCAGCACCACATCAACCAACCCGGTAAGCACCTCGCTGGTACTGGCCTATGCCAATACAGGAACAGCAGGGGCTACCCTTACCTTCGATACAGCAGCCAACTATACAGCAACAGCCAACGTATGGCCTGTAGCATCAGGACCGTTCAACGTAACAGTATTCACAGGTGTAAATAATGCAGTGACCGTACCCTTCAGCCGTACCATAGGTGGTGTCCTTACGTTCACCAGCGGTGACCTGGACATGAATAGCAATGCCTTAACATTGGGCCTGAGTGCAACAGTACCCGGTACTATCACAGCGATCAATGGTAATGGCTTTATCCGCCTGACCACAGGATCGTTCACCCGTTGGTTCCCAACCAGCAGCTTACCCACCAGCAGTTCATCCCTGGGTGCCTCATTGAGCGGTAGTGGCAGCTATGGTTACTTCCCGGTAAGCTATGGCCCATCCAACAGGAATGCTTCTGTTTACTTTACCTCATCTGCCGGCGTTGCAACCGGAGGAACGATAACCGTAAGCCATGCCAGCTCACCCGGCCTGGTGCCTGTATCCATCTCCGATGGCAGCTATACGATACAATCCCGCAGCAATGCATCATGGACGTTTAGTTCCACAGGCCTGTCACTGGGCAGTGGCGTAACTATGGGTTTAAGAATTACCCCAGCCAATCTGTTCAACCCGATCACGCCGGCCAACCTGCGTTTGATGAAGGTGAGCAGTGTGGTAGATAACTATGTAACCGGGGGTGGGACAACGCCACTGGTATATGCAGAACGTAATGGCGTATCACTGAGCGACCTGACGACAGGTGCATGGTATGTAGGTGCGAACAATGCAGACATAAGCGGCATATGGACAGCGATCACTTCTGGTAACTGGAGTACAGGTTCTATATGGGATCAGGGTAGTGTTCCGCCATTAGCTACAACAATTTGTGTCATTAATCCTAATGTCGTAGTAACGTATAATTCAACCAATCCAACCATCAAAGTACTCACCAACAATGGTACGCTGAATGTAACAGGCAATACACTAACTATAGACAGCGCGTTGTATAATAACGATACAGTAAACTCTACAGGCGGTACCGTAAAAGTAAATGGTAACGGGGCTGTAGCCAATACCGCAGTGGGTATCACCAATGGCGGCTTGTTCAATGTAGCAGGTGGTACAGTAACCTTGGGTCCATCAGGTGGAGGTAACAAACCATTTATCAACAACAACAACCTGGTAGTAAGTTCAGGTACATTGACTATCAACGGTAATCTGCTGGTAAATGGATATTACAATTCTACCATTGTTCCTAATTCATTCTTCACACAGAGTGGTGGGGCTATAGTTGTAGATGGTAATGCAGGTGGCGTAGCAGCAGCAAGTGTCAACAGTTCTACAGCCATCGTAAGTATAAGAACTCCAAATCTAAATCTCACAGGTGGTACCTTCACTATAACCGATCCGCACCAGGATAATGCTCCGAATACATTTGAGTACTACGTATCAAATTACAACGCGCCGTTCTACAATTACAATGTGCCTGTAACCAATCTTGCTACAGCCCACACTTTCATATTTGGCGATGGCTTATCCTCCGATGCTGGCGGTAATTCAACTTATGGATTCAAGTTGAATGTTGCTGCAAACAATGGCTATTTCAACTTTGGTAATGTCATTGTAAATGGTCTGTCAGGAACCAACAGGTTTGTAGGTATATCCAATTCACCAACAGCTATCTTAGGTAATCTTACCATCAATAATGGGGGTGAATTCCGTGGCAATACTTCTTCCTCTCCAACCAACTCAACAAAATTGGCACTTAAAAATAACCTCACTGTAAACTCAGGTGGTATCTTTACCAGCTCATATCTATACTTCACAGATTATTCAAATTTTGGAAGTCCGTATTTGCCGGCCAGTCCTACTCAAACTGTTGGTGGTTTGGGTTCCTTCCGTAATGCATCTACGGCGGCCAATTCCACAGCCAACCTTTATTATCTTTGGTTAGCAGGTGGTTCCAATCCTACATTCAATGATTCTTTGTCTTTCTCCGGCAGCCTTAACTTTTCAAGTAGTCTGCAATATCCTTCTTCTGGTGGTTCCCTGTTAAGCCATATTATTGTACCAAACATTGGCAACTACAGGCTGGTAGAAATGGCAAACGCAGGTGGCAGTAATACTACTGGCCCTTCAAACGGCTGGGTAGTTGGCGCATATCAAAAGCATGCTAATGCAGGTGGGTTTCCTAATACCTATCCTGTGGGCGATTTATTATACTATACCCCGGTTACCCTTGGCCTTACTTCAGGCAGTGCTGTAACTACAGGTGGCGATGTTTATGTAAGAGTTACCCAGGGGCTAGAGCCTAATATAACATCATCTACGCTTAACCCGCTTAAAACAGTAAAACGTTATGTTACTGTAGGCGCATCTGCCGGTAACCCAATAGCCTTCACAAATGGTGGAGTAACCGTAAATATGAGCTGGGTTACTGCTGACCTTCCGGTAGGCGCTAACACCAATATATTTAATGTAGCGTTGGATGCTATCCCAAGGGGTGGTAACACAGGCACAGGCAGCTGGTCTTATCCAACTTCCATATTCAAACTTGCCAACCAGATCACAGCTACCGGGCTTAATCCAAGCCTTACCGGCAACTATGCTGTTGGTGAAACTTGTCCTCCATCCACCCTTACTCCGTTAGTCCCAGCTACAACCATTTGTGCCGGCACTCCTGATACACTACAAGCACAGGCTACAGGCTTGGGGCTTACCTACCAGTGGTTCCATGCAAATGGCACTCCTATTAACGGCGCTACCAATGCAAATTATGTAATTGCTAATCCACAGCAGGTAGATTCAGGCGCCTACTATGTAGTAGTAACCGGCATATGCTCTGCTCCGTTAACTTCTAACCTTACCACATTAACTGTAAATTCATTACCGGTCATTACAGCTGCACCTGCTTCAGGCAGTGTATGTATCGGCGGTTCTATTACACTTTCTGTAACAGCAACAGGCACTCCACCACTTGCTTACCAGTGGTATAAGAATGGTGTTATCATACCCAGTGCTACATCAGGCAGCTACGCTATAACTAATGCGGTTCTGGGCGATGCAGCAGGTTACACAGTTGCAGTAAGCAACAGTTGCTCATCTGTTACCTCATCGATAGCATCAGTATCTGTTAACCCGCTGCCGGTAGCTTCAATAACAGCATTGAGTTCTACCACAGCATGTGCAGGTAGCACAATTGTATTGCAGGCACCTGCAGGAAATGCTGGCTATGTATGGACCAATAATGGTGCACCGTCAGGCTACAACAGCCGTTTCGATACGGTGAGCACCAGCGGCGGTGTTCAGGTTAAAGTGACCAGCCTTGCAGGTTGCAGCGATACTTCGGCAGTCGACTCGGTTAAGTTTATACTGCCACCACCGGCCAGCATCACTACATCAGGCAATCCTAGCTTCTGTCTACCGGGTAGTGTAACCTTGTATTCAGATACATTAACTGGCTACTCATATACCTGGCTGGATAATGGTACACCTAACGGGTCTACAGGCGCTTATTTTACAGCTCTTGTCTCAGGCAGCTACCAGGTTATTGTAAAGAACTCTTACAACTGTCCTGATACCTCAGCAGCGGTAGTGGTAAGTGCCAGCCCGGTACCGGTGCCAACTGTTACCACCTCACCGGCACCGGGTGCGCCTACTACTTTCTGCGTAGGTGGCAGCGTTGCCTTTAAAACACCAGATACCTACGCCACATATAATTGGTACGATCTGAATACCAGCACCACCATAGCAACAACACAGACCACCAATGCTATTTTCTCATCAGGCAGCTACGAGTTGTTTGTAACAGATGGCAATGGTTGCCCGGGAGCATCCAGCCCGGTTATAGTAACAGTGAATGCGTTGCCCATAGCTACAGCAGTGGCACAGGGCCCAACCAGCATATGCCCGGGTGGTAGTGTTACCATAGCCGGTGGTGCAGGTGGCGATGCCACAGTGAAGTACCAGTGGTACCAGACAGGTGGCTTTGGAGGCATCAATGGTGCAACCAACCCAACGTACACAGCAACCAACAACGGTAATTACTATGTTAAAATAACAGACACAGTAACACATTGTACAGGAACCTCTGCGCCAAACGTTACAGTAACCATAGCTACTCCAACAGCAACAATAACCCCGGCAGGCAACCAAACACTTTGCCAGGGTACAACGGCTACTTTGTTTGCTAATGCGGGCTCTGGATACCAATGGTATTTAGATGGTACTACACCACTTACCAATACGCAATCGCTGAATGTAACAACAGGTGGTACTTACACTGTAGTAGTAACCAATGCAGCAGGTTGTCCTGCAACCTCAGCAGGTAAGACCATAACAGTAGTTCCTAATCCTGTAGCTACAGCAACAGCAGGTGGACCTACAACTTTCTGTGTCGGTGGTACTGTACTATTAAGTGCAGATACCGGTACTGGTCTGTTTTATGTATGGGCTCCGGGTGGTGCAACAACAAAAACCATTAGTGCGTCTGCCACAGGTACCTACAGTGTAACAGTAACCAATACAAATAACTGCAGCACCATTTCCAACAGTGTAAATGTTACGGCAGTACCTTACCCTGTGCCAACAATAACGTCCAATGGCCTGCCTACATCCATATGCGCTAATACTAACGTACTGCTTACTGCAGGCCCTGTAGGCAACAGTTACTTATGGTTGTTCAATGGTTCACCATTGCCTTACTCTGATCCTAACCGCACATCAATATCTTACCCTGCAAACCAGACAGGTACATATACTGTAACCGTTACCAACAGTACGGGTTGTGCAAGCACCACATCAGCTGCAAATGCTATATCGGTGTTCGTAAATCCTGTACCGGTGTTACAGCCTTTGGGGCCAACCTCATTCTGCTGGGGCAGTAACGATATACTGCATGTAAATGGTGGTACTGGCTCAGGTTTAGCCTACCAATGGTACAACCACAATACGCCTATCGTTGGTGTAACTGGTCCAAACCTTACCGTGTTCGATTCAGGTGTTTATTCTGCGCAGGTTACTGTCATAGGTAGTTGTTCTCAGTTCGCTCCCGATTCGGTTAAAATAATAGTGCATCAATTACCTGCACCTGTTATCACAAGCTCGGGCAATACACTCTCAACTTCTGGCAATTACATACATTATCAGTGGTACAGAGGAACTACAGCCTTGGTAGGTGATACCTTAAGTAGCATCTCCGTTTATCAGGACGGCAACTATCATGTAGTGGTTACCAATGCTGATGGTTGCAATGGAGTATCCAATATAATCAGTAAAGGAACCACAGGGGTAGGTAATGTATCGGGCAATAACGATATCCTCATTTATCCCAACCCGGTATCAACTGTAGTGCATATAGATGCAGGCATTCCTGTTGACGCAGCCATCAGCACCATAGAAGGCCGCGAGGTACTGAAACAGTCCGACGCTAAAACTATAGACCTCAGCCCACTCGCAAATGGTATCTACATGATACGCGTTTACGACAAGTCTGGCCTGTTATTGAAAGTCGAAAAACTAGTGAAGGCAAGCAATTAGATGATAAGTAAAACAAAAAAATAAGGGACCATATCGATCCCTTATTTTTTACTTTTTATCACTAATTAGTATCAATAAAATTTGGTCAGGTACGGGTACCTTTCTTCATACAGTTTCTTTACTTTATCCAGTATCGTCTGGCGCAGCCCGTCTATATTCATACGTTCGGTAGCCGATATAAAAATGCAAGAGTTATTGGTTTCGTGGTTCCAGCGATCGCTCAGTTGTTGTAGCAGATCTTGCTTCACTTCATCATCCAGCCATGGGTCAAACACCTTTTTTTCATACAGGTCCATTTTGTTGAAGATGGTAAAAATTGGTTTGTCAAACGCACCAATTTCTTGCAGTGTTTTGTTCACTACTCCCATCTGGTCTTCATACGTCGGGTGCGATATGTCAACCACATGTAGCAGGCAGTCGGCTTCGCGCACTTCATCCAGCGTAGTTTTAAAACTTTCTACCAGGTGGTGCGGCAGCTTTCGTATGAATCCCACCGTATCACTCAGCAGGAAGGGGGTCTGTTCATATACCACCTTTCGTGTAGTAGTTTCAAGCGTTGCAAAAAGTTTATTTTCCGCAAATACATCGGCCTTGCTCAGCACACTCATTATGGTGCTCTTGCCCACATTGGTGTAGCCCACGAGTGCTATGCGTATATATTCACCACGTTCTTTACGTTGCGTAAATGCCTGCTTGTCTATCTCTCCAAGGCGCTTGCGCAGCAGCGATATCTTCTCTTTAATGATACGGCGGTCCGTTTCAATTTCCGTTTCACCCGGCCCTCTCGATCCTATACCACCACCTTGTCTTTCTAGGTGCTTCCACATCCCTTTCAGGCGTGGCAACAGGTATTGATATTGTGCCAGTTCCACCTGCACTTTTGCCTGCGCTGTTTTAGCGCGACTGGCAAATATATCCAGTATCAGGTCACTGCGGTCTATGGTTTTTACACCTAGTACCTCTGTAATATTGTTTATTTGCGAGCCGGTTAGTTCATCGTCAAATATGGCCAGGTTAATGCCTTTGGCCTTAATATATTCTGCTATCTCCTGTAGTTTGCCCTTACCCACAAATGTTTTACTGTCTGGGTGTGGCAGTTTTTGCATGAATGTTTTACGGGTCACAGCCCCGGCGGTTTCTGCCAAAAAGGCAAGCTCCGACAGGTATTCAGTGGTTTGGGTTTCTGTCTGCTTCTGGTGTACCAGGCCTATCAGTACCGCCTGCTCTTCATTGAGCGATGTCTTTTGTTCTATCAATTTTCTGTTTCCTTTAGATAATAAGACCACCCTGTAAGCAGGATGGTCTTATATATGCAAATGTACGTGGTTTCATTGTACCGTTACATCATCCTTTCCTGTTCGCGCAGCCACCTTTCGGGTATCTCATCGCGGCTGGCCACCAGGTAGTCATTATAGCTGCAAGGTACATAGTCCCTTCCTGGCAGTTTCATCCACCACCTGTTGGTCCTTTTACTCTTCAGGAACACCGTATCATTATCGGTAAAGGTCACATGGAAGGTTACAAACTCATTTTCCTGGTCTAGGGTGGCTTCCATCCTGCGCACATGGTAGCCATCAATAAAGTACCATATCATTTGCGATATCAGCTTGGCCGTCATGCCGTGTGCATCGTTGGTGCCATGGTAGCCATATATCCCTACCGATTGTAACTTGCTGCTCATGCCCGCATATCTGGTCAGCATGCAAGCCTCATCGCCCGTAAATCCGTTGGGCGATCCATTGATGTTTACCGGTGCATCGCTGTAGCGTATGGCATTAATGTCAAAGCTGAACACCTGGCTGTTACGCAGTACAGGTTCCATTTCTTCCATACTCTCTCTTGCTCTTCCCAACCTGAAGAAGTCAAAACGCATCTTATCCATCGTTTCCAGCATCTTGGGGTGTGCATAGTAGCTCTGGAAGCCTATATGGTTGTAATGCTCTACAAAGTTGGGTTCGCCGGTCAGCAACTCCATCAGGTAGCTGCGGTCTGTGGTACCTTCTGTTTCATCCAGGTCCACCAGCATATCTGCAACCGTAACGTGTATCATTTTTTCCGCCTTCTTAAATACATTGTATTGCTGAAGGGTAAGGTCATGACTGCCACCAAGTATTATAGCTGTTTTGCCCGCAAGGTATATCTCGTTAAGCACCATGGCAAGGGCTGCATAGGTATCCTCCATTGTGGCGCCTTCCATTATATTTCCTACATCAGCTATTGTTACATCGCTATGCCAGTTATATAATTTGTACAGTTCTTCACGTATTGCATCTGCGCCGGCGGTATATTCGGCATCACGGTCGTTACCCCGCCATTCGCCGCAGCCCACTATCACCAGGTCAGCGTTCTGCAGGTCAAAATTTTCATCCTGCCGGTACATGATCTGTGCACCCCATTGCGATGGCTGGTAAGTGCCGTGCGGCCTTGAATCAATAAAATGTGTTTTCTCAAAAAATGGTTCTAAGTCTAACATATGGTTGCACTATAAGCCGTTAAAAATACACAAACCGCCTGTAACACCCTATAAAGTCGAAATTAAATTACAGTTGCCGGGGCAGCCTATAGCTGCACATATTCCAATTGGTAGTCAATGGATTGAACTTCTTTATTTAAAAACAGCATCCTTTTGTTAAAAATAATCCTACAGCCGATATAATAGACGTATTAATCCGTTGATTTTTATATTTTTGGCGGCTGGCATACCATACATATTCTTTTAATGGCTAACGGAAAAAAATCAAAACCATCCTACCTCAACGCGATACTTGGCGTATCACTGGTATTGTTCTTACTGGGTACACTGGGATGGCTGGTCATGAATGGTCGTGCACTTACACGGGCTTTTAAAGAAGACCTGGAGGTACAGGTAGATTTTCATGATAACACAAGGGACGAGAATGTGCAGAAAATGAAGGACATACTGGATAAACAACCCTTTGTTCGCGAGTCAAAGATCATAAGTAAGGAAGAAGCCATAAAGATGGAGAACCAGGTAGAAGGTGAGAATGCGGTCGATTTCCTCGGCTACAACCCGCTATACACTTCTATATCCTTTAAAATGCCTGCCGAATATGTAAATAAAGATAGCCTCAACAAGATAAAAGAATTTGTAATGCAGAGTAACATCGTCCGCGATGTGATATGGCCCAATGTAGTTGTCGATCAGATGAACAGCAACTTTAGGAAGATAGGTATCATACTCGGCGTTATCAGTCTTATATTGTTTATCTCGGTTATATTTTTGATCGATAATACGGTGAGGCTGGCTATGTTCAGCAATAGGTTTATTATTAAAACCATGCAGATGGTAGGGGCTACGCGCTGGTTCATTACTCGCCCGTTCGATAATCGTGCTTTCATTAATGGTCTTATAAGCGGCGGATTGGCCATTTTGGGCTTGTGGCTGGTTATTTCCTTTGCAAACTCCCAGATGCCCGAATTACGCACCCTAACTGACACTACTACTTTGGTGGCGCTCATGTTTTCCATGCTGCTGCTGGGTATTATTATCTCTATGGTCAGCACCCACCGTTCGGTGCTCAAGTATCTCAAACTACATATCGACGATCTATATTAATTTTCTTTTGTAATATTGCTATTATGGCTACTGTTCCTAATCAAAATCAGAAAACGCAACCTACGGTAAAACCTACACCCGTGGTTATATCTTCACGCGCCGCAAAGGCAGTGAAAAAAGACGAGCCACGCGGCAACCAGACTTTCCTGTTCGACAAGGAGAACTATACTTGGATGATCGGTGGCGTGGTGCTGATACTTATAGGTTTTGCGCTCATGTCGGGTGGTAAAAGTCTGGACCCACATCAGTTCAACTACGACGAGATATATAGCTTCCGCCGTATTACCCTTGCACCAATTGTTATATTGGCAGGCTTTGTTGTAGAGGTGTTTGCTATTATGAAGAAACCTAAGCAAACTGTGGGTTAAGCCACTCGGTTATATAGATATTCAATGAAAAATGGACATCCGGAAGGATGTCCATTTTCTGTTACAGTATGTTATGGTCTTAGTATTGGATTATTTAGAAGATTCATCTTTAGTTTCAAAAACGCCGCGCCAAACCAGAGCTGCAAGTACAGCTCCTACTACAGGCGCTATCATAAATAACCACAACTGTTGTAATGCCTTGCCACCTGCAAGTATGGCCGGGCCAAAGCTGCGCGCGGGGTTTACTGATGTACCGGTTATAGGTATAGCTACCAGGTGTATCAACACCAGTGTAAGCCCTATTGCAAGGCCAGCCATGTTTGAATTTCCCAGCTTGGATGTAGTAGCAAAGATGACAAACAAGAATAAGAAAGTAAGCAATGCTTCTGTAATGAAAGCTGCGGTGGTGGTATAGTTGCCCAGGTAGCCCGGCCCCCAACCGTTAGATCCCAATGCCCACTCACCCATACTAAAGCCTGGCGCGCCTTTTTGTATGGCCATAAGTGCTGCAGCAGCCACCGTGGCGCCAATCATTTGCGCTATAATGTAACCAATAGCATCTGCAATGGTCATCTTCTTTGCTACCAGCATGGCAATGGTAATAGCCGGGTTGATGTGGCAACCCGATATTGGCCCTATTGCATAGGCCATGACCACCACTGCAAAGCCGAATGCCAGCGATATACCCAGCAAACCAATACCGGTTGGGGCATCAGCAACCGTTATAGGTATTGTTTTGCCGGCTACTACAGCCGCGCCACATCCAAACAGCACGAGAGAGAATGTGCCGATAAATTCTGCTAAATACTTTTTCATAGTCGAGAGATTTATTTATTGGAACAAAGTAAAAATTATTTTTGAACTAATGCATAAATACAGTGTTAGTAATTTAATAAGATTATTATGGTTCTGAGGTTCTGCTGCCATTTCATTTTCAACAAAAAATAAAAACATTGAAATACTTTGTGCAATGTTTTGTGTGTACTCACCCCAAACCTATAATTAGAGATATGCGATATGAAAGCCTGTTTATCCCTTTGGTCATACTTCAATTTTTAGTTGCAGGAAGCGCTATCGGACAGAGTGCCCGCGTAGTGTTTTTAAAGGGCTATGTTCCATTTAGTGAAGATGTGTTTAGTCACAAAGTGAGAATAACAGATAGCCAGGAAGGCCAATATGCAAGGCCGCATACTACCTATACAGAAAAATACATAACGGTTGGTAAGCTAAAAACGCGCTCTGTTGTGGTGTACGATTATATTGCACCGGTCCCGGCCTTCTATATAGGGCGCGATAAGCGCCACCTGCTTACGCCTGGCTCCACTGTTCAGTTTGTTGAGGTGAAGAACAGGTTCAGTTTTCTTACACAACGTTATCGTTTAATTACCTGTACCACTGATCAGTTTAGAGACTTGTACAATCATAAGAAATGGCTCCGTAATAAGCTATTGAAGAACGGATTTTCATCGGTTGATGAGCTGCTTAAATTGTAGTGCAGGATGGCAACAAAAAAGCCTCTGCATATACTGCGGAGGCTTTCTTTATAAGGGGAGTTTATTCTTAGATTTTCCAGTCGTCAACATTGCTGTTGTCTTCCGCGGTAACACTTTCTATTACACTTGCAGTAACTGCACCACCTTCTTCATTTTCATTTTCCTGGTCGTGGTTAAATGCGTCGAAATCAAAATCAGGCATCAGGTCGGTTTTTACATAACCTATTGTTTCTGTAAGCGCAGCCAAAAATTTGTTGAAGTCTTCTTTGTAAAGAAACATCTTATGCCTGTCGTAGCCGTTGTCATCAAAACGTTTCTTGCTTTCTGTGATAGTGATGAAGTAATCATTGCCACGTGTAGAGCGCACATCAAAGAAGTAAGTTCTTCTTTTACCTGCTTTTATGCGTTTGCTATACAAGCTTTCATTACGACTCTCGCCAAAATTTTTGTTTTCGTACGCCACAATTCTTTATTTATTAGTGATCAATTTGAGGCAAAAATAATACAACAGTTGAAGTATCCAAATTAATTTACTTCAAACATGTATTATTACCCCCATCTTTTATGCTTATTGTTATTTTAATATGTGTCCATCCAGCCTGAGGTCGGTGCACAATTTCTGCGAGAACAGGGTTACTCCTTTGGGGCTCAGGTGGGTGCCGTTGCCAAAATAGCGGGTGTTGTAGCACATGCTGTCTGTATTGTAGTTGAGCAGTTGTGTATGGTGCTGAGCAGCTATAGCGCTAAGAAATGCTATATAGCTGTCCCGGTAGCGCACAGCCCGGGTAAAAAGGTAATAGTGGGGTGTGAATACCAGCACTACTTTGATCTGCTCCTTGCTGCACGAATCTAAAAATTGAGTGAACTGCTGTACCACGCCGTCTGAAAGCTCTGGGGCAAGATAGGTATGCTCCCCCATAAACTGCTGAAATGTGGTTGTATTCCACTCCAGGTGTTCGCCATAAAACCCTTTATAGCTATCTGGTCTATCGGTATGTGCCTGGGTGAGTGCACATCCGGCCTTCCACACCAGCATGGGGTGGTCCTGGTATTTTAAAAATGGCAGGTATTGCAAATAAGCAGGCATACCCATCTTCACGGCATCCTCCCTTACTTCATCATCTTGCAGGTAAGGCAACAATTGCCCGGGGTCTATAAGGCGTTTTGTGGCGCTGAACTCACTATAATCCACACATAGTATAATGAGTTTGGGCGCCTTATTGCGCTTGCGGTACATATGGTAACGTGCCAGCTGCATATCAAACATATACCCATCCATTCCCAGGTTGTAGCTGTTTACGTGTAGTATGCTGTCCACTATCATAGGGTGTATGCCCCTGCGTGCGTGCGAGCTGCCCATGATGAGCACATCGGCATTAATGGTGCCGTTATTTACACCGTTCCAATCCTCATACCAGCTAAAGCGGCTTTTGTGCAACCCACGATCTGTAAACCATGTAATAGCAGATAACAACAATGTTATCGTAAGGGTAAAGGAAGCCACGTGCAGCAAAAATCTTTTCATATCCTTTAGAACTGCAGGTAAATGAATTTTTGTTGTTCCCCTGCGCAAAAGAAGATGAACAATAACAACATAATATATATGACCCAGCGTACGGGTAACCTGGGTTGGTGTGTCATAACCAGCGGATGCGCTTTGTTTCGCCCCAGCCAATCTACCACCAGCAATACGGGTATGAGCAACAACGAAACGTCAGCATAAGCAGCCAGACCATTGCCCATAGTTTTTGCGGTAACAAGATGATGCAGGTAGCTGAAAGCCTCCTTTACATTTGCAGACCTGAAGAACAGATCTGCAAATGCCACCAGCAAAAACGTCTGCACCATAAGCCCTATGTTCTTTAGAGACAATTCATTTTCAGGCCCTTTTTTCTTTTTCTTCTTTTTCCTGAGCAGGAAAACGCTGAAGTATATACTGAACACAATGCCGAATACAATGTAGGTCCAGTTGGCGCCATGCCAGAACCCAATGACGACGTAGGTGATGAAGATGGCCAGCATCATACCGGCTTTGCCATAGTCGCGCAGGGCTATGCTCAGTGGCGTGTACAGGTACTCTGTTATCCAGCTGGTGAGGCTCATATGCCACCGCCGCCAATACTCTGGTATGCTGCGGGCAAAATAAGGATATGCGAAATTACGGACGAGGCTAAAACCCATAAGGCTGGCTATACCCGTGGCCATATCAGAATAGCCCGAAAAATCGGCATAGAGCTGGAATGGGAATATAAGTATGCCTGCAGCCAAGGCTGCTGCTGATGAGTTGCCATAAGCGCCGTAAATAGCATCTACTATATGGCCCAGGTTATCGGCTATTACCATCTTTTTAAACAGCCCCCACAGTATTTGCCTCAACCCGTCTTTGGCTTGCTCATTACTGAATGTCCTTTTTTGCTGCAATTGCACCAGCAGATTATCTGCACGTTCTATAGGGCCCGATAGTACGGTGGGGAAAAAACTTACAAATGCAAGGAATGAAAGCAGATCGGTTGTTGGCTTTATCTTCCCGTTATTAATATCGAGCACATACCCCAGCGATTGGAATGTGAAAAAGCTAATGCCCAGCGGCAATATAATATTCAGCGTGTGCAGGCTGCTGTGGCCACCCAGTTTCATTACCACATCGTTAAACGAGCCGATGAAAAAGTTGGTGTACTTGAAATAAGAAAGAGTGCCTATACCGAATAACAAGGCCAGCCGCAACCACCATTTTTTATTGGGTTTATCTGCTTCGTATATTTTATGCCCTATAAAGTAGATGACCAGGCCATAGGTAACCAACAGCGCCAGGGAGCGCCAATCCCACCAGGCATAAAATACATAGTTAGCAGCCAGCAACAAAATGTTCTGCACCCTGCGGTTATTGCCGGCCGACCAGTACAGCGCAAATACCAAAATCATGAACACTAAGAAAGGCAGCGAATTAAATAACATCAGGATCGTAAATAGAACCCAATATTACTTAAAAGGCTTAGTATTTATGGTATTGTGAATAGCATGGCTTGTGTTGCTGTTGTCGCCACAGTGCAAATAATTTCGTTCACCTTGCTCTTCAGGGGCCAAGATGGGGTTGATAGGGAGGGGGCTAACGGAATTTATGAATTAATAAACGAGACTCATGGCAAGATTGCAATGCGTTGCATCAACTTTGCATATAATCATCGCCTAAATCAACTCTAATGCCCCTGTAGGGGGCTCCGCTTTGTAGTGCTCGTTAATAAACTCGTTATGCGCCCTGTAGGGGCGCCCCGCACAAAATACATCTTCCATAAAGGTGCTTCGTTAATCTCCAAAATAATCCCCAAATCCCATAATACAAATACTAATACCCTTGCCGGAAAAGCAACACAGCCGAATAAAAAAAAGCATGCTACCACAACAACATCGGTAAGCTACCCACACCATTGTCATACCACGCGGATTCAATTTTTTCAGCAATAAAAAAATGAAAACCTTTGGGCCAAAAACTGGTAAACCCTATAACCATGAAAACCATCCAGCAACAACAAGCCCGTGAATTTTTCTTCGGCACATCCAAAACACAAAAAGATATTGCGCAGTCAATCGGTGTAGCCGAAAAGACAGTCAATCGTTGGGTAAAACAAGAAGATTGGGAAGGCCTGAAAAAAGCCGCACTTGCCGCTCCGGCAATCATTGTTAACCATCTCTATAGTCAGGTGGTCGAGCTGCAGAATCACATTGCAGCTAAGGAGCCGGGCAAACGTTTCCCAACCACACAGGAAGCAGAGATCACCCGTAAACTCATCAACAGTATCAGCAAACTGGGCATGGGCCAATCGTTAAGCAATCAGGTACAGGTCATGAAATCTTTTGCTGGCTACATCGGCGATACCGACAGCGAGTTTGCCGAAAAATTCACAGACTATTTTGCCTACTACACACGCAGCTACGATAAAGATGGTTACTATCCGCATGAATTCTTGTACAATGTCCAGGCACCTAAAGCTGATCCCGAAGTAATACGAGGCATGAAAGAAGATGTAGAGAAAAGCATCAGCCGTTACAACTATCGTTTCTTTCATGGCGATCCTGGATGGGAACAAACTGGCATACCGCTCACAAAACTGAAATGGGATGACATCCCGCATCACGACCTTCCCACCTTACCCGATAGCAAACTAATGTGGATAGGAAACGGACAATTGTTCGACTTAGAACAAGGTACTCGTCGCAAAATGACCCGCGAAGAAGCCAATACATTTTATGAAGTAGGCTTCGACGTGGAATGGGACAAATACGATCATCCAGGAACTACCGAACAACCTGAAAACAACAAAATGTCCGTTGCAAATAATAATTCAGGAACAGACATTTTGAATACTTTATCCTCTGAAACACCTTTCCGCAAAGGAATTGAGCTGCAAGATGTTGCAACTGTCAACCCTCATTCAACGGACATTTCTGGACATGTGGCTCCATCATCAGTCATACAAGATCAAACATCTGAAGTCTATGAAATACCAGAAGAACTGGTGAATTGGTGGCCAGATGTTCCATTGCTTCCGGGTGGTATCAAATGGATAGGTCGTGGTCGCGTGTACGATATTCCCAACAACCAGGGCCGCGACATAATGTACACAGAAGCATTGCAGTTCCAGGAACTAGGTTTCGACATAATAAAGTTGAGATGATTTTTGTTTTATCTGTTATAGGTAGAGAATAGTTCTTTCTCTACCTGTAACGCTGCTTCTACATACAGGCATGCTCATGTTGTCATGAGTATGTTCGCAACGCCTCATACCCGACTAAGCGTAGTGCCCCCTTACCCAATACCTATGTCCAAAACGGTCCATTTCCCAATGTGCGCGTACCCATGGGTGGGCAGGGCGTACGGCAACCACACACGATGCAAAACTTGTTGCTAATACCAATAGTAATACTGCTTGTTTTATCGTTTTCATTTCCTGCATATTTTACTCTTTGAGTCTTTACAGAGCCAAAAGTTTAATAGCAGTATTTGTCTTTACATTTTGTTAGCATTCACGAGTTATTTCCCAAACAAGCCTTTCAAGCCTTTTACTGCATCTTGTGCTTTCTTCTTGGTATCATCAAGGCTGTTTTTATTTGCAGTATCCTTGTTGCCCGAAATTTGATTTTTCAGTTCCTGGGCTGCCGCATTTAACGCTTGTTTCTTTATAGCCGTAACGGTGTCTTTTACTACGCGTTTGACGCTATCTGTTTTGCTTTTTATTTCGTTGGTTATTTGCTGTTTTACATTGTTCACCGCATCGCCAGCCAGGCTTTTCAGATTGGTTTCAATTTTAGGCGCAGTAATGGTACCGCCTATAGTTATAGCCAGGTTTACCTTATCGCCTACGTTTATAGTTACACCCTTGCCTGCTGCCTGGTTCACCAGGTTGTTCACCATTGTGGTGCCTGCACTGCCCATCATGGAGCGTGGTACTGTGAGGTTCAAACCGTACTTGATAGTCTGGTCGAAACCATGGCTGCCGGCCACTTCAAAATCAATATCACCCTCTTTAAACTTATATGGGTCAACAATGACCCTGCCATTTACAAACGTGAAAAAGTTCTTTATATCCTGCAATGGGAAGCTTTTCAGCTGGCTGATGTTTAGTTTATCGCCCAGCTGCTGCATGGCCGGGAAGCCGCTCAGCACGCCATTAATGATGAGCAGGTCGCCCTTACCGGTAAGGCTATTCATTACGGGTGTCATATCTTGCCCCATCTTGCCCTGCATAGTGAGCTGCGATGACAGTTTACCACTTATGTACTTACCGAGAGGCATCATTTTCTGTACGGTTGTAAAGGCATTGTAGGTCTTCTGTATATCTACATTCTGTACCTTGTACGCCATAGTGATGTCGGGGTTCTTCTTGTCGTTCTTTGTGCTGTAAGATCCGTTTATGAGCATGGTACCATCGAGCCCGTTACCGCTTATATCCTTCATGGTAACCGACTGGTCTTTTATTAATAATGCGCCTTTTACATTTGTAAGTGTCAGCTTATCGTATAGTACAGTTGCCACAGTTGCCGTGAGCGTTATATCCAGGTTATCAGGCACCAGGAATGGAGTGGTTGTTGCCGGTGGCGGGGTAGCGCCGGTAGCAGGTTGTGGAGTACTGCTTGTGCCCATAAATTTGTTTACATCTACCTTGTCTGCAGCTACAGTAAAAGTACCGCTAAGCGCCTCTTTGTGGAAGTAGTAACCCAGCAAGTTGTTGATGGTGCCATCGCCTGTAAAATTGCTCTGCAGGTATTGTGCTTTTAATCCGGAAACACTTACGTTTTTGGGATTGAAGGTAAGCAGCATATTGCTTAACGCTACACCACCGGGATAATCTTTTGATGCATACAGCATATTGCTGATGCCTATAGTGCCGGCTGCATAAAATTTGTCGAACTGCTGTTTTTGAGCAGCTGCAATTGCACCCTTTGCAGTTACATCGGCGGTTACTACTCCTGTCAGTTTAGTGCCTGCTTCCAGCTTCATAAACTGTTGTACTTGGCTAAGATCTATGCGGCCTTTAAGTCCCGCATCAATATATGGATCTGATATAGGGGTCTTCAATAGCAGGTGCATATCAAAAGGAGCGTTAGCAAGCACCATATGTGCTTTTTCTACGTTCACTATAGTGTGGTCTGGGACACCATCGTTATTGGCGGCCTGCATTTTTACCTGTATATCGGTTACGGCTGAAGGCAGTGAAGGGTAGCGGAACATGCCATTTTGTATAGCAAGGTTCACCTGGAATGCAGGCATCTGCCTGCTGTTGTAAGTGCCCTTTGCAAAACCGCTAAGCGCTACCGTACCGCTGGTCTGTATGTTCTTGAAATCGGCCTGGTACATACCCGGTATAAGGGAAAGGATGTCTTTGAAATTGTTAGATGGGGTACTGAATTGTATATCCATCATGGTATTAATAGTGTCTGGTAATTGCACAAACCCTTTGGTGGCTAACTTCAATCCGTTCAGCTGTATCTTATCTGTATTGAAGGTGTATTTGCTGCTTTTGTTATCTACCTGCAGGTCCATATCCACAAGGGTTTTAACTTTAGCCAGGTAGGGTATATTGCCATAAGCAAAGCTCAGCGCATCTATAGTGGTATGGGTGCTGAGTGTAAATGCATCGCTGGTAAAATCGCCGCTGCCATTGTGGTTCAGGTTGTCTATTATGGCAGTCATCTTAGCCTGGTCGTCCTTGTACTCAATATAGCCATTCTCAATAGAGTACTTGCGCAATTTGAAAGCGAATGAAGATGGCTGTGCCGGGGTAGCAGCTTTGGCCGTAGTGTCGGGCTTAGTGATGTTCCAGTTGGCCTGGCCTTTGTCGTTTACTAAAGCATGTATGCGGGGGGTGTTCAGGTCCACATCTACAATATCATAAACGCCATGTATGGCTTGCATGATATCAACAGTAACTTCAATGTCTTTTGCAGCTATCAGCGTATCATCCTTGTAGTATCCTTTGCCTTTTATACTGATGTCTATAATGCCTACAGACAGATTGGGGAAATGATGGAAGAGGGAGATGTCTATATCTTTAAAGTCGGTAACTGCATCCAGGTTATTGTTCATTTGTGTTTTAAGGGTTGCCAGTATCTTGTCTTTAAACAGTACAGGCACCAGTATGGCTGTGAGCACCAAAATGCCCACCAACACGCCAACAAAAAGTAATAAACGTTTAAACAGTTTTCCGATCTTCATGGTACATAGATATTAGTGGGTAAAAGTAATATTATAACTGCATGAATGGAATAGTTATGTAGTCATTGCGTTATCTGTGTCTTATCATTAGGCAGGTAGCTATTTATAGAATAGATCAAGCAGTATGCAGTTGCATTTTTAGTTAAAGGTTAACCTCGAAATTGGCTATTACCGGGTTATGGTCTGACACGCTAACCGATGGGCATTTGAACCCAATGATAGTTAAAGCACGTACATCAAAAAATATGTGGTCGATGCGTAGAGTAGGGAATATCTGGTTGTAAGTTCTGCCCACACCAATGCCTTTGTCTATAAAAGCATCGTGCAGTTTGCCCCGTATAGTATTGTATGTGTATGATGAGGGAAGATCATTAAAGTCGCCACACACCAATACCGGGTATGGACTGGCGGCAATAATGCCAGCCACATTATCTGCCTCATCGGCCCGCTCTATGTAATTGAGATCGAACCGGCGCACGATCTTTTTTGAACGCGCTACATCTTCTTCAGTTACATTTTTTGTCGATCTTACTTCAGCAAGATGTTCTCTATCGTCATCGTTAAAGCGGAAGGAATAGAGGTGCATAAAGAACATACGCATCATTTTGCCGGGGAGCTGCACATCTACCTGCAGCAGGTAGATGCTGCGGCCCACCAGGTAGGTATGCATGTTGCTGAGCGGATATTTTGAATATGCTGAAGTACCCAGGAGCATTTCTGTACCTAGCGTATTGTCTGATATATAGTTGAAGTACTTAAAGCCGTTATCATTCATGATCTTTCGGCTATAAGGTTTCATGGAGTCGTTATACCGCACATAAAATTCTGTGGTGCACAGCACATCTGGCGCTTCCTGCTGTATCCGGTTCATGATGCGGGCAGCATTGTTGTTGTGCGGCTTATCGTATATGCCCATGCCATGCACATTCCACAGCATTACTTTCATGTGGTTGGGAGCAGGTGTAAAATCGTTTGTTGCGAAAAAATTGAAAGCAAAAACTGAACAGATCAATTTATAGCATAAGGCCAGGGAAATGACTGGAAGTAAGGTGCGCCAACCGTTTGCAGATACCAACCACAACAGCAGGAATATGAAATTGACTACAATGGCAATTGGGGTAGTGATACTGAACAGCGGGAGGTAAGGGTAGGTGCCCGGCCTGGTGATGGAGGCTGCAAAACAGAGCCCCAGCCATATTGCTGCAAGTATATTCAGCAGCATAAAAAAATAGCCTAAAACTCTGCCCATAAATGTAAGTATATAAACGCGCCGGCCTTATTTGTTCTCCTTGCTGGCGCGCATCAATATTTCTTTCTCGTCTGTAGATAAAGAATTATACCCCTTCTGATTTATTTTATCCAGTATATCGTCTATCCGGCTTTGGCTGGAGTTGCCGGTGCGCTGAATGCCTTTTAAAACCTGGGTGCGTTTGCGGTTATTCTTCTTCCAGGTTACATTGTCTTGCGGGGTAACCATATGCTCTATGCTGCTAAACATGCTGTAGATCCAGTCGCCTGGTTTGTAGCCGCTACGTAATAGCCTTACGTAGCCGAACCCCATAAGTCCGCCACCTATAAGCTGCAGTATTTTGGGTACATCCATGCCTGTATTCAATATCATGAAAAATGCAAAAATGCAGGCAATAACGTAGAGGGGTACACTAAATGTAGGTGTGAAGTGAAACCTGTAAACCGGGGATAATGTTATGGCTGCAACGGCCAGGCCTATGATGCCTGCCTGAGGCCCCAAAAGAAAATAGCCTGTAAAAAAACGGCCTGGTATGAACTGGCAAAGCAGATAGCAAGCACCACCTGTAAACAGTGAATAAAAGAAAATAGGCATCACTTGCTTATAGCCAATGAGCATTTGCACGAGACTGCCAAAACAGTAGAGCCATATCATGTTACTGAACAGCTCCCAAAAACCAATGTGGAAAAGGCCAAAGGTGAATAGTGTCCAGAAGCGCGATGGATAGTCGTGGATATTGCCGAGTGCGGTATGCGATAATATGTTGTCATACACATCTGGAGGGAAGTGCATAAGCAATAGTATAGCGTGCAAGAACCCTAAAGAAACAAAAGCAACGCCGAGTGCTATAATAAGCTGTACCACAGCATTTGAGCCCAGGTTAGGAAAATATGATGATGCAGAACGGTTTAACATATTCTAAAAGCTACTTATAAAGTTATCAATAAATGCGGTTACTCTTTTTATTGCTCCACATTCTTAACATAATAAAACCAAAAAGCATACCGCCTAGGTGGGCAAAGTGAGCTATATCGTCAGTGTTTTGTATGCCGCCAAACAAGTCTATAGCTGCGTATATGATAATGGTGTATTTAGCCTTTAGAGGCAGTACACCAAATATATAGACCAATGCATTGGGGAACAGGTAACCGAAGGCAAATATAACCCCCATGATAGCGCCCGATGCACCCAGCATACCCTCATCAAAAAGGCCGGGAACAAGGGTGTGGTCTGATGGGTTAAGGCCGCCAAAGAAATACTTGTGGGTGTTGGATATGCTCAGATTTACATAATTAGCACCGCTGGGGTCCTGCATCCAGCCCTGGCGTATTGAGTAGAGGTAACCACCCCACCCGGAGTTGTGAAAAGGTACCCGTGTTCTTAAGAAAATGTCAAACTGGTCGAGCGTAGGGTTTGCTTGGTATGCTTCGAAAGCCTTGTATGCAGGCTCAAACTGTATGGTGTAAAAGATCTGCTGGCATAAGGCAGCACCGAGGCCACAGACGAGGTAAAAAATAAGGAAACGCTGCCCACCCAAATAGTTTTCGATGATGTTGCCAAACATATACAAGGCAAACATATTGAAGAAGATATGAGCAAACCCACCATGCATAAACATATGGGTGAGCGGCTGCCACCAGTGGAACTGGGTAGAGCGCCAATAATGGAGCGAAAACAAATCATCGAAAGGGACACTGGTTTGTTTAAAAGCCAACTGGGCTAAGAAAACAATTACATTGATGATGATTATATTCTTTACAATGGGGGTAAGCCCGGGTAATCCTATTTTAAATTGCGCCATCTTTATTTAGTTCATCGCCCAATCATCTTAATAAATGGATATATGGGTGTGCAAAATTAAATGTTATTGGTGGTATAAGATTAAAATATTAAAAAATGGCTATTGATGGCAGATATGGACAATAGCTGGATGAAACTTTACTTATCTGCCGCCTTTTTGGTTCATCAATAGATCTAGCACGCCTTCTTTCTGCAAAATACGGTAGCCGATGCGGTCGTGCGATATACCTTGCTTCAGCTCGTAAGTGAAAAAGAAAGCGTCGTTTTCGAGCATTTTGGTGATAAAGTAGGCGAACATGATCTCTTGCCGGTCTTTAAAATGCTGTGCAACTTCGTACAAGTGTGTTGATAAGATCATGAGGTGATTGGGGCGGTGCAGCAATCCATCCACCACTGCACGAGTGCACTCATAGGCATCGTGTACGTTGGTGCCTTTAAAGAGTTCATCCATCAACACCAGGTGGGGTTCACTTTCCAGAAGCTTTTGGGCAGTAAGCTTCATGCGCTGCACCTCTGCAAAGAAGTAGCTTTCGCCACGCATGAGGCTGTCTTCTACATGCATGTTGGTGATAACGCCGTGCAGGAAGCTGATGCGCAGGTTACGGGCGGGTACGCCCATGCCGAGATGGGCCAGCAGGGCAGAGACACCCAGTGTGCGCAAAAAGGTGGTTTTACCGCTCATATTGGCACCGGTGAGCACCAGGAAATTGCGGTTGTTGTTGAAGTCGATATTGTATGAAATTGGGTTTTGCAGCAGCGGGTGGTGAAGCGCGGTGGCTTCAAAAACCACTGGTGAGGCCACTTCAAGCACGGGGAAAACCCATTTGAGCTGCAGGGTTGCTTTGGCCATAGATTGCCAGGCATCCAGCCGGGAGTAATGGGTAATGAGGCGATAGGTAATATTCTTCATTTGCCGGCGGGCATCATAGCTCAACCGCGACAGACCAGAGTAAGGGGTATCGTTGGTTATTTTTATTATGTCGTCAGTAAGCGGGTGTTGCAGTTCGGACTGCATAGCCTCCAATTCTTTGCGTAACAGTGCGGGTAAATTGCCTTGCTCCAAAATGGTGGTAAGCTCGCGGCACCCTCTTAAGAAATCTGATAAATGGGATAAAGAGAAACGGGTGATGAAGTATTGGTTTTTATTGAGCGCTTTCTGGAAAAAGGAGCCGAGCAGCAATGTGATACCGCTAGGTGGGGCTATTGTATCGTCGGCGCTTTCAAAGAACTTTTCCAGCATTACTATAGTGCCGTTGGAAATTTGGGTGGTACCATAGCCGGGGTTGGCTGCCAGGTAGCGCACAGTTTCCTGCATTTCCTGCAGTTGCACCAGCTTATCGGGCGGGTGCTGAATGTGTTTCACCAGCGTATCGCGGCCAGTTTGGGTTACTGTAAAATTGATAAGGCTAAAAACATCCTCACCATCAGCGCCGAATATGGAAAGGTCTTTGAGGGTTGTTTTGTCGTTATGCATGGTGGTTATAAGTAATGGTGGTTAGTTATTACCTGTCAAACAAAATTCTTTCGCCCCGCACGGTATCGTTTACAGTACCGTTTTCAAATGCCACGTTACCATTTACAATGGTATAACGTACCGATGCAGGAAAATCGTGCCCTTCAAATGGAGACCAACCACACTTATATAAAATGTTTTCTTTGGTTACGGTTGTATGCTGGTTCATATCTACCAGCACAAGATCTGCATGGTAGCCTTCGCGTATGTAGCCACGTTTGGCTATTTTAAAACACTGGGCAGGAGCATGACTCATTTTCTCTACTACTTTCTCAATAGTAATACGCCCTTGTTTTACGTATTGGAGCATAAGTGGTAATGAGTGCTGAACCAGTGGTACCCCCGATGGCGCTTGCTGGTATGGCAATTGCTTTTCGGCCCAGGTGTGCGGGGCATGGTCTGTAGCTATAATATCCAGGCGGTCGTCGAGCAAGGCAGCCCAGAGCGCTTCTTTATTTTCGGGCGCTTTTATAGCAGGGTTGCACTTGATGAGGTTGCCGTACTGTGCATAATCATCGGCAGTAAAATGCAGGTGATGTACACAGACTTCGGCAGTTATGCGTTTATCGGCGAGTGGCAGCATATTAGTGAACAGCTGTAATTCTCTTGCTGTGGATATATGCAATATATGCAACCGGGTATTGTATTGCTTGGCCAATTGAACAGCAGAAAACGAGCTTTCAAAACACGCCTCGGCATCGCGTATAAGTGGGTGAAAGCTGGCATTGTCGGCATCGGGGTATTTTTCTTTATTGGCTTTTATAATACGTTCATCCTCGCAATGGGTAGATATGAGCATTTCGGCATCTTCAAATATGCGCCTTAGCGTGAGGTAGTTGTCCACAAGCATATCTCCTGTGCTGGAGCCCATGAATATTTTTATTCCTGCCACTTCGTTTTTCTTCGCGTTGGTGCGGAGTACTTCCTCAGCGTTGCTGTTGGATACGCCCATGAAAAATGAATAATTGGCTACGGATATATTGCGGGCAATATCATATTTGTCTTCCAGCAATTGCTGTGTAAGCGCTGGCGGGTTGGTGTTGGGCATCTCCATAAACGAAGTGGTGCCGCCTGCTACTGCCGCACGAGCCTCTGTGCCTATGGTTGCTTTTTGGGTAAGCCCGGGTTCGCGGAAGTGCACCTGGTCGTCTATAACCCCTGGGAGCAGATGCAAGCCTTCGGCATTTATTTCCCTAATGTTGCCTGCGGGGCTGATATGCGGGCCTATTTTTTCTATTATCCCATCTCTGACAAGGACATCAGCTATTACCTGGGCGCCCTCGTTTACAAGGACAGCGTTCTTTATTAAAAGTGCAGACATAATGTGAACTAAAGTTAAATTGCAGCGTTAAAATTATTCTGAAGCAATTTACCATATCCAATCCGTTCATGGAAACATCATTTTACAGCATTAGAAGAATAGCAGGATCAATAGCTGTTATATTGCTGATGAGCCTAAGCAGTAAGGCTCAGACCACCTACCTGCCACTGAGCGATGAAGATTATCATATGCTGGACCGATTGGAAACCCGAAGCGGCAGGTTTTCTGATACATTATGCCTGACCACAAAACCAGAATCGCGCAAAAGAGTGGTACAGTTCCTGCAAAACCTGCCACCAGAGGCGGGTACCTATAGCGCTATAGATAGCGTGAACATGACCCGTATGATATCTAAAAATGGAGAATGGACACCCGATGGAAATGGCGCTGATGATTCAAAACAAGCGTGGTTCAATACTTTTTATAAAAAGCAGGACGATTTTATTTATGTGAAAACGGACAACTTTTTCCTGGTTGTAAACCCTGTGCTGGGAGGCCAGGCAATGGTGCAGAATACTAATATTACCGGTACCACAATAGGGAAAAATCCCCTGCTGTATAATACCCATGGGTTTGAATGGCGTGGCTGGATCTGCAAAAAAATAGGGTTCTATACCTACTTTACAGATAACCAGGAAACACCGCCAGCATTTGTAAACAACTATATTGCGGGTAAACCACAGCAAGCAGTACCAGGGGCAGATTATTACCTCATAAGTGCAAAAAATCCTTCTTACGACTATTTCCTGGCGAGTGGATATTTTGATTTTGCCATTATAAAAGATCATATGAACATGACGTTCGGTACCGGGAAACATTTTATTGGCGATGGTATTTATAGCCTGGAGCTCAGTGATATGTCGGCCAATACACCATACCTGCAACTGACTACGCGGATATGGAAAATAAACTACCAGAACCTTTATATGCAGCTTACGCCACAGTATGACCGTTCTGTACTTGACTCCCAATTGCCGCACAAATATGCTACCATGCATTACCTGAGTTATAATGCTACCAACTGGCTTAATGTGGGCTTTTTTGAGTCAAGCGTATTTGCTACCCCTAACACTTTCCAGATCAGTTATCTTAATCCCATTATCCTTTATAAAACAGTAGAGCAATTTAACGGCAACCCCGATAAGGAACTGATAGGCTTTAACTACAAAGCCATAGTAGCCCGACACCTGCAGTTTTACGGGCAGTTTATACTGAACGAATTTAAGGCAAGCCATTTCTTTAGCAACGGAGGCTGGTATGATAACAAATGGGGACTGCAACTTGGGGCAAAATACTTTGATGCATTTACCGTGAAAAACCTGGACCTGCAAGCAGAACTGAACATGGTGCGGCCATACACCTACCAGGCCCAACATGATACTATTGCCAACTATACCAACTACAACCAGCCGCTGGCAGACCCGCTGGGTTCTGGGTTTATACAATTCACCGGTGTTGCTAACTACCAACCCGTTAAAAACCTGTACCTGACTGTGAAAGGCATGTACTATGTACAAGGCACGGATACGGGCAGCGCCAACTATGGTAACGACATTTTTAAATCTTTTAATAATGCCACTACCACCAAGGGGGTACGTATGATAAACGGCCCGAAAAGTATTGGTACAATCATTAATCTTAACCTGTCTTACGAACTGCGCCGCAACATGTTTATTGACCTGGGGGCCAGTCACCGCACTTATAGCAGCAGTGCGGGTGTTTACCCCAGCTATTCTACAACAGGGTATGCTCTTAGCGCAAATGCTACCACCTATATGTACCTAGGTATAAGATTAAATGCACCGAGACGGAATTACGATTTCTTTTAGTGTGTGCGCATACACACTACCTTTGGCATAAATAGTAACATAATGAAAGTAAGCGCTATTATTACGGGTACCACAGGTATGGTGGGTGAAGGCGTATTGCATGAGTGCCTCCAGCATCCTGATGTGGAAGCGGTATTGGTGATCAATCGTAAACCCTGCGGCATTGTGCACCCTAAACTGAAAGAAATTATTCATGGTAACTTCTTCGACCTCTCTAACATAGAGGATGAGCTTACCGGATATAACGCTTGTTTTTTCTGCCTGGGAGTGACCTCTGTGGGTAAGAAAGAGGCGGAGTATAATAAACTGACTTATGTACTTACCATGCACGTTGCAGAAACACTGGTACGGCTGAACGACAGTATGACCTTCTGCTATGTAAGCGGCGGAGGTACAGACAGTACAGAGCATGGAAAAAGCATGTGGGCACGGGTAAAAGGCAAGACGGAAAATCATATTATGGCACTCCCCTTCAAACAGGCATATATGTTCAGGCCAGCGTACATACAACCTATAAAAGGATTAAAGAATGCACATAAGGCTTATTACTTTTTTACCTGGCTTTACCCAGTGCTGAAAGCTACAATACCCCAATATGTATGCACGCTGCAAGAGATAGGACTGGCAATGATAAATAGCGTAACAAGGGGCTACCCTAAGCAAATAATAGAAGTACGTGATATAGTTGCACTTGCAAAAATGTGAGGTGAAACAAAAAAGAAATTATTTTTTTATAAACATCGTTTTTTTCTTTGTGGTGTTTATATACATTTATACATTTGTGTATATTATATACACTTACCTAAACCACCTCTATTATGAAATTAGCTACCCTTGCAGTGTACGCACTAGCATGTTTATTGGCTATACCGTCTTTTGCGCAAGAAAAGAAAGACACTGAAAAGGAAGTATCCTCCCCCAAGATAATATCGTTAGGATTAGGTGCAGGCAGCCAGGGGATAGGGCTTGACGCTACTATGAAGCTACACCCACATTGGTATGTGCGATTGGGAGGAAGCTATCTGCCATTCGATTATTCGGGCGCTATTAAAATAGACGCATATAATACCAACATGCACATAGTTACCGGTTTTACCAATATTCACCTATTGGCAGAATGGCAACCCTGGAAGAGCTGGATACGGTTGGTAGGCGGACTTTCTTACTTTACCAGCGCAGATGTGAAAGGCACCCTTACACTAAAAAATACCCAGTACTATGGAGACATAGCTATACAACCGGCAGATGTGGGAGAGATAAATGCCAAAATAAGCTGGCAGGGACTGGCACCTTACCTGGGCATAAACCTGCTGAAAGCACAACCTACCAATAAAATAAATGTAAATATTGACCTGGGCAGTTACTACTGGCTGAGCCAGGATGTGAGTATGTCTGGTACCAAACTACTGGTTGGTAATAATGCAAATACTGCCCAGCTTAAAGAGAACCTGAATGCCTACAGATGGCTACCTGTTTTGCAATTGAACCTTAACTACAAAATTTCAAAATAATATCACCCTCAATAAACCAACATGAAAAAGATCATTATCTCTGCATTATTTATTGCTGTTGCCGTTGGGCTGATCGTAGCTGGCTGCAAGAAAAAGCCAACTGATAATCTTGTAGTAAGAGTGAACACAGACATTGTTAAATACATTACGACAGTGCAAGTAGGCGATGCCGCCAAAACCGGTATAGTACCCGGTAATGTAACTGTTACAGCAGGTGGCCCTGATGCCCAATATGTGTACTCGATGTTTGGGAAAAAGAATTTGATAGTAGGCAGCGACGGGCTTTTGCAAATAGCGATAGACCCATTGAGAGTGCCATCAACCGGTAATCCTATAAACTTCACCTTGTCTATCAGCAGCGCAGGATATTTACCGGTAACTACAACCATAAATATAAATGCAGGACAGGTACGTACCCATTATAATGTAAGGATGATCAACCTGGCTAACCCGCCAGCAGGAATGACCATTAAGGAGCAGGATATGGTGGCAGGAAGTGGTGGTATTGCAGCGCCCGGCATATTTAATATTGCCAAAACAACACAGGACACTACGTACTATGATAATGGCGTAAGCACAATAGTAATGCCCCAGGGCACTACATTTTATTACTATACCGCCAATACAACAAACAAAACCGTGAAAGGGACACAGGAAATCCCTATAACTAAAGATTCGGTAGTTAAGTATGGTGACATTACCCATACCTATACCCGTTTGACAGGCTACTACCAGCAGGAATATTCTTACCTGCAATCAACCACAACTTATACCAAGACCCCATACACTGGTACTGTAAAAACTATTTGCATTTACGAGCCGGGAACAAGCGTTAACTATCTGTTTTACCCGTACGATGAAAATAGTACGAACACTTATTCACCGTCTATTAACCTGCTGAATGGCACAACTACAACGGAAGACAACCTGCTGTTTGCAACTGCGGTAAAGCAAAAGCTGGTAGGTGTATATTTTGTGGGTACAGTAACGCCTACAGGAGCTGCCAGCCCAATGGATATTGTTATTAGCCCGGATTCGCGCTACAAGTGGTTTACGAGCTTTGCAATATCTGACACTATGAAGAACCCAATAACAGGGCAATTGATAAAGGAGGGCGACTCTATTGAGACAGGCATTGACCCGGTTTCATTCAATACATTGCGTACAGTGGTATTGAAGGGAAATAATGGCAAGTTGAGGGTGGAAACACAATCGCCTGATGCGGGATTCTATTACAAAGCACCATATAGCTTTCATTATGCGGCATCTTTCTCATCTGGTGTTGATACCAACGTGATACCGGATATTGAAAACCTGAGGGGCATAGCGAGTATCAACTTTGCCAATTATTATTATAATTATTATATTTCGCCCGAACCAGGAGCCGGCAGTACTTTAAACCTGGCAATGACTGTAAATTCAGTTTCACCAATAGTGCAGAACGGAATAACCGGAGGCGCATATTACTGGAACAAGGCTATAACCAGTACCACCTCGGGCGCTATATTTGCAGCGCCATATCTTGTTAATCTGAATCCCATAGTAGATTTCTGGCTCACATTTGATTGTGGTGCAAAAAACAGCGCGAAGGCTTATAACCCTACTTATTGCGGAGCCACATATGCATCGACCAATACAAATGGGTGGGTGAGCTTTTATTTTAACATGATAAACGGGCATTGGCGTACAAGAGGCGTACAGCAGGGTACTACCTATACGCTCTCTTCGAGTGTATGCGATGGCAGTATTGTTACCATACCTTTTGCAATAAGTGGTTCTTCAGTAGTTAAAGAATATAACGACCCGGTTATTTGTAACTGCTATTTCTAAGAGAATAAATATTTTTCATTTGTTGTAAGCGAGGGACATCTTAAGAGATGTTCCTCGTTTTGCTATTTGGCAGGGTCATAAGAGACAGTATTTGAGGGAAAAACATGCAGATGAAATAGGGTAATTGGCTGTTATATTAACTAACGGATAACAATTTAAAAATAATGCTCAACAGTATAAACGTTTTTTTCTTGATAAAAAAACGGGAATAATACCCTTTTTAAAAACCAATATACATGCTATGTTTGCATTCAAATACAATAACTTACACTAAGTAGTATGTAAGATTTGATAACGCAACATTAATGATACTTTTTTTAATTTAAATATATACATTTGTGCAACTCTTCAACTCCCGATTTATGAAAAAATATTTACTTCTATTATCGCTGGCAGCGTTTAGTCTCCAGGTTTCTGCACAATATGTACAAAAAAGTACAGGCGACGGATCGGATCTTCAAAGAGAAAAATCTATAAGTTTGGGTTTAGGTACCACAGGTGTGAGCCTGGAAGGTAAAGTTGGCCTGAACCAACATTTTAATGCACGACTTGGCATAAGCTTTTTGCCAGTGACTTACAGCGGTCCGCTAACGCTTGATGGCGTAAAGACGACGGCTAACATTACGGCTAACCTGGGTAAGGTAAGTTTACTAGGTGAGTATAAACCATTTAACACTTTGCCAATACGCCTGGTAGGTGGAGTTGGGTATATTTTCAGCGCATCGCCAACCGCCACATTGCAACCTACACAGTCTTATAAACTGGGGCAAACTACACTATCGCCAAACGAACTTGGCGAAATGAAGATAGGTGCAAACTGGCAGGGCATTGCCCCATACCTGGGTGTAGCCTTTTGTCACGATTTTCCTAAGCATAAATTTAATGTTAATGTAGATCTTGGTACTTATTACCTGCCTAAACCAACCACTACGTGGGAAGGAACCAAGTTGCTGAATGACAACCAGAGTAACGAACAACAGCTAGACCAAAACCTGTCGGGTTACAGGTGGTTCCCAGAACTGAAGATCAGCCTTAACTATAAAATAGGCAAATAATTAAAACAGGTAAATCGTTTAAAAATAATTCAGAAACAGATCATATGAAAAAGACTTTTAAAATTGTTGCAATCACATCGGTACTATGTGCACTTGCATTCTCGGCCACCCTATTCAGTTGCAAAAAAGTTACAGACGGCATAAGGGTTAAAGTAAATACCGATATATTTACTTCCCCAATTGGTGTTCACTTTGTTAACTACAACACTACGTCGGGAACCCGTCCTACTGACTTTTCCATTAAAATTTCAGGAAAGGATGCAGCGCTTGTATATACAAGTGACGGCGGCAGTAACTACAATGTTTTTGGTGGTTTTATTTCGCTTGCTGTCGATAAAAGCGCTGCGCCATCACCAACACACCCGGTTAACTTTACCATTACCGGCAGTATATCAGGCTTTGCTCCAATAGTATATCAGGTATCTATCACAAGCGATTCAGCTGTGAGCATCATTGTTCCGGTTATAGAATATGCCAACCCACCGGCAAACACTGTCGTATTATCGACACAGGTGGGACTCACCGGGAACGCATCACCTGCCAAGGCGCTTACAGCCGTTGCTACCCCTACACTTGCCAATCCTGCTACCATAAACATAGCAAACGGAACTACGTTTAAGGATGCTTCAGGAAATGTAATAAGCGGAAATACCCTTGGGGTTGTTGCAACGCAATACGGCACGGACAGCTTTAACTCTATTCCTGGTGGCCTTTCACCAACAGATGTTCTTGATATTAATGGTAGCCCAATACCAGGTGGTGTTCGTTTCGAGTCAGCAGGCTCTTTAGCGATGCAGATGAATGTAGATGGCGTACCGGTTAAATCATTTGGCACGCCTTTACAGGTCAACATGCCGATAGATGCTAGCTTACTAAATTTGGCAACCGGCAACACGGTAGCTGCAGGCGATGTAATACCTGTGTGGAGCATGGATGAAACAACCGGGCAGTTTAAAAATGAAGGAAATGCAACTGTTGCACTTACTGGTGGTAAACTGGTAGCAACCTTCCCTGTGTCGCATCTATCCGTATGGAACCTGGCATGGCCCAGTAACCCTTGCCCAACTCCACTGCATCTAACCATCAATACGAGTGATCCTAATTATAGTGGTGGTAATTACAGGATAGCTATCATAGCCCTCCCAATAAATGGAAATGGAGCACCACACGTTGTCGGGCAGCCTATCGTTACCAGTATATATAACGGGATGACAATAGACATAACAAACACACCGACAAACGTACAAGGAGAAATAGTGATATACGGTCCTACCGGCCCCAGTACCAGCGGCGTCATTGCTGGTAGCGCTATCTCTTTTTGCTCCACCAATTCAACAACGATCACAGTTCCAGTTCCAAGCCCAAGTGTAGCTATTCATGTTATAACGCAATTTGTAGGTTATTGCACTGACAAACAAGTTACTGCGAATCTTACAGGCACTTTTAGCTATACAAGTAAGACCGATGCACTTGACTTTGGCAACGTAAATGTACGCAATGGTTATACAAGATTTTCTATCCTAGAAGGTTCAGCATATACCATAAATGCCATATACAACAACAAGCCATATACAGCAGATATTACTTTTACCAAGACCAATTTTAAATTTCCTGGAAATAGCAGCATTACAAACGGTATTGCATCATACGATGCGAATGCTAATGTTCTTGCTCTTAGCGGGCAACTTAATTTCTCTTGTAAATAATAGTAGCAACCTTTTTATAAAAACCGTCTCAAAAGCAATTTTGAGGCGGTTTTTTGTTTTGATATCGTTATTCCTGTATGCTGCAACACTTTTTTAGCTACATAACTCAGGCACACTATTACTGATAACCCAAAACCAGATAAAATAATAAAGCCGTCCCAAAAGTGAAATTTTGAGACGGCCTTTTTACTAATATAGTTCAGCATTTGAGAACGTAGATTATCCTCCGAATGCGTCTTTTATCTTGTCAAAAAAACCACGCTCTTTCTCGGATTCGGCATCGGGGCCGGGTTTGAAATTGGGTGAATTTTTAAGTTTTTCCAGGAGGTCGCGTTCTTCATTGCTTAATGATTGGGGTGACCATATGTTTACTTCAACCAGTTCATCACCTTTCTCGTAAGAATTGAATGCCGGGAAGCCTTTCCCTTTTAACCTGAATATTTTACCACTTTGGGTACCTGCGGGAACCTTTATCTTGGCTTTACCATCAATAGTAGGCACCTCAACCTGCGTACCTAGCACAGCCTCTGGGAAGGACATATGCAATTGGTAAACCACATCGAGCTCGTGACGCTTGAGTTGCGGGTGTTTTTCTTCTTCTATTACCATCAGCAAATCGCCTGCCTGGCCGCCGCGTTCACCGGCATTGCCTTTGCCGCTCATGCTGAGTTGCATACCATCGTGTACACCTGCGGGTATGTCCAGGCTCAGGGTTTCCTCACCATAAACGCGGCCTTCGCCTTTGCAGTTACCACACTTCTGGGTAATGGAGAGCCCTTCGCCATTGCAGGTAGGGCAGGTGGTTACTGTTTGCATTTGGCCCAGAAAGGTATTCTGCACCCTGCGTACCTGACCAGAACCGCCGCATGTGCCGCAGGTTTGTATAGCACTTTTATCTTTTGCACCGCTACCATCGCAAACATTGCAAGGCACGTGTTTCTTTACTTTTATTTTCTTATTGGCGCCGTTAGCTATCTCGGCAAAGTCCATCTTAAGCTTCACCCTAAGGTTGGCGCCGCGTGTACCCTGCCTGCGGCCACCGCCGCCCTGCCTGCCACCACCACCAAAGAAATTGCCAAAAACATCATCGCCAAAAACATCTCCGAAATTCTGGAAAATGTCTTCCATGCGCATGCCGCCCGGGCCACCACCGCTTGCGGCGCTGCTGCCTACGCCAGCATGACCAAAACGGTCGTACTGGGCACGTTTATCGGGTGTGCTCAGCACATCGTAAGCTTCGGCTGCTTCTTTAAACTTTTCTTCAGCCGCTTTATCCCCTTCATTACGGTCGGGGTGATGTTGCATAGCTATCTTACGGTAAGCTTTTTTTAACTCATCGGCACTTGCGCCGCGTGCGACACCCAGCACCTCATAATAATCTCTTTTTGCCATTGGGTCAACTCAAATAAAAAAATCAACAAATCGTTTTTAGGGCAGGAATAAACCCAACCCCTACTACTTTCCTACTACTACTTTAGCATGCCTTATGAGCTTATCGTTGAGGTAATAACCCGGCTCAACCACATCTATCACCTTGCCGACCATGTTTTTATGTGGAGCGGGTATTTCGGTGGTGGTGGCAGGCAGGGCGGCGGTGGCCGCAGGCAGGGTA